>Ga0334722_10002828_pt1 | contig 19148 bp, 17 predicted proteins | sample C3_bottom_MG_FD_207210 | JGI IMG/M metagenome (GOLD analysis project Ga0334722, IMG submission 207210) | Sediment microbial communities from Yellowstone Lake, YNP, Wyoming, USA - C3_bottom | ecosystem: Environmental > Aquatic > Freshwater > Lake > Sediment | place: USA: Wyoming | collected...
AGTCGTTCGAGATTGATGGTTCCCGATAAATTGGGCTGAAACGAGCGGCCAGTATCGATTAGTGACAAAACTATCAGATTTTTATAAATGACCAGTTTGAGGCGAATTTGACCTTTCTCGAATTTGTAAGCATGGCGAATAATGTTGGAGGCGACTTCTTCGACTACCAGCTGAAGCGCGTGGATATCTCGTCCGGGGAGTTCGGCTGCCAGACAGTTCTCCCGAACAATCTGTTTGATATTATCCAGCTGATTAAAATCGGCCGCATAGGCCGCATTAATTTCTTTTACCGGTTGTCTGAACACGGGAAAAAATTAGAGACCTGACCGGCCAGAGTCTACTAAAAATGACGTTTTATACTATTTTTCTTTTGCGGCGTCGAGCCGGAGACGAGCCTGGCTGATGTTGTTGATGGCGTCGGTGCTGTTGGGGTATGCTTTCAGGACTTTCTGCCAGGCCTCAATGGCTTTTTGATACTGTTTATCACGCATGAATTTTAGACCATCCAAATAGAGCGGCCAGATGACCGGGTCGGCCTGGAGAACGTCGAGAGTGGTGGGCAGGGCAATGGTTTTGTTAATCTTTTCCATATAGTTCAAGGCGATTTCATTGTCTGGTTCAATAGCCAGGACCGCCTCAAATTGACCTTTAGCCGGCGCCAGTTTGTTCTCTTCAAATTGCTTTATTCCGAGATAAAGCTTTTCCGAAATACTTAACCTTCCGAACAACCGGTCACGACTTTGGCGGGCGTTGGCGTTAGTCGGGTCTAATTCTAAAACTCTGGTGTAGGCCTCAACGGCTCTTGAAAAATCTCCCGACTTTTCCGCGGATTGGCCATCACGCAGATTGTTCTCAATTCCTTGGTCGATTTCAATCTGAATTTTGGTACCAAGCTGTTTGGCTTCTGTATGCTGCGGCTGCATCACCAAAATTTGTTCAATCAAATCCAGGGCGGGCAAATAGTAGTGTTTGGCATAAAATGAATGGCTTAAATCATAATAAATTTGCACTATTTTAGTCGTATCTGATACAGTTTCAGTCCTGGACGTGGGCGGAGGCGGCGGAGTTGGTTTTACGGTTCCTTTTTGCTTCTGGAAATGCAGAGCTTCGGCAATCATCAAAATTCTATTGTTAACTTCCTGATTATCTTTCTCAAAATCCTGTGCCCGGCGGTAATACATTAGAGCCGAATCCAGCTGGGATTGGTCGTAATAGTCGTCGGCCTTTTCCTTGTAGAATTTGAATTGCTTGGTGAATTCATATTGAACCGGGCCAGTGGTTGGCTTCTGACTCTCTGTCTCTTCTGTTTTTTGAAGGCTTTTCTGTGTTTCGCCCAGCAGGACCGAGACCGACAGGCGATGGCTGTTATCAACGTGGTCCATTAATTTGTATGCATAGTCGAAACTAACCATGCGATAGACATAGCCCACTCCCAGCGAGACATTGTCCCGGTCATAGCCGGCCCGAACGGCGTAAGCATTATCGAACAATATTTCACCGCCGGTGTGAACTTTGGTCGAGCGGTCTTCGGACTTTTCAAGTTCGCATGAGGCCGAAAATTGAGAATTGTTGGAAAGAGGATAATTGACCAAAGCCACTCCACCGGCTACTGAAGTCGGCGTTTGTTCTTCAGTGGAGTTTAATTTTAGTTTTGGAGGAATGGCATCGCGCGCGGCAATTCCCAGTCTGATATGTTCATCAGCATTGATTATCGCACCGGCATCAAGGGCAAAGGCATAGTCCGACTGGTTGTCGATTTCCTGATTTACAGCTTTAACCGTGAGACCGACCGAAGCATGCTTCCCGGCTTTGGCGCCCATTGAGACCAGCCATTGTGACTGCGAGTAAGTGAATGTCCCCAGAGGAATGAAATTTTGAGTCTTGATGATATCATCCGTGCCAATTCGCATATAGCCAATGCCCATGCCAAACTTGTCGGAGATGGGAAATCCCCAGGCGCCAAAATCAAAAATTGTCCCTTCAAATAATGACATGTGCATAAAAGATAATTCGTGATTTTTAAGAATTACCAGACCAGCCGGATTGTAATAGACCGAGGTGGCATCATCGGCGATTGAAGTAAACCCACCGCCCATGCCGAGCGAACGCGCTCCGACTCCAACTGAAAAGACCGACTCCCGACCGGCATCGGATGATGCTAAAGCAGTCACTGCAAACGACAGAATGGCGGCAAAAATTATAGCTTGTCTAAAGTATTGGTTCATTTAAGAACTGCCAGCTTGAGTTTGGATTTGTCGCCGGTAAGAATTACTTCGATGGTAACTATATAGACACCGTTTAGTACCACATCGCCTGCGGAGTTTCTACCATCCCACTCCACTTCATTTTGGCCCGCCTGTCCACCCTGACTTCCGGAAGTATATTTGTAGGCATAAACTTCATCTCCGGTGATGGTGAAAATCCTGAAATCGACATCGGAGGGAGCATCGAGATTGTATCTAAAAGCGACCGGCCCGTTCAGTGGATTGAAGGGATTGTTTTCAACGATAAGCTCATGCGACCCGCCGCCCGCTGTTTCTGAATGAACATTTACTGCAAAATGAATAGTGGCGTCAGAAGTCGTGTCAATTGCCGCGGGCATCCCCGAGTTAGAGTCAACGGGAATGGCACTTAGATTGAATATGAATTGCACAGTCGAGTTAATGGCCGGGGCAACGAATTGAAATGTGAGAGGCTCACCTGGATGAATCTCCCCTTCTCGGGTCATTTCTCCGCCGAACTTATAGTGCTCAGTGGAAAAGGTATAGCGCCCGGCCCCGGTAGATGCTTCTCCGGTGTTAGTGAGCGTAAATGAGACCGTAAACGAATCACCGGCATTTACAAAAATTGTGTCGCCTTCGTTGACCGATGCGTTTAAGACCAGCCTTGCGGGAGTCTGAATTATCGCAGTCGCCGAATTATCAATTGGCGAGAGTTCAATTATGCCCTCATTTGCAAAGCCAGTTTTGAAGTGCTCGGTGCCGGTTTCCGAAGCAGCAGTTCCGTTGAATACTGCCAGCACGGTATCATTGGCGGCAATGCTGTCAATTATCAATTGTCTGTCGAACGTCGATTCGCCGTCCGATGACAACTTTAATTTAACATTGTGGGCAATGACATCCTTTTTGTTCGTGATCAAAGTTTCAATCGTGAATGCCTGGCCTGTATTTATTTTGGGGGAGTTCGGTGAAATTAAGCTGGTCGAAACGATTTGGAGTTTAGCTTTGGCTTCTTCATTGATTGAAGTGATTTGGAATGGTTCAGACAGAGTTGGCCCAGCCACCAAATGGCCTTCATGAATAGCAGCACCGCTGATTTGATACTGGCCCGTGTTGGATGGATTCTTGATTTTGGATAGAAAGATCTCAAAATCAATTGTCTTTGGGATCATGGTTGAATCCCAAGCAGAGTCTATGCTAATTTCATAATAGTCAATAAGAACAAAGTGGTCTACAATCCTAACTTTTGACACCTGGAATATAATGTAGTTCCGGGCGCTTTGGCTGATGTTGGCAGCATCTAACTCTGACAAGTTAAAGCCATTCGGAAATTTGAAAATAAGGCGCCCGCCAATCATTTTCAGAAAAGACGAATCAGATATAGAGAAATTGAGTGTATAAATTGATGTTTCCGAAACCTTGGTATTGCCCGGGACTACTGTAAAGTTTTGCAGTTGTTCTGCTGCGAGGTTTCCTTCAACCACAGCCTCGCCGCTTAAGTAGTCCTTTAATTGCACTAATTCAGGGGCTTCAGATGGTTCACCTTGTGCTCTAACAATACATGACAATGTCAATAATAGACAAAGAGTTAGGACTGCCGGATTAATAAATCTGGTCCTCATAGTGTTTAATTCTCTACCCTAATTAAGCAACTTTCCTGCCTTAAACTTTGTTAGAATCGCTTGACTGATACTTAAAGTAAGGCTCTAATATAGAGGGGAATTTAGGTAAGAGTGAGAGTTTTGGCAACCGGGCTGGTTAAGATGAGATATTTTCGGCGGCGGTTACTGTATTGGACATGAGCATTGCAATGGTCATCGGCCCGACTCCGCCGGGGACTGGGGTAATAAATGATGCTTTCATCTTACAGTTTTCAAAATCGACATCACCGACCAGCCGATACCCCTTTTCGGTAGATTTGTCCTCGACTCGGTTGACGCCGACATCGATAATTACAACCCCCTCTTTGACCATGTCTGACTTAATCGTATTTGGTTTGCCAATGGCAGCTATAAGAATGTCAGCTCTCCGGCAAACTTCGGCCAAATTCCTCGTCTGCGAATGTGCCACTGTAACGGTAGAATTGGCCATCTTACTTTTTTGAAGGAGAAGTGCCGCTATTGGTTTTCCCACGATATTGGAACGCCCGACAATTACAGCTTCTTTTCCTTCAGGATTAATTTCGTAATATTCAAGAAGTTTAATAATGCCGTGGGGCGTACAAGGGAGTAATTTCCCACGCCCGATTAGCATCAGCCCGACATTATAGGGGTGAAACCCGTCGACATCTTTCACCGGACTGATGTGGGTAGTTATAGTCGGCTCATCAATTTGCTTGGGGAGCGGTGATTGCACCAGGATGCCGTGAATTTTCGGATTTTGATTCAGACTTTCGACAATTTTGATTAAATCATTTTGAGAGAGACTCGCCGGCTGGCGTATCACTTCGGAATACATTCCCAGTTTTTCGCAGGCTTTGGCTTTGCTATTTACATAGGTTTCCGAAGCCGGATCGTTTCCGACCAGCACCGCCGCCAGTCCGGGTATAACGCCTTTATCTTTAAGAGATTTTAGGCGTGGTTTCAAAGCATCACGAATGCTTTCTGAAACAACTTTTCCATCAATTATCGTTGCTGTCATCTTCCTGAAGGTGAGCGATAGAAGAGCGTTTGGGCTTGTAGCCTAAAATAGCGAATTTGCTTTCATCAATTTTATTAATGTCAAAGTCATAGCGATAGCGTTGAATGCTTTTGGCTTTACCAGTAGTTTTATCGATGGCTACAATCACCCCGGCTATCTTGACATCATCTTTTGCAGCCGTAAATCTTTTAGGCATGCCGGTCAAAAATCTCCCCAGACTGGGGCCGACCTCCATGCCAATAACTGAATCGTAACTTCCGGTCATACCGGCATCAGTAATATAGGCCGTGCCATTCTCCGTGATGTATTCATCAGCCGTTTGCACATGAGTATGTGTCCCGACAATGGCCGATACCCGGCCATCGAGATGATGCATCATGGCCTGTTTTTCCGAAGTTGCTTCGGCATGGAAATCCAGAAAAATAATATTCGTCTCTTTGCTTATTCCGGCGAGATTTTTGGCGGCGGCTTTGAAGGGGCAATCAATATTGTGCATGTAGGTTCGCCCCATCAGATTCATCACAGCTATTTTGGTGCCGCTCACATCATCGAGATACACTCCCGACCCGGGAGCGCTCTTGGGATAATTATCCGGGCGGAGCAATTTAGGTTCTTCTTCGAAATACTCCAGAATGTCCACCCGGTCCCAGATGTGATTGCCGGATGTTTGCACATTGACACCATAGGTAAATATTTTGCGGGACATTTCCGGGGTAACACCAAAACCGCCGGCGGCATTCTCCACGTTGGCGACCACATAATCAGCGTTGAATTTTTCTTTGAGGACTTCAGTCAGATGAGCCGTGGCCTGCCGACCGGCTTTGCCGCAAATGTCAGCAATAAACAAGACTGTGAAAACCGACACCAAAAATACTTTCTAAGGCGGACATACGTTGTGTGCTTTTCGGCGCTCCGCCAAACGCCTTAAGGCCAATATAAACAACTAAAGTATGATTTGGCAAATGCCCACTTTTGAAACATTTCGTGGTCTCAATTTAACCACCAGCAATGACCATTCTTCACTTGACCGTACTCGGGTATTGAATTAAGCTTAACAAACTGTAAAAGTGCGGATCCAGAGATAACGCCGCAGATTCAATGAGTCGAAATATCACAGGGAGTACACCATGCTTAAATACTTTCTCCCCAAAGAAACCAACTTCTTCCAATTCTTCGAACAGCATAGTTCTTTATCGATAGAGGCGTGCAATGAATTCAACGAATTGGCGCATTGTCCGGAAGAACTCACCCTAAGGGCTAGCCGCATCAAGCAGATTGAACGTCGCGCTGACGATGTTACTCACAAATGCATAAACGCACTTCATAATACGTTTATCACACCCATCGATCGGTCTGATATTCATCGCCTGATGAGCCGGCTCGATGACGTTGTGGACTCCGTGGACTCGACCGCCACGAGGATGGCGCTGTATGAGATGACAAATTTTCGGCCGGAATTGAAACTACTGGCTCAAGTGCTGGTCACTGCAACAGCTCATATCGACAGTGCGGTGCGAAGCCTGCCGCGTTTAGGTAAAGGAAGTGAGCATATCCAGAAGTGCTGCATTGCCGTATACCAGGCCGAAAATGACGGTGATGAGCTTCTTCGCTCGGCCCTTGTCCGATTATTCAAGGATGAAAAAGACCCGGTACTCATCATGAAATGGAAGGAGATTTTCGAACGGCTGGAGCGCGCCACGGATCGCTGCCAAGAAGTTGCGAACATCATATCCGGTATTGTGATTGAGGCTTCCTGAAATGACGCCCCTCATGATAGTGATTATCGCGACCGTCGCGATAGCGCTCATATTCGATGTAATCAATGGATTCCATGATGCCGCCAATTCTATTGCTACGGTTGTTTCCACTCGAGTTCTAAGTCCCCGCTGGGCTGTTTTGTGGGCGGCTTTTTTCAATTTTGCCGCGATGTTCATTTTCGCGCCCAGAGTGGCCGATACGATCGCAAAAATCGTCAAAGTAGATGGTACTGACACCGTCTATGTTTATGTCGTTTTATCCGGACTCCTGGGGGCGATTGCTTGGGATCTCATAACCTGGTGGCTGGGTCTCCCTACCAGCTCTTCGCACGCGCTCATCGGAGGTGTCGCCGGTGCGGGTCTGGCGTACAAAGGAATCGAAGTAATCAGGTGGGAACATATCTGGAAAACAGTCAAGTTCATTCCGCTGGCGCCTCTAATCGGACTGGCGCTCGGTTTAGTTTTCATGGTGAGCGTTTACTGGATATTTCGTCGATGGCGCCCCGCTGATGTTGACCGCTGGTTTCGCAAAGGTCAGCTGTTTTCTGCTGCGCTTTATTCGCTTGGCCACGGTGGCAACGATGCCCAGAAGACCATGGGCATAATTATGGCGCTCCTGATAGCCGGCGGTCTCATGAGCACCGACACCAAGCTTTCGCTGGGCCATTGGGACACCTTGTGGATTATCCTCTCTTGTAATCTGGCCATGGGTATCGGTACCGCCCTTGGCGGATGGCGCATAGTGAAGACTATGGGAATGAAAATCACCAAGCTAAAACCAATGGGAGGTTTTTGCGCCGAATCGGCCGGGGCCGCCACACTATTTGCCGCTACTCATTTTGGCATTCCGGTATCAACTACGCACACCATCACTGGGTCAATCGTCGGCGTCGGGATGACCAACCATGTCTCGAGTATTAAGTGGGGGATTGCCGGGCGAATTGTCTGGGCCTGGATCTTTACCATCCCGGCCTCGGGGCTCCTTTCGGCCGGTTGTTTCTATTTAATTCATAGAATAATCTCATAACTCTCGACCCACGAAACAAGCCCAAGAGGGCTTGTCATTCCCGAGCCTGTGCCGACTTGTGGTGAGCGCCGTCGAACCAGCGAAGCCTGCCCTGAGCGAAGCCGAACGGGTCGAGGGGACGTCGGGAATCCATCCTAACTTGGCCGCCCGCAGCTCGCGGGGGTTTAAATAGTAGTGGCACTTTACCGAAATCGTCATTGCAAGTTCCCCCGATTACTATCGGGGGGACTTGGCAATCTCATCGTAGTCTCCGGCAGATATCACCAATTCACGTCTTTTAGAAGTATCATTGCGGCCAGCTTAGCAATAGTTGAATGCATTTTCTCAATAATGTTGCCAGAAGTGTACAGTTGAGGGACAAAGAAGTTAGAGACAACCAGATACCACGCCCACGACCGAAAATCTAAGCAATTTGTTTGTTTCAAATATGTGACAGAAATAATCATGATCGGGAAACAGAGAGTCATCATTCTTGATGAATCCCAGGCGATAAGCATTTGCAGCCAGGTGACCCCTACTAAAATTGCAATTGAAATCAGCTGATGCCATTGACGCGTCTTCCACCAATAAAACACCGTCACCAAGACCAAAAACCAAAATGCCTTGAATACAGTAAAAAGCCCCAACGCCTGGTAGCCGAATGATTTTTTGAAATATTTCAGAAGATCGGTTTTCAGAGGATCAAAATAATAATCCATATCAAAATACACTTCTTTTAATGACGAAACCCATTCTCGGTAACCCCAATAAACCGACAATACAGCAGCTATTCCAACGCCGTACAACACCAGGGTCTTTTTCTTATTCCCAGATTCCAAAAGGGCGATGTACAGATACCAGGGCATTAGCATGATGATTGATTCTCGATTCAATAGCCCCAGCAGCAATAGAAAAGAGACAACCAGAGGCCGGGTTCGGCACCAGTACATGAGGAAGACAATGATATAAGTTAGTGAGTCACAATAGCCCCCATAGTAAATCGTCGTCATAGTCACCAGTGAAAAGGTCAATATCGATGTTCCCAAAATTGCATCGAACGGTTCAAATTCGAGCGAGCGATAATAACAATATGATAGAACAAGCAAGACGGTAGCGAAAAACAGATTTGTGATAATAATGAACTGTCCCCGCAGACCCATTAAATAACTTATTAGCGGTGTCAAAATTCGATAGCCGACCGGGTTGTTATCATGGCCGAGCGGGTCGCTGGACAGCGCCGCGTAGGAATTGCCCATAGCTACAGTTCTTATTGCCGGCCGGACATAGATTGCTGCGATTATCATTAAAACAATTGCCAGAGCTATGGCGAAGCCAATTCGTCCGAGTTTGGCCTCCAATCTTTCAATGTGATTTGCTAACGAAGTAAAATGCACTGCTTACTTAACCGCCCAAAATGCCGGTTGGGGACTCTTTTACACATCTAATTCACAGCGCTCACGTACCACTGACTGTTAAAGGTTTCACCTAATTGCATTGGTCCAAGATATAAACCCACCGAGAATTTGAATCGCTGCCAGCTCTTTGGAACAGCCTCTCCGCACATTATGAAATCCCATTTTTTCCATCCATTGGTGTTACGTGCCGGAACAAAATCCAAATTGTGCTTTGTTCCGCTACTGTCAACTAAGTGCAACATTACCTTATAATCATTCTTAATTTCTTCCTTACTCAAGAAAGTGAATAAGAAATAGAGACTGTCTTTATGGTCAATTACGACCAAGTTCGACAACAACACACTGTCAGAAAAAGCGTGGCCATTTTCAGGAAGCAAAATATCGTGCCATTTGGACCAGTCCGCATTACAAATACGAGTTACCTTTTCTTTCCCCTTTTCATCTAAGCTTTCCAATAATTCCTTAGTTTGGCATAGAGCTATCAAACTATCCGCTACCCCGGTATTCAGGTCATTAATATTCCAGACTTCAGAATAACCAGATGCGTCATTCACTCGATATAAATTGTCACCGGAAAGTCTTGTAAAAAGAGCCGTATCTTGAACTAATTTTCTTTCATAGCGAAGGGTTTTATGATACGACCCATTTGGATAATTGCTGAAAGAAACTGGCAGTCCAAATTTACCATCGACATCATAAGGCATGAAATAATCTATCCTTTCAAATTTGTTGTGCCTTAAGGCAGTGTTGAAGACAGCGGGATTGTTCACTTGCTGGAGAAAATAAAGAAATTTATACCTTGAAAAGTATTGTGAAGCCGGATGTGCATAGTGTTCATTCGTACTAAAAAAAGTGTAAATCGGATAAAATGACGGCAGTGCCGAATACCCTAGGAGAAAAACGCTGCCTTCAGCATTTTTCATTTCTTCCATATTTGTATTCCAGGTCGGAATATCAGCCGTTCTGGCTGTTTTTACCCCGTCCGATTTACCAATCCCTACTATATTATTCAAGCTAACGAGCAGAACTACACAGGCTAAAAGCGACGACAGTCGCCATCGGCGAGAGAAACCTATATCAAATTTGAACCAGGCTGCAAAAAGCAACCCAATTACGGGCCCTGCAAGCTGATAGATAAAAATGTCACTGGACTTTGTAGAATTAATATCAATTCCCCTTCCACCCAGAATCGATCCGATAAGATGAATAAACAAAATTGCAGCCACAAAGATAAGTAAACTTCTGTTTAATGGACGAAAGGGCCTCCTGAATAAAAAGATTATGCCAGCTAAATAAATTAACCCCATTGCAGAAAATTGAAGAAACTGAAAATCAAGTCCGGTATATCCGATGTGATACCAGCCTCCTCGAGACCGATCCAGCCCAGAATTGAATATAGAAATGAGCAAGGGCAGCCAATAAGGAGATGTAAATAAAGCCCCTACAGCAATTACCCCACCGGCTCTTCGAAAGCTAAATTTCCTCGACTTTTCAAATTTTCTGGAATACCAATGAACCACCATCCGCAAAACCAAATAAGCAGCACCTATCGCTAAGACATAAATGTATGTCAGAAAAATGCAGGCTCCTATCAATCCACCACCAAAATAAAACTTCCAGCTTTGTTTCACATTGACCAGCTGTTCCACGTAATAAAGCCACCAGGGAATGAAGAAAGAGTAAGCCAAAAATGTGTGGGGTGAAAAAAATTGTGGGGCATTGCCGTAGTTACAGTACAAAAATGCCGTCATTGTAATAAAGAAGGACGGCAATGGCGAAACAATGCGTCGCCAGAAATAGAAAAGGAAAATAGGTGCAAAAGCGAATATCAAGGTTTGCCCAATTTTTGCCATTTTGAAAGCTTCAACGGAAAAAGCCCGAGCATAGATGGATTGAAAATAGTAATACAAAGGTGGATAAAATATGGGAAGTCCCTTGTAATAAAAATCACCGGGTTTGTTAAAAGTGGCAAACTTCAAAATCATGGCCTGCCTGAATTGTTGATCCCCCCAGTAACCATTTAAGTAGTAAGGGGTGCCGTTTAATAACAAGTTTGTAGCAACCACTAAAAAGATGGACATCAGTAACAAACTGATAACGACTTTGACATTAATATTTGAGACAGTCTGCCAGATTAATACAGTTACAAAGAAGAAAGCTAAAGCCCAGCCATCCAGCCACATCAGGTCAAAAATAAGTAACTCTTCACTAAATGGTTTTGGAGAATGGGAGTAGACAAAAAGTGCTAATCCAAACAATATGAAAACGATTGGACCCAGTGATGGGAGAATCAAGTTTCCAAGCTGCTTCGACACGGTCTTAGAAATCGCCGTAATGATATCCTAAAAGTGGAATGAGTAATGCATGTTCTGAAAATTGAAACAATTCATGGAATGCTAATTCCACCAACCTCCGCGTGTTAAAAACATATAATGTTCAATATCTTTAAAACAAGAACAAAAAGAGACAATTGGCCCACCTTTCAGGCTTGCCCTTAGCGCGGTCGAACGGGTTGAAGGGTGGGTTCCCTCACAAATTATCCACCAAATCCTCCCAAAAAACGCTGCGACTCCTATTTAATGGAGGAGCCTATAAATATGTTCGCAAGTAACTGTCGGAATGAATCCACTGCTCTAATCTTCCCCTCTCCCTCCGGGGGAGGGGTCAGGGCCCTGCCCTGAGCGGAGCCGAATGGGTGGGGTCAAATTTAAAGGGGAAAATCCGAAAAAAAAGATGTTAAATATGACAAAACGAACCCAATTTCCTGCGTTTTTAGGTCAATTTTAGGGGTGTACCAGCCGGTCAAAAGTCGCCCTTCGACCCTTCGGCTCCGCTCAGGACAGGCAGGCTGAGGGTGACTTTCTTCTCCCCCTTCCTCTTTAGGGAAGGGGGCTGGGGGGTTAGGTCTGCGTCGGCGCAGGTGGTGGGGTCTCGACGTACCGACGGGTTAGGTTTAACTACTTCGCGTATTCGGTGGCGCGCTTTTCCCTAATAACGGTAACTTTTATCTGACCGGGATACTGCATTTCGTGCTCTATTTTCTGGGCAATATCGCTGGCCAGAATTTCCGAGGCCAGGTCATCGAGTTCCTCATTTTCGACAATGACTCGAATTTCTCGCCCGGCCTGAATAGCATACGCTTTAGACACTCCTTTGAAGCTGTCAGCTAATTCTTCGAGTTGCTGCAAACGCTTAATGTAAGCTTCCAGCGGTTCACGACGCGCGCCGGGTCGGGCACCGGAAATGGCATCAGCCGCCTGAACTAGCACCGGATAGGGACTAATCATGGGAACATCGCCGTGATGAGATTCCGCCGCGTTGGCTACGATTTCATCTTCCTTGTAACGCCTCAAATACTCGGCGCCGATTTGAGTATGGGTTCCTTCAGTTTCTCTATCAATGGCTTTGCCGATGTCATGCAAGAGACCGCAGCGCTTGGCCATCACCGCATCCAACTCAAGTTCGGCCGCCATCAACCCGCAGAGCATGGCAACTTCCTTGGAGTGGGCCAGTACGTTTTGTCCGTAAGATGTTCGAAAGTGGAGTTTACCAAGCTGATAACTGATTTCTTGATGCAATCCGTGGATGCCCAGTTCAAAACAGGCTTGCTCTCCGGCCTCACGGACAATTATTTCCATTTCTTTTTTTGATTTATCAACTACTTCTTCTATTCTGGTTGGATGAATGCGACCGTCCACTATCAGTTTTTCCAGCGCCATACGAGCCACTTCCCGCCGCACCGGATCATAACCAGACAGAATCACCGCTTCGGGTGTGTCATCGACTATCACATCAATGCCGGTTAAAGTTTCAAAGGAGCGAATATTACGCCCTTCACGGCCAATAATGCGTCCTTTCATTTCATCACTGGGCAGCTGCACTACTGAAACAGTTGTTTCAACTGTGTGATCGGCCGCACAGCGATAAATGGAACGAAGGATAATCTCTTTAGCTTCTTTGTCAGCCTCGTGCTCGGCCTTTTCTTTTATCTCTTTGATATGAGCCGCAGCTTCCATTTTGGCGGCATTGGTCATATTCTCCATCAGCTGCTTTTTGGCTTCTTCGGGAGTCATCTGGGCGATTCTCTGAAGCTTATCGTTTTGTTCACTGATAATCTTGTTGAGTTCTTCCTGTCGCAGCTCAATTCCCTTTTCGCGACCCTGAAGGGTTTTGTCGCGACCGGACAAATCCCGCTCGCGCACGTCCAGGAAATCCAGGCGCTTGTTTAGGTCAGATTGTTTTTCATCTATTTTTTTCTCGGAGACTTCAATCTGCCGCCGCCGCGTTTCCATCTCTTTTTCATAGCCATCTTTAAGCTTAAGCCACTCTTCACGGGCTTCGAGAGCAGCCTCTTTCTTTCTAATAGTGGCTTCTTTTTGGCCTTCCTGAATCAGTTTTTCAGATTCCTGGCGGGCCGATTGGAGTTTTTCGGAAATGCTTTTGAGTGCCAGAAAGCGGGCGATAAAAAATGACACTCCGCCCACTGCCAAGGCAATTAGTACCAGCCAAACCGGATTTTGCATGTCAATCTCCCATCCCGACAGTAGTCGGGATGCAAGTATCCATTGTTAATTTTATTAGGGGATAAGAATATAAAGGAAGGTAATAGCTTAAGAGCCGGAACCTAAAGATCCCAGCGCCTGGTCCAGTCTGGCCACCAATGAATCGAGTTGCGATTCGCAATCCTGATTTCCTCGATCCAGAATTTCATTCTTCTCGTGCAATTCGGAAGCAATTGATAATGAGGCTAGTATGGCCACTTTATCTCTAGATTTGACACGACTGGTTCTGGCAATGTCATTCATCTTATTATCAACGTAAACGGCAATCTGTGAAATGTAGGTCGGATCGGAAACCCCGGTTATGGGATATTCCTCTCCGAAAATTGTCACAACCACCTTGTTATTATCATCTAATGACATATGCGACAAAAGAACTATTACCCTTTAAATTATATTCTTATCATTTTTCTCTAACAGTAATTATCGGGAGAAGTTGAAAAGAGTCAAGGAAAAACTCAACCAGCCAGATTTTCCAGCTCATTTAGCCGTTCATAAATCGAAGTCAGCTTCCTTTTGACGACCTCGCTGGTATCACCTGACCCAAGTTGTGAGTCTTTGAGTTGCCTTTTCAAGCGAGAAAGCTCACTTTTCAGGGTAATATTATCTGCCGTGAGTGTTTTATTGGTATGATTCAGTTTATCCAGGCGACTTACTAATTGGTCAACTTTGGTCTGGATGGCAAGGATTTGTTCTTTCATGACTATTTATCTCTGATTTGTGCGTTTAATTTTTGCTTTAAGCTATCAATTACAACTCGTTGTCGTTGTTCGACTTGTTCCGCCGAAAGGCTCCCTTCCGAAGAACGATAGACTATTGAGACAGCCAGCGACTTCTTGCCTGATTCGATTTGCTTTCCCTGGTAAAGATCAAAAATCGCAACGCTTTCCGCAATGGGGCCGGCTGCTTCTTTTACTATTCTTACTATTTCTGCGGCCTTGACTGTTTCGGCCACTACTATCGCCAAATCACGGGGAGCCGCCGGATAGATAGGCAGTTGCTTGAATTCTCGCAAGGGTCGGCTCTTTTCAATCAGAGGAGCCAATGATATTTCAGCTAAATACACTTTCTGCTTAATGTCCAATTTGTCAGCAATGCTTTTTGATAAAAGGCCTGCCTGCCCGATTTCGGAATTCTGGCATAATATGCTAAAAGAGAGATGTTCATCAAAGCAATTAATTGTTTCTTCCTCGTAATAGAATTCAGGCCAGTGAAAATGTTTCGCCGCACCGGCCAGCGCGCCGGTAACATCATAATAATCCAGTTCACGAGGCTGGTCTCTCCAGGTAGCCATAGTTCGACCAGTAACCATTAGAATTAATCGGTCTTGCTCGACCCATTTCCCCTCACTGTCGGGAGGAAAATAAGTCTTACCGATTTCGAAAAGCTGCAGATCCATCGTCCGGAAAGACTGGTTGTGTACCACGACATTCAAGGCAAACGGGATAAGCGAATTACGCATAACATCGAGTTCTGCGGAAACAGGATTCTGGATTTTAAGTAAGGGAGTGTTGGGATTAACCAATTTTGCCAAACGACTATCATCAAAACCGTGCCCGATGATTTCATCAAATCCCAAGCCGGTCAGGATAATCCGCAATTCGTTCTTGAATTTGTCGGAATAGTTCGGCGGAGTGAAGAGCGGTCCGATGTTTTCAGTGGCATCGGGAATTTTATCGTAACCATCGATTCGGGCAACTTCTTCAATTAAATCAATTTCTCTTTCAATGTCGGGGCGGAAAGTCGGTACTTGTACCGTGAGTTTATTTGTACCGGAAACATTTAACTCCAAGTCTTTCAAAATCCTTTTCATTCGGATAGTCGAAAGTTTTGTTCCCAGAATTGAGTTGCAGCGCTCGGGGCGAAACGCAATTGAGCGCGGTTTTATTTTTTTAGGATAAGCATCCACAATTCCATCAAGAACTTTTCCTCCGCAGATTTCCTGGAAAAGAAAAGCGGCCCGATTGATGGCATATTCGATACCGTTTGGGTCGGCTCCTTTTTCAAAGCGAGCCTGTGATTCGGAAGTCATCCCCAGTTGCTTGCGACTGTGTCTGATTACCGAGGGCTTAAAATAAGCCGCTTCGAGTAAAATGTTGGTCGTATTATCCATAACTTCAGAATTCAGCCCGCCCATCACTCCACCTGCCGCTACTGCCGATTTTCCATTTGTTATAAGCAAGACTTCGGAAGTTAGTGAATGAGTTTTGCCGTCGAGAGTTGCAAAAGATTCACCCTTTTTGGCTCCACGAACAACGACTTCGTTGGAACCAAATCGGTCCAGGTCAAAGGCATGCAACGGATGACCACACTCCATCATAACGAGATTTGTGACATCCACTACATTATTGATGGGTCGAATGCCGCACAGGAGCAGCTTCTTTTTAATCCACCAGGGAGAGGGAGCGATGCTTACTCCTTCAATTACTCTGGCGGCATAGCGCGGGCAGGCAGCGGTATCTTCGATGCGGACTTTAATTAGCGCACGTGCCTTTTTCTTATTCGGAGATATTTTGAACTTGGGCCGTTTGATTTTAACCGATGCCAGAGCTGCTAAATCGCGGGCAATGCCTATGGCCGACATGGAATCGCCGCGATTGGGCGTTAGTTCAAATGTCATTATATAATCGTTAAAATCCAGCGCTTTTACCAAAGGTGTCCCAATGGAAGCATTGCTGTCTAAAACCATAATGCCCGAATGATCATTGGAAATTCCAAGTTCTGCCTCGGAGCAAATCATTCCAAAAGATTCGATCCCTCGGATACGCGCCTTTATGATTTCCATGCCATTGGCCAATTTGGCGCCGATTGTAGCCACCGGAACTTTTTGCCCAACCGCAACATTTTGTGCGCCGCAGATAACATCGAAATTCTCGGCGCCTGTATTTACCACCGCTTTCTTAATTTTATCGGCGCCTTGAACAGGCTGCAAATCCACAACTTTTCCGACCACAACTTTGTCTAGCGAAGCGGCAGTAGATTGGACCTCTTCACAGGCAATGCCGCAAAGCGTCAATCGCTCGGAGACTTTTTCGACCGGCCATTTTAATCCGGTCAATTCTATTAACCAGCTATATGGTATTTTCATGGCCTAAACGAATTGTCTTAAGAATCTAATGTCGTTGTCGAAGAATAGCCGGATGTCATTAATCTTGTATTTGAGCATGGCCGGACGCTCGACGCCCATGCCAAAAGCGTAGCCGGTGTACTTTTCACTATCGTGGCCGGCCAGTTCCAGCACATTGGGGTCAATCATGCCACATCCGAGAATTTCCAGCCAGCCGGAGTATTTGCATACCTGACAGCCCTTCCCCTGGCATAAAAAGCAGGAGATATCGACTTCAGATGACGGCTCCGTAAATGGAAAGTACGATGGACGAAAACGGAATTTCAAGCCGTCACCGAAAAATTCCCGGCAAAATGCCACTAAAGCACCTTTAAGGTCGGCCATCGTGACGCCTTCGTCTACAAGAAAACCGTCGACCTGATGGAAGGCAACATGAGAGCGGGTGGAAATGGCTTCGTACCGGAAGCACAGCCCGGGTGTAATGACTTTCATCGGCGGCTTGCGCTTTTCAAGAGTCCGTGCCTGTACTGGCGTCGTGTGGGTGCGGAGCAGGCGGCCGCCTTCAACGAAAAATGTATCTTGCATATCTCGGGCCGGATGGTCGGGAGGAAAATTCAAAGCTTCGAAATTATAATGATCAGTTTCAATATGTGGTCCGTGAGCAATTTCAAATCCCATGCCTTGAAAAATTTGGCAGATTTCATTCATGGTTTGATTGACAATATGAATGGCGCCGAGTCGCTGAACCGTGCCTGGAAGAGTGGGGTCGAACGTGGCATCCTTTTTGACCGGTGCTAAACTCTGAATTGTTTCCTGAAGTTTTTGCTCAAGTAAAGCACGTGACCGATTGGCGGCGGCGCCGATAGATTTGCGCTCTTCGATGGGTATGTCTTTGAGTTGCTTAAGAATGCCTGTGATTTTGCCGTTGCGGCCCAGATACTCGACCTGAACGGCATTAAGTGAATCGAGCGAATCGGCCATTTCGATTCGCTCGAGTGCTTCCTTTTCCAACTGCTGAATCAGCTCAAGAAGCGGCATTCGTATTTTAATTAAAGATTGTTATTTGCTGGCGGCCATTTTGGTGAGATGCTCAAATGTCGCCATGTCTCGGGCGGCAATATCCGCCAGCATCTTACGATTCAAATTTACGCCGGTCCTCTTGAGGCCGGTAATCAGAGTCGAATAATTGGTTCCGCATATTTTAGCCGCAGCCGAGATGCGGGCAATCCAAAGCTGACGGAATTCACGCTTTTTGTTGCGGCGGTCGCGGTAGGCATAGGTCAGCCCCTTATGAACGGTTTCCAGTGCCGTGCGGTACAATTTACGACGGCCTCCGAAATTTCCCTTGGCACGATCCAGCACTTTTTTGTGACGGCGGTGTGCCGCCACATTATTTTTGGCACGAGGCATTTATTTTAATCTCCTTCCCAGCACTCTTATTGATGAACCATCCTTCTCAATCTCTTGAGATCGGCATGACTCGCAATGGTCGATTTGCGCAGTTTTCTTTTACGCTTACGATTTTTCTTAGTGAGAATATGGCTCTTGAGAGCCCGATTTCTCTTAAACTTGCCGGTTCCGGTTTTTCGGAATCTCTTGGAAGCGGCTCGGTTTGATTTCAATTTGGGCATATTATTATTTTCCTTTGTTTATAGTATAATCAAATTTGCTGTTCAGGTTTAGCTTTTTCTTCTTTGAATTTTTCAGACTTTTCCTTCTTTTCTTTGGCCTCTCTGGCGCTCCGTTTGGCCTTCAAATCTTTTAGTACTTTGGCATTGGGAGCCAACACCAGGCTCATGCTGCGGCCTTCCATTTTAGGAGGCATCTCCACGTTGGAAATCTCAACCAAATCTTCCATAACACGCTTTAGTACGTCCTGTCCCATTTCGGTGTAGGCCATTTCGCGGCCGCGAAACATGACAAACACCCGGACTTTGCTGCCGGATTCCAGAAACTCCCTGATATGTTTGGTCTTAAAATTATAATCATGTTCATCAATTTTGGGTCGAAAACGCATTTCTTTTAATTGGAAAGAGTGCTGTTTCTTTTTGGCCTGTCGTTCCTTTTTGGCCAGCTCGTATTTATACTTTCCAAAATCAAGTATCCGGCAAACCGGCGGGCGGCTGGTGGGAGATACTTCGACTAAATCCAAGTTGTGTTGTCTTGCCTTGGCGAGCGCTTCGGATGTCGGCACGATTCCAATTTGCTCCCCTTCCGGACCTATCAGTCTAATAGGTGAAATTCTGATATTGTTATTTATGCGAAGTTTTTTGGTTACTATGGATTCCTCCTGAATGTCAAAGTTGTTAAGTTAATCCTTTGGTTTTAATTTCAACCAAAATGTTTTCCAGTGCTTTGCCTATCGGCTGGGCGCCCAAATCGCCCTGTCCATGTTTTCTGACCGAAACGGTCCTGGCTTCCACTTCTTTACCCCCTACTATAAACATATAGGGGACTTTCATCAACTCGGCGTCCCGGATTTTCG
>Ga0334722_10002829_pt1 | contig 19137 bp, 14 predicted proteins | sample C3_bottom_MG_FD_207210 | JGI IMG/M metagenome (GOLD analysis project Ga0334722, IMG submission 207210) | Sediment microbial communities from Yellowstone Lake, YNP, Wyoming, USA - C3_bottom | ecosystem: Environmental > Aquatic > Freshwater > Lake > Sediment | place: USA: Wyoming | collected...
CTGAGCTGGGAGAGACGGGACAGATTGATAACGGTGGTGGATTCATGCTCGATCAGCTCGGCTCGAACCGGGTCAGGACAGATCAGGATCGCCTCGATCTTGGCCGAGGGCGGCACCAGCATCTCGCTCCTGATATTGCGGATCACCCCGATCACCCCCATCAAGAGAACCGTAGTCTTCTCCGCCTCTAGGTCATTGTGGGCGGGGAGTACCTGTGGGAAGGGCTCGGTCATCAGGGAATCGCGGGTTCCCGGCAGCACGCTCCAGATCTCCTCGGAAACGAAGGGGGTGAGGGGATGGAGTAGCTTCAGGGTGGTCTCCAACACGGTCAGCAGCACCCGCCGGGTCTGTTCCTTGGCCGCCTGGTTGTCGCCGTAGAGATCGCCCTTGATCCACTCCAGATACCAGTCGCAGAACTCGTGCCAGACGAACTGGTAGAGGGTGGAGGCGGCGTCGTTGAAGCGGTACTCGTCGAGGGCGCGCCGCACCTCACTAACGGCCTGATTGGTGCGGCTCAGGATCCAGCGGTTGGGCAGTGACAGGCTGGCGGCGGCGGGGCGCTCGCCAACGATATCCTCCTCGCCGATATGCATCAGGGCGAAACGGGCGGCGTTCCAGATCTTGTTGATGAAGAAACGGTAGCCCTCAATGCGTTCCTCGTCCAGGCGGATCTCCCGGCCCTGGGCGGCAAAGGCGGCCAGGGTGAAGCGCAGGGCGTCGGTGCCATAGGTGGCCATGACCTCCAGCGGGTCGATGACGTTGCCGGTGGATTTGGACATCTTCTTGCCGTGCTTGTCGCGGACCAGGGCGTGCAGATAGACGTCGCGGAAGGGCACCTCGTCCATGAAGTGCAGCCCCATCATCATCATCCGGGCCACCCAGAAGAAGAGGATATCGAAGCTGGTGATCAGCACAGAGGTGGGGTAGAAGGTGGCCAGTTCCGGGGTTTTATCCGGCCAGCCCAGGGTGGAGAAGGGCCAGAGGGCCGAGGAGAACCAGGTGTCCAGCACATCCGTCTCCTGGGTCAACTCATGGGAACCGCACTTGGGGCAGCTGGTGGGGTCGGTGGTCTCGACGATCAGCTCGCCGCACTGGCCGCAGGTCCAGGCCGGGATGCGATGGCCCCACCAAATCTGCCGGGAGATGCACCAGTCGCGGATGTTGTCCATCCAGCTGTAGAAGGTGTTGTACCAGGTTTTGGGGTAGATGTTGATCTGCCCGTCGCGCACCGCCGCCACCGCCCGATCGGCCAGGGGCCGCACCGAGACGAACCACTGCTCGGAGGTGGTGGTCTCGGAGACGGTTTTGCAGCGATAGCAGTGACCGACCCCGTGCTGGTAGGGCTCGACCTTCTCCAGGAAGCCTTGTTCTTCCAGGTCGGCGACGATCTGTTTGCGGCAGGCGAAACGATCCAGCCCGGCGTATTTCCCGGCCTCCGCGTTCATCACTCCGTGGCTGTCGATGACCTTGAGGCGGGGCAGGTCGTGGCGGTTGCCAATCTCGTAGTCGTTGCGGTCGTGCGAGGGCGTCACCTTGAGCGCCCCGGTGCCGAAATCCTTCTCCACGTAGGAGTCGGTGATCACCGGGATGAACCGGTCGGTGAGCGGCAGCTTGACCGTCATCACCGGCAGGTTGGCGTAGCGCTCATCCTCAGGGTGGACGGCCACCGCCGTGTCGCCCAGCATGGTCTCGGGCCTGGTGGTGGCCACCACCAGGTAACGGCTGCCATCGGTTAAGGGATAGCGGATATGGTAGAGCTTGCCGTCGGTGGGCTCGTGTTCGACCTCGTCGTCGGCCAGGGCGGTGTGGCAACGTGGGCACCAGTTGACCATATAGTCGCCCTTGTAGATCAGCCCTTCCTTGTACAGGCGGACGAAGACCTCGCGCACCGCGCGGGACAAACCCTCATCCATGGTGAAGCGTTCCCGCTCCCAGTCACAGGAGCTGCCCAGTTTCTTGAGCTGGTTGACGATGGTGCCGCCTTTTTCGGCCCGCCAGTCCCAGACCCGGTCGATGAACTGCTCGCGCCCTAAGTCGTGGCGGGTCTTGCCCTCGGTGGCCAGCTGCCGTTCCACCACGTTCTGGGTGGCGATGCCGGCATGATCGGTGCCGGGCAGCCAGAGGGTGTTCAGCCCCTGCATCCGCTTATAACGAACCAGGATGTCTTGCAGGGTGTTGTTCAAAGCGTGGCCCACATGCAACACCCCGGTTACGTTGGGCGGCGGGATGACAATGCAGTAGGCGCCGCGCTCGGGGTGCAGGGTGGCGGCGGACTTGTTCTGGACGGCCCAGATCTCCAGCCATTTTTCTTCCACATCTTTAAACTCGTAGCCCTTGGCCAGTTCAGGTTTTCCGGTCGGTTCGGTGATTTCGGCGGACATGCTATTTAACGCTCCATGGTTTGGGTAAGAAGATATGGGTATAGAGGTCCAGCGCGTAGTGGTCGGTCATGCCAGCGATGAAATCGCAGACCCTGCGCGTCCGGGTGGTTTCTTGGCTGTAATCAATGGAATCGTCCAGATATTCGTCGTGCTCCAGGAAGTAGGAGTAGAGCTCCCGGAGGATCTTCTGGCCCTTGATGAAATCGTTGTGAACCCGGTGGGCATCATAGACGTTTTCGTAGAGAAAAGCGCGCAGATCGGTGATGGCGGTGAGGACCGGCTGACTCAAGACCAGGCGGGCGCCATCCTCGGCCAGGCTGTTGACGATCAAGTCGCGGACCATGGAGCCGAGGCGGGCCGAGTGGGTATTGCCCAGCAGGCGGCGGATATCGGCGGGGACGCTGTCTTCCTCAAGGATCCCGGCCCGGATGGCATCGTCCAAGTCATGGTTGACGTAGGCGATGATGTCGGAGAGCCGCACCAGTTGCCCTTCCAGGGTGGCAGGGATGCCTTCGGGATCGTCGGGGAGAATTTCGCTCTTGCCCTTGGAATGGTTAATGATCCCGTCGCGCACCTCGTGGGTGAGGTTAAGGCCGCGGCCCTTTTTCTCAAGAATATTTACCACCCGCAGGCTCTGCTCGTAGTGGCGGAAGCCGCCGGGGTGCAGCTGATTCAGCACCGACTCCCCGGCATGGCCAAAGGGGGTGTGGCCCAGGTCGTGGGCCAGGGCGATGGCCTCGGCCAGGTTCTCGTTCAAACGCAGGGCGGCGGCGACGGTACGGGCGATCTGCGCCACCTCCAGCACATGGGTGAGCCGGGTGCGGTAATGGTCGCCGGTGGGGGCCAGGAAGACCTGGGTTTTATGCTTCAAGCGGCGGAAGGTCTTGGAGTGGATCACCCGATCGCGGTCGCGCTGGAAGGCCAGGCGGATATCGCACTCCTCCTCCGGGCGGAGGCGCCCCTGGCTGTTGCGGCTCAAACAGGCATGGGGCGAGAGGTAGTTTGCCTCCCGTTCTTCCATGGTTTCGCGGATGGTTTGGTTCATATTTACTCGGTCTTGCGCGGCAGTTTAGGTTTGGGTTTATCGGTCAGGTAGTTGTTGGCGGTGACAACCTTTTTGCCAGATTTTACTTCGAGTTGCCGACGCGCATCACCGGCGACGGTGCCGCCGTCATGGGCGGCGCGGTGGTTTTCGGTAAAGCCTTGAGCGTCTTTGTTGCGGGCGATCTCGGTGGTGGCCGCTTCGCCGAGCATGGTAAAGATCAACTCCAAGTCTGTCATGTGGTCGCGCAAGTTCTCGCGCTTCAGCCCTTTGAGTTTCTTGTAATCGGCGGGCGTTACCCCAAAAGTGGCCTTGGAGATTTCGGAAGTGAGGATGGCGAAGGCTCTCTCCTCGGCAATGCCACGTTTCTGCCATTCTCCGGTCAGTTCGTCACGGACGGCGATGCCGCGAACCCGCTTCTCAATCCAGTCGTCGGGGTAGCCTTTCGCCTTGAAGAGTTGCCGCATGCGCTGCTGGGCAAGCTCCGGGTTCTCGATTTCCTGGACGCGCTCATAACCGACCTGCGCCAGCCAGCGTTTGAACGGCTCCGCCTTGGGGCTGGGGATGGATTGGATGATCCGGAAGGCGGCTTCGGTGTTGACAGCTTCGGTTTTATAGCTTTTGCCGTCTGACGAGGCTAGTTTCAGTTGTCGACAAAGTGTCGACAACTCAATTCCCGTCGATTCATTCTCGCGACGTTTCATGCGGTACCAGTAATCGCGTGGATTGTCGCTGTCGGTAAGCGCGGCCACAATATCGATGATTGAAAAGTACCATTGGTCATCAACCCAGAGGCGCCGAATTTGCTTGGCTCCGAAGACGACGATCTTACCCTGAGAATCAGAAGATAGTTGTTCAATCATGAAATTGTCCCTCTTTCATCTATCGTTCCCACGCCGGAGCTGTAAGGGCAAATTCGCGACCGTTGCCGTTCTTTTCAGGCGGTACACATACGAGTAACTGCGGGCAACTGGTCAGGCTTGGCTTTTTGACATTCGATGCTGGATGAAGATCCAGGGAACCGCTCCTGTTCTACCGGTACACCTCGTTATGGCAGCCGATATCGAGAAGAATGATCTCCTGGTCTGAAATAATCACGGTTAATACCAGACGATAGCCGTCGGTAATGCTGACCGCTTGGAGGCCTTGCAATTTGCCGCTTAGTTGATGGTATTTCAGGCGCGGATCAAAGGGATCCGCTATCAAGCCGTCGACAACCAGAGTAAAGCGTTCCCGCAACTCGGGATGCTTCTTCAGGAATATACGCAGCCGCCGCAGGAAGAAACTGGTCGTGACGATTTTGAACACTACTCATCTCCCTCGCTCTCCATTGCCTGCAGCACTTCCGCCGCCGAGGTAAAGCGTTGCACCCGCCCGGCCCGATAGTCTTCCAGTGAGGCCAAGACTCGCGCCGTATGTGCCTCTTCCTCTGCTTCCCGCAACTCCTGATAACGCGATTCCGCAACTACAACGTACTGTGGCTGATTGTTGCGAATGATGTGGATATCCCCATTGGCGATAAGCTCATCGACTGCGGCAATCCCGCGGCGCTTAATTTCTTGGGCTGGTATGGTGTTCAAGTGGTGCCTCTTTGTGTACTTGATTAGGTATTAATTACAATACCAATCTTGGGGGTGATCGTGCAACCTTTGATTGTCACTGGCTGGGTTTTCGCAGGGCAGATGGGCACGCTTCGCTTTGACCATCCTACACTTTCAGACCGGTCAAGCACCCTCCAGAGCCGCCAGTTTCTGGGCCAGTTCTGCCTCCAGGGCATCGACCTTGGCCTGGGCCTCTTCCCATTGGACGTAGGCCCGTTTTAGTTGGCGATCCACATCGGAGTAGGCGCGGCTGGTGTCGTTGAAGGCCTCCTGGTTTTGGTAGAGTTCCGGGTCGGCCATCTTTTTTTCCAGCGCACTTTTCTTAACCTCCAGTTCCTCCACCAGCTTTTCCTCGCGCTCTGCCGCCTTCTTCATGGGGCCGAAACGCTTGTTCTGCTCCTCACGGAGCTTGGCCTGGAGTTGGCGGGCCTCCTTACCGTAGGCCTTCTTGGTATCGGCGGCTGGCGCGGCGGCCGTGGTCGGTTGCGCTGCCGTTGGTGCCGTAGTCTGGCCACTTGTCGATCCACTCGCCTGCGACTTCTGGGCGCGGAGTTTTTCCAGGTAATAGGCGGTGTTGCCGTCGAAGATGGTGCCGCGACCGTTTTTGATCTCCAGGATCTTGTTGATGAAGCTATCGACAAAGTAGCGGTTGTGGGAGACGACGATGATTGAGCCGTCGTACTGGGCCATGGCCTCTTGTAAGACCTCCTGGGAGCGCATGTCGAGATGGTTGGTGGGCTCGTCCATGATCAAGAGGTTAGCCGGGCTGGCGATCATCCGGGCCAGGGCCAGGCGGCTTTTCTCGCCGCCGGAGAGGACCCCCACCTTCTTGTCGGCATCGTTGCCCCGGAAGAGGAAGGCGCCCAGGAGCGAGCGCAGCTGGGTGTTGCTCATCCCGGAGTTTACCGAGAGCAGCACCCCCAGCACGGTGTAGTCCAACGGCAGTTCCTGGGCCTGGTGCTGGCCGAAGTAAGCGGGGATGACATTATGGCCAAAGCGGATGGCGCCGGCATCGGGCGGGTGAATCCCGGCCAGGATCTTGACCAGGGTCGATTTACCGGCGCCGTTAACCCCGAAGACCCCCAGCTTTTCGCCGCGCTGGACCTCGAAGGAGAGGCCGTCGAAGACCATTTTCTCGCCGAAGCTCTTGGCCAGTCCCTCCACCACCAGGGTGTTGCGGCCGCAAGTGGCGGCGGGAGGAAAGCGGAAGGAGACCTGCGCCTCGCCCTCCTCCAGTTCGATCAGCTCCACCTTGGCCATCTGCTTGACCCGGCTCTGGACCTGACTGGCCTTGGTGGAGGTGGCCCGGAAGCGCTCAATGAAGCGTTTGGTCTGCTGGAGCTGAGCCTGCTGGTTTTCGTAGGCGGCGCGCTGCACCTCCATCCGCACCTCCTTGTCGACCAGATACTTGGTGTAATTGCCCTTGTAAATGTTCAGCCGTCCCAGGCTCAGTTCCCAGGTGATATTGGTGACATTGTCCAGAAAAGAACGATCGTGGGAGATCAGGACGATGCTGCCGGCGTAGCCTTTGAGGAAATCCTCCAGCCAGGTCAGCGATTCGATGTCGAGATGGTTGGTGGGCTCGTCCAGCAGCAGGTAGGAGGGCTGGGCCAGGAGATGCTTGGCCAGCATCAGCCGGGTGATCCAGCCGCCGCTGAAGGAATGGCAGTCACGCTCCATATCAGCCTTGTTGAAGCCCAAGCCGAAGAGAACCTTTTCGATCCGGGCCTGCATGGTGAAGATGTCTGCTTGATCCAGGTGATGCTGCAACTCGCCCTGTTGTTCCAGAAGCTCGGGGATGCCCGGCGAGTGGGGGTCGCACTCGGCCAGCAGCCGGTTGATCTCCTCCAGCTCGGCCTGGTAACGGAGGGTGTCGCCGAAGGAGGATTCCGCCTCCTGGTAGAGGGTACGGCCCGGTTCCAGGCCGGAAACCTCCTGGGGCAGGTAGCCGATGGTGGCCTGGCGGGATTTGGTGATCACCCCGAAATCGGTTTCGATCTGGCCGGCGATCATCTTCAAGAGAGTAGATTTGCCCGCCCCGTTAACCCCGACCAGGCCGATGCGTTCCTGGGGATTGATGCGTGCCGAGACCTCGCGGAAGATGTGCTTGTCGCCGTATTGCAGGCTGAGGTTGTTAATGGTAATCATGGTATGCCTTGTCGCTGTGGCGCGCCTGAACGCGGCCGGGAATTTAGGGAGAGAATAAATAGCACAATTCGGCCGGGTTAGCTACCCAACAATCTGGGGCGGTGGATGGTGGATGGCAATGGGCAATGGGCGATGGGCAATGGGTGATGGGTGATGGGCGATGGGCAATGGGCGATGGGCAATGGCTTTCGGCCAGCGGCCAGCAACTGGGCGGTCAGGAGATGTGGTGGGATGCAGAATAACAATCTTGATGGGGCACGGGACCGTTTGCTTAGCGAGGGCGAGGCGGGGCGGGTGTATGTCCGGGCTTATACCAACTGGGCCGAATCGGTCACGCCTTTGCTCACCGCTTCCGGCCTCTTGGCGCGGTTGAAAGCGGCCGAAACTATCTTGATCAAGCCCAATCTCGTCAAAAATATGGCGCCACCAGCCACCACCCCGGTGGCGCTGGTGGGCGAGATCGTTGGCTTTCTGCGGCGGGCTCGGCCGGGGCTCAGAATCATCATCGCAGAAGGCACCGGGGATAAGGCATACGATACCTTCTTTATGTTTCGTGAGCTGGGTTATCTCCGGCTGGCCGCCGAGTACGGCGTTGAGCTGCTCGATCTGAATGAGGCGCCACTGCGGCACCTGACTCTACCGCAATGCCAACGCTGGCCGGAGCTGTACCTGCCGGAGATTCTCTTCAACGCCTTTTTGCTCTCGGTGCCGGTGCTCAAGGCCCACAGTCTGGCCGAGGTTACCCTGACCATGAAGAACATGCTGGGTTGCGCTCCTCCTGCTCATTACCAGCAGGGTGGTCACTGGAAGAAGTCTTCCTTTCACCATCAGATCCAGGAGGCGGTGCTGGACTTGAACCGTTATCGCACCCCGGATTTCACTGTGCTCGATGCCACCGTGGGGATGTGTGAGGCCCATGTCTGGGGGGCGCATTGCCAACCGCCCTGCAGAATCCTGGCGGCAGCAGGCGATCCGGTGGCCATTGATGCCTACGGCGCCGAATTGCTCAAACGCGATTGGCGCCGGATTGGTCACATCAACGACGCCCACGGGGAACTGGGCCAGGCGGAGCCGCTGACGATTATTACCGTGGTTGATTGAGGAAAGTGGTTCCGTCGCTGCTGTTGCGCGCCAGGTCTGGAGGTGGGTTGGGCTGAGCCAATTTCTCGCCGATACTGGGCAGATGCTGGGCCATGACCTTGAGCAGGTCATCGATCCCGAATGGTTTGGAGATATAGTCGTCCATGCCAGCATCCAGACAAAGCTGCTGGTAGCCTACCACGGCATGGGCGGTTACGGCGATGATTGGCAGGTGGCGGCCGCTCTCTTTTTCCCCGGCGCGAATCAGTCTGGTGGCTTCCAATCCATCCATTTCTGGCATCTCCAGATCCATCAAAACCAGGTCGCAATCGTGTTCGGCCAGTCTTTCCAGAACCTCTCGACCATTTTCAGCTTCCGTAACCTGCCAGCCGCGTTTCTTCATGATCTCCCCGGCCAGTACCCGATTGATTTTTTCATCATCGGCCAGCAGGATATGCAACTGGCTGGGGATGGGCAGCACGGCTGAAGTGGTCTCCTCTTGCCGGGGTGAGGAGTTGGGCTGGTTGCGGTCTAAAACGACGGTGAAATGGAAAATGCTGCCGCTCTGGGCGCCGTTTACACTCTGAGCATCTTCTACCCAGATTTGGCCACCCATCAGCCGCACCAGTTCCGAGGCAATGGCCAGACCCAGCCCGGAGCCCCCGAATTTCCGGGAGGTGGAGCTGTCGGCCTGGGTGAATTCTTTAAAGATCATCTCCTTCTGTTCTTCCCGGATGCCGATACCGGTGTCGCGGATCGCAGCGTGCATGGTAACCTGGTCGGCGCTCAACTCTTCCACGGCGAAGGAGGCCTCAACCTGCCCGGTCTCGGTGAATTTTATGGCGTTGGCCACCAGGTTGACGACGATCTGGTTGAGCCGGTCGGGGTCGCCGTATAGGGGATTGGAAAGGTCAGCGGGGAATTTCCAGGTCAGGGCCAGCTTTTTTTCCATGGCCTTGAGGGCCAGGATCTGTAAGGACTGGGTCAGATGGCCCTCAAGATGGAAGGCGATTCTTTCCAAGGGCAGGTTGCCGGATTCGATGCGGGAGAAGTCGAGAATGTTGTTGATGATGGTCAGCAGTCGGTCGGCCGAGGCCTTGATCATCTCCAGATATCTTCGGTACTCTCCGGGGACATCCATATCCAGCAGCAGGTTGGTCAGGCCGAGAACCCCGTTCATGGGGGTGCGGATTTCGTGGCTCATGGTTGCCAGGAAGTTGCTCTTGGCCCGGTTGGCGCATTCGGCCGCTTCTTTGGCCAGGCGCATCTCCTCGCTCCTTTTTCTCTCGGTGATGTCGGCCAGCATCCCTTCGAAGTAAAGAACTTTACCATGTTGGTCGCGGATGGTGTAGGCGTTGATCAGGACGGAGATCAGGCTGCGATCCTTCCGGTGCATTTGGGTCTCAAAATTTTTGGCTACTCTTCGGCAGAGCAGCTCGTCGCGTAATTTGGCGCGACTGTCACTGTCCGCAAAAATATCTGCCATGGTTAGGCTGCTAGCCAGAATCTCATCTGGGGAGGCGCAGCCAAACATGGTGGCCAGGGCCGGGTTGACCATGATCAGTTCACCTTTGGGGGTGATTCTGAACATTCCCTCGGTGGAGTTGTCAAAGATGGAGCGGTAGCGCTCCCGGGCCTCGGCGTTGTGCTGCTCGGTGATCTTGATGCGGTCAGCCAGAGCCAAGGCCAGGAGGATGACGGTAAGGGCCGAACCGAACTGGGGGGCGTACAGACAGGCGAAATCGTTGTTCAGGAGGCCGAAGGCCCGTAAAACCAGCAGGATTATGCCGAAGAAAAACAGCGACCAGGCGACCATGAAATAGCGGGCCGGGTGATAGCCCTTGTTCATGCAGATGGCGCCGCAGATGATGATGGTGAGGATGACCGTAAGGGAAAGCCCGGCCGCCAGTCGGATGGCGATTCCGTAGCTAGAGAAAAGGGGAAGGCAGGCGACAAGGGCTGAACTGGCGGCAAGAACCTGCAAGGCTTTGTCGAGCCTAGGGGTGTTACTGGCGGTATCTAAAAATTTTCTACTGAACAGCGCGATGCCAATGCACGACAAGCCGATGAACATGGGCAGGGATTGGCTGTTCCAGCGGGGCAGATTTGGCCAGAGATATTCGTAAGCGGTGCCGTTGGTGATGAGCTGGAATACCCCGAAGTTGACGATGAACAGGAGGTGGTAGAAGTAGCTGATTTCGCGCAGGCTAACCAGCAGGAGCAGGCTGTAAACGATCACCAGCAAGATAATGCCGTAGTAAATGCCAAGCATAAACTGTTGGTTGTGGTCGGTTTTGATGAAGGCCCGGGCCGAGAGGATGGTCATCGGCAGAGAGATGGTGCTTTCCGAAACGATACGCAGATAAATGGGAGAGCCACTCAGGGCTGATTGGGGCAGGGAGACCAGGAGGTTGCGGTTTTGGAATTCTCTTTCCCGGAAGGGCAGAAGATCGCCGGATTTTTTCAACAGAAAGGTGCCATCGGCTTGGGGGAGATAGATATCCACTTGGTCAAGCAGCGAGTAATCCAATTCCAGCAGCCACTGTTGTTCCTGATCGAAGTCGCCACCCGCAGAAAAACGCGCCCAGAAAGCGGACCGGCTGAAGCCCCAGTTGGGGTTCTCGGCGGGGCTGGGCAAAAAATTTCCACTCAAGTTCGGGGCCGACGCGGTTTCAATGGATAGGACTCGGTCTTTGTCTTCCAAAATTTCCAGGTGTGAACCGAGGGAGTATATCTCCCGACCCTTTTCGTAGTGCAGCGGTGCTGAAGTTGCCGAAACAAGGTGGGGCTGGAGTATAATTGCAGAGAATGCCAAGAGGAGAATCAGCAGTAGCCCGGGGGTTTGGTAGCGACCGTAACTATTGGGGGTATCCATAGGTGTTTACGCTGTAATTTATTCGCTGACTTGTGGCCAATTGACCGGGGTGTTTTTTGCTGTTCCGGAACTTAGCACTCGCCAGGGTTTGACGCCATGAATAATTGTTAGAGTGAAGAGATTTTCTTAGGTATTAAACGAAGGTGTTAATGGGAATTGATAAGGTTAAGGTATGTCAGCTTTTTCGCTGGTAATAAAAGGTTGCGGCGCCTTAAGCTGATACTCGGCGAGTGCTATTGTGGCCAGATTTCAGTGATGTTTCCTGGTCGTTTATGGATGGGTCAAATATGCGGGATGCCATTGCCGGGTTTGCGGGCTAGGCCGATTTCCTGGGCGATCTGGGTGGCGATTTCTTCGATGGATTTCCCGGCCGAGGAGATGATCGGCACCCGGTGCTGGTTAAACATCTCTTCGGCCTGTTGCAGCTCCTCGATGCAGGTGGTGAGCTTGGCGTATTTGCTGTCGGGGTAGCGTTTTTCCCGGATGCTGTGCAGCATTTCCGGGGTGGTGGTAAGCGCCACTGCCCGTTTGATGTTCGAAACCACGCCGGGTGGCAGCCGCTGTTCCTTCAAATACTCGTCGGTCAGCGGAAAGTTGGCGGCCTTCAAGCCCATCTGGGTGGCGAGATAGACACTGACTGGGGTTTTGCCGGCCCGGGAGACGCCGAGCAGGATGACATCGGCCTCCTCGAATTCGTTGACCTTGGTGCCGTCGTCATGTTCCAGGCAGTAATGAATGGCCTCAACCCGTTTGTTCATGGCGATCACGTCGCCATGGTGGGAAAAACCGGGCACACGCAGGGCCTTGGCCTCCAGGCAATTTTCCAGGGGATCGAGGAAGAAGTCGAAGGCGTCAAAAAACTCCACTTCCGGGGCGCGGAAAAGATTGCGAATCTCCAGATCCATGATGGTGCTGAAGATAATGGGCCGTCGCCCGCCGGACTTATCGAGGATGTACTCCAGGGTTTTCTGGGCCTCTTTAAGGGTGCGGACGTAGGGGATTTTTTCTTCGTGGAAGCTGATCTCGGGAAATTGACAGAGCAGAGCCTGGCCGAGATTGTGGATCAGAATGCCGGTGCTGTCGGAAATGTAATAAATATCCTTGGAACTCCACATGCTCATGGTCTCCGCTGCAAGGTGGTTGGGGCTGCTGGTTTGGGGTTGGCTTTTGGGTTGGGCTGGCTGGTGGTCATCTGTTTAAGAGCTTTGCCACCCGGGTCCAGATGAGGTCGGCGGCCTCTTCCTTTGAGAGGAGCGGCAGCTTTTCTTGGCCGCCATTCCGGTCAAGAATGGTGATCAGGTTGGTCTCGGTTGCAAATCCCGCCCCGGCGGCGGTAATATCATTGAAGGCCAGGAGATCAAGATTTTTGTCGGCGAGCTTGCGCCAGCCCTCGTCGAGACAGGCGCCGCTTTCTGCGGCAAATCCCACCAGGATCGGCAGCTTAGCCTGTTGTCCCTTCCTCTCACCCAGGGTTTTGAGGATATCCGGGTTGCTGGCCAGCTCCAGTTGCGGAGCGGCCCCGCTTTTCTTGAGTTTTTCCGGCGAAAAATTGGCCGGACGGAAATCGGAAACGGCTGCCGCCTTGATCACCGCCGCGCATTCATCGGCCCGGGAAAAAACGGCCAAGGCCATTTCTGAGGCAGTGGTAACCCGGATGGTGGTAATGCCGGGCGGGTCAGGCAGCGTAGTGGGGCCGCTGATCAGGGTGACCTCGGCGCCCCGTCGCCTGGCGGTGAGCGCCAGGGCGAAGCCCATACGGCCAGTGGAATGGTTGCCCAGATAACGGACCGGGTCAAGGGGTTCGAAGGTCGGTCCGGCGGTGACCAGAACCTTGTGTCCGGCCAAGTCCTGCCCGGCCAAGGCGGAGAGCACGGTTTCCCGCACCAGCGGCCAATCGGCCAGGCGGCCCGGCCCTTCTTCCCGGCAGGCCATCTGGCCGCAGCCCGGTTCAACCAGCCGATAACCGTAGTCTGTCAAGCGTTTAATGTTGGCCTGGGTGGCGGGATGGAGAAACATATTGCTATTCATGGCCGGACAGACGATGACCGGAACTTTGGCGGCCAAGACAACGGTCGACAGCAGGTCGTCAGCCATCCCCTGGGCCAGTCTGGCGATAGTTCTGGCCGTGGCCGGGCCGATCAGGATCAGGTCGTGTTCTCGGGCCAGGGTGATGTGGGGAATCAGTTCCTCGTCACCTGGGGCAAACATCTCGGTATGCACCTTGCGGCCGGAGAGGGCGGCGAAGGTGAGTGGGGTGACGAAACGTGTGGCATCGCCGGTCATCACCACTGTCACCTCGGCCCCGGCCCGCTTTAACTCGCGGACCCATTCGGCAGTTTTGTAAATGGCGATACTGCCGCTTACCCCCAGCAGTATCCGCTTTCCGGTTAACAAGGCTTGTCCCACCAGTTTTTAGTTGTTCTTGTGGGTGATGTAGATGTTCACCGCCGTTTTGCCCAAGGCGCTGCCCTCATCGATTTTGATCATACAGGAGGCCTTTTCCTTGGTGAAGGCCAGCAGGACATTCTCCGATTTTACCGAGCCGATCATGGTCCACTCGTGTTTCTTCATGGCGTTGACGAAGAATTCGGTAAGGGAGTTAACTTCAACCCGGCCGGAGAAATTAAGAATGCCGCCCGAGAAGGAGTCGGTGTTGATGGAAACACTCCTGCTCCGCTGCCACTCCAGTTCGCCGGGGATCAACAGGTCACGGAAGTCGGCGGGAGAGTAGGGCTCGCTGCTTACCGCGCTGCTGGTTGCGGCGTCGTGGCCGCTGTCGCTGGCGCCCTGGGTACCATCCAAGGGCAGGCAGCCGACCAGGAAAATTAGGCTGGCAAGGGTAAGTGCGGTGAGGTGGCCAAGGGCTTTTTTGCTGTGGATAAGCTGTTTCATTTGAGATCCTCCTGGAGATTTTTGATGATTAATTCCGTAAGGGGTTTGCGCTGAGATTTTTGCCCGCCGTGGGCGGGATGGCCAAGGGCGATCACGGCCATGAGTTGGTAGTGATCAGCAAGCTCAAGGAGTTGGTTGACCTGCTCTTTTCGGTTGAGGATCTCCCCCAGCCAGACCGCCCCCAGTTCCAAGGCCTCGGCGGCTAAAAGCATGTTTTGGATGCAGGCGCCGGCGGCCTGATGATCCTTGACCTCGTTGTAGGTTTCCCGGTTGTCCAGGAAGACACCAATCAGGGCGGGGGCCGCCTTGATGATATGGCTGTATCTGGTTAACTCTGCCAGTTGGTCGATGGTTTGCCGCCTACTGACGATGACAAAGCGCCACGGTTGGTTATTCAGCCCGGAGGGCGCCCAACTTCCGGCCCTGATGATCTCCGCCAGGGTTTCGGGGGCAACCGTGCTGGTGGTATATTCGCGAATGCTGCGGCGCTGGTAGATGGCGTCAAGAACTGCCTGGTTCATGGAAAACTTTCCCGGTCGGGGTTATATTTGCGAGGAACTATATATTATTTGCCCCCCTTTGGGAAATATTATTTCCGCTCGCGAAGGCTGTCTAGCCAGGCGAATCAAGGCATTGCGCGGGGCGGTCTAATCTGTTAGATGAGCGCGGTGAGGTGAAAAAATGAGCAAGAAAAAAGCGCCGGTTTATCCGGAACTATCGGCGGGTTGCCGATTGGTGGATACCCACTGTCATCTGGACATGAATGCTTACCAGGACGATCTTGAGCAGGTCCTGGAGCAGGCTGCGGCCCGGGGAGTGGGAAGAATCATCACGGTGGGCATCGATCCGGCCAGTTCCCACCGGGCCGTGGCTCTGGCGGAGAAGTATGCGGGGGTGTTCGCCACCGTCGGCATTCATCCCCATAACCTGGGGGATTGCAGCGCGGAGTCCCTGGCCGAATTGAGCGAACTGGCGCGCCATCCCAAGGTGGTGGCCTTCGGGGAAATTGGTATGGATCTGCACTACGACTATTTCCCAGCCGACGTGCAGCGCGGCCATTTCGCCCGGCAGGTGACCTTGGCCAAGGAATTGGCCCTGCCGTTGGTGATTCATGATCGCGATGCCCATGCGCAGGTGCTGGAAGTGCTGCGGGAGAGCGGGCCATTGCCAGCTGGCGGGGAGATGCACTGCTTCTCCGGCGACGCGGCTCTGGCCGAGGCGGTGCTGGCGCTGGGCTTTTATATTTCAATCACCGGGGTGGTGACCTTCGCCAAGTCGCTGGAGTTGCAGGAGGCGATTCGCCAGACCCCTCTGGAGCGGTTGCTCCTGGAAACCGACGGCCCCTATTTGGCCCCGGAGCCGCGCCGAGGCAGGCGCAACGAACCGGCCCTGCTGCTGTTTACCGCCGCCCGGGTGGCGGAACTTAAGGGGGTAACGCTGGCGGAACTGGCGGTTGCGACCACCGCCAACGCCGAAAAACTTTTTGGCCTTTCCCCGGAAACCTTGGCCGGAGCGGTTAGCGAGGTAGAAGGATGAGCCGGATCCGCGCCAACCTGGAGGAGATTCATAACCGTATCGATGCGGCGGCCAGTAAGGCCGGTCGCGACCCCGAGCGGGTCCGGCTGGTGGCGGTCAGTAAGAAGGTGGAGGTCGAGCTGCTGCGCGAGGCCCAGGCCTGCGGCCAGCGTCTCTTTGGCGAGAACTATCTCCAGGAGGCAGAGGCCAAGATTGGTGAACTGGGGCCGGGTTTCGAGTGGCACTTCATCGGCCATCTCCAGTCCAACAAGGCCGCCCAGGCCGCCGGGTTGTTTGATCTGGTCGAGACCGTCGATCGACTGAAGGTCGCGGCAGCGCTGGATCGCAGCCTGGCCGGCAGCGGCCGGATTTTGCCTGTGCTGCTCCAGGTCAACATCGGTCGCGAGCCTCAGAAATCCGGGGTGTTACCGGAGGAGGCTGAAGGTCTGCTAAAGAAGTTGCAGGAGTTGCCCAATCTGGAGGTGCGGGGATTGATGGTCATGCCACCTTTTCTGGATGAGGCTGAGGCGGTGCGGCCATTTTTTCGGAGTACCCGGGAACTGGCGGCAAAACTGGCCGACCAGGGGCTGTTGCCCCCGACCGGCGAAGTGGAACTGTCCATGGGTATGTCCGGGGATTACCAGGTGGCAGTTGAAGAGGGCGCCACCTTGGTAAGGGTGGGGACGGCGTTGTTCGGGGCGAGAAACTAGACTGTATTGCTGCCCAGTGCCATTAAGAATATGACAGGTTGAAAGATGACCCACAATAAATCACTAATATCTATCCTGCTCTTCCTGCCTTTGGCCGCCCTGTTTCTTCCCGGTCTGGCCTGGGGCACAGGAGGTTCGGGAAAATCTCCCGAGGTTGCACAGAAGGCAACTATTGGCAAAGAAAAGCTGGCGGTTCTCGACATGGAGGCGGTGGATGTTGATAGCAACCTGGCATATGCTATGTCGGTGGTGTTGCGCGATGAGCTACATTCTTACGGGAAATATGAAGTTTTGAGCCGGGAAGATCTACTAGCTGTCGCCAAACGCCTTTCCCTCCAGCAGCAGGCCGGGGACGATTGCGCTGATGATCAGTGCCTAGTTTCTTTCGGGCGTAAGCTGGGGACCAGGTACATGGTGGCCGGGGTGTTCTCTAAAGTTGGCAATACCTATTCGGTCAGCCTGCGTCTCCTCGATACTGAGGGGGAAAATGCCGGTGTTTTGAATCGGGTTTATGAACGGTGCAAATGCAGCCAAGATGAGCTTTTTGACACCGTAGCTGCGGCGGCGGCAAAGTTGATGGGCAGGACGCCTGTTGCCGCAGCCCAGGAGAATGGAAATGCCGGTAAAGTCTATGTGCCTGCTAAACCACCGTCCGAAACTGACCCCAACGGTAGCGGCGGCGCCATTCTGAGCGTTAGTAGTGAGCCTTCTGGGGCTAAGGTCTGGCTGGGTAGCCGGGAGCTTGGAGTCACACCATATACTGGTTCATCTCTACCTGCTGGCCGCTTTAGCCTGCGGCTGGAGAAGGGAAATTTTAACCCGGTGAATGATTCGCTGGAGTTAATCAATGATCTGGTGGTTAAGAAAAACTACCTCCTTCCTCGCCTCAACGGTTCGCTGACCGTGCTATCAACACCACCAGGGGCTACTATCTATCTTGATGATAAGGAGCAAGCAGACCGCACACCCGCCAGCTTTCCAGGAGTTCCGGTTGGGTCACACCAGGTCAAAATTCATTTAGATCGTTATTATGACTCGTTACAGAATGTGGAGGTGGCGGTTGGTAAGGCTGGACTGGTCAGTCTTACACTGAGCGGGGGTGATTTGGAAGAATGCGGCGGCAAGTGGTTATCGTCCGGCGAAGCGGAGTTGTGCCGTGCGGCATCAGCAAAATCAGCAAGAGAAGCATTAGCGGCAGAAAAGGCGGCGGCTGTGGAAGTAGAGGCGCGGAAGCTGGTCCCTTTGGCGGGGGAGTTCTCTGTGGTGCCGGGCGGGTGTTTTAAGATGGGTGATACCTTCGGTGATGGCAGTTCCGATGAGAAGCCCGTGCATGAGGTGTGCGTGGATGGATTTCAAATCGGCAAATACGAGGTGACTCAGGGGCAGTGGCGAGCTGTGATGGGCAATAACCCGTCGAAAATTCAGAATGGGGACAATTACCCGGTAGAGCGGGTAAGCTGGAGTGATGTCCAGGATTTTATCAATATTTTGAATCAGAAAACTGGCGAAAAGTTTCGCTTGCCTACCGAAGCGGAGTGGGAATATGCCGCCAGGAGTGGCGGGAAGCAGGAAAAATACGCTGGTGGAGAAGATATTGACGAGGTGGCGTGGTATAGAGGCAATTCAGATTCTTCAACGCACCCGGTGGGAAAGAAGAAGCCCAATGGTTTGGGGCTTTACGACATGAGCGGCAATGTCTTTGAGTGGTGTCAGGATTGGTATGACGGTGGGGGTATGTTTGCCAAGGGTTATTACGATATTAGTTCGCGGAATAATCCCACAGGACCTGTCTCCGGATCGCAACGAACCAATCGCGGCGGCGGGTGGGTTTATGGAGCTGATATCATTCGGGCGTCCCGACGTGGCTATGTCCCACCTAATACTCGATTGAGCTTTTTGGGTTTCCGTCTGGCTTTGCCCAAGTGAGGGTGGTGGACGAAGCGCAACGCATCCTCCAACACCCTGCTCAGGCGGTCATCTTCAAATAATAGCGAAGCTGGTCAAAGGTGCAGGCGTAGGCGGTGATCTTCTCTTGCTTGCCTTTGACAGTCAGCGACCTTTTGGCGAAGAACTTGTCAACTTCATCAATGTGCTTGGCGGTGTCTTCGCCGATGATGATGTCGCGATCGTCCTTGAGGGTGGTGGATTCCAGCCGGAAGGCCACGTTTACCACATCGCCGATGACGGTGGAATCGCGGTGGCCGGCCATGCCCATGTTACCCATCATGGCCTCGCCGGTGTTGAGGGCGGCACCGATGGAGAGGCTGGTGCGCAGTCCCGGCACACTTTCGCCGATTTTCTTGGTGATGGCGCTGATCTCCACCGCGGCTCGCAGGGCGTTGCGGACACCCTTGGAGACGGAGCCGCCGGTCCATACCGCCATGACGGCATCGCCGATGAACTTATCCACCAGACCATCGTGTTCCTGGATGATGGCCCCGACCTTTTTGGTCCAAAATTGCAGGAGTTTCGAGACCACCTGGTTGCCCAGTTTCTCGGAGATGCTGGTGAATTCGTGGATATCGCACACCAGGATGGTGACTGTTTCCTTCTGGATGTAGGCGATGGTCATGTCGAGGGTGGCTTCCGCCTCGCGAACCTTCTCTTTCTGTTCGACAAAGTGGACAAAGCGAATGGTGGTTTTTCCCAAGGTGATGATGTCGCCGTTGTTGAGAATGGTCGGCGAGTAGATCTTTCTGCTGTTGACGTAGGTTCCGTTGGAGCTGCCCAGGTCCATGATATTGTAGATGCCGGTCTTCTCCTGCTGCACCAGGGTATGCTTGCGCGACACCCATGAGTAGGGCAGGACCACGTCGTTGTCCGTTCCCCGGCCCAGGCGGAAATTGTTTTTGTTTTGCAGGTTCCAGACGTTTTTCGGCGCACCGACTTCGTT
>Ga0334722_10002830_pt1 | contig 19127 bp, 13 predicted proteins | sample C3_bottom_MG_FD_207210 | JGI IMG/M metagenome (GOLD analysis project Ga0334722, IMG submission 207210) | Sediment microbial communities from Yellowstone Lake, YNP, Wyoming, USA - C3_bottom | ecosystem: Environmental > Aquatic > Freshwater > Lake > Sediment | place: USA: Wyoming | collected...
ATCGGAGGGGCTATTTGCTGTCTGTCGTCGTCTCCCTTAATTCGCAATTGCACCATGTATGCAAATTCTGCCGACACCGGAGCCGGATTGTACGTCAATAATTCTTCACTTCCCGTGATTGAGAATTGCATAATTTCCCATTCCACCAATGGTAGAGCCGTGGCTTGCGATTATGGCTATCAACCTTCAATTGCCTGTACCGACATCTTTGGGAATGTGGGTGGTGACTGGATCGTTTGCCTATTGCATTTACAACTCATTAACGGGAACCTGGCGGTGGATCCGATGTATTGCCAGCCTAATGCTTTGGATTTGACTCTCAAATCCATATCACCGTGTCTGCCGGCTCATAATAATTGTGGGGAATTAATCGGCGCCAATGGACTGGGCTGCACCAGCGTCGATGTCGCTGAAGATCAATCCATTTTGCCCGAAGAATACATTTTAAATCAAAACTACCCAAACCCTTTCAATCTTTCCACCGTTATTGAATTTTCCATCCCCAAAAGATCGCATATTAAATTGACCGTTACTAACATTCTCGGCCAAACTATCGCTACGCTTATTGATGAAAGCAAATCGCCAGGGACTTACCGATTCCCATGGAACGGGTTTGACGATCAAGGGCAGCCACTTTCGAGCGGATTATACATCTATACTCTGTCGTCCGTCGATTTCAAGTCTTCGAGAAAAATGCTCCTGATTAAGTAAAAACTGATTTTTATTTTCATTTTTTGTCTTTAGAATTGCATAAATTCCGAGACGTTTTCGAACCCCCCAAAAAACCATGGATAACTGCCTCATGCACAGTGACTTATAACCATCGAATTTGGTCATCAATGGCAATGGAGTTGCGTACATTAAATATAGAGGAAAGAGAAAAAAACCGCTTGGGATTGGGAAATCTACTATGAGAATAATATCGGACAACAATAAATTCCTTGATGAACTCGAGGCTATGGCAGAACACAAGCTTTACACTCTTGTGGCCGTTCGTCAGCGTTCCTTGACTTTGAAATCACCTTCGGATTATTTTGAAAAGAAACGAGTCGTTCTGGACTTCACAGGAGACAGGGAAGTAGAAACCATTACCGCAGCTCCCGCCGAAAACAGTCAAGATATTACCTTGAATTCAGCCCCTGCCAGGTTTGTTAAAAGGTGCTGCGATTTGGTGGGTGCACTGGTTGGCTTGATAGTAACTTTACCACTGTGGCTCATTATCCCTGTCCTTATTAAAATCGATTCGCGCGGCCCGGTTTTCTATACGCAAACGCGAGTAGGACGAAACCGCCGCGAAAATCGCCGTCGGTTGACTCCCCAGAGCGGCACCGGTAACAATCGCCAGAGGGAACGCCGCCGAGAAAATAGTTATGGAGAAACTTTCCAAGTAATCAAATTCAGAACCATGATACAAGGAGCCGAAAAAGAGTCCGGGCCGATTTGGGCTACGCCTAAGGATGTGCGGATTACTCCGGTCGGTTCAATATTAAGAAAGCTGCGTCTGGATGAAATTCCTCAATTCTTGAACGTACTGGCCGGAGACATGTCATTAGTAGGGCCCCGACCGGAACGGCCATCTTTTGTTCGAGAGTTCTCTGACAATATGGATAACTATAATTTGCGGCTTGAAGTCAAGCCAGGGATTACCGGCTTAGCCCAGGTTCGTGGAACCTATGATTCTTCCCCAGCCACGGTGGCCGTAAAACTCAAATATGATTTGGAGTACATCGAATCTTGGTCTTTGTGGCTGGATTTGAAGATTCTCTTAAGCACCGTTTGGGTGGTTATTACTCGCAAGGGTGCCCATTAAGTAGTTGATTCGGAAATTAATTAACAATCTCCCCAAAAGCTTACTCCTTTTATTATGTCTTGTGCCCAGGAGGAAAATTCTTTCATTTTGAAACACGCTGCTGCCCCTTAAGGGCCACATTGAGCCGGCCATCATTCTTAAGTGACTTCGCAATTAATTTCCACTTTTTTTTAACATAATAATTCTCTTTTGTACTGACAAAAGAGAGGTTTCCTCTCAAAAAAATCCGAGCTTTCGCCGATATAATTCTATACAGCTAAGTCATAAATATAAATATGAAGAATATCCTTTTAGTAGACGACGACCAGAATCTATCTCGTTCGCTGGCGAATCTTTTTGACCCTAAAAGATTCAGCTTCGAATTTCTCGAAGACGGGACTGAAGTATCCAATGTTGTCGCCAAAAGCTCCAGTCTTGATTTGGTTATGTTGGATGTAAATTTGCCCACCATGTCCGGACTCGAAGTACTCAAACAAATCAAACAGATCAATGAGAACATTCCGGTAATCGTAATTTCCGGTTATGTTTCGACTGAAAATGCCATCGAAGCCATTCGTGAGGGCGCCTACGAATACTTGACCAAACCTTTTGAAATTGAAAGATTAATCGACACCGTTAACCGGGCCTGCGGCATGTCTTCCCACCAGTCTGAATTGACAGCTAATGCTACCGGCAGACATGCTACTCATGGTATCGGAGAAATCATCGGGAAATCGCCGGAAGTGGTCGAGATTGCCAAATTGATTGGTCAGTTGGCCAAAACCGATGCACCAATTCTAATAGTCGGGGAACCAGGCACCGGCAAGGAATTAGTCGCCAGAGCTATTCATCGCAACTCCAGTCGCTCATCCAACGCCTTTGTAACCATAAACAGCGGCTCGCTTCCTGAATCACTCTTGGAGTCAGAGTTATTCGGGCATGAAAAGGGTGCCTTTACAGGAGCCTATTTCAAACGAATAGGTAAGATCGAACAGGCCAGCAACGGCACGCTTTTCCTTGATGAAATTGGCAAGTCATCGATGCTGACCCAGTCCAAACTCCTGCGAGTATTGCAGGATAAAAAATACGAACGTGTCGGTGGTGCCGAAAATGTAGAAGTCAATGTTCGCCTGATTGCTGCTTCCGATGTCTCACTGGTTGAGGCCATGAAAGACGGCGCGTTCCGCGTCGACCTTTTCTATCGTTTGAAAGTAGCCTCAATCTACATACCGCCTCTTCGCGAGCGCCGCAGCGATATCCCACTTCTGGCTGATCATTTTCTTCTTGGATTTGCAAAAGAGCAATCAGTTTCTAAGAAGATATCCAAAGAAGCTATGCAGTTCCTGCAAACCTATCATTGGCCGGGCAATGTTCAGGAGTTGGAAAATAACATCCATACGGCAGTAGTAATGTCTCGCAGCAATGTCCTGAATCAGGAAGATTTCCCGGCGTTCACGGAAAAAGGAAATAAGAACGGCCAACGTGGGACCGACGTCAAAAACGATTACACCGATTCTTTTAAGAATATTATTGATCCGGTGATGTCGAAATTGGTCTCCACTTCGCCCGGTCAAATTTATCAATATCTCGAATCGGCCTTTGAACGCGCCCTCATTTCTTCTTGTCTAAAGCACTTCAAAGGAAACCAAGTCAAAACTTCCGAGACTTTGGGTATTTCTCGTAACACGTTGAGGGACAGAATCTCCCGCTACGACCTGTACTAAGCTCGACTCTCTCTATCTTTCACTTCTTTTTATTCTTTAAAATCCGATAATAAGGCGTATAAGAATCTAAGTGACAAACTTTGTCAGGAAGCAACTTGGTTCGACCGAACTGTTTGTCCATCAACAAGTAAGTAGAAATTTTGGTTTTTTGTTGATTAAGTGGAAGGAGGAACGCTAGGTTCACAGTTGAGCTTAATTGAAAGGGAAAGGATCAAAAAATGAAGAAGCTAATTACAATTGCTATTTTGATGGTTGTAGCCCTGGCTGGCACCAATGCAATGGCCGGTGCCGGATCTGTCTTCGGCACACAGGCCACCGCAGTAGCTATAGGTCACCGGGCAGGATACTTTGGTTTGGGACTAGGGGTAGCGGACTTGACTTCAGTAGTCGGCACCTTTGACTATGGGCTCTCCAAGTACACTACTGGTCGCTTAAAGCTCGGTTTTGCTGATGACGGCGCCCAGTCCGATTTGCAGCTCTCTATGGGTGCAGAAATGCGCTGGCAAATCTGGCAAGTAGGTGGGATTAACAAAAGACCAATTGATTTGGCTATTGGTCCCATGATAGAGTACTTCAAATTTGACGAGGGTTCGGCGACGACGCGAAACAGTTTATCGATTTTCCAGTTTGGTGGATTTTTGTTGGGCTCTCATTCCTTTGCGGTCTCCGGCGGTCAATTGATGACTCCATACGCTAAATTAAATGTGCGTATTGAAGACGCTCATTTGAAGACATATACCGGAATAAATGTTTCTAATTCTGATTTAAAAGTCGGTTTAGGTACCGGCGTAGCCTATCAACTTACCAACACCATTAATCTTTATGGTGAATTCCAAGTTGATGGTAATAACGGGCTTTTCATCGGCGCTGACTTTAAGGTAATGTAAGATTACTTTGTGTGTGAGTGAAAGGTAAGTCCCCCGCTTGATGCGGGGGACTTTTTTTATGTCTTATTTTGAAGCTGCCATTTTAGGAATCATCCAGGGATTAACGGAATACCTGCCGGTATCGTCATCCGGTCATTTAGTATTGGCCCAGGAGCTCCTGGGGACGAGTCCGCAAGGGATATCTTTCGAAGTATTGGTACATTTAGGATCGTTACTGGCTGTAATCATTTATTTTCGACTGCGCCTATTTCGAATGGCGAAATCACTTTTCGTGCGCGATGAAACCACCGCCAGATTGGAATTGGGCTATTTAATTGTAGGCACAATACCGGCTGCGGTAATTGGTTTGTCTTTCGAAGGCTTCTTTGAGAGGGTATTTTCGGAGCCAATTGCGACTTCAGCACTCTTAATGGTAACCGGTGTGATATTACTTTCAACTAAGCTGGTCAAAAAAGAGTCTAATTCTGTTTCGTGGTTATCAGCCCTATTAATTGGCATAGCGCAGGCTTTTGCCATTCTGCCGGGAATTTCAAGGTCCGGTTCCACAATATCTGCCGGAATTTGGGCGAGAGTCGACCCGGCCAAAGCTGCCGAATTCTCTTTTCTTTTATCTATTCCGGCCATCGGGGGGGCTGTTATTTTGAAATCTGGAGAACTTTTCTCCGGACAAAATATCCCCGTGGGTCCATATTTAGCAGCCTTCATAATGTCATTCGTGTTCTCATTGGCGGCCATCCACTGGCTACTGGGATTCATCAAGAAAGGGCGTTTCGAGCTGTTCGCCTATTATTGCTTTGCGGCCGGGGCGCTGGGACTTTATCTTTTCTCTAAATGAATTCAAAAATTCTTGTAATTCGTTTCAGCTCTTTGGGCGACGTGACACTGGCGTCCGCGCCTGTTTTAAGCCTTAAAATCGGGTTTCCTAAAAGCCGCATCCATTTTCTCACGCGGGAGTCTTATGTCTCGATTGCACGGCTTATGCCCGGCGTTGATGAAGTCGTTTCCATGAGCGAATCACCGAGCGTTCGAGAGCTATTGGGCATAATAAAACGTCTGGACAGTCAAGAGTATGACATCATTTTAGATCTACAGGGAAATTTCCGATCGTATTTGATCCGCCAATTAGTTTTTGCCGGACAGAAAATGGTTTACAACAAAGGGCGCAGCGTTCGAAGGCGAATAGTAAATTATAAAGACTTTTCCACGAAGGCCGAACATACAATCGATAAATATAATGATTGTGTGAGCCGTCTTGGCACCGTTCCGGCAGCCAAAAGGCCTATTCTAAGAGTTAATAGTCTCCACGAAACAAAATCTACGGGTCGTCAAATATTCTTTGCTCCCGGCGCATCCTTTCCAAATAAACAATGGCCAATTGACAGATTTGTCGAAGTCGCAACCGAACTTCAGCGTTCGCACCAAGCCCGGATTGTCTGGGCGACAACGTCACACCATCGGGACAACCCATGCCTGAATGATAAAATTCATTCAGAAAACTTGACACATTTGACCGACTGTCCACTCGACAAACTGACTGAAATAATCCACCAATCAGACTTGTGCATTGCCAATGATTCAGGAATTGCCCATCTGGCCTCGGCTGTGGGAACTCCGGTAATTGCAGTTTTTGGCCCTACTCATCCGGCTTTAGGATTTGCTCCCCGAGGTCTTTACGACAAGGTAATTGAGGTTGATGAGTACTGCCGTCCTTGTTCGTTGCATGGCGATAAGCTCTGTTTTAGAGAGGAACGCTTTTGCTTTACGCGGATTGGTCCGGCCTTGATTGTATCCGAAGCCGAGCGAATCCTTGAGAGAAGGGAACATGCCACCAAAGCGGTATTCGTTGACCGGGATGGTACCATTATCGTAGATAAGCCTTTTGATTCCAATCCTGACAATATGGAATTTGAAACCGGCTCTATCGAAGCGCTGCATTTGGCTCAAAAGCTGGGACTCAAGATAATAATTGTATCCAATCAGTCAGGGGTCGCACGAGGGTACTTTAATATAACTGATGCTGAACGGTTCAACCAAGTTCTGGTTCTCTTGTTGGCTCAAAAAGGGATAAAAGTCGACGCTATCTATTTCTGCCCTCATTACTCAAAAGGAAAAGTTGCTCCATATTCTCGCATTTGCAGTTGTCGCAAACCCTCACCGGGAATGGTTGAAAAGGCCGCCCTTGAACTAAATTTAGATGTGCGCCAATCTTACGTTATAGGGGACAAATTGGACGATTTCAACCTTGGCAGTGTAGTAGGTGCGCGGTCGTTCTTAGTCAGGAATGGCCAGGGACTGGATTATGAAGACACTCTTCGCGTACAAGTAGAAACGGCTGAAATCCGAATCTGTCAAAATTTATTGGATGCGATGAACAAAATCGAAGGATTGGAGAAAACGAAAATTTCACGGCGGCCAAGAGGTGTCGCATCTAAGATTTCATGAGCTGTACTGCTTGGACAACCGGCCGATTATAATAATAGTAAAACTTTCTTGATATCGGTTTTGGCGTTAATTTTGTGATAGAAACTGCGGCTGGTTCTAAACGTTATATATGATAGCAAACAATGCAGCCACCAATGAAATGTTGTACTAAAAATATATTCTATTTTCTTGTCCTGCCTGTCTGTTTTCTCTTTGGCGTCAATAATGCCCATGCCCAGTTTTATTTTGGCAAAAACAAAGTCCAGTACACCAGCTTTGATTGGCAAGTGATGACTACCGAGCATTTTCGGATATATTTTTATACTAAGGAGGAAGAAGTTGCCGGGATAGCTGCCAGAATTGCCGAGGATTCCTACCGCCGGTTGGCCATAAGATTTAATCATGAAATCAAGAGAAAGACGCCCCTTATAATCTACTCGTCTCCACATTATTTCACGCAGACCAACATAATCCCCGGGCTTCTGCCCGAAGGTGTGGGTGGGTTTACCGAGTTTATGAAGGGGCGGGTGGTGGTACCATTTCATGGCTCCTATCACGATTTTGATCACGTCATTCGCCACGAGTTGGTTCATGTTTTCACATTGGACATTTTGGATGCAGTTTATTCCAGGCAGTCCATGCGCCGAGTGGCCAGCCCGCCGCTGTGGTTTAGCGAGGGATTAGCGGAGTTTTGGTCGAAGGATTGGGATTCGGAAGCAGACATGATCGTCAAAGACATGGTAGTTAATGACCGATTTTTGTCAATCAATGAAATGTGGAAAGTGCAGGGGAGTTTTTTCATGTATAAACTGGGTGAATCAATTTGCAAATTTATTGATTCTGCCTACGGGCCGGACAAATTGTCGCTACTATTCGAGAATTGGTACAAAGGGCGTACGTTTGACGAAGTCGTCGAAGCTACGTTGGGAGATAATCTCAATACGCTCTCGAACAAGTGGGAATATGCACTTAAGAAACAATACTATCCGCAAATGGCGCAATTGGGTCTTCCCCGAATGGAATCCCGCCGCATTGTCAAAGAAGGTTATGCGGTCAAGGGCGCTCCCTTTCGCTGGGATGACGGCAGTGGAGAAAAAGACTGGGTCGTATTCATTGCCAACCGACTCGGATATTCCGGAATCTACATGACATCGCTTTCCGATAACGATCACAGTGTGCAGACGCTGGTGAAAGGGGAACGCTCATCAGATTTTGAATCACTCCATTTGCTCCGCTCGGGAATCGACGCCAACAATTCAGGAATGGTAGTTTTCTCTTCTAAATCAAAGGAAAAGGACGTCATCTATCTTTATGACTTAAATGAAAAAGCGGTTACCAGACGCTACGAATTTGATTCCCTGATTGCCGCCATGTCACCTCGTTTTTCGCCGGATGGCACCAGGATAGTTTTTTCGGGTGTTCACAAAAATGGTGCTTCCGACATTTATCTAATGGAACTGAAAACTGGAGAATATAACAAGCTGACTAACGACATATACTATGATGTTGACCCAACCTATTCATGCGATGGTGGCAAGATTATTTTTGCTTCCGACAGATGTCCCGAGGGTCCCCAGGGCGCCCTTAATCTTTATGTATACAATTTGTCCGATGGAAACATCAATCAGTTGACTTTTGGCGGCTTTCGTGACCAGTCTCCTGAAGTTACCGAAAACGGCATCTATTTCTCATCAGACCGGGAAGGGACATTTAATTTATATTTGCTTGATAATGAAGGCCAATTGACCCGCCAGTCTACTTATGTCACCGGTGCCTTTGACCCGCGCCTTTCTCCCGACAGCAAAAAACTGGTTTACACCGGTTATCAGGAAATGTCATTCCAGATTTTTGAAATGGACCTTGTCCCGAAGCCGGAATCAATTGAGCAGCCAGTGGCAGTTGCCACAGACAATTGGCAGCCGAAAAAAATCTCTCATGAGATTTCCAATGCCACCATCAAATATGATACCGACTATTCACTGGATATTGCACAATCGGCCATCGGCTATGACCCTGTCTATGGATCTATTGGTGGTGTGCAAATTGCCATGTCGGATGTTCTGGGAAATCACGCTTTTTATTTCCTGGTTACTAACACGGCCAAGACTAAAGATGACTTGCTCAAATCATTTAATGTTGGCGTCACCTATATCAACAAGGAAAAGCAACTTAATTGGGGGTTGGGAGTATTTCATCTTTATGATGAATACTTCAATGACGTCGACCAATATTATTTTGAACGACAAATAGGTGCCATTTCTTTGTTTCGTTATCCTTTTTCAAAATTTAATCGTTTGGACTTCACTACTTCAGCCAGATACTCCAAACGCGATTTGCGTTATGGCCGTGACTCACGTGAGGTCTTTTTGGTCACTCACTATCTTAGTTGGATCTATGACAATTCGTTATGGGATATTTCGGGACCTATTGATGGCCGCAGATATAATTTTACTGTCGGTTTGACTACATCGATTAATGGGTTGCGCAATTACAATCGCACTGCTATGGCGGACATTCGACATTATTTCAGATTGGGACGTTATTCCGCATTGGCCAACCGACTTTTTGCATATACCTCTTCCGGGATTGAACCCCAGCGAATCTATTTCGGCGGCAGCTGGTCATTCCGCGGTTACGACCGCCGCGAGTTTTATGACCCCAAAGTGATATTTGCTTCGACTGAATTAAGATTTCCCCTCATTGATAACCTGCAGATTGGATTCCCTATCGGCAATGTCGATTTCAGCGCCATTCGGGGAGCTTTATTCTTTGATGTCGGCTCTGCCTGGGAGGACCATTTCGACCAACTGGTTGGGTCATTTGGCGGAGGATTCCGAGTTGCCTTCGGTTATTTGATATTGCTGCGATTTGATTTTACGCGCACCACGGATTTTGAAAAAATCTCTCCATCCACCGATTTCGACTTCTTCTTTGGATGGAACTTTTAATAATCCCTATGCACAAACGTAGCTTGTTGGTCCTGCTTTCCTTAATTCTACTATCCGCCAATGGATGTGCCCGCAAATTCACAATGCCGGCTGAATCTTTGAATGAAAAGTCCTCCTGGCAGTTTTACCATCTCAATACAGAAAGCACCGGACACATGGATGGTGTGTTTTCCGGCAAACTTGACGTCGCCTGGGAACAGTCAAGCGGCTCCCATCCTTCCGGCCCATTAACTCTGTGCAATGGCTATCTTATATGCCCCGGCAGCAAGAAGAAAATTAAATTTTATGATTCTGCCACGGGCTCGTATCGTGGTTTCTTGAGAACCAAGGGGCATTCACCAACCGGATTAGTAATTTTAGACAGTCTCGGATTTTATGTGGACGGCCCTCGAAAATATGTTTTGCACTGCGTTAATCTGTTGAATCGCAAGACCATCTGGGAGACGACGGTCAAGGATGCCGCCTGTGGGTCGATAATAATAAATGATAACATAATCTTGAGTCTGACCGAAGGGTCAGTTCTGGCTTTTGATTTGAAAACAGGCGCTAAAAAATGGTCGTTTGAGGCCAAGGAGAGATTACTGGCTCCGGCCAGTGCTACGGGTGAGCTCATTTGCCAGCCGGGTGACCAGGGAACTCTGTTTATGATTAGTTCAATAAATGGTCAGGAATTGAAAAGGACAAAATTTGCCAACCCGCTGCTTGGTTCCGCTTCCATTTCCGAACTCGTGTTTGTGGCAGATATGGCCGGTAACGTTTACGCCGTCAATAGAGACTCTGATAATGTAATTTGGAAATCTGCCGTCTCCGGAGAAGTCTGGTGCGCGCCGGCTGTTGACGGCCAGCGAGTTTACGTCGCCACTAATGCTGGTGAAGTTTCCGCATTCCAAGCTCACTCCGGCGAAAAAATTTGGAGCTTTGATGCCAAAGAAGTAATCAAAAGTTCGCCAATAGTTGTGGGCGATTTTGTAATAGTTGGAACCATGTCAGGAAAGCTATACGCCTTTAAGTCAATCGATGGCTCTGTTGCCGCCATGCGACAGTTTTCGGGAGCGATTTCGCAGGCTCCGGTCAGCGATGGCCGCTTAATCTATGTGGTTAGCAATGACGGTGAATTGTTTTGTTTAGGAGATGCCAATGAAATCGCAGCGCTCTACAAGTGAATCCTTACTTAATCTTTCGCTAATAAAACTATCGGATGCCATTATCCGCGAACTGGCCATGGCTTGCAAAAAAGTCAGCATTTATGGGACACTTCATCCGGTTTCCGAGAGAGCGCTAGTCCGCCTTTTCAGCATTTTCCAGGAAGCCTTCAAAGCCAAAAGGTGTGTCACTTTCAGTTTAGAGTCCGGCCGAATTCATGTCATGGGTGTTCGCCAGCGGGAATCGGTTTTCACCGAAGAAGTCATGCGCTACCTGCAGTCACTGGAAATCCGAGCGGTTTGTTTTGATGACAAGATGAATGTCACCGATCTGTCAACTTTTGTGGAAAGGCTGATCAAGAGAGAAAAGAAAGAACTGCACCCGAATTTTGTGCCCGAATATTTAAGAAACAAAGACGTCAGCACCATCGAAGTCAACAGCGAACGTGCCCATCGTCTTTTTGAACAAAATTTAAAATATCGCGGCGATATTGACCGGGATTTCAGCGTCAGGCAAGTGGCCTTGGAACAATTGGGCGGCGACCTCATGCGTCTGGCTGAAATCTATGACGGAGATGACCAGGCTTTGGAGACTAACTCAATTGATTTTAAAAATGAAATTATGCAGTATCTTATTCCCGAAAAACTGTCCTCTTTCAAATCCGCCGCTATAGTTGGCCAGCTCAATCATCTTCTTGAAGATTTGAGCAAATTGAGCTCTACCACCAAGCAGCAAAAGCAGCTGGGGCGTTTGTTGTCGCTGCATCCTGACCGGAGCCAGATTATCAATGCCCTCCACGTCAGTCATGGCAGCAAGGTAGCCGCTTTGATTCGCGAATCAGTTTTCCCGTCAATGGAAGAATTTCCTGAAGACTCTATTGACACCATCACCGATTTTGAGTCGCAGTTCTTTACTCTGAAAGATACCGATTCCAAAACATTTGTTGAGCTTTTTCAAAGATATTACCGGACTGGGCGCCGCGGTCAGTCCATCGAAATTATCGACTTTCTCATGGGGCAGCTGGCCTCATCGCAGTGGCACGTCCGCCAGAAGGCACTGCACTTTTTGAATGATTGCGTCAAAGGAGTCGACCCCTTCACCGACAAATTTGTCCTCGAGCATCTGGTGGTGCGACTGGCGCAAATCATCGATGCCAAATCCGAAACCATGGAACACTCCGAGCTCATTTCTCTGAATCTTGAGTTGGGTTGCCGTGGCCGCCGTTTCAGCGTTATGGTGGAGCTGGTTGATGCTTTGGCCCGAAGAAAATCAGAAGCCAATGGCGTCACAGTCTTTGATTCCATGTCGGTCAAAACGGCCTTAATGAAACTTAACCGAACTGAAATCCTGAACTACTTGATCGATGAACTGGTCACAGGGAATCCAGCATCGGCTAAAATTATTCAGCGCATTTTTAACGCTGTCGGCACCGAAGAAGTAGCCCAGTCATTGACCAAAATAATCTCGCATCCATCTCGTCAGCTGCGCCAACAGGTTTTGAAGACCTTGGCAGATTTGGGAAAACCGGCGCAAACTGTTTGCAGCAGCATTGTCAGTAATAATTTGAATTTTGCGCGTCCCGATGACCGCTCGGACCTCCCGGACTACAAATGGTACACTGTCCGCAACGCCATTTTTGTCCTGGGCTCTTTGAAAGATTCGGCCGCTCTTGAATCGCTCCGGCTGCGCATGAATGACCCGGATATTCGAGTCCGCCGGGAAGTTATAATGGCGCTCGAGAAAATTTCCGGCGAAGAGGCCTGCGACATCTTAATGATCATGGCAGATGACCAAGCCAATGATATTCGTGAACTGGCGCTAACCAAGCTGGGTCTGATCGGTACCCGTGATTCGGTACCTTTGGTAATCGACCTCTTTCGGCGTTTCCCTCAAATGGGCATCAAATGCGTCCAGACTATAGGGCAATTAGGGGGCGAACAGGCCCGGAGTTTTCTCTCCGGCTTACTCCAAATAGATGGTAAGACCGAGAACCCCACCCGTGGTCGTGTCCCTAAAGAAGAATTCAAAGCTGCTGTCGTTAGGGCTTTGGCAAGGCTGGGCGACGACCAGTCCATCGAAAGCATAAAGAAATACAGTAAGTCCCTAACCAGTACCCAAAGGATTCTTATCAAGAATACCGCTTTAGATTCAGCTTTAACCGAAGCCCTCAAAGTGAAAAAACTGTAGCCTGCCAAGCAGGCGTGTTCCTGCCAATAAGCCATTCAAATGCTGCCATTATTACATAGTTACTCTGCCATATTTGCAGCAAGCGTAGCCTGTTTCATTGGTCAATTTCTATAACATATTGTATTTCAACACAATAGACAATTTGGCACGCGCTTTGATTATAATATTGGCAGAATGAGAACTCAAAAGCTTAAAACAAGTAATTTTAAGGAGGATTCTAAAATGACACATGTAGTTTGTTCACCAAATCGGGTTGGCGTAAATCTCGACAGGGTCTTCAATGATCTATTCGCTGGGATACCGGCCTGGACGAATGTCGGCACCGATTTTTCCCCGCGGGTCAATATTACCGAAAACGATGAGCGCATTAAGCTCGAGTTTGATCTCCCCGGGATGGTGAAAGATGACGTTAAGGTTTCCGTCAAAGACCGTCTTTTGACTGTCAGCGGCGAGCGGAAAGTTGAAAAGAAAGATGAGAAAGAGAATTTTGTCCGCAGTGAAATTTTCACCGGCCAATTTTCTCGTTCCTTCACTCTGCCGGAAACTGTTGATGCCGACAAAATCTCGGCCGACTACAAAAACGGCCTGCTGTCCCTGGCCCTTCCAAAAACCGAAAAGGCCAAGCCGAAACAGATTGATGTCAAGATTGGCTAAGCTAGCCTAAGCATAATTTCCTTAATAGTCGTTCGTTGTTCTAAGGGCCGGTCGAGTGACCGGCCTCTTTTCTGGGAAGATAATGATGGCGATTGAATTAGATTGTGATATTCTTACAGTGGTGTCAGGTGTCCCCACCTCGCACCCGCTTGAGATTTTGTTGCTGTCGGGTGGGGACACCCTACAGCACAATTTGGTCCGGGTCGCCCACCCCGACTTGTCAGGCTGTGGGTTTGTCAAATGGGATAACCAAAGTCGCCCTTCGACAGGCTCTGGGTGACTTTGGAGGAGTGTTTAAGAGTTTTAAACTGAGCGAATCGTCAAATTGAGCTTGTCGAAGTATGCGATTCGTTCCAAGAAAGTGACAAAACACATTGGCCACTGATTTTTATAATGTACTCGGCGTCAAAGAAACCGCCTCGGCAGAAGAAATAAAAAAAGCCTTCCGCGCGCTGGCCAAGAAATATCATCCTGACCGCAACAAAGGAAAAAAGGACGCCGAGGAGCGTTTCAAAGAAATCTCCGAGGCCTATGACACTCTCTCCGATCCGAAAAAGAAATCGGAATACGATGTGATGCGCCAATATGGCGCCTTTGGCGGTGCTCAAGGCGCTGGTCAGAATCCTTTTGGAGGAGCATTTCGTCAATCTGGTCCCGGAGGTGGCCGCTTTGAATTTCGCACTTCCGGAGGTGAGGACCTTGGCGACATTGGTGATTTATTCAGCCAATTTTTCGGTGGTCAGACCGGTCAAACATCAAAGTCCCGTCGTCGCACTCGAAATCCATTTGGCGAAGAATCCAGTTCGGAATCTCGCGGCAATGATGTTCAAAGTGAAATCACGATTTCATTCATGGATGCCATCAAAGGCGCCACGCGCCTGATTGCCCTCCCCGATGGTAAAAAGATTCGCGTCAAGATTCCCGCCGGAATCGAAGATGGCGGCAAAATTAGATTAGCCGGACAGGGCCAGCCCGGTATATTTGGCGGTGAACCCGGCGACTTAATCATTACGGTACACATTATGACTGACCAAAATTTCTCCCGCAAAGGCAACGATATTTACACCTCGGTAGTCATTCCCTTTACCGAGGCCATCTTGGGTACCAAGGTCAATGTTAAGACGTTAAGCAAAACGGTTTCGCTCACCGTGCCGCCGGGTACCCAGCCGGGAACGGTCCTTCGCCTGAAGGGTCAGGGCTTGTCGGTCAATGGCGAGCAGGGAGACCTGTTTGTCGAAATCAAAGTCGAAATTCCCAAGTCCCTGACCCCGGAACAGAAGAAGTTGCTGGAGAAGTGGGATGAATAAATTTTTATTTCTATTTGGATCGGGTATATCAAATCCTGCGGGAATCCCTAAAATGGATGAGATTACAACTGATGTGCTTAGTAAAGCGGGGCTTCAGAAGGGAGCAAATGGAATACTTAGGATTTGTTCTAATCAAAAAGCAGAATTACACGCACATGACAATATATGTATGCCATGTGTAATTGGTGGCTTAAAGCTCATTTACTCTTTGGCGTACGACTTCCACAACGATGACTATCGGAAAAAAGAAATCAACTACGAGGACATGTATTACGTTTCAAATGAATTATATAATGCAGTCGTGCATGATTATCCAAACCCCGCAGTCGCACCAGCCATATTTCATGCGGAAAAAAAGCTTGGTGAGCTGTTAGAGAACCATCTGAATGAGACTGGAAATGTTTGGGGCCTTGAAGAAGTGTTCTATGGGACATCAAAACACATTGCTGATGTCGTACGTTCATTACTTTGGAGGCCGAAAAAAACAATTGACTATTTGACGGTACTCCAAGCCGCATGTAATGACAAAGAATGTAGACGTATGGATGTTTTTACATTGAACCATGATTTGCTATTGGAGTCCTTCTTCAAATTTAGAGGATTAGGTTTTGATGACGGATTTGTGAAAGACCGTGGAGCCTTTGTCTGGGATTCGAATTGTCTTTTCAATTCAGAGCATCGAATAAGATTGTTCAAGTTGCATGGGTCCATAGATTGGTATCAATTCCTAAAAAGTGCAAATGGCTATAAGGACACACTTTATGCAAAACACGACCCTGACAACTTGGTACTTAAATCCGATATTCCTGACCTCGATCCTTCACCATTTCCGAATCACCCACAAATACTCGTGGGTACTTACAACAAGGTTTTTGAATATCAAAAGAATGTGTTTTTTGATCTTCAGACTCATTTCTTTTTGAGTTTGCGAGATTCAAATAGTCTCTTCATATCTGGTTACAGTTTCAATGACCATTTCATTAACAGCCGCATTATCAATTGGATGAAGTCGCATGGGAATAGGAAGATTGTAATTGCCCACAAGAATTTTTCGTCACTAGGAATGGAAGCAAGTCCTGCAGTAAAACAAGCATTTTCGATTTGGAAAGAGAAGAATCTACTCGAAGTAATTCCAAAATTTATTGAAGCAGTTTCTTGGTCTGAAGTCAAAACTGCTTTAGAGTAGTTCAAAGAGAAAGAATTACAAATATGAACCTTAATAAATTTACACAGCGCTCCATCGATGCGGTCAGTTATGCCCAGCAGATGGCGCAATCAGAACAGCACCCGCAAATAATGCCAGAGCATCTCCTATCGGCATTACTCCAGCAGGAAGACGGCCTGGTGCCGCAGATTCTCAAGAAATTGGATGTCGATGTCGCGCATCTTCAGGAAGAACTGGAAACTTCTTTGAAGATGCTCCCGCGTCAGGCCGGGGGACAGCTTTATGCCTCCAGCGAATTTACTCAAGTGTTGACCAAGGCCGAAGACCAGCTCAAGCAGTTTGCAGACGAATATGTTTCGGTCGAGCATCTGCTGTTAGCGCTTTTTGATGTCAAAAGCAAAGCGCAGGAGCTGCTCAAAGCGCACGGCGTAAAAAGAGAAACTCTCTTGAAAGCAATTCAATCGATTCGCGGCAAACAGCGCGTTACGGATGAGAATCCCGAAGCGAAATATCAGGTATTGGAAAAATACTCCCGCGATTTGACCAAAATGGCCCGCGAAGGAAAACTCGATCCGGTCATCGGCCGTGAAGATGAAATCAGACGCGTGATAAAAATTCTATCGAGACGCACTAAGAACAATCCGGTCTTGATAGGTGAACCGGGGACAGGGAAAACCGCCGTAGTCGAAGGCCTGGCGCAGAAAATTTCTATCGGCGAAGTCCCCGAAACGCTCAAAGACCGCGTGCTGGTAGCAATCGACATTGGCGCTTTGGTGGCCGGCTCCAAATTTCGGGGTGAATTCGAAGAACGGCTAAAAGCGATTTTGAAAGAAGTCGAAGATTCCCAAGGCCGCATTATTATCTTCATCGATGAAATGCACACGATAGTCGGCGCCGGCGCCGTGGGCGGCTCGCTCGATGCCTCCAACATGCTCAAACCGGCCTTGGCCCGGGGTGAAATTCGTTTTGTCGGCGCTACCACTATTGATGAATATCGCAAACATATCGAAAAAGATGCCGCTTTAGAGCGCCGCCTTGCTCCCGTGTTGATTGAGCCGCCATCAGTCGAAGAGACCGTTTCCATTTTGCGTGGTCTGCGCGACCGCTACGAGGCCTTTCACGGTATCAAGATTTCCGATGGTGCCATTGTCGCCGCGGCACGTTTGTCCGACCGCTATATCGCCGATCGTTTTCTACCTGATAAGGCCATTGACCTGGTCGATGAGGCAGCTGCCGAACTGCGCATCTCCATCGATTCGCTTCCCGAAGAACTCGACACCATTGAAAAGAGAATTCGCCAGCTTGAAATCGAGAAAGAGGGCGTTAAGCGCGAAAAAGACGCCAAAGAGCGGCTGAAACCTATCGAAGAAGAACTGAAAGATTTGTATGCCAAGCGCGATGATTTGCGCACCCAGTGGAAAAAGGAAAAAGAAACAGTCGATGCCATTCGCGCTATCAAAATTCAAATTGAAGAATTTAAACGCGGCGCGGCCGAGGCCGAACGTCAGGCCAATTATGAGCAAGCGGCCAAAATTAAATATGGTGATTTGGCCGAAGCCGAAAAGAAGCTGCAGTTTTTGACTCTGTCGCTTCAGTCAATTCAAAAAAAACACCAGTTATTGAAAGAAGTAGTTGATGCCGAAGACATCGCCGAAATCGTTGCCAAATGGACCGGCATTCCGGTCACCAGTCTGACCGAATCTGAAACTGAAAAACTTCTCCGTCTTGAAGAAGAACTGCACAGACGGGTCATTGGCCAAAACGAAGCAGTAATAGCCGTGGCCAACGCTGTGCGGCAGTCACGGTCAGGATTGTCTGACCCCAAACGTCCTTTAGGCTCATTCATATTCTTAGGCCCCACCGGTGTCGGCAAAACTGAATTAGCCCGGGCGCTTGCGGAATTCTTATACGGTTCCGAGAACGCCATTGTCCGCATCGATATGTCCGAATACATGGAGCAACATTCCGTATCTCGCTTAATTGGCTCACCTCCCGGTTATATCGGCTATGAAGAAGGTGGGCAACTGACCGAGGCGGTCCGCCGCCGCCCGTATTCAGTGGTCTTACTTGACGAAATCGAAAAAGCCCACCCACTGGTGCTCAACACGCTTCTGCAAGTTCTCGATGATGGTCGTCTCACCGACAATCAGGGCCGGACAGTATCGTTTAAGAACACGATTCTGATAATGACCTCGAATATTGCGGCCGAATACATCTTGAAAGAGTCCACGAACATTGGCGAGTTCAATCGGGAAGTCGTCTATGAAAATATCAAAAAGAATGTCCTGGCGGCGCTGCGGGAAACTCTCCGGCCGGAGTTCTTGAATAGAATTGATGAAACGATTGTCTTTGCTTCACTGACCAAGCCGGAAATTAATCAGATTGTCCGTTTGCAATTAAATCGTTTGGAGAAACTTCTGGCCGAAAAAGAGATTACAATTGATATAACCGATAAAGCGGTCGAATTCATCGGCGAATCATCTTATGACCACACTTTTGGCGCGCGACCGATAAAACGATTTATCAATAAGCAATTGACACAAGAGCTATCGAAAATGCTTTTAAGCGGTCAGTTGAAACCGGAACAGTCGCTTGACATCGATGCAAAAAGCGGCAAACTCACTTTTTCTGCCATGGCCAAAGCGAAGAAAAAAGAAGAAGAGACGGTTGAAGTGCCAAATTAGTTCTGGAACTGTAGAATTATTTCCCCTGGCTCAAGCGGCGATTGCGCTCTGTAATATCGCCTTTTACCAGAGTCTTGAAAGCTCCCAGGCAATTCATGTAGATATTTTCTGCCTCAAATCGAGGTTTCTTGCGGCTGATATTTAGTTCAAATATTACAATTTCCGTCTTCCCGTTGAAATACGACATCATCACGGTCGGAATGAATCGAGCGGAGTCA
>Ga0334722_10002831_pt1 | contig 19124 bp, 17 predicted proteins | sample C3_bottom_MG_FD_207210 | JGI IMG/M metagenome (GOLD analysis project Ga0334722, IMG submission 207210) | Sediment microbial communities from Yellowstone Lake, YNP, Wyoming, USA - C3_bottom | ecosystem: Environmental > Aquatic > Freshwater > Lake > Sediment | place: USA: Wyoming | collected...
CGCCGGTCAGCACTATTTCGTGGTAGCCTTTTTCTATAAGCGAGCCGGCCTTGTCAAGCACGTCTTCGACCTGAGCGCTCATCGAAGCGCCCCTTGCATACGGCACTATGCAGTAGCTGCACATCGTGCCGCAGCCGTCCTGCACCTTGAGGTATGCCCTCGACCGGCCGCCGAAACCCTGGGCGGAAAGGATACCATTTTCGTCGGCATCATCGTGCCTCGCACTTTTGAGTATGATGTCTCGAAGCTTATCCCTGGCGTCGTTACCTACCACAACATCCACGCCCGGTATGGCTTTTATCTCATCGGAGTTGGTCTGTGCGTAGCAGCCGGTGACGACCACCATGCCCCCCTCGCCTTTTTTCTCTACGGCGCGCCTGATGGCCTGCCGGCAATGGTAGTCGGACTTTTTTGTAACGGTGCAGGTGTTTATGACGTACACGTCCGCGGCCTCGCCGCCGGAGACTACTTCCAGGCCAGATGCTATAAGCCCGTCCTTGAGGACGCCCCCGTCGAACTGGTTTATCTTGCAGCCGAGGTTGTGTATGTAGACCTTCATCGCTGTACAATCTCCCCCATCAGCGAATGTTTTTTACCCTCGGTAATCCTTACATCCACGAGTGTGCCCACAAGGGAGACATCGCCTTCGAAGTTGACAACCTTCCCGCCCCTGCTCCTGCCGGAGAGACGTCCGGGTGTGCCCGACCTGTCCTGGCCTTCGACGAGTACCTCCTCCACCCTGCCGACACGGGCACGGTTCTTCTCCTCGGTTATCTCGTTCTGTATCCGTATTATCTCGTCTAACCGTGCGGCTTTGATGTCTTCTGGAATATGGCCGGAAAGGGTAAGGGCCTTCGTGTTTGGGCGGCGAGAGTACTTGAACGGGAATATGCTGTCGTAGCGTATATCGCGGAGCGCGGCTACCGTATTATCATAGTCTTCCTCGGTCTCGCCTGGGAAGCCGACTATTATATCGGTAGAAAGCGCCATATCCGACATCTCGGCCCGCAGCCGTCCGATTTTGTCCATGTACTCCAAGAAGCCGTATCTGCGGTTCATGGCGAGCAGCATGTTATCGGACGCCGACTGGAGCGGCAGATGTATATTCTCGCAGACCTTCGGGAGTGTAGCCATCGCTTCGACGAGGCTGTCAGATAAGTCCTTGGGGTGCGAGGTAACGAAGCGAATCCGGAGTAACCCGTCTATCGAATCCACAAGCCTGAGGAGCTCGGGGAAGTTGCAGACGCCACCATCTTTATTATCCAGGCCCATGCCGTATGAGTTCACGTTCTGGCCGAGGAGCGTCACCTCCCGTACTCCGCTTGCCACGAGGCTCTCGACCTCGCGTACTATGTCGTCTGGCCTCCTGCTCCGCTCCCGCCCGCGCACATAAGGCACGACACAGTAGCTGCAGTAATTGTTGCAGCCGTACATTATATTGACGAAAGAAGCGACCGAACCGCGACGCTCGGCGGGGAGTATGAAATGCTCGTACCCTTCAGGGAACTCCGTCAGGGCCTCAGGCCTTTTGGCATCGAGAGAGGAGAGCAGACCCGGCAGGTCTTTTATGTTCTGGTTTCCGAAGATAATGTCAACGAAGGGCGCCCGTTTCAGTATCCTGTCGCCCTCCTGCTGGGCAATGCATCCGGATACGGCTATGACGAGGGAAGGGTGCTTCTCTTTCAGCAGACGGAGCTTTCCGAGCTCGCTGTAGAACTTCTGTTCCGCTTTCTCCCTGATGCTGCACGTGTTGACCAAGACCAGGTCCGCGTCTTCCACGTCCCTGGCGCTGGCCAGCCCTTCGGCCGCCAGCACGCCGGATATCTTCTCCGAGTCGTGCTCGTTCATCTGACAGCCGAAGGTCAAAACCTTGTAACTTCTCATCAAAACTTAGCCTAACAGGTCCTTTGCCCTGTCCAGGAGGTCCTGCGGGCTGAAGGGCTTGGTGATGTATTCGTCCACTCCGACTTCCAGGCCCTTTATCTTGTCGGACTCCAGTCCCTTTGCGGTAAGCATTATTACTATGATGTCCCTGGTCTCGGCGCTGTTCTTTAACTGAGAGCAGACCTCGTAGCCGTTTAGCCCGGGCATCATGATGTCAAGGAATATAAGGGCGGGCTTCTCTTCCTTCGCTATCTTGAGGGCGTCCGCCCCGTTCAATGCGGTATACACCTCGTAGCCCGCGGACTCGAGCTTGTACTTCACTATCCTTATTATGTGCATCTCGTCGTCTACGACCAGTATCTTCTTGACGGCCATCCACCCACCTCCAGTTCAGACAAGGCTCAACTGAACGTTACGTTTACCTTGTCACCCCTTTTAAGGCCGAGCGCCCTCCTGGCGTCGCCCTGATATACAAATATCTCTACGAACCCGTTCCCGTTTATGACGGCCCCGGGCTCGCCTTTCTTCTTGGATGCATAAAATGGCGCGATGCTGTCTATGCCGACTTCGTTGACCTGTATCCTGTAAGACTCGAGCGCCGTCTCCTCTACAAAGGCCCGTATGTCTCCGAAAGAGATGTTCGTTATGCAGTTGCCGAACTTGTCGATGTATATCACCTCGCCCGCCAAAGTGCTCCCGTCTGCCTTCGCCGGCTCCGGCACGTTGAAACGCACGTAGTCCGTTATTTCGTCGCCGAACTTGTCCACCTCTACGCCCTTTGACAGCCAGGCCGCGGCCGGGGCGAATATATCCCTCGCATGGAAGGTGGAACCCTTTATCGGCAGGAAATAATGGTCCGCCGTTATGTGCAGGACCCTCGAAAAGTTCGGGTCTTTGAAAATGAAGGACAGTACGCCGTTGTCCGGGGCGATGAAGTAGTGCTTGTCGGTAACGGCTATTATAGGCCTTCGCTGGCTGCCCACACCGGGGTCTACGACCACCATATTGATCGCGTACTGTGGTAAAAACTTGTAGACCGCCCCAATCAGGTAAGCGGCGCCCCATATATCATGAGACATGACCTCGTGCGATATGTCTACAATTTTGGCGTCCTGGTTTATGCCGAGGATAACGCCCTTAATGGCGCCCGCGAAGTAGTCTTTGGTGCCGAAGTCCGTAGTAAGCGTTATAACGTCCTTCTGAAGGTCCATTTATATCTCCAGTCTATTTGCCACCCTCGCCCTGAAGGGCAGGATGTGAGCGGTGCGCCCCGCCAAGCTCCTTGTACTTCTCGAAGTCGAAGTGCGGGCTCTGCTCCTCGTCGTGGCAGCCGCGGCAGGTCGCCTCGCTGACCATCGGTGCGATTTTGTCGACAGCCGACCCGCCCTGACCGGACCTGACAGCCTTTATGTGTTCCGACCTTCTTCCGTGGCACGACTCGCAGGTAACCCTGTCGAGCCCTGGCCCCTTCGACTTCACGCTGTAGCCTGATGCGTACCCGTATCCGGTCACATGGCACGGCAGGCATTCAGGGTCGTACTGGTCTTTGGTCTGGACGAGCGAGGAAAGCGCCTTATCATGCGCGGTCGCCGTCCAGTTCCTATACGCAACCCGGTGACAGTGGTAACATGAGTCCGGGCCGGTGTATTTTCCCGCACCATCGGGGTCGGGCTCCGCGAATACGAACAGCATATTCTTAAGGCTGACCCTGTACTTTGCCAGGATGCTATCAACCCCACGGTCATTCGGCACGGACTCGTCGAGCGCGACTGCCGTGTATTTTACGTCAGCGACTTTATTGCCCTTAGACCTGTCAGCATTATTAAGCTGGAGGTCGAGCCTGCCGATGTGCTTCCCCCGATAGAAACCCTTCACCACCAGTGCACCGCCGGCCTTTATCGGTGCCTCCAGCATATCCTGGCTGTGGCCCTGCACCACAATGTCCACGCCAGAAAGCGATGCGGCGAACTTCTCGACCGGGGTTATGCTCATATGGGCGAGCACTACGACTACGTCAGCCTTGCCGCCCATCTTTTTAATTTCCTCGTTTACCGCTGCTACCGGGTCGGATACCTTTACCCCGGCAAGACTCGGAAAGTCTTTGTACGGGAACGCCGGGTCGAGCACGCCTATAATTCCGACCCTGACGCCTACCAGCCTCTTTATTACATGGCCGCTGAACGGCTTGTAAAGATACCCGTCCTTATCTACCGCAAGGTTCGCGGCAAGGAGCTGGAGGTTTGCGGAGTTAGCGGCGGCGGCGAGGAAGTCCGAGCCGCATGCAAGGTCGTACTCGCCGACCGCCGAGGTGTCGCAGCCCGACTTGTACATTGCCTTCAGCATCGTCCTAGCCTTAAGGGCGTAAAACTCACGCTTTTCGTCCGGAACTGTCAGGCCGTCGAAAAGGGTGTCCCCGGCGTCCAGCACGAGGGTCCTGCCCATGACCTTATTCTTCTTTATGTACCCCGCCCTCGCCGACAGTCCGCCCATCTGGCCTTCGGAGCAGCCGCACCGCCTGAGCATGCCGCGCGTGTCGCTGCTGAAGAATATTGTCAGGTCGGGTCTTTTGACCGCATCTTTATCAGCCGCAAGAGACGGGCTTACACCTGCGGATATTAATAAGCACAGGAGGCCGGCGGCAATGCTAAGCCTGAATATCAACCTGGCCCACCAGTTTACGTATGTCGTCGACATTGTTTTCAACAAGGTAGTTCCTGATACCGTCCGCCACGTCAGCCGCCGCGGTAGGGTTAATGAAGTTGGCGGTGCCGACCGATACGGCCGTTGCTCCCGCAAGTATGAACTCCATCGCGTCGTCTGCTGAAAGTATACCGCCCATGCCTATTATGGGCAAACCGACCGCGCGGTGCACCTGCCATACAATCCTGACTGCGACGGGCCTTATAGCCGGGCCTGAAAGGCCACCGGTGATATTTGCGAGCCTTGGCCGCCTCGTACGAACGTTTATGGCCATCCCAAGGAGTGTATTTATAAGCGAGAGCCCGTCCACCCCGGCCTCGGCGGCCTTGTAGGCGAACGGCACAACGTCCGTCACGTTCGGAGAGAGCTTTGCTATTACCGGCAGACCCGTAGCACCCCTTACGGCCTTGAGCACGTCGTAGGTTGCGTCCAGGTCGGTGCCGAAGGCCATCCCGCCCTTCTTCACGTTAGGGCAGGATATGTTGACCTCTAAGGCGTGTACCCCGTCGGCTCGGTCAAGTAGCGAGGCGACAGCCTCGTATTCCTCTATGGTGTTGCCGAATATGTTGGCGATTACCTTTATATCATACTTATGTAAAAAGGGCAATTTTTTATGGATAAACTCCTCGACGCCCACGTTCTGGAGCCCTATGGCATTAAGCATGCCCGAAGGGGTCTCGCATACCCGGGGCGGCGGGTTCCCCTGGAGCGGCTTAATCGACAATCCCTTGACGGTTATGCCGCCCAGCTTGTTGAGGTCGTAGTACCGGGCGTACTCCTCCCCGTAGCCGAAGGTCCCGGAGGCGGTGACGACCGGGTTCTTCAGCTTCAGCGGGCCGATTGAGACTTCAAGAGATGGCCCCTTTTTATCTGGCTTTGCCTTCACCAAACCACATCCTCCGCATCGAAGACCGGCCCGTCGTCGCATACTTTTTTGTATACCGCGCTGCCGTGCTCGCGGTCTAATATATTGACCACGCAGCCCATGCACGCGCCTACCCCGCAGGCCATGTTGGATTCGAGCGATGCGTAGTTCTTAATCCCGTGGAGTTTAGCAATGGCGGCTACACCCATCAGCATGGCCTTCGGCCCGCAGGAGTACATGGTCCAGTTTTTCGTACCGCCCGGCGCGTATCTCTTGATGTACTCCTCGATGGTGTCCGTGACTATGCCGCAGCGGGCAAGACTGCCGTCCTCGGTGCACAGGTACATCCGCACCCCGAGCTCCTTGAACTCGTGTATGGCAAGAAGGTCTTCCTCGCCGCGTCCTCCTATGAAGGCCACGACCTCGACGCCTTTGCGGGTGTTCCTAATATGCTCCGCAAGGCCCAGCAGAGGGGCGACCCCTATCCCGCCCGCCACGAGCAGTGCGGTCCTGACGCCCTTGTCCACGCTGAAACCGTTGCCAAGCGGGCCGAGTACATCTATAGCCTCTTCAGGACGGAGGTTTTTCAGGAGGTTGGTCCCCTGCCCTACCACCTTGTACAGGAAAACGACCGAATCAGGCGAGACTACCCTGTGCAGGCTTATGGGCCGCCGCAGGAGCGGGTCGGTGCCGGTGCCCACCTTCAGCATGAAGAACTGGCCGGGCCGGGCCTTCCTGCCGATGCCCTTTGCAGTGAGCTCCAGGTGATAGTATGCGCCGTATATGTTTTCGTTTTTTACAACCCTGGCCAGCATCATTCCTCGAAGAATATGTCCAGTATCTCGTAGTCCACCGTGCCCGCCGGCACCCTTATGGTGACGAGGTCGCCTACCCTGTGGCTTATAAGCGCCTTGCCTACCGGGGAAAGGATGGAAATCTTGCCCTCCTTCAGGTCCGACTCGTCCGTGCCGACCAGTGTGTAGCGCTTCTCCTCTTCGGAGTCCTGGTCGAGGAGCACCACGGTAGCGCCGAATACTATCTTCTCGTTGGAGAGCTTGCTCGTGTCTATCACCTGCGCGTTCGCAAGCTTTGCATTGAGCTCCTGGATACGGCCCTCGATGAAGCCCTGCCTCTCCTTAGCCGCATGGTATTCCGCGTTCTCCGAGAGGTCTCCGTGGCCGCGGGCCTCTTCGATGTCACGGATGTTCTGGGGGCGTTCCACCTTCCTCCTGCGGTCCAGCTCGTCCATGAGCATCTGGTAGCCCTTCTTTGTCATCGGTATCTTGTCGGCCATGTTACTTTTGACTCCTTAAGAATATAATAATTAAGCCTAACCGGTTATCTCGCGGTGGTACTCCTGTATGGTCCTCACGCTGCACTCCGCGGCGATGTTGGAGCTTATGGCGCTGACAGCGGCCCTTGCGCCGGAGAGCGTAGTGAAGTAGGGCACGTTCTGGTTGAGCGTCGTGCGCCTGATGCTGTACGAGTCCTGCTGTGACTCGGAGCCGAACACGGTGTTTATGACGATGGCTATCTCGCCGTTTTTCAGGTGGTCTACGATATGCGGCCTGCCTTCCTTGACCTTATTGACCAACTCGACAAGTATCCCGTGCCCGGCCAGGAACTTAGCCGTGCCCTTGGTGGCCTCTATCCTGAAGCCTATCGCCGAAAGCTCGCTCGCTATGTCAACCAGCACCTGGTTTTTGTCGTGGTCCTTCACGCTTACGAACGCCTTGCCCGCGTTGGGCAGGTGCGAGCCCGCGCCCGACTGCGCCTTGGAGAACGCCTTGCCGAAACTCGCGTCTATCCCCATAACCTCGCCGGTGGACTTCATCTCCGGGCCGAGGATGGTATCCACGCCGGGGAACTTGGAGAACGGGAAGACCGCCTCCTTGACGGCCGTGTAGCTGACCGATACCTCTTTTGTGAACCCAAGCTCGACAAGCGACTTGCCGGCCATCACCCTTGCGGCCAGCTTTGCGAGCGGTACGCCTATCGCCTTGCTGACGAAGGGTACTGTCCTCGAAGCCCTGGGGTTTACCTCCAAGACATAGATGCTCCCGTCCTTGACCGCGAACTGCACGTTCATTAGCCCGATGACGCCCAGGTCCATGGCCATCGCCTTAGCCTGCTCGGATATGCCGTCTATGACATCCTTGCCGAGCGAGTAAGGCGGAAGCGAGCAGGCGGAGTCGCCGGAGTGCACCCCTGCCTCTTCAATGTGCTCCATTATCCCGCCGATAACCACCATCTTGCCGTCGGAGATGGCGTCCACGTCCACCTCGACCGCGTCTTCGAGGTACTTGTCTATCAGTATGGGGTGCTTCGGCGATACGTTGACCGCAGTCACCATGTACCTCTTGAGGCTCTCCACGTCGTAGCATATCTCCATTGCCCTGCCGCCCAGGACGTACGAGGGCCGTACTATTATGGGGAAGCCTATCTTGAGCGCTATCTCTTCGGCCTCGGATACGCTCCTTGCAATACCGTTGTCAGGCTGCTTCAGGCCGAGCTTGTCCAATAGCTCCTTGAACCGTTCGCGGTCTTCCGCGCGGTCTATCGAGTCGGGGGAAGTGCCTATTATCTTCACCCCTGCCTTCTCGAGCGGCACTGCGAGCTTGAGCGGAGTCTGGCCCCCGAACTGCACTATCACCCCGTCGGGGTTTTCCTTCTCGACGATGGCGAGCACGTCCTCGAGCGTCAGGGGCTCGAAGTACAGCCTGTCCGAGGTATCGTAGTCGGTGCTTACCGTCTCGGGGTTGCAGTTGACCATGATGGTCTCGAAGCCGTCTTCTTTAAGTGCGAAAGCACCGTGCACACAGCAGTAGTCGAACTCAATCCCCTGGCCTATCCTGTTCGGCCCGCCGCCCAATATTACTATCTTCTTCCGTCCTGTCGGGTTGGCCTCGCACTCCTGCTCGTAGGTGGAGTACAGGTACGGGGTGTAAGCGACGAACTCCGCGCCGCATGTGTCCACCGTCTTGAACACCGCCTTGACTCCCATTTCGGAACGCGTCGCCCGCACCTGGTCCTCGGTCATGCCGGTAAGGCCTGCCAGCCTCCTGTCGGAGAAGCCCATCTCCTTGGCCCGCCTCAGAAGCTCAGGAGTGAACCCGGCCTTTGTGCCTTCTATTATGGTGGCCTCGAAGTCTATTATCTCCTTTATGTTCTGCAGGAACCAGGGGTCTATGCCGGTCTGCTCGTAGGCATCCTCGATTGTGAGCCCCTTCCTGAAACCCTCCGCCAGGTACCACAGCCTGTCCCACAGCGGCGTCTTTATGCGGTTCTTGATGAACGCCAGGTCCTCGTCCCGACCCTCGAATCCGTACGAGCTTATCTCCAGAGAGCGGAGCGCCTTCTGCAGGGACTCCTTGAACGTGCGGCCAATAGCCATCGCCTCGCCAACAGACTTCATCTGCGTGGTGAGCGTCTGGTCTGCCTGCGGGAACTTTTCGAAGGCGAAGCGTGGGAACTTCGTCACCACGTAGTCTATAGTGGGTTCGAAGGAGGCCGGGGTCTCCTTGGTTATGTCGTTGGTTATCTCGTCGAGCGTGTAGCCCACGGCGAGCTTTGCCGCTATCTTTGCAATCGGGAAGCCGGTGGCCTTGGACGCGAGCGCGGAGCTACGGGACACGCGCGGGTTCATCTCTATTATTACGATATTGCCGTTGTCCGGGTTCACCGCGAACTGTATGTTGGAGCCGCCCGTATCCACGCCTATCTCGCGTATGATGCGGATGGCCGCGTCTCTCATTATCTGGTATTCCTTGTCCGTCAGGGTCTGCGCCGGTGCGACCGTTATGCTGTCGCCGGTGTGTACGCCCATCGGGTCAAGGTTTTCTATCGAGCATATGATGACGACGTTGTCCTTCATGTCGCGCATCACCTCGAGCTCGTATTCCTTCCAGCCTATGACGGACTCCTCCACCAGTATCTCGTGGCTCGGGCTCGCCTGGAGGCCCCAGTCCACCTGGGCCTCGAACTCTTCTTTGTTGTAAGCGACGCTGCCGCCGGTGCCGCCGAGCGTGAAGGACGGCCTTATTATGGCAGGGAAGCCTATATCTCCTACCACCTTGAGCGCCTGCTCGCGAGAGTGCGCGTAGCCTGAGCGCGGGAGCTCCAGGCCTATCCTCTTCATTGCCTCCTTGAACTCGTCCCTGTCCTCGGCCTTCTTTATGGCAGGCAGCTTCGCGCCGATGAGCTCGACCCCGTACTTGGCGAGCACGCCCATCTCCGCGAGCGACACCGCGGTGTTTAGCGCGGTCTGCCCGCCCATCGTCGGGAGCAGCGCGTCCGGCCTTTCCCGCTCTATTATCTTCTCGACCACGTCCGGCCTGATGGGCTCTATGTAAGTCCTGTGCGCGAGCTCCGGGTCGGTCATGATGGTGGCCGGGTTGGAGTTTATCAGTACTACCTCGTAGCCCTCTTCCTTCAGGGCCTTGCAGGCCTGTGTTCCGGAGTAGTCGAACTCGCAGGCCTGACCTATAATGATGGGGCCCGGGCCTATTATAAGAATCTTCTTGATGTCCGTACGCTTGGGCATTAAAACCTCAGAGTGTTGATTAACGGATGCTATTGTAGGGGCCGCACCAAGCGAAGCGCGTGTCGGCCCTTCTTGCTTTCATACGTGTTCCTGCACCCACCCCTCTTGCAGGCCGTATTTCTCCATGATATCCATCGCCATCTGAAACTCGTCCTCTGTAATCTTCCTCGCAAGCTCGGGTACGGTATCCGCCATGTATGCCGGGAAGTACTGGTCCATCAGGCTTATATGGACGACCCTCGATACTTCCTCGGAGATGAACTTGAAAATCTCCTCGGTGCCGGATATGCCGCCCGGCAGCACGAGGTGTCTGACGATTAGCCCCTTTACCGCGATGCCGTCGTCGTCCAGTTGAAGGTTGCCCACCTGCCTGAACATCTCCTTTACGGCGGCGCGGTTATATGACGAGTACATCTTCGCCTTCGAGTACCGTTTCGCCACCAGGTCGCACGCGTAGCGCATGTCAGGCAGGTATATGTCAACTATACCGTCCAAAAGCTTAAGGGCCGGGACCACCTCGTACCCGCTCGTGTTGTATACGATGGGCAGGTCGAACCCCTCGTCAACGGCAAGCACCAGCGCCTCAAGGAACTGCGGCATGTAGTGCGTCGGGGTGACAAGGTTAATGTTGTGTGCACCCCGCTTCTTGAGCTCCAGCATCATCCCGGCAAGGCCGGTTACGTCCGTCTCGGCCCCGTTGCCCTTCTGGCTTATCGGCCAGTTCTGGCAGTACGCGCACTTGAGAGTGCAGAAGCTGAAGAATATCGTCCCGGAGCCGCGCGTGCCGGAGATGGGCGGCTCCTCACCCTGGTGGAGGTTGTGAGACGCCACCTTCGGGTTGTACCCCGCCCTGCATATGCCTACCTGCCCAGCCGTGCGGTCCACGCCGCAGTTGTTCGGGCATATGTCGCAATTCTTTAAGCGCTCTTTGGCCTTTTCGGCCCTACGGGTAAGTTCTTCCCGGGATATATTCAGGTAACCTGGCTGCATAATTACTACTTATATAAAGGCGTAAGCCTTCGTCGGGAACGTTTCTCCACCGGCATCGGGCTACCGCCCCGTCTTAAGTTTTTCTATCTCCATCATCGCCACGAACCTCTCGAAGAGGTACGAACTGTCGTGCGGGCCGGGGGACGCCTCCGGGTGGTACTGCACCGAGAATATAGGAAGCTCCTTGTGGCACATCCCTTCCACGGTCTTGTCGTTCAGGTTCATATGCGTGAGCTCTATGGAGTCCGGCATGGTGTCCATGTCCACCGCGAAGCCGTGGTTTTGCGCCGTTATCTCCACCTTGCGCGTGGTCATGTCCATTACCGGCTGGTTGCCGCCGTGGTGGCCGAACTTCAGCTTGTAGGTCTTGCCGCCCATCGCGAGGCCCAGGAGCTGGTGGCCCAGGCATATGCCGAATATGGGAACCTTGCCTATCAGGCCCATTATGTTCTCTACCGCATACTTTACGGGCTCCGGGTCGCCGGGTCCGTTGCTCAGGAGCACCCCGTCCGGGGCGAGCGTGAGTACGTCCTGCCACGGGGTGAACGCGGGTACGACCGTCACGTTGCAACCGTGCGACGCCAGCAGCCTCAGGATGTTACGCTTAACGCCGAAGTCGTAGACTACGACCTTCTTGGACTTGTGCTGGGCCTCGAGGTAGCCAAGCCCGAGTTCCCAGACAGATTCCTTCCAGGCATAAGGCTCCTTGCAGGTTACCTCCTTAGCGAGGTCCTGGCCGGCCATGCCGGGCAGCGCGGCCGCCCTTTCGCAGAGGTCTTTAATGTTGTCGCTCACAGAGGATATTATGCCCATCTGCGCGCCTTTGTCGCGGGTGTGTTTTGTGAGGGCGCGCGTGTCTATCCCCTGTATGCCGACTATGCCGTAGCTCTTCATGTAGCTGCCGAGGCTGCCGTGGCTCCTGAAGTTGCTCGGGTACTCGCAGTACTCCTTTACTATGAAGCCTTCCGCCCAGGGCCTGCCGGACTCTATGTCCTCCAGGTTCACGCCGTAGTTCCCTATCAGGGGGTACGTCATGGTCACCATCTGCCCCTTGTAGGACGGGTCGGTCAGTATCTCCTGGTAGCCGGTCATCGAGGTGTTGAACACCACCTCTCCGGCGGCCTCTCCTTCGGCGCCAAACGATGTCCCCGTAAACACAGTGCCGTCCGCCAGGGCCAATATTGCCTTTTTCATTTCGTTTTACCCTTTGTTATCCCCAAGCTGTCCCTTGTCCTGCGGCCCAAGTCTATGACGTCAAATTCCGCCTTGTCGCGGTCGATGGTTACTTTTATATAGTGATGAAAGCCGCCCTTTTCGTCAGGCGCATAAAGCGGCGCGCCCCCGCCGCCCGTAATTACATGGACTACCCCGTCTTTTATCTGCTTCTGGTAGAGATGCTCGTGCCCGGCGAACACCACATCCACGTTGTATTCACGAAACAGCGCCTGCAGTCTGTCCCTGCTCGCGGGGTATTTGTTGAGGCTGTCGCTATAATGCCTGCCAATATTTCTGTCAGGGTACAGCGGCCTGTGCACGAACACGAACTTGAACTTTTCCTTAGACTCCTTCAGCACACCTTCAAGCCACTCGAGCTGTGCGCCATCTATCCTGGATTTCAGGCCCGGCTGTTCGGAGTCCAGCACCACAAAAAGTGCGTTGCCCGCTACGAAGGAGTAATAAAGCCCGTTTCCCGGCTCGGCCGCATTTTCTCTGAAGAACTGCTCGTCGTCACTGTTGCCGATCTCGTGGTTGCCCGGTGCGATGAAGTATGGCATCTTAAGCGGCTTTGACAGTTCTACGAACTCGGCCCACTTCCTCCCGTTGCCGCGGCTCCACGTGACATCGCCCGTGTTCACCACGAAAGACGGGTTGTCTTTCGTGATCATGTTTACGATTCTGCCGTAGGTATCCGTCCCGCTCCTGTTGTCGCCGACGACAACGAACGTGAAAGGCGGTTTTAAACCTTTAAGTCCGGCAATGCCCGTATTGAGGCGCGCATTGCCCGCAAATGCCGGCAAGGCCGATAATAGCGTCAGGAGGCACGACAATAAAAGCGGGGCAATAAGCCCCGGCCTGCAAATGGTATTAAACCCTAAGACCCTTGCCTGGGACGTTATCTTCCGGGCGTGGTGCAAACCCTGCCTCCGATTACAGTCGCCACCGGCCATCCCTTCAGGGTAAAGCCTGCGAAGGCCGTGTTCTTCCCCTTGCTGAGCATGGACGAGGCTTCGAACGTCCTGACCAGCTCCGGGTCTATTATAGTTATGTCGGCGGCCGCTCCGTCGTTCAGCGACGGGGGCTCCATACCCAGGGCATGCGCCGGGTTGACCGTAAGCTTGGCCAGTAGGTCCATCAGGGATAAACGGTTGTTGTGCGCCAGCTGCAGCGATAAAGCCAATGCCGTCTCAAAACCGGATATGCCGAAGGGGGCCAGGTCGAACTCCACCTCTTTTTCGGATGCCGCATGGGGGGCGTGGTCGGTGGCGATGACGTCAATAGTGCCGTCTGTAAGGCCTTCTATTACGGCCTCCACGTCCCTTGCCGTCCTCAAGGGTGGGTTGACCTTGAATAAGGTATTATATCCCATAAGTCTTTCATCGGTCAAGGAAAAATAGTGGGGACAGGTCTCGGCCGTGACACCAATCCCGTCCCGCTTCGCCTGGCGTATAAGACTTACCGAACCCTCGGTGCTGACATGGGCGATATGTAGCCTGCCGCCGGTCAGCCTCGCAAGCGCGATGTCGCGCGCTACCATGACCTCTTCAGCGGCGGCCGGTATCCCCTTTAGCCCGAGCCTGGTCGATACCGTGCCCTCGTTCATCACCCCCCCGGCAGAGAGGGCAGTGTCCTCGCAGTGCGATATTATGGTGAGCCCGAAGGTTTTGGCGTATTCGAGTGCCCTCCTCATTACCTCCGCGTTCGCCACCGGCCTCCCGTCGTCGGAGAACGCCGGGCAACCGGCCTCGGAGAGGTCGCCCATCTCGGACAGCTCCAAGCCTTCAGAACCCTTGGTTATTGCCCCGATGGGGACCACGCGGCAGTAACCGTGCCGCACGGCCTCTTTAATTATGTACTCCGTCACGGAACGGTTGTCGTTGACCGGCTTTGTGTTAGGCATGCAGCATACGGTGGTGAAACCGCCCGCCGATGCGGCGAGTGTGCCGGAGCGGATGTCCTCCTTGTACTCGAAGCCCGGTTCCCGGAGGTGGCAGTGCATGTCTATGAGCCCCGGCACGACCAGCTTGCCCGTCGCGTCTACGACCTCCGCCTTGTTGGGTTTTGAAAGCTTCCCTGACCCGGTTATCCTGCCGTCTTCGACGAGGATGTCCATGACCTCGTCGAGCCCCCTGGCCGGGTCGATTACCCGGCCGTTTTGTATGAGCAAGGCCAATGTCAAGCCCTCCCCTCGCTTAAGAGAAACAGCACGGCCATCCTGACGGCCACGCCGTTTGTTACCTGTTCCAGTATCACCGAGTACGGCCCGTCCGCTACCTCCGGAGATATCTCCACGCCCCTGTTTATGGGCCCCGGATGCATTATAAGCACTCCCTCTTTTGCAAGCTTTACCCTCTCGTGGTTCAGCCCGAAGAGACGCGCATACTCCCGCACTCCGGGGAAAAGCCCCTTCCCCTGCCGCTCCATCTGTATCCTGAGCATCATGATAACATCCACACCCTTAAGCGCGTCATCAGACCTGTAGTATACCTCGGCGCCCATATCCTCTATGCCTTTTGGTATGAGCGTAGCCGGGCCGCAGACACGCACCTCCGCCCCCATCTTTTTCAGGCAGAGAATGTTGGAGCGGGCGACCCGGCTATGGGATATGTCCCCCACTATAGCCACCTTCAGCCCGTCGGTCGCGCCAAGGTGCTCTTTAATCGTTAGCAGGTCGAGCAGGGCCTGGGTCGGGTGTTCGTGGGCGCCGTCGCCCGCGTTTATTACGGAACTCTTCAGCGCCGAAGCAAGTATGGCCGGGGCTCCGGACATAGGGTGGCGCAGTATTATGATGTCCGAGTTCATCGCCTCGATGTTCTTTGCTGTGTCGAGAAGTGTCTCGCCCTTCACGACGCTGCTGGTCGAGACGGACATGTTGAGCACGTCGGCCGAAAGCCTCTTGCCCGCGAGTTCGAAAGAGGTCCTTGTCCTCGTCGAGGGCTCGTAAAACAGGTTTATTATAGTCTTGCCCCGAAGGGCGGGCACCTTTTTAATGTCCCTGGTGGAGACCTCCTTGAAGGACTCGGCGGTCGTAATTATATGCTCGATCGCCTCCCTGTCCAGGTCTTCGATGCTGAGCAGGTCTTTGTTCTTTAGGGGCATGGTCACTCTCCGTCCTCTTCGGCCAGTATTAGCACCTCGTCTTCCCCGCCACCTTCGGCGAGGACGACCTTGACCGCCTCTTTGCGGGAGGTCGGCACGTTCTTGCCGACGTAGTCCGCAGTTATGGGCAGTTCCTTGTGGCCTCGGTCTATCAGGACCGCAAGCTGAATATGCTGGGGGCGCCCGAGGTCCATTAGGCCTCCGAGCGCCGCCCTTATCGTCCTGCCGGTGAAAAGCACGTCGTCCACGAGTACTATCTTGGTCTCGTCTACCGGGAAGTTGATGTCTGTCTTGCCGAGCGGCAGGTGCTTCTTCCGTCTCGTGAGGTCGTCTCTGTACATGGTTACATCCAGTGCGCCCATCGGGACGTCAACGCCCTCTATCTTTTTTATGTTCTCGGCAAGCCGCCTGGCAAGCTCCACCCCGCCGGTCCTTATCCCGACGAGCGCGAGGTCATTTGTGCCCTTGTTCCTCTCCAGTATCTCGTGGGCTATCCTGACAAGGGCGCGTTCTATAGCCTCCCTGTTCATTATCCTGGCCTTTACCTTGGACAATTGACCCTCCCCTCGGGCAAAAAAAAAGCCCTCCGCCTTATAGCGGAGAGGCCTGCCTCTCACAAATTCCGACTGATATTATTACGGTCGTGCCCAACCTGTTCCCCTTCTTAGCCTCTCAGGACTACGTTAAAGGATATGTACAGACTATATTATCAAAAGGCGATTGTCAAGCATATTTATGGCTGCCGCCATTCATCAGCTCTTCAGCTTCATATTGGTGTCGTTTATCTCGAAGTCGTACACCCGCTTATAGCCGCGGCCGAAATCCACTGTAACGCTCCAATTCATCTTTATGTTTATATGCCCGTCCGGCAGTCTTGTTATAATTATGTCATCTTTATTTACGGGTATGTCCAGTTCCTGGGCCTTATTGTACAGGTCGTCCAGTATCACGTCTTCCTGGTTTATGCTGGCCATCTGGAGTTGTTGTACTACCTCGTCGTCCATTGTGTTATATGCCCAGTAAGGCGGGACGACCTTGGAAGCGAAGTAAAACGCCGCAACGACTATCAGTATGTAGATAAGCACCGTAACGCGTGAGCCGCCCGATTCACCATAACGCATAACTACTTCCTCCTACTTCACTACGTGGCCGATACGGCCCCACCTTGCCCACGAGCCGTCCCCGTCCCAAGACCAGTAAATCACAAGGGCCTTCCCCTCCACCTTGACGTAGTCCACAAAACCCCAGAACCTGCTGTCGTAGCTCCTGTCCCGGTTGTCGCCCATCACGAATATCTTGCCGGCTGGTACCGTGACCGGCCCGTAGTTGTCCCTGGCCTGCAGCTCTCTCGGTATTATGTTCTCGTCCTTATATACCGCGTAGGGCTCAGTTATCGGTTTACCGTTCACGAAGACCTTCTTGTCTATAACCTGGACGACGTCACCCGGCGTGCCTACGACCCTCTTGATAAAGTCCTTGGACTCGTTCTCTGGAAACTTGAATACCACTATGTCGCCTCGTCTGGGTGGCCTGATAGGAAGTACCTTGATATCCGCGAACGGGATCTTGGTGCCGAACAGGAACTTGTTTACAAGTATGTGGTCTCCGATCTGAAGCGTCGGCTCCATGGAGCCGGACGGTATCTTGAAGGCCTGGATGACGAACGTCCTTATGAACAGGGCCAACACCGCGGCTATAAGTATCGCCTCGGTATACTCCCTGAATGCGGACTTCTCCTTGACGGCCTTGCCCTTACCTGTCACTTCCGTATTATCTGCCAAAACGACCTCCATCACAAAAGGCGTAAGCTTCGGCTGGCGCCATTATCCATAAAATCAAAAGGCGTAATCTTTGGCTGACGCCCCCAGCAATGCTCCATTGCTTTAGTTAGTCTTTTACTTTTAACACGGCCAGGAATGCCTCCTGCGGTATCTCTACCGAGCCCAACTGCTTCATCTTCTTCTTACCTTCCTTCTGCTTCTCCAGGAGCTTCCTCTTCCTGGTGATGTCACCGCCGTAGCACTTGGCTATTACGTCTTTTCTGAGCGGTCGGACTGTCTCCCTGGCTATGACCTTCCTGCCTATCGCGGCCTGTATTATGACCTCGTAGAGCTGCCTGGGTATAAGCTCCTTGAGCTTTGAGGCAAGCTCCCTGCCCTTGATTTGAGACTTATCACGGTGAGATATTATGGACAAGGCGTCCACTATCTCGTTGTTTAACAGTATGTCAACCTTTACAAGCTCGGAGGGCCTGTACCCTATCAGCTCGTAGTCGAGCGAAGCATAGCCGCGCGTGAGCGACTTGAGCTTGTCGTAGAAGTCAAGCACAACCTCGTTCAAAGGCAGCTCGTAGGTCACCATTGAGCGTACCTTGTCAAGGTAGCTTATGCCCTTCTGTACGCCCCTCCTGTCCTGGCACAGGGTGAGTATCGAACCTATGTACTCGTTCGGCACCATTATTGTGGCCAGTATGAACGGTTCCTCTATCATCTCTATCTGCTGCGGGTCGGGAAGCTTCGCCGGGTTGTCGACAATTACGACTTCGCCGTCCAGCTTGTTCACCCTGTACACGACGGTAGGCGCGGTGGACAGAAGCGACAGGCCGAACTCGCGTTCGAGCCGCTCCTGGCTTATCTCCATATGAAGAAGCCCCAGGAAGCCGCAGCGGAACCCGAACCCGAGCGCAAGCGAGCTCTCCGGCTCGTACGAGAACGACGAGTCGTTGAGCCTGAGTTTTTCGAGCGCGTCCCTTAAGTCCTCGTACTGCCCGGTGTCGGTGGGGTAAAGCCCGCAGAAGACCATCGGTTTTACGTCCCGGTAACCCGGAAGCGGTCCGTCCGCCGGCCTTTCGACCTCGGTTATCGTGTCGCCAATCTTCGAGTCCTGGACGACCCTTATCCCGGCTATTACGTACCCGACCTCACCGGCGTTCAGCGAATCAGCCTTTATCAGTTTGGGGATGAGGTAGCCGACCTCCATCACCTCGAACGTCTTGTTGTTAGAGAACAGCTTTATCTTCATCCCGCGCTTTATGGCGCCGTCCACCACCCTTACGAGGACGATTACCCCCTGGTAGTTGTCGAACCAGGAATCGAATATAAGCGCCTTCAGGGGGGCGTCAGAGTCCCCGACTGGAGGCGGGACACTCTTTACCACCGCTTCAAGGACCTCTTTAATACCGATGCCTTCCTTGGCGCTCGCCAGAGCCGCCTCGGACGCGTCAATGCCTATCACATCCTCTATCTCCTGCCTGACCCTCTCCGGGTCGGCGCTCGGCAGGTCTATCTTGTTTATGACGGGTATGATCTCAAGGTCGTGGTCTATGGCCATATATGCGTTGGCCAGGGTCTGGGCCTCCACCCCCTGGGTAGCGTCAACAACCAGGAGCACGCCCTCGCAGGCGGCCAGGCTCCTCGACACCTCGTAGGTGAAATCAACGTGGCCGGGGGTGTCTATGAGGTTGAGGATGTAGCTCTTGCCGTCTTCCGAGACGTAGTTCAGCCGGACCGCATGGGCCTTTATGGTGATGCCGCGCTCCCGCTCGAGGTCCATGTCGTCCAGAACCTGCTCGGACATCTCCCTTTTGGTGAGGGTGCCGGTGTACTCTATCAGCCGGTCGGCAAGTGTGGACTTGCCGTGGTCTATGTGAGCTATTATGCTGAAATTTCTTATGTTTTCTTTGCGCATACGTGAGTTTATTATTCTATATTTATTTCACTCTAAAGTCAAAAGAATTATCGATACAGATAGCGGCTTCGCAATATGGCATCCGGGCTTTAAATTATATTTACTTATTTCCGCCACTTTCTAATTTACTAAGAATCT
>Ga0334722_10002832_pt1 | contig 19118 bp, 23 predicted proteins | sample C3_bottom_MG_FD_207210 | JGI IMG/M metagenome (GOLD analysis project Ga0334722, IMG submission 207210) | Sediment microbial communities from Yellowstone Lake, YNP, Wyoming, USA - C3_bottom | ecosystem: Environmental > Aquatic > Freshwater > Lake > Sediment | place: USA: Wyoming | collected...
ATAGAGAACATAATAGCGATCAAGGAGGCGACCGCGAACCTCCAGCAGATAAGCGAGATAATAGAGCTTTGCGGCGATAAGATTATAGTGCTTTCAGGCGACGACTTCACCGTGCTGCCCACGCTCGCCATAGGCGGGATGGGCGTCATATCCGTCTCGGCCAACTGCGCGCCCGCCGACATGGCCGGGCTCTGCAACGCATACTTCGCGGGCGACCTCGCTGAGGCGCGGCGGCTCCACTACAAGCTCCAGCCGCTCAACCAGGCGATGTTCTTCGAGACGAACCCGATACCGGTAAAGACCGCGGTCTCGATGATGGGCAAGTGCTCCCCGGAGCTCCGTCTCCCCTTGTGCCCGATGTCCGAGGCAAACCGCGAGAAGCTCGCACGGGTGATCAAAGACTACGGGCTTATTTAAATGTTAAAGGAAAAATCAATGGTCAACTGCATAGTAACCGGGGCCGCAGGCAGGATGGGCCGGCGCATAATGGAGATACTGATAGAGACCGAGGGCGCGGACGTAACAGGCGCGACCGAGAAGGCCGGACACGACGCGGTCGGCATGGACGTCGGCGACTTCCTGGGCCTGGGGAAAAAGGGCTCGGTCATAGCCGGCGACCTCGCGAAGGTAATAAAAAAGGGCGACGTGGTGATAGACTTCACCTTCCCGGAGGTCAGCATAGCGCACGCCGGTGCCGCGGCGAAGGCGGGCAAGGCCATAGTGATAGGCTCGACCGGGTTCAGTGAGGCGCAGGTCAAGGAGATAAAGAAGCTCGCCAAGAAGGTCCCCATAGTGCTCGCGCCGAACATGAGCGTAGGGGTGAACCTGCTATTAAAAGTATTAAGCCAGGTCGCCTCGGTGCTGGGCGAGGACTACGACATAGACATAGTAGAGACGCACCACCGCCACAAAAAAGATGCGCCCTCCGGCACCGCGCTCAAGATGGCGCAGGTGGTGGCCGAGGCGCGCGGGCGTGACCTCGCCAAGGTCGGCGTGTTCGAGCGCCACGGCAACATAGGCGAGCGCAGGAGGGGCGAGATAGGGGTGCAGACCCTCCGTGTCGGCGACGTGGTCGGGGAGCACACCGTGATATTCGGCACGATGGGCGAGCGCATAGAGATTACGCACAAGGCGTCCTCCCGCGACGTGTTCGCGCGCGGCGCGGTCCGCGCCGCGATGTGGGTTGTGGGCAAAAAGCCCGGCCTATACGATATGTCCGACGTGTTGGGGATAAAGTAGCCATGCGGCTTGTAAGATACATAAAAAACAAAACTGAAGGCTACGGGATATACGAGGGCGACGAGGTCCAGCCCGTAGAGGACCTGTTCACGCTCAAGCGCGCGGGCAGGAAGTTCAGCATGGTCGAGGCGAAGTTCCTCCCACCGTGCAGGCCGACCAAGATAGTATGCGCCGGGCTGAACTACGTCGACCACGCTGTAGAGATGGGCCTCCCCATACCGGCGGAGCCCGTAATATTCCTTAAGCCCCCGTCCGCCGCGCTCGGGCCCGGCGGTACCATAAAGTACCCGAAGATGGCGCACCAGGTGGACTACGAGGCGGAGCTTGGAGTGGTGATAGCCCGCGACTGCAAGGACGTGAGCCCCGAGGATGCGGCGCGCTTCATACTCGGCTACACATGCTTCAACGACATCACGGCACGCGACCTTCAGAGAAAAGACGGGCAGTGGGCAAGGGCGAAGTCGTTCGACACCTTCGCGTCTTTCGGCCCGTGGATAGAGACCGAGCTCGACCCGATGAACACGCTGGTCGAGGCGTACTTAAACGGGGAGATGCGGCAGTCGTCCTCGACCGCAAACATGATATTCCCGGCATACGCGCTGGTCTCGTTCATATCGAAGGTGATGACCCTTAGGCCGGGCGACCTGATAGCGACCGGCACCCCGCCCGGCATCGGGCCGATGAAGGTGGGCGACGAGATAGAGGTCAGGATAAAGGGGATAGGCAACCTTTTAAACCATATGGGCAAGGAATAAGGCACTGGGAGGCTTGAGAGAAGAATTGGCTGAGACCTATATCCAGAGGCTCTTCGCAGGGCGAATCGGCGGGAGCACCTACGGCAAAGACACAAAGATATACAAGTTCGAAAAGATAAAGCGGGCCAAGCGCGCGGCGCTTGCGGCCAACCCCGGTGTGGAGATAATAGACCTGGGCGTGGGCGAGCCGGACGAGATGGCGTTTCCCGGCGTGGTGAAATCGCTCCAGCAGGAATGTGCGAGGCCAGAGAACAGGGGCTACGCCGACAACGGCATACAGGAGTACAAGGACGCGGCCGCGGCGTATATGAAGAAGGTCTACGGCGTGAAGGGTATTGACCCCGCGTGTGAGGTGCTGCACAGCATAGGCTCCAAGCCCGCGCTCGCCATGTTGCCGTACGCATTCATAGACCCGGGCGACGTCTCGCTCGTGACGGTGCCGGGCTACCCGATACTTGCGACCCACACCAAATATGCGGGCGGCCTTGTGTACCACCTGCCGCTTGAGGAGAAAAACGGTTTTTTGCCAAGGCTCGACAGGATACCCGCGAAGGTCCTGAAGAAGGCGAAGCTGTTATACATAAACTACCCGAACAACCCGACCGGCGCCGTGGCGACTAAAAAGTTTTTTGCCGAGGTGGTCGAGTTCGCGAAGGCGAACAAGATAGTCGTCGTGCAGGACGCGGCGTACGCGGCGCTCGTACATAAGGGCAGGCCGCTGTCGTTTCTGTCCGTGCCCGGTGCCAGGGAAGTGGGCGTCGAAATACACTCGATGTCCAAGGCGTTCAACATGACCGGCTGGAGGCTCGCGTTCATAGCGGGCAACGAGCGGGTCGTATCGGCCTTCGGCCACATTAAGGACAACAGCGACTCCGGCCAGTTCAAGGCCATACAGAAGGCCGGCTGCCACGCGCTCGCGCACCCGGAGATAACGGACGCGATAGGTACCAAATACAAGAGGCGCCTCTCCGGGCTGGTGAAGATACTGAACTCGGCAGGCTTCAAGGCGAAGATGCCCGGCGGCTCGTTTTACCTCTACGTCCGCGCCCCGAAAGGCGTCAAGGGCGGGCCTCGGTTTAACAGCGCGGAGGAGTTCTCCGAGTACCTCATTAGGGAGAAGCTGATATCAACGGTGCCCTGGGACGACGCGGGTGCGTATGTCAGGCTATCGGCGACATTCGAGGCGAAGGGCGAGCGTGACGAGGCAAGGGTGCTGGCGGAAATAAATAGAAGGCTCGGCGGGATGGACTTGGTTTTTTAAGGAGATTTGATGCGCAATGACGGACGCAGTCCCGGCAACATGAGGCCGGTAAAGGTAACGCGTAACTACATAAAGCATGCCGAGGGTTCGGTCCTGATCGAGGTAGGCGACACCAAGGTGATATGCACGGCCACTCTCGAAGAGAAGGTCCCCCCGTTCCTGAAGGGCAAGGGCCAGGGCTGGCTCACCGCGGAGTACGGGATGCTGCCGCGCTCCTCCGGCCAGAGGATAAGGAGGGAGTCCTCCGCCGGAAAGGTAGGCGGACGCACGCATGAGATACAGCGGCTGATCGGCCGCTCCCTTCGGGCCGTGGTGGACACCGCGTACCTGGGCGAGCGCACGTTCTGGATGGACTGCGACGTGATACAGGCGGACGGCGGCACGCGTACCGCATCCATCACGGGCGCATTCATAGCGCTGTGCGACGCCGTAGCGGACGCGCGTCAGCGCGGGCTCATCGTGGTCAACCCGGTCAAGGATTTCTTGGCGGCCGTGAGCGTCGGCATAGTGGGGGAAGTCCCGGTACTTGACCTATGCTACTCCGAGGACAGCACCGCCGAGGTGGACATGAACATAGTGCGCACCGGCAGAGGCGGCTTCGTCGAGGTGCAGGGCACCGCGGAGGGCGAGCCGTTCTCCGAGGCGCACATGCACGATTTGATGTCACTTGCGGCCAGTGGCATAGACCAGCTTGTGGGAATACAGCGGGAGCTGCTGGGCGACGTGACGGCGGCCTGGTAGGGACATGGACCTCGTAATAGCTACGACGAACAAGGGCAAGCTCAAGGAAATTAACGCGCTCCTCAAGGGGCTCGATATAAAGGTGAAGGGCCTGGCAGATTTCCCGGGAGCCCCGGACGTGGTAGAGGACGGGCTGACCTTCAAGGCGAACGCGCTCAAGAAGGCGAGGGCGGTAGCCGCGTTCACCGGCCTGCCGACCGTAGCCGACGACTCGGGGCTCGAGGTGGACGCGCTGGACGGCGCGCCGGGCATATACTCAGCGCGTTTCTCGGGCAAGGATGCCGACGACCTGAAAAACAACAGGAAGCTCCTGAGGCTCCTTAAGGACACGCCGGACAGGGGGCGGGGCGCGCAGTTTGTATGCGCACTTGCGCTGGTAATGCCGGACGGGGCCGAGAAGATATTCAGGGGTGTGGTGCGCGGCAGGATAACGCACGAGATGCGCGGGCCGCGCGGCTTCGGGTACGACCCGCTGTTTTACTATACAAGGGCGAAAAAGACCTTCGCCGAGGTGTCGCCCGACGAGAAGAACGCGGTCAGCCATAGGGGCCGGGCGCTCAAGAAACTACGAGACTATCTAAAGGGATAATGTTTTTTGGGTTACCTTTTTTACAAAAAAGGTAACGGTAATAAACCAGGAGGAGAAGTAGAAATGCCGATGTACGAGTACAAATGCAATGGTTGCGAGGAGACGTTCACCATCATGCAGAGGATGGGCGCGGGCATGGAGGGGCTTTCTTGCCCGGCCTGCAAGGGGACCTCTCTGACAAAACTTATATCGAGGACGGTCACGCCTGACTCCGAGAAGGCTATGCCGTCCGACATGGAGATGGCGCAGGCGATGTCCTCCATACAGAAGGCAGGTGCAGGCGGCTGCGCTTCTGGCATGTGCAGCGGCGGCTCGTGCAGCATTAACGAGTTCGGACCCAAGCCCTGATGAAGGTGACATCGGCTGAGTTCGTAAAGGCGGCGGTCGACGAGAGGGGATGGCCCAGGGACGGCATACCGCACGTGGCCTTCGTGGGCCGCTCTAACGTGGGCAAGTCCTCGCTCATCAACAGCCTCGTCAACAGGAAGGGGCTGGTAAAGACCAGCAGCACCCCGGGCAAGACCAGGGAGATAAACTTCTTTAAGATTAACGGCAGGCTCTACTTCGTGGACCTGCCGGGCTTCGGGTTCGCGAGGGCGCCGGGCAAGGTGCAGGTGCACTGGGCGCCCATGATAGAGTCCTACCTGAGCCGCTGCCCTGACCTGAAGCTGGTGGTGTTCCTGCTGGACATCAGGCACGAGCCGGGCGAGCACGACCTTATGATGCGCGACTGGCTCGGGCACTACGCCACCCCAGCCGTAGTCGTGGCGACCAAGGCTGACAAGGTCAGCCTTGGCAACAGGCAGAAACACGTCAAGGCGATATCGGACGCGTTGGGTGTGGAGGCGGAAGATGTAGTGCAGTTCTCGGCACTCACGGGCGAGGGCAAGGGGATGCTCTGGGAGGTTATCGCCTCCGTGTCGGATAACAGGTAGGGAGGTAGCTATGGCAAGGTTCTTGGGAGTTCTTTTACTGGCGGTGGCGGTTGCGTTCGCGTCCGGCCACGCCATAGCAAAGGAGAGCAAAAAGGTGGCCGTAATAAAGACCGAGAAGGGCGAGATAGTAATCGAGTTTCTGGAGAAGGACGCGCCGAAGCACGTGGCCAACTTCATCAAGCTGGCCAAGGAGGGCTTCTACAACGGGCTCACGTTCCACAGGGTAGTGCCCGGTTTTGTGGTGCAGGGCGGCGACCCGGCGGGTGACGGCACCGGCGGCCCGGGCTACACCATCCCGGCCGAGATAAAGGCCAAGCACGTTGACGGAGCGGTTGCGGCGGCGAGACTTGGCGACGCGGCCAACCCGGCGCGGAACTCATCCGGCAGCCAGTTCTATATCTGCCTCGGGCCGCAGTCGTACCTGGATGGGCAGTACACGGTCTTCGGGCAGGTGACAAAGGGCATGGACGTGGTAAAGAAGATAACGGTCGGCGACAAGATGCTATCCGTCACGATAGAGGACAGGTAAACAAAATGCTAAAGAGATGTACGTTCCTGGTATTGGCCGCGGCGCTCACCCTGACACTTTCCGGGTGTACCATATTCAGATGGGGCGGTTCGGAAAAGCCCGCACCTCCCCCTCCTTCACCGTCCCCGCAGGCGGAAGACGTGTTCAAAAAGGGCGAGGACCTGCTGAACAAGGGCAAGTACGAAGAGGCCCGGCAGACCTACTCCAGCCTCAAGCAGTATGACCCCGAGAAGTCTTACGAGCCTCTCGTGCAGATAAGGCTCGGGGATTCGTACTACGAGGAGGGCCGCTACGAAGAGGCGACGGTCGAGTACCGGCGGTTCCTCGAGATGCGCCCGCACAACAAGGCCGCCCCGTATGTGAAGTACCAGCTCGGCATGTGCAACTTCAAGCAGATAGGCCGTTCCGACAGGGACCCGCAGTATGCCGAGAACGCGATGAATAATTTCTCCGAGCTCCTCAGGGACTATCCCAACAACCCCTACGAGGACGAGGCCAAAGAGAAGCTCAGGATAGCCAGGGGCAAGGTGGCCGAGCACGAGTTCGTCGTGGGCCGCTACTACTTCAAGCAGCGCTCGTACCAGGCGGCGGTCATAAGGTTCAAGGGTATAATAGAGAGCTACCCGGGTAGCAAGGACGAACCGGAGACCCTCTACTACCTCGCGGACTCCTACATCCGGCTCGGCAACTACGAGGCGGCCAAGAACACACTCGCCATCCTTTACAAGGAGCACCCGAACAACAAGATGGCCGAGGAGGCGAAGGGGCTGGCTGAGAAGATACCCGCGGAAGGAAAGTGAGGCCGACCGCGGCCCGGGGGTTATGAGGGAATTCTATCCCATATTCCTTGACCTGACTGGTAGGCGGGCCGTAGTCATTGGCGGCGGCCCGGTGGCCGAAAGGAAGGCATTATCCCTGCTCGCCGCCGGGGCGGAGGTCGCCGTCGTAAGCCCCGAGCTCACGCCGGGGCTTGCGGGACTTGCGGCTAATGGGAAAATCTCCCACGAGAAAAGAAAGTACAAGCGGGGAGACCTGTCCGGGGCATTTATAGCCGTTGCCGCCACGGACGACCCGCATGTGAATACCGCGGCCTCCCTGGAGGCCGCGGCCTCCGGAGTACTCATAAACAGTGTCCGACCGCCCGGCGCGGGCAACTTTATCGTCCCGTCCTCCATACAAAAAGGCGGCCTGACCCTGGCCGTATCCACAGGCGGCGGCTGTCCCGCGCTCACTAAAAAGATAAGGAAGGACCTCGAGGATTTTCTGGGAGAAGGCTACGGCCCGTTCCTGGAGTTTCTCGGGCATGCCAGGACGGCCCTTAAAGAGCGGATGCCCGACGAAAACCTAAGGGCCGAGGCCCTGACGGCTCTCGTGGAGTCCGGCCTGATAGATGCGTTCAGGACCAAAGATCTTTCCCAGGCAAGGGCGGAAGGCAACAAAATGCTCGATAGCCTGATAGCCGGCAAATCATAGCCCTGTGTGTTAAAGGCCACACGGCCATAGTTGGCTGTGTCTAATCTGCAACACCAATTAGCCCGTCGTTCCTGAAATTCCAACCTAACATGGTGTTATAATTGCGATTGCGGTGCCGAGCATGGCTGGCACCTTTATTGCATATATACTTGACGTACGTTTCTAACAGCAATATCGGACATAAAGAGGTAAGAAGTGCTGTACCAGAGGACCATCAACAACGAGATAAAAATTGAGGGTATCGGCCTGCATTCAGGTCGCGCCGCCCATATGGTACTTTGTTCCGCACCTGCCGATACAGGCGTGGTATTCGTAGTGGACGGGGTCAGGATAAAGGCGAGCCGCGAGAACGTGGCGGACACCGCATATGCGACCAGCCTGAGCAAGGACGGCGTTACCGTACGCACCGTCGAGCATATTCTCTCGGCGCTGGCGGGTATGGGTGTAGACAACGTATACGTTGAACTGGACGGCCCTGAGGTTCCCATAATGGACGGGAGCGCCTGGCCGTTCGTACGCGCAATATCCGAGTCCGGCCTGAGGGTGCAGGGCGCTGGACGTCGTTTTATCAAGGTCGTAAAGCCCGTAACCGTGCACCTGGGCGACAAGTCGGCTTCGCTTCTTCCGTCGCCCTCGTTCCGCATAACCTACAGGATAGATTTCAAGCACCCGCTTCTGACCGACCAGAGCCTCTCGCTCGACGTGGACGCGGCCAGCTTCGAGACGGAGCTTGCGCGTGCAAGGACGTTCGGTTTCGTAAGGGACGTAGAGATGCTCCGTAAGGCGGGCCTCGCCAGGGGCGCCTCGCTCGAAAACGCGGTCGCCATAGACGACGGCCATATCTTAAACAAAGAGGGCCTCAGGTACAAAGACGAGTTCGTAAGGCACAAGATGCTGGACGCCGTCGGCGACCTCTCCCTTGCTGGGATGCCCGTGATAGGCCACCTTGTGGCAGACAAGTCCGGCCACCACCTAAACAGCCTGCTGGTCAGGGAGCTGCTCGCGCGTAAAGACGCGTGGATAATGGTCGAGGGCGCGCCCGCATTCGACGAGTCCTCCAAGGGGTTCGCGCTCAGTGAGGCTATGTAGCGGCGCGGATACGGGGGCAAGCTTTGCAGCTTGGGCCCATAAAATATTAAGGAGGGGTCGGGAACGGAAGGTCAGTTCCCGGCCTTTATTTTTGCGGTATGCGGTAATTATCTCTGCGCCGGGACCGGCGCGGGCTGAGGCTTAGGCTGTGCCGGGGCGGTCTTGGGCTGTGCGGGGTTCGGCTTCCTTGTCCCTGGGGCGGGCGGCACCACGAGGCCCTGGGCCTCGAGTTCCTTCCTAAACTCTTCGCGCTTCGCCTTCCGCTCCTCCGGCGGCAGGGTCTTCAGCTCACTTAAGCGGCTTCTTATCTCAGCCTTCTTCTCGGGCGGGAGCGCATTGAAACGCGCCACCTTCTGCCGGTAGGCCTCCCTCTGCTCGTGGGTCATACCCTTCCAGCGCTGGAGCCTCTGGTGCATTTTCTGCTTCTCTTCCGGCGGCAGATCCTTGAACCGCTGCATCTTCTGCTTTACTTCGTTTCTTTTCTCCGCGGGAAGCTCCTTGTATGCCTTGTAGTTGTTCTTTATCTTTTCCTTGCGCTCGGGCGGGAGCTTCTTCCATTTCTCGTATTTTTCGAGGAGGTCCCTTTTCTGCTGAGGGGTCAGGGAGTCCCAGCGCTTTTCAACCTCGGAGTCGCCGCTCAAAGCAGGCGGAGGCGCGGTCGGGGTTGGTTGTAAGGCCTGAGGTGCTTGCTGTACTGTAGGCGGAGCGGCCTGTATGGAGGGCTGAGCCGGCTGGCCTGCGGCATCCACGGTCTGGGCAGCCGCCTCTACCGCGGCGCAGGCACTAAAAGGGCCGCACGAAAGCGCGGCCAATAAGAGGGGGAGCATGACCCAAGACGTGTTTAGCATCAACCTCCTCAAAGTTCCTCCATGCCGTCTATGGTGTCGAGGTTTTCGAGCACGTCCAAGTCCTTCACCACTTCGTAGTTCTCGAGCGTATCGAGGTCGGCCTTGGCCATCAGTACCTGCCCCGTCGGCGGCTCGCCGAACGAGAAAGGCATCCACTGCATCGTGAGGACGAGCGCGGACGCAAGCACGGCGGCGGCCACGAACGCAGGGGCGAGCTTCCTTGCAAAGTAGCGCCTGGTATGGCCGATCCTGTCCATGACGCCGGAAACCGCACGAGTGGTTTCGGCACGGGTCGGAACGTAAAACCTGACCGCACCTATCGTGCGGGCAAGCGATTCCTGCTCGGCCCTGCACGCGGCGCACGCAGCCAGGTGAGCTTTCAGCTGCTCGGCCTCGGCCGGCCCCAGCTCCCCGTAAATATAGAGGACAAGGGAGTCCTTGTAATCGCTGCAGAACCTTGTCTCGTCCATATCACACATAACCTTTCATGCTCTTTTGCATGGCGGCCACAGCCCGTACCAGGTGGGACTTCACCGCCCCCTCGCTGATGCCGAGCACGCCTGCTATGTCCGCCAGCTTCATCCCTTCGCCGTGCCTGAGCAAAAACACGGCGCGCTGCCTGTCCGGAAGGGACCTGAGTGCCTTGTTGAGCGCACCCTTCAGCTCCTTCTGCTCGAGCACCCTGCCTGGATTGCTTGCCGGATGCTCGTCGGGGGCCCAGTCGAGCGGCCCCTCATAGTTCTCGTCGTCCTCCCCTGCAGACCTGAAGAAGAAGACTGTCTTTAGGAAGGCGGCCTTCCTCAGGCGGTCGAGGCAGAGGTTGGTTAGCAACCTGTAGAACCAGGTATAAAAGCCCGAATCGCCCTTGAAACCGTCCAGGCTTCTGTATGCCTTGAAAAAAGCGTCCTGTACGAGGTCTTGTGCATCCTCCTCGTTGCCGGTCATCTGCCGGGCGTATGCCAGGGCCTTGGGCATATACCTGTTGATTATGACCTCGAAGGCACCTGCGTCGCCGCTTCTGGCCGACTCTATGAGCTTTGACTCGTCTATATGCATTGTGCAGGCTTAAGGGGCCCTGTTCGCTTCAGCTGTATGCCGGGCGAAAGGGTCCCCTTAAGCCCGTGCATTATTTGACGGCCGGTTTCTCGGCAGGAGCCTCTTTGGAGATGGTCTTCTTGACCTTCTTGTGCTTCCTTACCTTTTTGTGGCCGGCCTTCTTGACGACCTTCTTCTCTGTCTTGACCTCTGCCTTCTTCTCTACGGCGGCTGACCCGCCCGTCCCGCCCGACTCGGCGGCCATTACGACCGGCGCGGCCAGAAGCGGCATGCTGACAGCCAACACGGCGAGAAGTTTGATTAACAAGCGTCTCATTTTACTGTGCCTCCATTATAGCCTAAAAGGCATCAAAAATGTTGCTAAATGCGCCTCCTTGGCGATTTCCTGCTTATTAGACGAATGGGGAATTAAAAGGTTTACAGCGAGAGGTAATATCTTTGGAGTGGTGCCGGCTTGCGACAACCCCGGAAGCCCCGTGTCCGCCACCATTGGCGGTGATAACCAGCGCTGATTATTTTTCGCCGGGGTTGACGGAGTTGCCGCAAGCCAGATAACCGGTGTTACTTACTTCGCGGGAGCGGCGTCCTTCGCGGGAGCAGCTTCCTTGGCGGCGCCATCGGCGGCCTTGGGGGCCTTCTTCTTCTTCGCGTGCTTCTTCTTCTTTACCGGGGCGGCTTCCTTGGCGGCGCCGTCAGCGGGCTTTGTCTCGGCGGCGGCAGCCGGCTTGGTGGTGTCGGCCTTCTTGGCCTCGGCGGCAAACACGGAGGAGGAGAGCATCAACGGCGCGCTAAGGGCTATTACGGCAACGGTCTTCTTGAAGAGGTCTTTCATCTGTCGGACTCCTTTTTTCCCGGCGGTCTGCCGGGAGAATGAAATGGGTTAATAATCAGCGCTTTCGGCAATTAGACGGATAATATACAAAAAAGTTTACAAAAAAGCACTAATTATTTCGCATTCGGCAAAAAAAGTGCCGTGCGCTTAGAGTTATGGGAGCCGCGGACTACCTGGGAGGGGGGCCGTCTCCCCGGGGCGGCATCCTGGGCGGTCCGGCATCCCTGCCGCCGTCGTCCCCCGGGGGGACACGGTCCCGGTTTCCGGGCTGGCGGTTCTGTTGGCGCGGAGGCAGGGGTATCCCCTGGCCTTCTATCTCCTTCCTCAGCTCCTGGCGCTTCTGCCTGCGCTCCTCGGGCGGGAGGTTATCGAAGTCCTTCAAGCGCTGTCTTATATCCTGCCGCCTCTCCGGCGGGAGGTCCCTGAAGCGCTCCTGCCTTTCGCGCATCGCGCGCCGTTTTTCAGGCGGCATGTTTTGCCAGCGTTCCAGGCGGTTATTCAGGTCCTTCCTCTCTTCCGGGGAGAGCTCCTTGAGGCGCTGCATCCTCTGCTTTAGCTCCGCGCGCTTCTCGGGCGGCATGGCCTTCCACTTCTTGTACTTCTCAAGGAGGTCGCGTTTCTCCTGCGGGGAGAGGGAGTCCCAGCGCTGTTGGGACAAGGCGGCGCTGTCTTCAGTCCCTGTGGCCGCCGGCCTGTCTGCCCCGTCCGCCGCCTGCACGCCCAGGACCGTCAGAAGGGCCAGCAGGACCGCCGTTACTATCCGTCTCATCTCTTGCATCCTCCCCTGGTGTATCGTTATCCGTCAACAGCTCCATATCAATCAACAGGTCCACGTTCTTAATCGCGTCCTTGTTCTCGAGTATCTCGCGGATGTCCTCCGGCGGAGGAGTTTCCGGCTCTTCGGCGCCCCGGACGTCTCCGCCGAGGGCGAGCACCAGGAACATCCCGAAAGCCGCGGTGAGCGCGGCCCTTATCAAAGCTTGTCCATCCTTTCAAGGGTGTCAAGGTTTTCAAGGACGTCCAGGTTGTTTACCACCTCGTAGTTCTCAAGCACCTCGAGGTCCGCCTTGGCCGTGACCACCGGAACGGCAGGCTGGGCTGGGTGTTGGAAACGGGTTATGCCCAAGGTGATAACCAGTGCGGCGGCAGCCGCGACCGCACCGGATACGGCTAATGCGCGTACCAGCCTGCCGGAGAATATACGGCGCGGCCCGCCGATTTTCTCCAGGACGCCCGTGACCACCTCCCCGGACAAACGCGGGCCCGGCAGACGTGGCTTTACCTTGTCAAGTGTGGCGAAAAGCTCGCCCATACTGGCCCTGCATAAGGGACACGAGCCTAAGTGCGCATCGAGCAGTGCCGCGTCCTCCGGCCTCAGCTCACCGAAGTAGTGGAGAGGGAACAGCCCCCGTGCTTCGTTGCAGGAAATCGTCTTATCCATGGTAGCCATACTCTTTCATGCTTTTCTGTACAGACGCGACCGCCCTGACCAGATGGGCCTTGACCGCGCCTTCCGTTATGCCGAGCGCGGCGGCCACCTCCGAGAGCTTCATCCCGTCGCCGTGCCTGAGTACAAAGGCCGCCCTCTGCCTGGCCGGAAGTACCTTGAGCGCCTTTCCAAAAGCGCGGTTCAACTCCTTTTGCTCAAGGACTCCACCAGGGTCGGCCAGAGGGTGGAGGTCGGCCGCCGTGTATAGCGGACCGTCGTCCTCTTCTCCTTCGTCATCGCTGCCGTCCGGGCCCGGCAGGAAGAAAAAAACCTTTTTAACAAGCGCCCTCTTTCTCAAGTGGTCCATACATATGTTTGTCAGGACCCGAAAGAACCATGCAGGAAAACCCGACTCGCCCTTAAACGAACCAAGGTTGTAGTAAGCCTTCACAAAGGACTCCTGCACGAGGTCCTTTGCGTCGTCGGAGTTGCCGGCCATCTGCCGGGCGTAGGCCAAGGCCTTTGGCGTGTAGCGGCTGACCAACACTCCAAAGGCCTCGGCATCCCCGTTAATAGCAGATGCTATTATATCCTGCTCGTCGTTATACATTTCCGTCGGCTGAAGGAGGCCGCCTGGTTATAAATATAAGCTCCGGGAAATGGCTCCTTTAGCCCGGGCACCTGGACCTGCGTCAGGGGAGCGTACTATCCGCGGACGCCTGCTGCTGGTCGTTGCCTGAATTGTCTCCGCCCTCATGCGCCGCCCCGTTATCATGATGCGACTCGTTATCATGATGTGACTCGTTGTGGCCGTTGCCCGTCTCGTGCGTAGCGGCATTGTCGGCCTGGTCGTGCCTCAGGTCGCGGCGGTCGTGCGCCAGTTCACGCTGGTCATGCCCGAAATCCCTCCTGTCCTGATGCAGCTCCTGCCTGTCATGTCGTATCTCGTCCGGCGGGGCACCTTGTGCCAAGTCCCTCCTCAGCTCGCGCCTGTCACCTTCCATCTCACGCCTGTCGTCCCTTAACTCCCTGCGGTCACCCCTCATCTCGGGACGGTCGCCGCGCGGCTCACGGTGTTCGCGCATCTGCTCGCGCCTGTCGTGACGCCGGTCACGCCTGTCATGCGCCAGCTCACGGCGGTCATGCCCGAACTCACGGCGGTCGTCCCTAAGCTCCTGGCGGGAGGCGCCGTCCTCTTTGTCAGCCCTGAGTTCGCGTCTGTCGTCCTTCAGCTCCTGCCTATCGTGCCGGACGTCCTGCCTGTCCTGCCTTGCTTCATTCCTGTCGTGTCGCGCTTCCCTTGTCTGCTGGCCGGCGTCCGAAGCTGCCGCAATAAAGAGTGGTATGCAAAAAGACGCCACTACAGTGCCCAATACAAGTTTCTTCATGCCCGTCCTCCTTTTAGGTATTAACCATGTCATTGAAACCTTAAGGCTGGCGCCGCCTCTATGCCCCAATGACGGACGGGGACGGAAAAAGGATTACAAGTATTTCACACGACCAGTATTATGCCTATATCCATTACGTTTGTGCCGGTAGGCCCGGTTATGAAGAGGTCGTCGGTAGATTTCAGGAAGCTGTACGAGTCGTTATTCTCCAGGTATTCTGATGCAGACAGTCCAGATGCGGCCGCCTTCCGCACGGATTCGCCGTCCGCAAAGCCGCCCGCGGCCTCGGTCGGCCCGTCTGTGCCGTCCGTGCCCGCAAAAAGGGCCGAGATGCCCGCTGTGCCCTGCGCCTCGATGGAGAACGCCAGGGCCATCTCCTGGTTCCTGCCGCCCCGCCCGTTGCCCTTTACGGTCACGGTGGTCTCGCCGCCCACGATAAGGCAGGCAGGGACGGGCTTCCCTGAATCCCTGTAGCGGAGCGCCTCTTCGGCAAGCCGCGTGGCCGCCACGCGCGCCTCGCCCTTAATGCCTGGATCAATGATGTCTGTATGGTATCCCAGGTAGCCCGCGACCTCGGCGGCCCTATCAAGGGCGTCCTTGTTAAAGGCGACGGCAAGGTTGTTGACACGCTCAAATATTTTTGTGCCGGGCTTCGGCGTTTCCGGTATGCGCCCAGAAGCTCCGTTGCCCAGAAGCTCCCTGGCCTGCTCCGGTACACGCGAATATACTCCGCGCATCCTTAATATCTCCTCCGCCTGGAGGTAAGTGGTCTCGTCCGGAGCGGTCGGCCCTGATGCGATTACCCCTATGTCGTCGCCATGCACGTCGGATATGATGAGGCTCAGCACCCGCGCGGGATATGCGGCCTCGGCGAGCCTGCCGCCCTTGATGGAGGAGAGGTGTTTCCTCACACAGTTTATCTCGCCTATGTCCGCGCCGGAGGCCAGCATCAGCCCGGTCACTACCTGCTTGTCGGCAAGGGTTATGCCTGGGGCGGGTTGTACCATGAGGGAGGACGCCCCGCCTGAGAGCAGGCATATCACAAGGTCGTCCTCGCCAGCCGCTCGCACGACTTCCAGTATCCTGGCCGCGGCCATCACGCCGCGCCCGTCGGGGAGGGGGTGCGAGGCCTCGTACAGCTCGATATGCTCGAGCGGCCCGCCGTGGCCGTCCTTGGTCACAACCGCGCTGTCCACTATCAGACCGCCCAGCACGTCCTCCGCGGCCCGGGCCATCTTGTAGGCCGCCTTGCCGGCGCCCACGACATATATCCTGTTTATATCCGAAAGGGTTATGGGACGCCCGCCCGAGACGAGCAGGCCGTTTTTTAAAAGTAGGTTATTTTTGACGGAGATATACGGGTCAACCGCCGCGACCGCAGCGCTATATATCTGGGCGAGGACTTCTTTCGTGTCCTTGTCCATGCGCTCACGTCTTAGCCCGGATGTCCTTCACCGCCTGGATATGCTCCAGCACTGCGTGTCTTGCGGTGCCGCCTATGTGGTCGCGCGAGTTCACGGAGGACTCCACGGTCAGGCATGAAAGCGCGGCTTCGTCCGCGGCGGGGTAGAACTTCCGAAGCTCCGCCAGTGTCAGTTCCTCCATCTCACGGCCGGAATCTATAAGTATCCTCACGACCTTGCCCACGACCTCGTGTGCCTCTCTGAAGGGGAGGCCTTTTTTTACCAGGTAGTCCGCGAGGTCGGTCGCGGTAGAGTGCCCGCCCTTGGCGGCGCGGAGCATGTTGTCCCGCTTCGGCGCAATACCGGCGACAAGCTCGCCTATCGCGCGGAGGCTGCCGCGCACGGTGTCAGCCGCGTCGAAGACCGGCTCCTTGTCCTCCTGCATGTCCTTGTTGTATGCGAGCGGCAGGCCCTTCATCACGGTGAGCAGCGCCATCAGGTCGCCGTATACGCGGCCTGTCTTTCCGCGCACAAGCTCCGGTACGTCCGGGTTTTTCTTCTGTGGCATGATGGATGAGCCTGTGCAGAAGGAGTCCGGAAGCTCTACGAAGCCGAACTCGCCCGACGACCACAGTATCAGCTCCTCGGACAGCCTTGAGAGGTGCATCATGAGCGCGGAGCATGCGAACAGGAATTCGAGGTTGAAGTCGCGGTCGGAGACCGAGTCTATGCTGTTGGCGGTCGGCTGCTCGAAACGGAGCAACAGCGATACGAACCTGCGGTCAATCGGGAAGTCCGTGCCCGCGAGCGCGCCCGCGCCGAGCGGCATCCTGTCGGCCCTTTTCACTGCGTCGTTGAAGCGGCCCTTGTCCCGCTCCAGCATCTCGAAGTAGGCCATCAGGTGGTGCGAGAAGAGCACAGGCTGCGCCCTCTGGAGGTGCGTGTAGCCGGGCATTATGACGTCTATGTATTTTTCCGCCTGGTTAAGTATTGCTTCCTGCGCCGAGTCTATGGCCTTGGCGACGGCCGCGCACTCGTCTCTGAGGTAGAGCCTGATGTCGAGCGCGACCTGGTCGTTGCGGCTTCTGGCGGTGTGTAGCTTCTTGCCCGCGTCACCTATCTTCTCTATGAGGCGCACTTCTATGTTCATGTGCACGTCTTCGAGCTCCGTGCGCCATGTGAAGCCTCCGGCCTCAATCTCGTCCAGTATACCTTCGAGGCCGTGTATTATCTTGTCCGCCTCTTCGGCCGATATTATGCCCTGTCGGCCGAGCATACGGCAGTGGACGATGCTCCCCGCTATGTCGTACCTGTAGAGGCGCTTGTCGAACGGCAGCGAAGCCGTGAACTCCTCGACGAACTTGTCGGTAGGCTCGGTGAACCGGCCGCCCCAGGGTTTATCGGCCATGTTTGTTGCCTTTCCACTCACACTTCTCGCCGAGCAGCGCCCGTATTCGAAGGCGCAGCGCGTTCAGCTTTATGAAACCTTCCGCGTCGCGCTGGTCGTATACGGCCTCTTCCCCGAACGTGGCGAACTCGGGGTGGTAGAGCGAGCACGGCGACTTCCTGCCGACCGTGTCGCAGTTGCCTTTGTACAGCTTTACGCGAGCGGTGCCGGTCACGTTCCTCTGTGTGTCGTCTATCATCCTCTGTAGCGTCTCACGCTCAGGCGAGTACCAGAAGCCGTAGTATACCAGCTCCGCGTACTTCGGCACGAGCGAGTCCCTCAAGTGCATCACCTCTCGGTCCATCGTGATGGACTCGACCGCGCGGTGCGCCGCGTGCAGCAGTGTGCCGCCGGGCGTCTCGTACACCCCGCGCGACTTCATCCCGACGAAACGGTTTTCTACGAGGTCTATGCGGCCCACCCCGTTTTCGCCCGCAATGCGGTTGGCCTCGGTCAGAAGCTCGGCCGGGGACATCCGCCTGCCGTTTATCGCCACCGGGTTGCCTGCCTCGTACTCCACCTCTACATAGGTCGGCCTGTCCGGCGCCTTCTCGACAGGGACTGCCATAGTGTACATGTCGTCGGTGGACTCCATCCACGGGTCCTCGAGTACGCCGCCCTCGTAGCTTATGTGCAGGAGGTTTCTGTCCGTAGAGAAGGGCTTCGAGCGTGTGGCCGTGACCGGTATGTCGTGCTTCTCGGCGTAGTCCATCAGGTCCTCACGGGACTTCATCTCCCACTCGCGCCACGGGGCTATCACCTTCACCTCGGGCTTCATCGCGTAGCAGGTCAGCTCGAAACGCACCTGGTCGTTGCCCTTGCCGGTAGCCCCGTGCGCCACCGCGTCCGCGCCTTCCAACTCCGCTATCTCTATCTGGCGCTTCGCGATGAGAGGCCGTGCGATCGAGGTGCCCAGCAGGTAGCGCCCCTCGTAGAGCGCGTTTGCACGGAGCATGGGGAACACAAAATCCGCGGTGAACTCCTCCCGAAGGTCGTCTATGTATATCTTCGACGCACCAGTCTTGATGGCCTTTTCCCTGAGCGGGGCGAGTTCCTCGCCCTGGCCGAGGTCGGCCGAGAACGCGATCACCTCGCAGCCGTACTGCTCGATGAGCCACCTTATTATGACGGACGTGTCCAGCCCGCCGGAATATGCAAGGACTACCTTCTTAACCTTTTTATCCATTATAAAACGTCTTCCTCACGATATTGTAGGGGCCGAACCATGTGTCGGCCCTTCTTGATTTTAGATTTGTTGCCGTCCCGACTATCTTACCCACCCGGGAGGCGCGCCGGCCTTCCTGGCCTCCTCCGGGAGCACATCGTTCATCTGGCGGTTCGCCTCATTTATATCGGCCTGGGCCTGGTCCATCCTTACTCTTGCAGAGCCGCTTTCATCTTGGGTTCGTGTTAAATCATACTGAGAACCAACAGTTGTCGTGGGGGTTGTAGCTACGCCTGCTTGTTGTAACTCTAATACGTTCTCTCCCGATAGTGCTTTTAACTCATCAGGTGTAGGAACATGATCAAGCCCCTGTTTTTGCAAGGCTAGTTTCTGTGCATCCGTAAGCGGAGCCGTTACAGTTGCTGTTAGTCCTTGCATCACGCCTTGATAATTATTCCAGTCGGCAAGGGCTTTATTGTAGCGCTGCTCAGCTAGATCCCTTTTCCTTTTCCAACCGTCAACCTGTTTGCGCCACCACTTCTCGTTGTGTCCGTTGTTGTCGGTCGGCTCGTACGGCTCGGCCTCCTTCATTTTAGGAGGCATGGGCGGCCTTGCCGATGGCGGCGCGGGCCTTTGAGGTTGAGGCGTGGTCGGCGCAACCTCTATGTTCCTGACCCGCTCCTTCTCAACGCCCTGGACCTCCTCTATCGACTTCACCTGGCCCCTGTCGAGGTAGATGGAGCCGGAGCCGTTAGGCAGCATTACCTTGACCCTGTTATTTTCCTTTTCGACGGTAAAGTTGTCGGTCTCGACCTGGCCGCCGTTGGCAAGGTGGATGATGAAAGTCTTGGCCGGGGCCGACTGTGCGGCGGTGTCCTGCGCCATGGCCCAGGCGGGTATTAACAGCAGGGCGAATACCAGCAACGTAGTTATCTTCAT
>Ga0334722_10002833_pt1 | contig 19116 bp, 17 predicted proteins | sample C3_bottom_MG_FD_207210 | JGI IMG/M metagenome (GOLD analysis project Ga0334722, IMG submission 207210) | Sediment microbial communities from Yellowstone Lake, YNP, Wyoming, USA - C3_bottom | ecosystem: Environmental > Aquatic > Freshwater > Lake > Sediment | place: USA: Wyoming | collected...
CTGATGACCAGGTACCTGCTGCCGTTCGAAGTGGCTTCGGTGCTGCTGCTGGCCGCGCTGATCGGCGCCGCTCTCCTTTCCCGGCCTGAAGGCCGGAGCGGGACGACCGCCGACATGGAGGAGCCCAAGTAATGGGACTGGACAAGCTTCTCGTCATATCCGCCGCCTTGTTCTGCTGCGGACTGTACACGATCCTGACGCGTCGCAACGCTGTCGCGGTGCTCATGGGCGTCGAACTGATCTTGAACGCCGCCAACATAAACTTCGTGGCCTTCTCGCACTACGTCTCCCGGGTCATCGGGGGGCAGATCTTCGCGGTGTTCGTCATCGTCCTCGCGGCGGCGGAGGCCGCAGTCGCGCTGGCCATCTTCCTGCGGATGTACGCCACGACTGGGACCGTCGAGGTGGACGCGGCCGACCACCTCAAGGGGTAGACATTGATCCGATACGCATACATCATCCCGCTCCTGCCGCTGCTGGCCTTCTTCATCAACATCGCGGTGGGCAGGCGGCTTCCCCGCAAGGGGGACTGGGTCTCCATCGCCGCGATCGGCGCCGGTCTCGCCATGTCCATCGCGATCTTCTTCGAGGTCTTCCGGATCCACGACCCGAACTTCAAGTACCACGTCGTGTATCCGTGGCTGGACATCGGGGGGCGGTTCGTCGTCAACGCGGGGATCCTCGTCGACAACATCACCGCAGTGATGCTCGTCGTGGTGACCGGGGTTTCCACCCTGGTCCACATCTATTCCATTGGCTACATGCACGGGGACCCGCGGTACAGCCGGTTCTTTGCCTATCTCTCCATCTTCTCGTTCTCGATGCTGGGGCTCGTGCTGGCGGAAAGCTTCTTCTTCATTTACATATTCTGGGAGCTGGTCGGCCTGGCCTCCTATCTCCTCATCGGCTTCTGGTTCGAGAAGAAGTCGGCGGCCGACGCCGGCAAAAAGGCGTTCATCGTGAACCGGGTCGGCGACTTCGGGTTCCTGATCGGGTTCCTGATCCTTTTTGCCTCTACGGGCGTGCTGGGGTACGACGAGGTTTTCCAGGGGATCCGCGAGGGGAAGGTCGCCGGGACCCTGCTGACGCTGGCCGGGATAGGGATATTCTGCGGAGCGATCGGAAAGTCGGCCCAGTTCCCGCTGCACGTCTGGCTCCCCGACGCCATGGAGGGCCCCACGCCGGTCTCCGCGTTGATCCACGCGGCGACGATGGTCGCGGCGGGCGTTTATCTCGTCGGGCGGGTCTACCCGATCTTCACGCCGGACGCGTTCCTGGTCATCGCCTATATAGGTCTTCTCACCCTCTTCATCTCGGCCACGATCGCCCTGACGGCCCGCGACATCAAGAAGGTACTCGCCTATTCGACCTGCTCGCAGCTGGGCTTCATGATCATGGGGCTTGGCGTCGGCGGGTATACCGCCGGGCTTCTCCACCTCACCACCCACGCGGCGTTCAAGGCGTGCCTGTTCCTGGGGTCGGGTTCCGTGATCCACGCGGTGCACAGCCAGGACATCTTCGAGATGGGCGGCCTCTGGAAAAAGATGAAGATCACCGCGGTCACCTTCATAATCGCCACGCTGGCCATCGCGGGGGTCCCGGGGTTCTCCGGCTTCTACAGCAAGGACATGATCCTGGGGGCGGCGCTCGAGTTCGGCATGAAGCATCCGCAGCACATGATCATTTTCGTGGTCACGCTTTTCACCGCAGGGATGACCGCCTTCTACATGTTCCGGCTGGTTATCCTCACGTTCTTCGGCAAGCCGCGCGACCACCACAAGTACGACCACGCCCACGAGTCTCCGCCCAACATGTGGGTCCCGCTCGTGGTCCTTGCGACCCTGTCGTTCGCCTTCTGGTTCAAGACCCCGTTGGCGGAGAAGGGGTGGTTCGAGGTTATGGTGCCGAAGCCGGCATCAGCGGTGGCGACGGCGGTTACCGCGCATCCTGAAGGGGATGTAAAAGCGGTGCACGAGGCGGCGCATCACGGAGCTCTCCCGGCACCGAAGGGGGAAGTTGCGCATGAGGCGAAGCATGGGGCGACGGTTGACGGGCGCCCCCCGGCCGGACACGGGGCCGTGTCCCACGAGGCGGAACACGATGCGCACCTGGCTCACAAGGCGCATACGATAGCGATGTACTCATCCGTCGGCGTGGCGGGGCTGGGTATCCTCCTGGCGTTCGGGATATACATGCTGGGCTGGGTCGACACAGACAAGGTTGCGGCGAAACTTCCCCGCCTGTACGACTTCCTTGTGAACAAGTGGTACTTCGACGAACTGTACGAGGCGACCGCCGTGAACGGGACGAAAGCCTTCTCCCGCGCCCTCGGGTGGTTCGACCTGAACGTCGTGGACGGGCTTGTAAACCTGTGCGCGCGGATGGGAGTCTGGGCCTCGTTCCTGGTCGGCAAGTTCGACAACAGCGTGGTCGACGGCGCGGTGAACGGCGTTGCGACCGTGACGATCGAAAGCGGTTCATTCATCCGCCGGTTCCAGACCGGGAAGCTGCACCACTACGTGTTCATCCTGGCGGGCGGTGTCCTGATCATATACCTGGTGAAAGCTTTCTGACCCGAGGAGGTCATCCGTGGGGTTCATAGACAGACACATCCTAAGCCTGATGACGTTCCTTCCACTGGCGGGGGCGGCGGTTATCCTCTGCATGCCAAAGGGGAAGGACCACATAGTCAAGACAATCGCCGCCGTGGCATCGTTCCTCCCGATCCCGCTGGCGGTCAAGCTCTGGGGCGCGTTCGACATAACGGTGGCGGGCGTGAACGTGGCGAACCAGTTCCAGTTCGTGGAGCATTACAGCTGGATCCCCTCGATAAACGTGGAGTACTTCGTGGGGGCGGACGGCGTCTCGATGCCGATGCTCATCCTCACCGCGATAGTCTCTTTCCTGGCGGTGATCGGCTCCTGGGGGATACAGAAGCAGATCAAAGGGTACATGGCGCTGTTCCTGCTGCTCGAAACGGGCATGATGGGCGTCTTCGCGTCGCTCGACTTCTTTCTATTCTACGTATTCTGGGAAGTGATGCTCCTGCCGATGTACTTCCTCATCGGAATATGGGGAGGGCCGCGGCGTGAATACGCGGCGATCAAGTTCTTCCTTTATACGCTTCTGGGCTCGGTCCTGATGCTCATCGTCATGCTGGCCCTCTACTTCAATTCGATCAATCCGGAGACGGGCGGGCACACCTTCAACATGCTCCACTACATGCAGCAGTCGACCCACAACGCCTGGCTGAAAGGGTTCGACGTCCGGATCCTGCTGTTCCTGGGGCTGTTCATCGGGTTCGCCATCAAGGTTCCGCTGTTCCCGTTCCACACGTGGCTTCCCGACGCCCACGTCGAGGCCCCGACGGCGATCTCGGTCATCCTGGCGGGAATCCTCCTGAAGATGGGCACGTACGGGCTGATGCGGATCTCCTTCCCGATCTTCCCCGACGTGACGGTGTGGTTTGCCATCCCGATGGCCGTGCTGGGAACGATCAACATCGTCTACGGCGCCCTGTGCGCCATGGCGCAATCGGATCTCAAGAAAATGGTCGCCTACTCCTCGGTCAGCCACATGGGGTTCTGCCTGCTGGGGATGGCCGCGCTCACCCCGGCCGGGATGGTCGGCGCATCCTTCCAGATGTTCTCCCACGGCATAATCACGTCCATGCTGTTCTTCCTTGTCGGCGTCGTATACGACCGGGCGCACCACCGCGACATCGACGGGTTCGGGGGGCTGGGGGCGGTCGTGCCCGTCTACACCTTCTTCATCACGGTGGCGTTCTTCGCGTCGCTCGGCCTGCCCGGCTTCTCCGGGTTCATCGCCGAGTCCATGGTCTTCATCGGGTCGTTCACGGCGTTCAGGTCGATCGTGATCGTCGCCGCCTTGGGGATCGTCTTTGTGGCCGCCTTCCACCTATGGGCGCTCCAGCGAGTGTTCCTCGGACCGCTCAACCCCAAGTACGCCCAACTCGAGGAGATCAACGCCCGGGAGATCTTCTGCCTGACCCCGCTGGCGCTCATGACGCTGTTCTTCGGCGTCTACCCGATGCCGATTCTCGCGCTTATGAACTCTTCGCTCGTCCGGCTCGTCGACGTCGTGAAGACGGTGATCTAGGATGCACCTGGGAAACCTCGCCAGCCTGACGCTTTTCCTGCCGGAGATTGCCGTCACGGCGACGATACTTCTTCTCATACTCGTGCACGTCGCGGGCAAGAACCGCCAGTCCGCGGCCCCCGCGCTGCTCTCCCTGGCCGGGGTCGGGACGGCGCTTCTCCTTGTCGCCCTCCAGCCCGCGTCGCCTGCCAGGTCCCTGTTCGAGGGGATGGTGGCGCTGGACGGCTTCGCCATTTTCTTCAAGGCGCTGACGGCGCTTGCTACCATCGTGGTGATATTCATGTCGATGGAGAGCAGGGAGCTCGCAAGCAGAAGCCAGACCGAGTACTACATCTTCCTTCTGTCCGTGCTGCTCGGCATGTTCCTCCTCGCGGCGTCGACCGACATCGTTATGCTTTACCTGGCTCTCGAGCTCGTCTCGATCCCTTCGTACCTCCTCGCCGGCTACATCAAGGGACGCGAGTCGTCTACCGAGGCCGCCATGAAATACGTGGTGTACGGCGCCACGGCTTCGGGCGTGATGATATACGGCTTCTCGTTCTTGTACGGACTGACGGGCACAACCCAGATGGCGGAGATCGGCCGGGCGCTCGCGGCCGGAAAGGCCCCGCTGCCGGTATACCTGGCTTCGGTCATGGTGACGGTGGGGTTCGGGTTCAAGATCGCGGCGGTCCCGTTCCACATGTGGAGCCCGGACGTGTACGAAGGCGCCCCGACGCCGATAACCGCCTACCTGTCGGTGGGTCCCAAGGCCGCCGGGTTCGCGGTCCTGGTGCGGTTCTTCTACACGGTCTTCGCCACACCCGACGCAGTCGCGGGGACGTGGAAGCTTTCCCAATCCGTGGACTGGCCCATGCTCTTCGGCATCCTCTCCGCGGTGACCATGTCGGTCGGGAACCTGATCGCGATCAACCAGAAGAACGTGAAGCGGCTTCTGGCCTACTCTTCGATCGCCCACGCCGGGTACATGCTGATGGGGTTCGTACTCCTGACGCCTGTGGGACTCAAGGCGATCCTCTTCTACCTCGTCGTGTACCTGTTCATGAACCTGGGCGCCTTCTACGTCGTGATCCTTGTGGCAAACGGCACAAACAGCGAAGAGATCGCGGACTACTCGGGACTTGGGAGCCGGGCGCCGTTCGCCGCCATTTCCCTCGCCATCTTCCTGTTCGCGCTTACGGGCATTCCGCCGTTTTCCGGGTTCATCGGGAAGGTCTACCTCTTCGCCGAGGTCATCAACCGGGGGGTGTACTGGCTGGCGGTGGTCGCGGCGCTCAACAGCGTCGTTTCGTTGTATTATTATGCGCGGATCGTAAAGGTCATGTTCCTGGAGGATCCCAAGGAAACGACGGAAATGCCGGTCCAGGCCTTTCCAAGGGCGGTGATCTCGCTTCTCGCCATCCCCACCCTTCTGCTCGGGATCTACTGGGAACCCGTGGCCCGGGTGGCCGCGAACTCCGTGAGGCTTCTGGCGTTTTGATTCCTTTCCCGGAAGGGGCGCCGTGCTGAACTTCGTATCATCCATTGATTTCTCGAACCCGTACTTCTCGGTCCTCATACTGCTTGTGATCGCCATTGCAATGTCGGTGGGATTCGTGTTTCTGTCCCAGGCGCTCGGCCCGAAACGGTACGACCGGGTCAAGTACAGCGTCTACGAATGCGGGGTCGAACCCTTCACTTCCGCTTCGGTGCGCATTTCGGTCAAGTTCTACCTGATCGCGCTGCTGTTCATCCTGTTCGACCTGGAAACGGCCTTCCTGTACCCGTGGGCGGTCCTCTTCCGGCAGCTGGGGTGGTTCGGCTTCATAGAGATGGCCATATTCATCCTGATCCTCCTGGCGGGGCTAGTCTACGCCTGGAAGAAGGGGGCGCTGGATTGGCAGTAGAGAAGAAAGCCCAGGGCGGCGGATACGCGCTGAGCACGCTCGATTCGATGATCGCGTGGGGACGGAAGTATTCGATATACCCCTTCACGTTCGCCACCGCATGCTGCGGCATCGAAGTTATGGGGGCGTTCGGTACGCACTACGACCTGTCCCGGTTCGGAGCGGAAGTGGTGCGCTTCTCCCCGCGGCAGGCGGACCTGCTGCTCGTCGCGGGAACGATCAACTACAAGATGGCGCCCGTCCTGGTCCGCATCTATGAGCAGATGCTGGAGCCGAAGTGGGTCGTGGCGATGGGCGCGTGCGCGTCGTCGGGCGGGTTCTACAACAACTACACGGTGCTGCAGGGGATCGACAAGGTCATCCCGGTGGACGTGTACATCCCCGGCTGCCCTCCCAACCCGGAAGGTATCATCGACGCTGTCGTGGCGCTGCAGAAGATGATGGAGACGGGGGCCCCGCGCGCCTCGGAACGCTGGCCGATCAAGATCTGAAAGACGGGCGGAAGATGAACGATCAACGCAAAAACGTCGTGCTTGCGAAGCTGATCGAGAAGTTCGGCGGCGACGTCGTTTCGACGCACTCCGACTTCGGGGACGACACGGCGCTCGTCCGTCGGGAAAGAATCCTCGAGATCTGCGCGTTCCTGCGCGACGACGCGGACTGCCGCTTCGACTTCGCGATGGACCTTACCGGCGTCGACTACCTTGGCGAGACGCCGCGGTTCGAGGTCGTTTACCACCTCTATTCGCTGAAGAACAGGCAGCGGGTGCGGATCAAGGTCCGGCTTCACGAAGAGGACCCGGAGATAGACTCGGTGGTCCCGGTGTGGCCCGGGATCAACTGGTATGAGCGGGAGGCGTACGACATGTACGGCATAATCTTCCGCAACCATCCGAACCTGAAAAGGATTCTATTGTACGACGAGTTCGTGGGCCACCCGTTGCGCAAGGACTATCCGAAGACGAAACGCCAGCCCACGCTGGGGCCGCAAGAGTAGGGGACCGATGGCGGATATCGTGAACAAGAACATTACGGGCGGAAAGCTCGACATGCAGGCCGAGCCGGTGATCCTGAACATCGGCCCGTCGCATCCCGCCACGCACGCCACCCTGCGCTTCGTCGCGGAGCTGGACGGGGAGACCCTCCTAAAGCTCACCCCCGAGTTCGGCTATCTGCACCGCGGGTTCGAAAAGGAATCGGAGAACGCCACCTGGACGCAGGTTATCCCGTACACCGACCGGCTGAACTACGTTTCGCCCCTGATGAACAACGTCGGGTACGCGATGGCCGTGGAGAAGCTGTGCGGGATAGAGATCACGGAGCGCAGCAAGTACATCCGCGTTCTCATCTCCGAGATCTCCCGGATCATCGATCACATGGTCTGCATCGGCACGAACATGGTCGACCTCGGGGCGCTGACGAACTTCTGGTACTTCTGGAAACCCCGCGAAGAGGCGTACATGCAGCTGATCGAGCCTCTCTGCGGGCAGCGGCTCACGACGGCATACACACGGGTCGGCGGAGCGATGTGGGACCTGCCGGAAGGGTGGGTCGAGACGTGCCGCGGCGTCGTAAAAAACTCGTTCCTGCCGGCCATCAAGGACGTCAATGCCCTGCTTACGAAGAACCGGATCTTCATCGACCGGACGATGGGCGTGGGCAAGATTTCGAAGAGCGACGCGATCGCGATGGGCTTCACCGGCCCGTGCCTGCGGGCGGCGGGCGTCCCCCTCGACCTCCGGAAGGACGAGCCCTACCTCGTGTATGACCGGTTCGACTTCGACGTCCCGGTCGGGGAGCAGGGCGACACGTGCGACCGGTACATGGTGCGGATGGAGGAGATGCGGCAGTCGATACGGATCATCGAGCAGGCGCTCGACCAGATGCCGGGCGGCCCGGTCAACATCGACGATACCCGCTACGTCCTCCCGGACAAGACGCTGGTCTACACGACCATCGAAGCGCTTATGCAGCATTTCAAGTTAATCATGGAAGGTGTCCAGGTCCCCGCCGGAGAGGTCTATTCGGCCACCGAGGCGGCCAACGGGGAGCTGGGCTACTACATCGTGAGCAGGGGAGGCAAGGGACCGTACAAGATCAAGGTCCGGCCGCCCTGCTTCCCGCTTTTCCAGGGGATGCCGCTTTTGTGCGAGGGTCAGATGCTCGCCGACCTCATCGCGACGCTGGGAAGCGTCAACATCATCGCGGGGGAACTCGACCGGTGAGCGTGACCTTTTCCGATAGCGCCCGCAGGGAGTTCGATCGGCTCCTGACCCGGTATCCGGACAGGGAGGCGGTGATCCTGCCCGCTCTCTACCTGGCGCAGGGGGAGTTCGGATACGTCTCCGACGAGGCCATCGAGTATATCGCCGGGCTTCTGGGGGTCACCCCGTCGCGGATAGAGGGCGTGGCGACCTTCTACACCATGTTCAACCGGAAGCCGGTGGGTAAGTACCACGTGCAGATCTGCCGCAACATCTCCTGCTCGCTGTTGGGAGCGGAGCACCTGATCGAGCACGTGTCGAAGAAACTGGGGGTCCGGCCAGGTGAGACGACGCCGGACGGGAAGTTCACGCTGACCAAGGCGGAGTGCCTGGGGAGCTGCGGGACCGCCCCTGTGATGCAGGTCAACGACGACTACCACGAGAACCTGACCGAGGAGAAGATCGACGCCCTCCTCGACGGGCTTCCGTAACAAGGGACGACGCGCAGACGACGATGGAAACGATCCTCACCACCCATTTCGCCAACGAGCGGTACCGCCACGTGGATGCCTACGTGGAGCTGGGAGGCTACTCCGCGCTCCGCAAGGCGCTTGCCATGGAGAAGGCGCAGATCGTCGACGAGGTGAAGAAGGCGAACCTGCGCGGCCGCGGCGGCGCCGGCTTCCCTGCCGGCGTCAAGTGGGGGTTCCTGCCGAAGGACCTCTCCCGCCCGCGGGTGCTTGTGATCAACGCGGACGAGGGAGAGCCGGGGACGTTCAAGGACCGCGAGATCATGAGGCGGACGCCGCACCTGCTTCTCGAAGGGATCGCCATCTCTTCATTCGCCATGACGATCCACACAAGCTACATCTACATCCGGGGTGAATTCGTCCGCGAGGCGAAGGTGCTTGAGGAAGCGGTCGCCGAGGCGTACGGCAAGGGGTACCTGGGGAAGAATATACTGGGCTCCGGATTCGATATCGACGTCACCGTCCACCGCGGGGCGGGCGCCTACATCTGCGGCGAGGAAACATCCCTCATCAACTCCCTTGAAGGAAAGCGCGGGTGGCCCCGGATAAAGCCGCCCTTCCCGGCGGCAGTCGGGGCGTTCGGCCTCCCGACTATCGTCAACAACGTGGAGACGATCGCCGACATTCCGTGGATCGTGACCAACGGGGGGGACAAGTTCGCCGCCCTCGGCGTCGAGAAGAACGGCGGCACCCGGCTCATCGGGGTTTCAGGCGCCGTGAACAGGCCCGGTGTCTATGAATTGCCGGCGGGCGTGAACCTGCGGGAGATCATCTACACTCACGCCGGAGGGATCAAGGACGGCAAGGAGCTCAAGGCGGTGATCCCCGGGGGATCCTCCACTCCGGTCCTGCGCCCCGACGAGATCGACGTGACGTACGACATCGAGTCGATGGGGAAGATCGGAACGATGCCGGGGTCGGGCGGCGTCATCGTCATTCCGGAAGGGACCTGCATGGTCAGGGCGCTTTCGGTCCTGATGAACTTCTACGCGCACGAATCGTGCGGGCAGTGCACACCGTGCCGGGAGGGGACAGGCTGGCTCTCGAAGATCGTGCGCCGGATCGAGAACGGGGAGGGACGCGAGGGCGACGTGGAGCTTATCCTCGACGTCTGCGACAACATGATGGGCAGGACTATCTGCCCGCTGGCCGACGCGGCGGTGATGCCGGCCCAGTCGTTCCTCTGGAAGTTCCGCGAGGAGTTCGATCTGCACATAAAGTCAAAAAAATGCCCGTATGGGTACAGGTTCTAAGGGGCATATGCCGAATTTCACCATAAACGGAATCACCGCGACGGTGCCTGACGGGACTACGATCCTGGCAGCCGCGCACCGGATCGGGATCGAGATTCCACACTACTGCTATCACCCGAAGCTCTCCATCGCGGGGAACTGCCGGATGTGCCTCGTGGAGGTTGAGAAGTTTCCGAAGCTGCAGATAGCCTGCAACACCGTCGTCACCGAGGGGATGGTTGTCCGCTCCGACACGGAGAAGGTCCGGAAGGCCGTCACCGGGGTCCTGGAGCTGATGCTGATCCATCACCCCGTCGATTGCCCCATCTGCGACCAGGCGGGGGAATGCGGCCTGCAGAACTACTACATGAAGTACGGTCTGCACAAGAGCCGGTACGACCTCGAGGACAAGGTCCACAAGAAGAAGGTGCAGGATATCGGCGGGCAGATCGTCCTCGATGCCGAGCGGTGCATTCTCTGCTCCCGCTGCGTCCGGTTCCTGCAGGAAGTCACGAAGACGGGCGAGATGGAGTTCTTCCAGCGTGGCGACCACTCGGAGGTCTCGATCTTCCCCGGTCGGAAACTTGACAACAATTACACGGGGAACCTGGCCGACATCTGCCCGGTGGGGGCGCTGACCAGCAAAGACTTCAGGTTCAAGTGCCGGGTCTGGTTCCTGAGCGGCGTCGATTCGATCTGCCCGGGATGCTCCAACGGCTGCAATATCGTCGCCAACTTCAAGGGGGACATCCTTTACCGCCTGAAGCCGCGCCGCAACGACGACGTCAACCAGACCTGGATGTGCGACTTCGGTAGGATGGAATACAAGAAGGCGAACGAGTCGAGGCTGCTGGTGCCCGTCCTGCGCGAGGGGGGAAAGCCGGTCGCCGCTTCGTGGGATGAAATCCTCATGACGACGGCGATGCGTCTCCGGGAGGCGGCCGAGAAGCACGGGCCTGGCTCCGTGGCGGTCATCGCGTCTCCGCAGTCATCAAACGAGGAGCTGTTCCTTGCGAAGAAGCTTGCCGCCGAGATACTGAAAACCGATACCTTCGGATTCACGTTACGCACCACCGGCGACGGATATTCCGATGATTTCCTTGTAAAGGCGGACAAGAACCCCAATTCCAGGGGGGCGCAGCTTCTCGGAATCTCCGAAGAGGGTTTCGGCCGCGCCGTCAAGGCGATATCGGATGGAAAGATCCGGGCGCTGCTCATCTTCGGCAACGTGCTTTCCGACCTGTCCGACGCGGATGTGGAGTCGCTCCTGTCAAAGATTCCGTTCGTCGCCCACATAGGTACGATCGACGGGGCGGTCTCCCGCGCGGCCCATGCCATCCTTCCCTCGGCTTCTTTCGCGGAGAGGGGCGGGACGTTCACGAACTTCGCCGGGCGGGTGCAGCTGTTCGGCAAGGGATTCGCTCCCAGGGGCAAGGCGCGGAACGATATCGAGATCATCGCCGGGCTCGCCAACCGGCTGGGCGCCGGTTGGAAATTCGACGGGGAAGAATCGGTTTTCAAGGCGCTGGCCGGGACATCGGCGCCGTTTTCCGGGATGAGCTACGAATCCCTCGGTTCCGAGGGGCAGGCCGTTAACGGCGGGAAGAAATGAATCCTCAAGTCTTCGACATAGCGGTGGCCGTGGCGCGCGTGGCCGTCTTCTTCGCCTTCGTCTTCGGACTGGTCGTGGTCATGACGTGGGTGGAGCGTAAGGGCGCGGCCTACATGCAGGACCGGCGCGGCCCCAACCGGGCGAGCATATTCGGGGTAACGCTTTTCGGCATGTTCCATCCGCTAGCCGACGCGCTCAAGTTCCTGTTCAAGGAAGACTTCATCCCGGACGGGGCCCACAGGCTCTTCTACCAGCTGGCGCCGATGTTCGCGCTAGCCCCGGCGATCCTTACAATGGCCGTCGTTCCGTTCGGCCCGCCCGTGACGATCGCGGGGAAGACGATCGCCCTCCAGATCGCCGACCTGAACGTCGGGATCCTCTACCTGTTCGCCGTTTCCGGAATGGCGGTCTACGGCGTCGTGCTGGCGGGCTGGTCCTCCAACAGCAAATACCCGCTCCTGGGCGGCATTCGCTCCTCGGCGCAGATGATCTCATACGAAGTTTCCATGGGGCTCTCGATCATGGGGATCCTCATGGTGTTCCAGTCGGTCCGGCTCTCCGAGATCACGCTGGGCCAGGGAGAGCTCCTCTTCGGGATCCTGCCGAAGTGGGGGGTCTTCGTCCAGCCGCTCGGGTTCATCCTGTTCCTGACCGCCCTTTACGCGGAGGCGAACCGCACCCCGTTCGACCTCCCCGAGGGGGAATCCGAAATAGTCGCGGGCTACCACCTGGAATACGCATCCTTCAAGTTCTCGATGTTCATGATGGCCGAGTACATCCACATGGTGGTGGGCGCCGCGGTCGTCGCGACGATGTTCTTCGGCGGTTGGCAGTTCCCGTACCTGGCCGACAAGGGGTTCGTCTTCCCGGGCGGCGCTTCCTTCGCGGTGCCGGCGGCGGCGGTGCTTATCCTGCGGATCGGGTCGTTCGTGGGGAAGACTCTCTTCTTCTGCTGGCTCTATGTATGGATCCGGTGGACAATCCCCCGGTTCCGGTACGACCAGGTGATGCGGCTGGGATGGAAGGTCATGCTGCCGCTTTCGCTGCTGAACATATTCGTGACGGGGCTTGTGCTGCTCTTCATCGACAAAGGCGGGTTCTAAGGAATATGACGATCGGCGTGAAAAAAGTGGCCCGGCCCGAGCAGATGTCCTTCGGGGAGAGCCTTTACTTGCTTGAGATCGTGAAGGGCCTTGCGGTGACGATGGGGCACTTCCTGCACAATGCCGCGCACAACAAGGACATCCCCACGATCGAGTATCCGGAAGTCCGCCGTACGATGCCGGCGCGGTTCCGAGGATGCCACCGCCTGATGAAGCGCCCGAACGGGGCTCCGCGATGCGTGGCCTGCTATATGTGCGCCACAGCCTGCCCCGCGAAATGCATCACCATCGTGGCGGGGGAGTCCCCCGACCCGGCGGTCGAGAAGTACCCGGTGCGGTTCGACATAGACATGCTGCGGTGCGTATTCTGCGGGCAATGCGTCGAAGCGTGCCCGTGCGACGCGATCCGGATGGACACCGGCTGGTACACGCCCCCTGAAGATACGCGGGAGAAGCTCATTTTCATGATCGACAAGCTGCTGGAGAAGTAGAGGAAAATGGAACCGATCCTGTTCATACTCTTTGGAGCGATCGCGGTGGGCGGGGCGATCATGGTGGTTACGCGCAAGCACCCGATGGCCTCCGCGCTCTACCTGATCCTGACGCTGTTCGCCGTGGCGGCCATCTTCGTGCTGCGGCAGGCCCACTTCCTGGCGGCGATCCAGGTCATCGTCTACGCCGGGGCCGTGGTGGTCCTGTTCATCTTCGTGATCATGCTCGTAAACGTACCCGAGAACAAACTCCCCGTGGAGCGGATGACGGGAATGCGGCTGCTGGGGGTCGTCGCGGCGGGGCTTCTGATCCTCGAGTCCGCCGTGCTGGCCCGGCGGTACGCGGTGCCCGCGGGATCCTCGGTCGATGCGGGGTCCGTCCAGGCCGTCGGAAGGGCGCTCTTCACCGATTACCTGCTCGCCTTCGAGATCACCTCGGTGCTGCTGCTCGCCGCGGTGATCGGGGCGATCGCGATGGCGAAAAAGAAGATCTGATCGGAGATTGAACGGATGATGGAACCTACCGCATACCTGCTGCTCTCCGGGATACTGTTCGGGATCGGCGTGGTCGGGGTCGTGGCGCGCAAGAACGCGCTCATCATCCTCATGAGCGTGGAGATCATGCTGAACGGCGTCAACGTGGCGTTCATCGCGGTCGGGTCGCACCTGGGAGACCCCACCGGGTCGATCTTCGCCTTCATGGTGATGACGGTGGCGGCGGCGGAGGCGGCGGTGGGGCTGGCGATCCTCATCGCGATCTTCAGGCTTAAGGAGACGATCGACATCACGGAGCTGAGCGTGCTGAAATGGTAGGCAACATCCTCGATTTCCTGTGGCTGGTGCCGGGGCTCCCCCTGCTTGGGGTCCTCCTTAACGGGGCGATCGCGCTCTTTTACGAGCGTCCACTGCTCCTGGCGGAAGCGGCGCACGGGGACCACGGTCACGGGGATGCGCACGGCGGACACGACGCACCCGCGCCCTACCGGAAGCTTGTATCCCTCATCGGCCCGGGAGTGATCCTGGGGGCGTTCGTCGTCGCCCTGCTGTCGGTCCTGGCGCTTGCGGGGCGGCCTGCGCACGACCGGACCTTCGTCCAGGTCCTCTTCCCCTGGATCCAGTCCGGCTCCTTCTCCGCTCCCGCGGCACTGCAGCTCGATCCTCTCTCCTCGGTGATGATCCTGGTCGTCACGGGGGTAGGATTCCTCATCCACGTCTATTCCGTCGGGTACATGTCGCATGAAAAGGCGTTCGCCCGGTATTTCGTATACCTGAACCTGTTCTCCTTCGCGATGCTCGTCCTGGTGCTTGGGAGCAATTACCTCCTCATGTTCATCGGCTGGGAGGGGGTGGGGCTCTGCTCCTATCTCCTCATCGGGTACTGGTACGAGAAGAAGAGCGCCTCCGACGCGGGGAAGAAGGCGTTCATCGTCAACCGGATCGGCGATTTCGGGTTCATTCTCGGAACGTTCCTGCTGTTCTGGACGTTCGGAACGGTCAACTACACCGAGGTGTTTTCGAAGATCCCGGCGCTTTCGTCGAGCGGCGTCCTGACCACGGGGATCGCCACGGCGATCACCCTCCTGTTCTTCGTGGGAGCGACGGGCAAATCGGCGCAGATCCCCCTCTATGTATGGCTTCCCGACGCGATGGAGGGCCCCACGCCGGTATCGGCCCTGATCCATGCGGCGACGATGGTCACCGCGGGCGTCTACATGGTCGCGCGGTCGAGCGCACTGTTCCTGCTGGCCCCGGTCTCGATGGGGGTGGTTGCGACGGTGGGCGCGGCGACGGCGATCTTCTCAGCGACGATCGGCATCACGCAGAACGATATCAAGCGGGTGCTTGCCTACTCGACCGTCTCCCAGCTCGGGTACATGTTCCTGGCGTGCGGGGTCGGCGCGTTCACGGCGGGGATCTTCCACCTGATGACGCATGCTTTCTTCAAGGCGCTCCTCTTCCTGGGCTCCGGATCGGTGATCCACGCCCTCTCCGGGGAGCAGGACATGCGGAAGATGGGAAGCTTGAGGAAGCATCTCCCCATCACCTTCACGACGATGTTCATCGCGACGCTGGCGATCTCCGGGATCCCGGGGCTGTCCGGCTTCTTCTCCAAGGACGAGATTCTCTGGAAGGCGTTCTCGTCCGAGCACGGGCACATTGCCCTCTGGGCGGTCGCGGCGCTCGCGGCGGGAATCACCGCGTTCTACATGTTCCGCCTGGTGTTCATGACATTCTTCGGCGATTCCCGGATGGAGCCGCACGTAGAGAAGCATGTCCACGAGTCCCCGTATTCGATGACGGTGCCGCTCATGCTCCTGGCCGTCCTTTCGGTCGTCGGTGGGTGGATCGGCATCCCGGAGGTCCTTAAGGGCCACAATTTCTTCGAGGAGTGGCTTGCACCCGTCTTCGCCCAAGGGGCCGCGGGGGCTCACGGGGCGGCAGGCGCCCACGGGGCCGCCCATCACCCGGTCGCGCTTGAGCTGGGACTGATGGCCGGATCGGTGGCGGTGGCGCTGTGCGGGATCGGGCTCGCGTACTACCTCTACCGCGTGCGGACATCGAAACCGAAGGAGATCGCCAAGGCGGTGCCCGGGCTCTACGACGTGGTCTACAACAAGTATTACGTGGACGAGATCTACGACTTCCTCTTCGTCCGCAGGATCGTCAACGTATCTGTCTGGTTGTGGCATGTGTTCGACGTCGCCTTGATCGACGGGATGGTCAACGGGATCGCGGCGGCCGTGCAGAAGGCGGGGGACGGGGTGAGACGGGTGCAGACCGGCGTGGTGGGGAATTACGCCTTTTCCCTGCTTCTCGGGGCGGTCCTGATCGTGGGGTACGTCCTCACCCGGTAGGGCGATAGAAGTAAGGGAGCTTTGCGGAGAGTGCGAAAATGACGTGGATCCCGGCATACCTGGCGTCGAACCTGCTGACCGCGCTGATCTTCTTTCCGCTGGCCGGCGCGCTGCTGCTGTTCTTCCTCCCGAGGGAGAACCCTCGCCTGATCCGGAACACGACGCTTCTGGTGACCCTGGCGGAGTTCCTGCTTTCCATTCCGCTTGCGACCGGGTTCGACGGCTCCACCGCGGCGATGCAGTTCGTCCAGAAGGTACCCTGGATCCCCGGCTACGGCATCGAGTACCACGTCGGCGTCGACGGCATCTCGCTCTGGCTCGTGATGCTCACGACGTTCCTCATGCCGATCGCGATCCTCTCCACCTACGAAGCGGTGGAGAAGCATGTGAAGGAGTTCATGATCTTCATGCTGGTCCTCGAAGTCGGGATGGTGGGGGTGTTCCTGGCGGTCGACCTCTTCCTCTTCTATATATTCTGGGAGCTGGTGCTCATCCCGATGTATTTCCTGATCGGCGTGTGGGGGAGCGAGCGTCGCATCTACTCGGCTATCAAGTTCTTCCTTTACACTTTCGCGGGCTCCGTGCTCATGCTTGTCGCGATCATCGCGCTCTATTTCCACCACTACGAGGTGACCGGGGTCTACACGACGAACCTTCTCCGGATGTACGAGCTCTCCATCCCGGTGAAGCTGCAGTTCTGGATGTTCGCCGCGTTCGCGCTGGCGTTCGCGTTCAAGGTCCCGATGTTCCCGTTTCACACGTGGCTCCCGGATGCCCACGTGGACGCGCCCACGGCCGGATCGGTCATCCTTGCCGCCGTTCTCCTGAAGATGGGGACGTACGGGTTCCTCCGGTTCGCGATCCCGCTGTTCCCCGTGGCTGCGGCCGACCTGATGCCGCTGGTGGCGACGCTTGCGGTCGTCGGCATCATCTACGGGGCTCTTGTCGCGATGGTCCAGAAAGACATGAAGAAGCTCGTCGCCTACTCCTCGGTGTCCCACCTGGGGTTCGTAATGCTGGGGCTGTTCGCCTTCAACATCCAGGGAATCGAGGGGGCGATCCTCCAGATGGTCAACCACGGGGTCTCCACCGGCGCCCTGTTCCTCATCGTCGGGATAATCTACGAGCGCAGGCATACTCGCCTGATCTCGGAGTTCGGCGGGCTTTCCAAGGTCCTGCCCCTGTATGCCGTCGTCTTCATGGTGGTGACGCTATCCTCGATAGGCCTTCCCGGGACCAACGGGTTCGTCGGCGAGTTCCTGATCCTGCTGGGCGCGTTCAAGACCGAGAAATGGTTCACGGTGTTCGCCTCCTCCGGCGTGATCCTCGCGGCGGTCTACATGCTCTGGATGTTCCAGCGCGTGATGTTCGGGAAGATCACCAACGAGGAGAACCGCCACCTGCCGGACCTGAAGCCGCGCGAGATAGCATACATGCTCCCCCTCATCGTGATGATCTTCTGGATCGGCGTCTACCCCCAGACGTTCCTCCGCAAGATGGACGCCTCGGTGTCGGCAGTCGTGACCCGGATAGAGGCGAAGCGGCAGGCGGCGCTTCTGGAACGGCCGACGGGAGAGACGCTGCTCGCCAGATATTTCGACGTGAGGAAGTGAAACAGAAATGACGCCGATCGCAATAGACGCCTCCGCGATGATGCAGAGTCTCTACTGCATCCTCCCCGAGATCCTCATCGTGGCGACGGCGCTGTTCGTCCTGTTCGTCGACCTCATCCTGCCCGAGGAGAACCGGCGGATACTGTGCGGCGTGAGCATCATCGGCGTCGCCCTCTCCCTGTTCTCCGTTTTCGCGATGGGGCCGGGGAAGATCAGCGGGTTCTCGGGTATGGTGGTACACGACGGACTGGGGGCGTTTTTCGAGATCGTCATCCTGTCCGCCTGCGCGCTGACTCTCCTCATGGCGACCGGCTACTCCGAGTGGGAAGGGACCCACAAGGGGGAGTTCTACTCCCTGCTGCTGCTCTCCACCTCCGGGATGATGTTCATGGCCAAGGGGACGGACCTGATGACGGTCTTCCTGGGCCTGGAGACGCTGTCCATCCCGATCTACGTCCTGGTCGGGTTCCACCGCCACAGGATGTCATCCATAGAGGGGGCGCTGAAATACTTCCTCTTAGGTGCGTTCGCGTCGGGGTTCCTGCTGTACGGGATCGCGCTGATGTACGCCGCGACGGGGACCACCAAGATCCCCATGTTGGCGACGATGCTCTATGACGCACGGCTCGCCGCGAACCCGGTGTTCCTCGCCGGCGTGTGCCTCCTGCTGGTCGGGTTCGCCTTCAAGGTGTCGCTCGTGCCGTTCCACATGTGGACCCCCGACGCGTACGAAGGGGCGCCAACGGTGGTGACGGCGTTCATGTCCGCCGCGGTAAAGGCGGCGGCGTTTGCCGCGCTGATCCGGGTGCTGCTTACCCTGGGCGGACTGCAGCCTGTCCTGTGGAAAATCCTCTGGGTGCTCTCCGTGCTGACGATGACCGTGGGGAACCTCTCAGCGCTCGTGCAGAACAACGTGAAACGGATGCTGGCATATTCCTCGATCGCCCATGCGGGATACATCCTCGTCGGAATGGTCGCGGGCGACGTTCTGGGCGGCCAGGCGTCCCTGTTCTACCTCCTGGTGTACGCGTTCATGAACATCGGCGCCTTCGGGGTGGTGATGCTCATCGCGCAGAAGGAGGACGAGGGGTACGACATATCCAACATGGCGGGGATCGGGTTCAAGTACCCGGCTCTGGCCGGCCTTCTCACCCTCTTCCTGGTATCGCTTGGGGGGATCCCCCCGACGGCCGGGTTCATCGGGAAGTTCTATCTGTTCAGCGCCGCGATCAAGAACGGCTACATCTGGCTGGCCGTAATCGGCGTGCTGAACAGCGCCGCCTCGATATATTACTACCTGAGGATCGTGGTCTACATGTACTTCATCCCCGCGAAGGGTGAAGTGCCGGTGCCCCGCCCGCCGCGGATCGCGTTCTCCCTGGCTCTCTGCGTTTCGGCCGCCGTGGTCCTCGTTTTAGGGATCGTTCCCCGGTCCGTCCTGGAGTTCGCCGAGCGCTCCGTCCTCTCCCTC
>Ga0334722_10002834_pt1 | contig 19106 bp, 13 predicted proteins | sample C3_bottom_MG_FD_207210 | JGI IMG/M metagenome (GOLD analysis project Ga0334722, IMG submission 207210) | Sediment microbial communities from Yellowstone Lake, YNP, Wyoming, USA - C3_bottom | ecosystem: Environmental > Aquatic > Freshwater > Lake > Sediment | place: USA: Wyoming | collected...
ACCAGCGCCGACGACTCCTGGAACATAAGCGGGTATTTCAGCGGCTTGTCGTGCCCTTCAGTAATGCTCAGGAGCATCACCTTCATGTCTTCCCCGACTTTGAACTCGGCAGGACAGACAAGATTTCCGACGTTTTCGATAACAAGTATGTCCAGGGTATTGAGCGGCAGCTCCCCAAGGACCTCATAGATCATATTCGCATCAAGGTGGCAGGCCCCGCCGGTATTGATCTGGACTACGGGGGCTCCAAGGCGCTCAACACGTTCGGCGTCATCCGTTCCCGCGATATCCCCTTCGATAACGCCGATCCTCAGATCTGTCTTTTGTTCGAGCGTCTTTTCGAGGAGTGAGGTCTTACCGGCTCCCGGCGCGCTCATCAGATTTATCACAAAAACGCCCGCGTTATCGAAAAGCCGTCTGTTTTCGAGCGCTATCCTGTCGTTCGCCTCAAGTATCTTTGTCGCAACCTTTACCTTCATGAAACCTCCATATCGATTATATCAAGCTCGCGGCCGGCGGTCATAAAAAAAGACAGGCCGGCGCACGCGGGACAGGCAAGGACATATTCTGCCTCTGTGGTGAAGACTGCGCCGCAATCGCGGCAACTTCCGGTCAGGGGGACTTCCTCTATCTCGAGCAGCGCGTCCTTTGCAATGGAATCCCCTTTTATCGCATCGAATGCAAAAGCGAGGGCGTCCGGCATTATACCGGACGCCCTGCCTATTTTGATACGGACAGCATCTATCCTGGAATAGCCTTCCTTCCTGCACTGTGCCGTAACGATATCGAGCAGGTTAAGGGCTATCGATACTTCATGCATCTATGTCAGGTGTTGTCCCATTACGCCTTTGAGAGCCTCTCCTTTTCCTTTTCGTAGGCATCTTTCCCGGCATCAACTGCGGCCTTGAATATGGATTTCTTTTCTTCGTACAATTCCTTGCCCTCATCAACAAGGTCCGTAACGGTATGCTTTGTCTGATCCACCAGTCCTGTTGTCTTGTCCTTTACATCATCCGCAAACTCCTTGATCTTTTTCCTGGTCTCCTCCCCGGACTGCGGTGCCAGCAAAAGGGCAAGCCCCGCACCGACAATGCCGCCGAGCAGAAAGGACATGAGCACTGACCCTGCACTAAAACCTTCTTCTTCTTTCATTTTTTTCTCCTCTCTTCAGTAGATTTGTAAGAACAAAGCCAACCGCGGCGGCAACCCCGGTCTTCAGACTCATGACACGGATCGCCGTCGAAGCTCCGGTGACGCTGATGAGGGCATTGACAGCACTCACGGACCGGCCAACATCTCCAACCGCTCTCGAAAAGACCTTCACATCTTCAGTCATCTGCTCAACATTGCCGGTGACGTTATTAAGTGTATGCAGGTTCTTCTGGAGTTCATCCAGCGCCGGATTGAGGTTCTTTTCGACCATATGTCTCAGTGCCTCGACCGTGCGTCGCAACTCAAGCAGCAACGGAATGAGATATGCGGCAACCGCACCGAGGGCTACCGCGATGATAATCAGCCATATATTGTTCATAAGATTCCGCCTCCTTTCAAGATTATATCACACCAGCAGTCTCATGATAATCCCTCAAACGACACCAGGCAACTCCCCTTCAGGGGGCTTAACCGGAAGAATCAGCATGTCCTGCTAATCATCTTATAAATTGTAGTTATAACTGTATGATAAGTAAAGGATTTTATGGTATCCTGTAGCATCATGACCATTGAATATTTCATCAGGCGGGCCCTGTCGCTGGCTGCACGGGCATATGGCAGAACAAGCCCCAACCCGATGGTGGGTGCAGTGATCGTTAAAGGCACCAGGATCATCGCTGAGGGCTACCACAAAAAAGCGGGGACACCGCATGCAGAGGCCATAGCCCTCGAAAAAGCCGGAGCAAGGGCACGGGGCGCAACACTCTATGTCAGCCTGGAGCCATGCTGCCACAGGGACAAGCGGACCCCGCCCTGCACTGAAAAAATCATCTCGGCCGGCATACGCAAGGTAGTCATTGCGATGCAGGACCCCAATCCAAAGGTTGGTGGAAAAGGTATTGAGGAACTCCGCAGGGCGGGGGTAGAAGTTATGTCGGGCATCCTCGAGGGCAGGGCACAAACGCTTAATGAATATTACAGCAGATATATCACGACCGGCCGGCCGTTCGTCGTTCTGAAGACAGCGATGACCCTGGATGGCAAGATAGCAACTCCGGAGGGCGAATCAAAATGGATAACCGGCGAAAAGGCACGCAGGGAGGTCCATAAACTGAGGGGTGGCGTGGATGCGATCCTGACCGCCATCGGCACGGTAAAGGCCGACGATCCCAGCCTGACCTGCAGGACAGGGAGATATAAAAGCCCGCTCCGCATCATAATCGACCCCAGGCTTGATATCAGCCCCGACGCAAAAGTTTTCTGCATGCCGCCGGATACAATCATCGTAACGAGGACCGCCAGCAATACCCGAAAAAAAAACCTGCTCAGGAAGATGGGCGCGAAGATACTTGAGCATACCGGAGAAAGGGCTGACCTCGCCGCACTGATGAAGGAAATGGGAAAGAGCGGCATCATGTCTGTCCTGATCGAGGGGGGGTCGTCCCTGAACGCCTCTGCACTCGAAAGCGGCATCGTCAACAAGGTAATGTTTTTCATAGCGCCGAAGATCATCGGGGGAAAAGAATCGTTCCCCGTAGTCGGGGGGCACGCATACAGAAGCCTGGCCCAGGCATACCGCGTTTCCGATACCGTAATAAAAAAGTTCGGGGATGATATACTGATTGCCGGATATGTAAAGGAATAGCCGTATTTATTGTATTGCCTGTCAGCAGATGTTAAAATTCTTTCATGGAGCAGCGGCGTGCGTGCCTCTCATTTGATGAGGCCCCATTATACAAGTCATTAAACAAATCAGGAGGTTTCATGTCAGAGGCAAAAAAGTTTACCCGGTGGCATCTTCAGGACGAGGACCTGCGCGGACTCAACCCGATCAAGGCAAGAGATCTCATTGTAAAATGCTTCTTTGAGGCACAAAAAGAGACCTTTGCGCGGATAAAACAGGATATGGGCGGCTCAACCAGCGACAAAGATCTGATGAGCAACGTCATTGCCTCGATCAAGATGGTCTTCAGGGAGGTCGGATCCGATTATGAGAACCCGACAAAGGAAGGGATCATGAAGGCTGTCGAGTCGCTGGCAAAAAAAGCAGGTTCGTGGGGAACGCCCCAGGATATCATCGAATTTCATAAGGGCCAGATCATGAAGGTTCTGGGCATTCTGAGATAACAGGCATGGCCTCAAAGTCCTCGGTGAAAGTCGTCATAAAGCGCTCGCCGGAATTCAGCAGCAATCTCGTCGTCGATAATGTGACCTACCATGTCCAGACAGAAGACCTTGGGAAGAAAACCTGCAGGATAGCCACCCGGATCTATCAGAGCGGAGAAATCGTCTTCTCCCGGGACTCCGACTATTCGCATCTCCTGAAGCTGAAGGGTTTTGATGAAAAGCTCCGGGTAATGATGGAAAACCAGCATAAGTCGACAACAGATTTTTTTGTGCGCGGGCAGGCAGCCAAACAGAAGCAGAAATCCCAGTATTTTGAAGAGGTCCAGGGCCTGCTGAAAAAAGGCAACGGGAGTTCAGCCATTATATTGCTCGAAGAGGCACTCAGCAAATTTCCAGGGGATCCGTTCCTCCTCTCGTACTACGGATGCCTCGTGGCTATTGTCAGGAACAATCCGCGGGAGGGGATATCCATCTGTCTTGATGCTATCAGCCGTCTCGACGCGACCATACCATTCGGAAGCGAGTTTTTCCATCCCGTATTTTATCTGAATCTCGGCAGGGCCTATCTGAAGGCTGAGAAGAAACAGGAGGCTATCACGTCATTTTATCATGGACTGAAGAATGATCCTGACAATAAGGACATTCACCAGGAACTTGTAAAGCTCGGGAACCGGCGCAAACTCCCTCTGCCCTTCCTGAAACGCTCCAACCCGATCAATAAATATATAGGACTGCTGACCTCAACGGGTCTAAAAAAATAATACCGGGGCAGTAGTAAGACACTTCCGGGAGTGACACAACGATGAGTCAAGCAGGCTGCCTCAGCCCGTAATGATGCTGCAGATCTCCTTATAACGCTCGAGTGCCTTTTCAACAATCGGGGCAGGCAGCACCGGCCCCGGATAGGTCTGATCCCAATCGAGGGTCAGGAGGTAGTCCCTGATGATCTGTTTGTCATAGCTGTCCTGAGATCTGCCCGGCTGATAGGTCTTCAGTGACCAGAACCGTGAGGAATCCGGGGTAAGCACCTCGTCTATCAGGATCAGCCGGTTGTCGTACATTCCGAATTCAAACTTGGTGTCGGCAATGATTATTCCCTTCTTCTCCGCCATCTCCCTGGCCTTTTTGTAAATGCGAAGACTGGCGTCCCGCAGCTGCAGAGCCATCTCATCGCCGACGATCGCCCGCATCTCATCAAATCCAATATTGACATCATGTCCCTCGTCGGCCTTGGTGCTGGGCGTAAAAATAGGCTCCTCCAGCCTCGCCGACTCCACCATTCCGGCAGGCAGTGCAATCCCGCAGACAGACCCCTTTGCCTGGTATTCCTTCCACCCTGACCCCGACAGGTATCCGCGTACTATGCATTCGACCGGCATTGGCCGGGCCTTTTTAACCAGCATGCTCCTGCCGCTCAGCACCTTTTCATATTTATGAAGAAGGGCCGGGTAGTTCCTGACCTCAGTCGCCACAAGATGATTCGGCATAATCTCCTTCATCAGGTCAAACCAGTAAAGAGATATCTGCGTCAGTATCTTCCCCTTGCCCGCAATCCCGTTCGGAAGAACAACGTCAAAGGCAGAAATCCTGTCCGTGGCTATGATCAGAAGGTGATCGTCAATCTCATAGACGTCACGGACCTTCCCCCGCCTCACCAGCTTCAGTTCGCTTATGGTTGTTTCGGTAATGACGTCTGCCATATCTGCCATATGTCCTCCTGAAGTATTCACCTACGCGGTCACCCTCATTGCCTGGAGGCGGGCGATCCTTTCAGCCACAGGAGGATGGGTACTGAAAAGTTTCATCATGCCGCCGCCGCTGAAAGGACTGACGATCATCATATGTGCCGTCGCCGGCGGTGCATCCATCGGGATCATCTGAGTCCCCTGCTCCAGTTTCCGCAAGGCACCGGCAAGAGGCATCGGGTTGCCAAGCAGACGGGCGCCGCCTTCATCAGCAGAGTATTCCCTGGACCTGGAGATAGCCATCTGGATCAGCATGGCGGCGATCGGAGCAACGATCATCATCACGATTGCTGCAATCGGATTGCTTCCTTCGTCGTCATTATGCCTTCCGCCCATAAAGAGGGCCATATGACCGAGGTAGCTTATGGCACCGGCAATCGTGGCCGCAACCGTCCCGATAAGAATATCGCGATGGATCACATGAGCAAGCTCATGGGCCATGACCCCGGCCAGCTCATCCTCACTCAGCAGCCGCACGATGCCTTCTGTCGCAGCCACCGCAGCATGCTTCGGGTTCCGGCCGGTTGCAAAGGCATTGGGGGATTCATCGGGGATGATGTAGACCTTCGGCATCGGGATACCCGCCTTCTGACTCAACATACGGACAATACGGTAAAGGACCGGTGCCTCCGCCTCATCCACCTGGCGCGCCCGGTACATGGCAAGGACTATCTTATCGCTGAAGAAATACGAAACAAAATTCATCACGCCGGCCATCAGCAGGGCCATCAGCATGCCTGACTGACCACCGATAGCAGCCCCTCCCCATACGAGGAGCAGCGTAAGGAGCGTCATCAATATTACTGTTTTCATGCCGTTCATAAGTACCTCCTCATTCACCCTTGAAGCGTTCCCGGAAATCCCGGGTATAGTTTATTCTAATGGTTACGATTCCGCAGCGTCAACGCACGCGGGACAGCCTAGCTCAGCTTATGTCTGAGTTTCAGGGCCTTCACCTTTTTTGCCAGCCGCAGCCAATAATAGACTCCTGATGCCAGCAGTCCGATCATCACGCCATGCATGATACTTATCACAAGGATCTGAAGGTCCCCGGCTGCATTGAATGCTTCATATTCGGCGTAATACATGGTCCGGGGCAGACTGGCAAGCAGAATCCAGCAGAGGGCGTATTGCGCCATTCTCGTGATACGCTTATAGACACGGATGCAATAAAGTTCAAGGTCCTCGTCCCCTGATTCAGGACATCGCCGCGAGAGGTCCCACATGGCAAGCACACTGACCGCCAGGAAGGCAGTTGCTATTTCGTGGGAATAATTCACAACCATGATGAGGACATCGACCAGGTGCTTCATTGATAAATTGTATCATAACGGCCAAAATCAAAGTCAATAAAGGCAGGGCAAAAAATACCGATAGGATTTGACATCAGCACCTATCAGTCCTATAGTTGAATTATGAGATATCGTGTGATACTTCTGATGGGAACAATCATGCTCCTGATTGCAGGCTCGGTCACTTCCCACGCGAACACCTGCATCCAGTGCCACGGGGACCGCACCGCAATGACCGCACTGGGTTACCAGGAGTTCTTCATGCCGGACTCCCTGGTCAGGGAACAGACGAAGATGCCTGCCGTGTGTTCAGATTGCCACCTCGGCAACCCTGATGAACCATCACAAAACAGCGCCCACCAGGGGCTTTTGTCATTGAAGATTGCAGATGCGAAATTCACTGTACTGAGTCGGGAAGACATGAAACCGGCTGACCGGGAATCCTGGAGCCGGCTGACCCCTGCAGGCGATAACCGGGCAACGCAGCTTCTGCCGAAAAAAATCGTTGACGGCAGGGTCAGGGACAACCCTGACTACAACCTTCTCCTCTGGCAGGACAAGAATCCCGGGACCTTTGCCTTCAATCCGGTCCTGGCAGAAAAGGCCTGCGGAAAATGTCATGAGGGCATAGTGCAGAAGTTTCTGAAGAGCCCCATGGGAGGTGCCAGGGGAGCTCATGCCCAGAGTCAGTACCGCTCATGGACCGGGCCTGCCGGCCCGCAGAGCTGCGGTATATGGACCGGAACGCTCTCTCAACCACAACAGGAGAGGTTCACGGATGAAAGCATGAGGTATTACAACGCCCATTCGACCATGCCAGTCTCCGAAAAGACAGCCTTCAATAACCAGCGGAACTGCAATAAATGTCATGTCGGCTGCCTCGACTGCCACCTGGATGTCAGCACAAAAAACAGCTCCCATATCTTTGTAAAGAAGCCATCAGCCCTGTCCTGTTATGGAGGCGGCAAGGCCTTCATCTGCCATGCCGGCCCGCTCGAGCGGCGGCGCGGCGATGGCTATCTCAGAGGAGAATTCACCCAGGCGGCCGGCAAAGGAAAACAGCTTCTCAAGGACCGGCCTGATATTCATGCACAAAGAGGACTCGTCTGTGTCGACTGCCACACGCCAAACCAGGACACGGACTCACATGCCGACCTGCGCAGGGATGCCTCATGTACGAAGTGTCATGCCAAGGTTGTACGGGCTCACGATACAGGCCCTCACAAAAAAGTCGATTGCGCTGCCTGCCATACAACTCTTATAGGAGGCTATGCCTTTAACTTCTGGTCAGCGGTCGGCCCTGAGGGCAACGAAAACCCGATCACCCGGATTCAGGACTATCAGGTCGAAGCCGTTCGACCGCTGCTGATAAGGAATCCGAAAGGCAGCTGGATACCCGTCCACCTTGTTCCCCATACCTCGGGAAATATAAAGGCCGACGAAGTCACTCTGTCAAAGCGGCTTATATTCAGAAACCGGCCTGATGTGCAGATAGACAGGCGTTATTTCTCGAACGACTCCTATGCAATCACCGGCCTTGTCAGGAATATCGACGGCAGGGATCACGACACCATGGTATGGTTTAACCTCGACCGGGTTGCCCACGCAACCGGAAAGTCGCGCAGCTGTGATGACTGCCATGCATCGGCCACTCAAAGAATCGTCACCGGATTCGAAGGGGGTTCATATAAGGACCTTGATGATGGTCAATATACGATCATCGCCGACAAGAAGGGGCTTCGCATCACCGACTTTAAAGATACAAAGACCGGGGCAATCCCGAAAGACCTCCTGCCCCTGAAGGATAAATGGTCTCTGGAGGGTGATTTTTCACTGCCTGCAATAAGGAATAAGTCCTTGTACCGAAAGATGGAAGCAGCGTATAAAAAAGAAACCTTCAGCCATTAAGAGCCGCAAGCGCCTTTTCCCATTCCTCCGGAGTATTCACATTTTTCCAGGCCTGTTGCAGGTGCGCCGGGATGACCGGCTTTATGACCTTTGGATGGGCTGCAATCATCTGGAGCCGCGACCCTCCCTTCTGAGCCAGTGATCCGATGAAATCAAAAATCTCCGGTTCGTAGCAGGCGCCGGCCGCCTCGACAATCTCAGACCCCTGAAGCTGGGGCATGACCGCCCATACGCCCGGTCTGCGATGGTCCAGAAGCCATTGCCAGGCCCCCTCGTGCATCAGAGGCATATCGACAGATGATATGATCCAGCTGCTCAGGGGTGCCCATCTGAAGGCACTGAGCATTCCTGCCAGAGGTCCCACGGTCTCGGTAACATCCGGGAGCCTGTCGGCTTCTCTAAGAGTCTCGGCGATCTCGGCAGCGCCGAGCAGCACTGTCCGGGACGCCACAGAAGAGAGAATGCCGGCCATGCGTTCGGCAAGAGTCCCTCCGCCTATTCCGAGCATCGTCTTGGGACTGCCCATGCGGCTGCTTTTCCCCCCGATAAGCAATCCGGCCCTAACCTGCCGCGCGTTATGAAAGCGCACGAGTTCCTCCCGGATATACTGAAGGAAATGGCCCAGATATGCAGGATCATCCCGGTAAAGAACGATATGATTCTCCGCAGGCCCCTGGTACACCGTATCCTCCGGCTTTCTCTTCTCTCCTGCTTCGCGAGGCGGCGAGTTCGTCTCAAGCCATACCTTGCTGATATCCGTACCCTTATACCCTTCCACCAGGATAAGATCGAGACCATGAGGAAACCTTGACAGGGCATCCTGAAGATCTCCTCCGGGCTGCGAAAACCGGCAAAACAACTGAAGATCGTCCCTTCCGGCGACAACGTCAGCCCCGGCCCTGAAAAACCGGTCAGTATCCTTTCCCTCGGTGTCAAGCTCAAGCATATGGTGCGTATGCTTGAGCACTCCGACAGAAAGGCCCTGACTCTTCAGTTCAGGCAGGGCCTTCTCGATAAGGGTCGTCTTGCCTGAGCCTGAATAGCCGCTGATACCCATGACGCATGAAGGGACCATAATCATGCTTACATGATATCATCTGGTGATGGCCGGCGACAATCCGGAGGTTTCTATTATTTTCCATCTGTTATAAAATACGAAGAAAAGACACAGGGAGCGTATTGTGAAGATCGCGTATTTTGATTGTTTTTCCGGCATCAGCGGGGACATGTGCCTGGGCGCGCTTGTTGATGCAGGCGTGCCGCTCGAAGCCCTTGAGAAGGAATTGAAAAAAATCCCGGTAGCCGGCTATACGCTCAAATCGCGGAAGGTCAGGCGGTCCGGTTTCTCTGCGACCAAGGTCGATGTTCTGATCGATGATAACTATGCCGGAGCACGGAAATGGAAAGATATCCAGAAGCTTGTCAGAGAATCCTCTCTCTCTCCATCCACAAAGAGCAAAGGACTTTCCGTCTTCAGGTCACTCTTTGACGCGGAGGCAAAGGTCCACGGGGAGCCGGTCAGCAGAATCCATCTTCATGAATTAGGGGCGGTCGACTGCATTGTCGACATCTTTGGCACATTGACAGGACTTGAGATGCTCGGAATAAAAGAGGTATATGCATCATCCATCAATCTCGGCAGCGGCACGATCAGGTCTTCTCATGGCATGCTCCCTGTCCCTGCCCCTGCAACGGCTGAACTGCTCAGGGGGGTCCCTGTCTATGCTGCAGGAGATCCGTTCGAGAAGACGACACCAACCGGCGCAGCCTTGATCAGTTTTCTTGCAAAAGGCTATGGTGATATGCCGCCGTTCATCCCTGAAAAAACAGGTATGGGCGCCGGGGGAAAGGACCCTGCAGCGATGCCGAATGTTTTGAGGGTCCTGATCGGTGAGACGACCGGGGCACCCGTTCGGGACAGCATTATGGTTATAGAGACGAATATCGACGACATGAACCCGCAGATCTATGAATATGTCTCTGAGCGGCTTTTTGATGCAGGGGCCCTTGATGTCTTCCTCACGCAGATCCTGATGAAAAAGATGCGGCCGGCCGTAACGCTCAGCGTTTTGTCTGACAGGGAAAAGATGCAGGAGATGATTGACATTATCCTGAGCGAGACAACTAGCATCGGCGTCCGGCATTATGAAACCTCACGGACCAAGCTGGAGCGAAAAACAGAAAAGGTAGAAACAGGCTACGGAACGATCCGGGTCAAGTTCTCGGGTACCAGCAAACGCGCCATAACCGTAACGCCGGAGTATGAAGACTGCAAGGAGCTCGCGCTGAAAAAGAAAATCTCCCTATCTGAAGTTATCGAGGCAGCAAAAGCCGCTGCACGAAAACGATGAACAGCCTTCAACTGGGCTGTTGGCCATGGGCTGAATCGTATCTGTTAGCGCGTATCACTTGTCAATCTGCGACACAACCGGGTGGCACCCCTGGCAGTGGTATTCCGAACACGGGATCCTTCGCGCATGGAAGCTCGTATTTGGGAATAAATGGCACTGCCTCGGCACCGAAGGCCATCGTCGACGGTGTCCAGGTGATTACGAGTAGTGCGAGAGGAGTACAGAAGCTCCTCGGATCACACTTCTCTGCTGCGGGGAATCCAGATCCGAAGAAGATTTGCTTACACTCAGGATGGAAGGTAAAGATACAACCCCTCTCCACCTGATTTCCCGCCAGAAAGAAACCCTGCCCCTTAGCTGCAACACCCGGCCATTCAGCCACGCTGTTGGTCGCCGCGTAGAGTTGCTCGGAAAAGCCCTTGAAGCCGCCGGTGATCTTGGTAAAGTTCTCCAGAAGCTGGTTCTGCGCCTCCGCCGCGCTCGATGCCGCTAATTTCGAGTTCAGACTGCTCAAATCCTTGAGTGCCGCAAAGCCCTTGATGAGCCCGGCAATTTGATCAATGGCCGACGCAATCGCGCTCGGGCCGAGAATCCAGACTTGCGTTTCCTCGGGCAATTCCGAGGCGCCGATTAGTTCAAGAAAGGTTCCTGGCGCTTCAAAGATATGGAATGATTGTGATGCGCCGGTAACGATACCCGCCATCGCCGTATCGCCGGTGATACCGGCGTCTCGCAACAAGCTTTGTGCGGCGAGCGCGGCACCCGAAGCCACTACTTTCCAAATAATGGGACCATAGTAGTCCTTCACCAAGTCCATATGGATCGAGGTGGCAGAGCTTAGTTCGGTGAGGCTGCCGGAAAAAGCATTCGTATGGAACGTAGGATCACCGCTACCGGAAAATGATTCACTTGCGGAGCCACTGGCTGCCAACAGAGGTGTTGCCGTCAACGTACGGTCGATTTCCCGCATGAGCAGTGAAAGGCTCTGAGGAAGCGCACGGGTAGCGAGATAAGTCGTGTGGTCAAGATTGCTGACCACGCCATGCAATGAGGGTGAGGTCAGCGCAAGCGGCCTGGCAGCGGCTGCGGCATCGATCAACGCCGCCCGCACCGCGTTGATTGACACGCTACTGCCTCCGTACTGGGCGGCAACCGTACGCATCGCCTCTGTGAGCGCTTCCAGCGCAGCGCGGTCAAGGACATCTTCAGCACTCGGGCCGTGCCCGGCCGCCGCGAGCTGCGCTGGGGTCATCGGCAGCTTGTTCGGGGTGATCAGCAGCGGCGTCTGCGCAAGGAATTTGTGTTCCCATCCTTTCCACGTCGTCACCATGGCGCGCAGCGTGCTCCTCATCGTTACGGCATCGTTGGCGAGACGCGCCGCATCGAGAGTTTGCCGCTGCGTCTCCATCAACGCCAAGACATGCAATAAATCCTGGATCGGCTTTTGCGGCGAGAAGCCGGCGGCAGGCGCCAACAGCACGGCGAACGGCACCCGGGCAGATCGGCCACCACCACCAATCTCCGTGGCGACCAATTCAAAGCCGCCCAGCGTGTTGATGCCGGTCACAATGTTGTTGCCAGACACCGTGGGCAGTGCACCTAGCGCACCACCTGCCACGGCAACTGCCATTGTTACCGGAGGCGGCGACGCGTTGCTACCATCGGAGTTAAACGCGAGCACCGTGAAACCAATACTGCCGCCCGCCGCGACCGCGCCCTGTGCAAGCCTCAATTCGAGCCCAATGCCGGACGAGACGACAATCTGTGCCGCAGCCGGAACGACCTCACTCCCCGCGCTCGGCGTCTGGCTGATGACCTGCCCACGCGGCACCGTCTGCGAAAAAGTGCGACCAAAGCTGACGGTGAACCCCGCATTCGACAACTTCGTTTGAGCAGTTGACTCGCTTAGTCCGACCGCATTTGGCACCAACACCGGGGCGGGGCCTTTGGAGACCGTCAGCCGAATGTCGTCAAAACGCCCGACGACCGCGCCTGCAACCGCGTCCTGCGCCAGCACGGTGCCTGCGATTTGAGGGGCAAAAGTCTCCACCCACTGCACGCCCTGCAAGTCCATCGCGATAAGCGCCGTCTTCGCCGCCTCGAACAACATCCCCACCACGTTGGGTACCGTGAGCGGTGTAATGGTGAGATTGACGACGAAAATCTGATCGGCACTCGCTCCACGTGAGTCAGTCGCCGTGACGATAACCGTCGCCCAACCCCAGTCGCAAGGGTACCCATACGAGCCACAGGTCGGCTCGAAACGGATGCGAGCCGGGCCGCTCATCGTCACCCAGGTCGGCGCGGACTTGAGCGAAAAGGTGATAGTGTCGCCCGCATCCGGGTCGACAGCAGCGACATCGTAATAATTCGTCACCAACCCTCCCGGTGGGTTGGGGCCAAAGCGCTGCCACAGGCTCCTGGGCGGCGTGGAGGTGAATACAGGCGGCTGATTGTCGGGAACAATATCAATAATGATGTTGGCCGGCGCCGACATGGCTGAGCCGTCGCTCGCCCGGTAGGTGAAGCTCGTGGCCTGTGCCAGGCGCGGATCGCGCACCGTGCCCTGCTGCTCGGGGACACGAAACACGCGAGACACAGTGGTGTCGTGCAGCACGCGTGCGTTGTTATCGATCGCCGTTGAGCGGTATTGAATATGAGGAAACGCCTTGGGCCCGGGCAACCAGTGGTTGCTGCCACCGCCACTCAAGACGATGGGTCCGACCAGTTTGGCGCACTCCGTTGCGAAATCGGCGCCCGAAAAGCCGCAGTTGAACTGAAAAGTTGAGTTTTGAACAATGTCTACATGACCGTCATTATTCATGTCGAGCAATATCAGCGCTGATACATCGTTGTACGTATTGCTGTATGTCCAGTACGGGTCGACCTTGCGCAGCCCGCTGCGGCCATTGAGGATCATGATGCGGGAATTGGCTGAAAATACGACTTCTGCCGCGCCATCGCCATCGAGATCGTAGACCTGCGGCGCGGCATTAGCCACCCGAAAACTCTCCACGGCATTCGTATAGTACGGGGCCAGCGTCGCGTTATCCGGCAGGTCGTCGGGAACCTTGTACGCCCAGATCGGCCGACCATCGTCACGAAACGCATAGACCGTCCCATCGGCCCCGAGAACGATGTCGGATCGGCCATCGCCATCGACATCGGCAATCGTCAACGGGGTGAACCAGTACGTCTGCAACGGAATGCGCCGTTTGAGCTGGCCGTCAAAGCTGTAAATGAAAATTCCGCGATTGTCGACGCCGGGTTCGCCGCTGCTTCTTAGATGGATAATCTCTGCCTTGCCGTCGCCGTCGAGATCCGCCACAGCGGTGTCATTGACTGTATTCACCAGTTGCCAGGCAAAATCAAAACCGCCCCCCGCGTTCTGCATCCAGATCTCGGTGCCTGACACCAGATCCACACGGCCGTCGCCATCGATGTCGATCGCGATCGGCGGCATTTGCCATAGGGCATCGGGGCCGCCGGGACGGCTGGCGGTTGCCGCCGGATTGCGCACGACCAGCGTCTGCAAGACGCTGCCGTCAGTACCGCTGATGATGAATGTAGCGCGGCAAGCAACATTTTCATCGGCGACGAGCCCGGTCACAGCACGGCAGCCGGCGTAGTGACCGACGTTGGACGTATCGTAGTAGTAGGTGTAAGCATCGTTGTGGGGGATTTCCGCGCGCATCAGTATCACCGGCGCGCCATCGGCTGCCAGTCGTGCGACACTCAACCCGCGTCCATACGCCAGTCCGCCCGGAGTCAAGCCCCCTGGCGGTACCGTCGGCGCGCCGCGCGAATTATCCGGATGCGGTTTCGAGAGCGGCGGCGACACCCATTTCACCTTGCCCAGGTGATCGTAGGCGATGATGTTATCGTGCCATGGACTGCCCGAGCGCGAACAGAGGGTTGTGAAAACGTAGGCGGGATGACCGCTGTCATCGACATCGGCCAAAACGCGATGATTCATGGCATACCCGGTCCCGACTTCGCAGTCGGTCGCTCCCGTCCTGTCAATCGCCCAAAGTTGGACGCCGTCGCTGCCCGACCAGGCCCGGATGTCCGCATTGAGGTTGAAGCTGATGATGTCCGGATAGCCATCGCCGTTCAAGTCAGCCACCAGTTCGTGCGCGCCGGCATACGATTCGGTATGATTGGCGTTCCACAGCTTGGCCACTGTCAGCGGATCGCCCGGCACCGTTGCCGGAGCCTGGTAGGTGAAGCTGCCATCACTATTGAACGCGTTGACCGTTCCGAGGCCGGGATCGGTCAGGCGTGTGACCGCCAGTGCGTCGCCGTCAGGATCGGCATCGTTCTTGAGCACGCCGTTGGCGGCATTGACAGAGAGAATTGCATTAACCTTCACGGTGTAACTGTCGTCCTTCGCATTCGGAGCAACGTTACTGGTCACGTTCAGCGTGAACATCTTGGCATCAAAAGCGCCGCCTGGGTCTTGCACGCTCACCTTTATCGTATGGATTCCCAATTGCGCGAGCGTTGGCGTCCACGCGAGCGTCGCCCCGGACATGCTCATTCCGCTTGGCGCGCTCAGGAGGCTGTAAACCAGAGGACTATCACCATCTGGATCGTACGCTACTATCATTCTGCTGAATGCGGCACCGGCGCGCAGCGTAGCGTCTGCAGGCTGCTCCAACTGCGGTGCGCGGTTGCCGGCGACCACCGTTACCGTAAAGCTCTTTTGGTCACTCAGTCCATTCTGGTCTGCAACCCGGGCCGTAAAATTGAAGCTGCCGGGACCGGGTGGCGCAAACTGCAAATGCGCGCTGCCGGCCGGATTCATTTGCGCGCCGCTAGGTGCTATTGGCAGCGAATAGGTGAGGGTATCTCGTACATTGCTGTCGTTCGTGGTCAGCGTCAGTTTGAGCGCGTCACCTAATATCATCGTTCGGTTCCCTGGATTGATCAAGGTCGGCGCGACATTGGCCGCCGCATTGACGTTGATGGTGACATCACGACTCGTGCTCAAAGCGCCGTCGCTCGCAGTGAGACGCAAAGCGTAGGTTCCCGCTGCGGCAAAACCCACCTGGGTGGTCGGCAATGCCGGATTGCCGAAAGACAATGGCACAGGCAAACCGGGGCCAGTGACCACACTCCATATGCTCGTCAAGGCAGCGGGTGTCGGCAGGCCATCGTCACTGACGCTGCCCGATAGATTCATCAACAGGGTGCCATTGCTGTTTAACGTTACGGTCTGGTTCGGCCCGGCATTCACCTGCGGCGACTGGTTGCCGATGGCGTCCAGTCGTACATCGGCATCAATACGAAAATATAGATTGTTCTGGTCGCTCTGATAAAAAACCGCTGCGATGTCGGCGTTAATTGGGGCATCACCTTGCGGATCGGTAACCGCCGGCGCAATGCCGGACCAGTCTCCGGGATTACCATCAAGAATAACAGCGGCAGCCAGGGCAATACCGGCTCCGATTACCAGCACCAGGACTAAGCCGATCAGACGAACCAGCGGACCACCGCGCAAATGCCAAAGGCCAATGAAGAGCAATGCCGATGCCATAAGCCCCAGCATCCATGAAGAGAGCGGCACAGCGTATGGAGAACTGACAGCGGCCAGGAATGCTGCGGTAGCATCGGCTCCGTTAGTCGCGTTCTGGCTTGTCGCCAGGATGCGCAATGAGCCGGCATCAGAGGTCAGATTTGACAGCGGAACAGCCGTCTCGATGACCGCCAGTCCCGAGGTGCCCAGTCCTAATCCGACCGGCCAGCCGCCGTTGTTTATGATCAATGATGCACCCAGCGTCCCGCCGTTACAGACCTGCGACTCGACGCGGGCAACGGCAGCTGTTGTTGTGGTAGTTGATATGACGGTAGAGAGGACCTGTTCAATTCCGGCGGCGGGGCCGTTCGCTGTTACGACCTGGCATCCGGTATTGCTATTGTTATCAGAATCAATCAGCAGCAAAAAGCGCTGCTCAGCAGCAAAGGCAGGAGTTGCCAGGACAATTGCCAGCAGCAGACCGATCGCGAATAATCTTTTCAGCATCGTTCCCATGCCAAAGCCCTATTCGTCTTTAGATACATATGCAATGCACTTAATCAAATTAGGATTAAGGGAAAATGAGAATCGAAGAGGCCTAATGCTGCTAACCGGCAAAAAAATCCCCCTATTAAATCATGCACTGGAAAAAAATTGACACGAAGAACAAGCCTATTTAAGCATCAGGCATTGATTCTGTCAAGCTGTTAATTGCATTTATCAGACAGGCTTATAGTGTCTCTTAGACCGCCTGAGTTCTACTGCTCGCCAGGCACCGGCCCACATAGCAACGAGTCGGCTTAGCGTCGCCGCACATAGTTGCAGATGGCAAAATGTCTCTTCCCATAAGAAACATCGCTCCAGCAGCAGAAACGCTGTTTGTCCTCCTCTGCAGAGCCGCTGAGGCGGACAACTACTTAGAGGCGTGAAGTAATGGCATATTGCTTGTTAAGAAATCATGAATCCCCGGGGCAAGCAAGCCTGCCGGCAGGCTTGCCCGAGGACGAGAGGTTAGGGACTTTTTCAACAGTCTCAAACCGTTTTCAGACCGGCCTGAACCGCTTGAGCCGCAAGGCATTTGAAACTACCGTCACCGAGGAAAATCCCATCGCACCTGCTGCCAGCATGGGATTGAGCAGTATGCCGAAGAAGGGGAAGAGGACACCGGCTGCAACAGGAATCAGGATCACATTATAGGCAAAGGCCCAGAAGAGATTCTGTTTGATATTGCGCATGGTCGCCTTCGAGAGCGCTATCGCGGTCGCCACCCCTCTGATGTCGCCGCTGATCAGCGTAATGTCAGCGGCCTCCATCGCCACATCGGTCCCGGTACCGATCGCGATCCCGACATCGGCCCGGGCCAGCGCCGGCGCATCGTTGATCCCGTCACCGACCATGGCCACAACCTTTGATTCGGACTGGAGCCTTCTGACATTCTCCGCCTTCTCCTCTGGCAGTACCTCTGCCAGGACGCGATTGATACCCGCCTGGGCTGCTATGGCCTCCCCGGTCCTGCGATTGTCCCCGGTCATCATCACCACTTCTATGCCCAGGGCCTGAAGGGATTTCACCGCAGAGACAGATTCGTCCTTCAGGGTATCAGCGACTGCGATGATACCTGCGGCACGTCCGTTGATGGCAATATACATTGGGGTCTTTCCCTGATCAGCGAGTTTCGCAGCTGCTGCCTTCAACGAATCCACCGGCACGCCCTCCACGTTCATCAACCTTTCATTGCCAAGGAGAACGGCCTGCCCGCCAATCTCTGCCCGAATGCCATGACCAGGGACAACGGAAAATTTCCCGACATCTTTAATCGCGAGCCCACGTTCCCGGGCTTTCCTGACAATCGCCTCTCCAAGGGGATGCTCAGATCCTTTTTCTGCAGAGGCTGCATATATGAGAATCTCATCCTCAGGAACTCCGGTCGCGACAATCTCTGTCACTTCGGGTCTTCCCTTTGTCAGGGTACCGGTCTTGTCGAATATCACCGTCGTTACTTTGTGCGCAATCTCAAGCGCGTCACCGCTTCTGATCAGTACTCCGTACTCGGCGCCTTTCCCGGTACCGACCATAACAGAGGTCGGCGTTGCCAGACCAAGTGAGCAGGGGCAGGCAATGATCAGGACTGCTATAAAATTCAACACCGCATAGGTGAATGACGGAACAGGCCCGAACACATACCAGACGATGAAGGTCAGAGTGGCTGCGCCCATGACCGCCGGGACAAAATACGAGGCGATCAGGTCGGCCATGCGTGCGATCGGCGGCTTCGAACCCTGGGCCGACTGGACCAGGTCGATGATATGGGCAAGCATCGTGTCGCGTCCCACCTTCAGGGCCTCGAACCTGAACGAGCCGGTCTTGTTGATTGTTGCCCCGATAACCGTATCACCGGTTTGTTTTTCGACTGGCATCGACTCGCCGGTGACCATGGATTCGTCAACTGACGAATAACCCACGCGGATAATACCATCTACCGGAATCTTGTCCCCGGGCCGCACCACAAGCATATCCCCGATCTCAACATCTTCGACCGGTATGTCAGTCTCAAGGTCACCCCTCACCACCTTCGCCGTTCTCGGCTGGAGCCCGATTAGTTTCTTGATCGCCTCAGAGGTCTGACCTTTTGCACGTGCCTCAAAGAGTCTGCCCAGGAGAATCAGAACGATGATCGTCGCAGAAGTGTCGAAGTAGACTTCAGCGGAATAGCCCTTGATCTCAAAGACCTGCGGGAAAAAAGTGGCAACAATACTATAAAGATATGCGGCCGACGTTCCGACCGAAATGAGTGTGTTCATATTTGTTGTGCGGTGGCGGGCAGCGGCAATGGCTCCTGCATAGAACTGCCGCCCGATCCAGAACTGGACCGGCGTTGCCAGCAGCAGCTGGATTATATGGTTCGTCTGCGCCGGAAGGTGTATGATGTGTGACAGCCCGAGATGATGCCACTGCATCAGGACCATCAGGGGCAGCGCAAGGAGCGCACCGATGATGACCTTTGCCTTCAGCT
>Ga0334722_10002835_pt1 | contig 19099 bp, 21 predicted proteins | sample C3_bottom_MG_FD_207210 | JGI IMG/M metagenome (GOLD analysis project Ga0334722, IMG submission 207210) | Sediment microbial communities from Yellowstone Lake, YNP, Wyoming, USA - C3_bottom | ecosystem: Environmental > Aquatic > Freshwater > Lake > Sediment | place: USA: Wyoming | collected...
GTTTCTGCCGGGAATGCGATTCGGAGAAAACGAAAAGTGGTGGAGGCCCAGGAGTTTCAGGGCATCCCCACACGAAGGGCTGGACATCCTGACTTTTTTGGATGGGTTTGGCGTTGTGCAGCAACTGTCAGCCGCCGCAAGAATTCCGCCCTTGCTAAGTGGAATCGTGGTCGGTAGGGCCAAGGATTTCCTGGGAGAAACCGTCATTCTTGCCCACGACTTCTATGACCAGGCCGACCGTCGACTGCACACCTTTTATGCGCATCTGCAACCGGCAGAACCTCCCGAAATCACGGCAGAAATTACCCGCGACAGCCAGCTCGGCAATGTTGCCTGGGCGCGCCCAAGCAATACCGGCTGCCCGCCCCATCTGCACCTGTCTCTGGCTTGGGTGGACAAATCCATGTCCATTCAGGATTTTGCTTGGGATAGATTTCGCGCCTCAGAAACATTCAGGCCTGGCGACCCACTGGCGCTAATATGCGGAAACTGAGCACTGGTTTAGCCAATATCATAGCACCTTCCCCAGTTTTTGCCTGGCCTGCCGGTACATCCGGTCGGTCATCCAGCGGATGAGAGCAGGGAACCAGCGGTTCATTCGCCAGATGAATTTCGCCTCGCCCGGCAGGATCATATATCTGCCCGCCCTGATCCCGGTCACGAAAATGGCTGCGACCTCCTGGGCACTCATCAGCTTGGCCTTCTCCGAGATGAGCGCGCACTCGGGCGGCTTGCTCCGGTTTTCCTGGGCAAAGCCAGGGGTGTCCGTGTCGGGCGGGAACAGGAGCGAAAAGTAGATATTGTAGGGCTTCAATTCATTCCTCAGTGCCTCGGTGAGGCCGACGATGGCGAACTTCGTCGGCGCATAGGCGGCATACCCCATGACCCCGAAGTAGCCCATCATCGATGTTATGTTGGCGATATGCCCTTTCCGCGCCGCCATGAAGTGCGGCAGAAGGATGGAGATGGGCACTAGCTGGCCGAAATAGTTCACCTCCATGCACTGCCGGTGGTCCGCAAGCGTCAGTTCCTGGACGTACTGGGGATAGGCGTACCCGACAGCGTTGATCAGGTAGTCCGGCACCCTGCGGCGGCTGATGAAGTCGTTCAGCAGCGGGGCGAGACGCTCGACATCGGTGGTATCACAGGCGATGGTCTCGACGAACCGAGAGGGTCCGATCGCCAGGCTGGCCAGTTCAGCCGCGACGAGATCAAGTCTGTCCCGGTTCCGCGCCACCAGGCAGACGTTGCCGCCGCGCCGCAAGATCTCCTTGGCCGTTTCCTTGCCGATTCCCTGTGAACCGCCGCAGATAATCGCGGTTTTCCCCTCCATCTTTCCTCCTCTACCTATACCCGCGCATCGGGGCCAAGGTCGGTTTTCCCCGTCGACTGGGCCAGATTAAACACCGCGCAGACCGCGACGGAAAATCCGTGCGCTGTAGTGACTCCCCCGATTACGGAATGGCCGCCCGCATAGGCTTGGTGCAAAATATTCGGCACAAAGCGTTGACCTGGGAATTCGGCGCGGATGGAAATCTCTTCCCAGCCTAAGCGCAGGCCGGTTGCCTGCCGCATGGCCTTCATGGTCGCCTCCTTGGCAGAAAATAGCCGGTAGGGAAACGATGGGCAGGGCCAACGGGGCTGGCGTTCGTCCTGGTTGAATACCAGATCTCCGGCGCCTGCCGGGAACAGGCGGCCCATGGCCTCAAGGTCGATGCCGATGCCGAGCAGGGCCGGATCGTAGCCGGCCACGGCGGCAACCAGGCCGCCGCTGTGGCTGATGCTGCCTTTCAGTGGAGGTGGCCACAGTGGCGAACCGTCGGAATTACGCAGGATGGGCGCCACTGGATACCCCAGACGGTTAATGACCGCCCGAGCCTCCCGGCGTCCTGCGGCAAACTGAGCGGCGCGCCTGGGCGCCATGTGGGCGGTCAGCTCCCGCTCATCGGCGGTAAGCGCCAGTATATCTCCGCCGCCCGGCCCGACCCTGACGCTCCACGTCTCGTGGGGAAGCATGGCCGCGAACGTCCGCTCGATGAGCGAGGCAATCACTCCCAAACTGCACCCTTGGCGCAGGCGCTCGCCCATGCCGCAGCCTTACGCCGCCCCGACCCGGTGCAGCAGATCCACCAAACCGCCGATATCGGTGAGTTTGGACAGCTCCGCCCGCGGCACCCGAACCCGGAGCTCGCGCATGCTGCACGAAACAATCTCGACGATGTCGAGGCTGCTCGCCCCCAGATCCTTCATCGACGCCTCGCGCACCACCGCCGCCGGATCGACATCCTCGCAGATATCGGTCAGATGTTTTTTGACGACGCTGAACACCTCTTCATTGCTCAATTGGCCCATCTTCTTTCTCCTTTTGCCACTGTAGTTTGTGTTTTCGTTTCGCCCGTTCGGCGATACCCATCAGATTGTCAAAAAATTCAAAACCCTTGTCGACCATAATCACCTGGCCGCCCACCGCGTCCATGAGGCCGCTGCCCAGGGCGAGCAAGACATTGCCGACCTCGGCCGGGGTGGTATAACAGTCGTCGAAACCACCGACACTTTCCAAGAACTGGTGAAATTCCGCCCCGAAGGTGGCGTCGAACGACTCGGTCCGGACCAGTCGGGAGCGGACGATATTCACCCGAACCCCGTCATCAAAGAGGCGGAAATTCAGGTAGCGACACATGGTCTCAAGCACCGATTTCGACATGGCCACGAAATCGTAGTTCATGAAGTAGCCGTCGGGCCCGTCGCTGGATAAGCCCATGACGTAGCGAGGGTAGCGGCCGAACCGTTTTTTGATGGCGGCCGTGTAACCCCAGAGGGGCCAGGCCGAGTAGTCGATGCTCTGAAACAGGCCACGCTTGCTCCACGCCTCAACCGAATCGGTTTTCAGGGCAAAGGCGACATTGGAGATCAGCACGTCAATGTGGTCATGGCGCGCCGCGATTTGCTCGAGCAGGTGGACGGTATCTTCTTCGTTCACCACATCGGCCTCCAAGATCATCGGCTCGGGGGCGCCGCAGTCGCGAAATTTTTGCCGGACCTCATCCTCGTCGGCTGAGCCCCAGCGGTAGGTAAGGATCACCTCCGCCCCCGCCCGGCCGTAGGCGAGTGCCCCGGCCAGGCCTATGCCCATGGTGCCGCCCGTAACCAGTACGGTTGTTCCCTTAAGATTGATCATTCTTCACTCCATCCTTCCAGATCCAGGGTTTGTAGGCTGGTTTCATGCATCAGACTTTCCAATAGGGACGCCTCCTGACAGGCCTTCAGCCGCGGGTAGGCCAGCGTCCGTTTAAGCAGAGCCACGTTCCGGGCGGGATTGGCCGCCACCGCATAGGCTAGTTCATAGCAGCGGTCGAGGACGGCGGACTTCGATACGACCTCGATGGGACACTGGCGATAGGCGCTGCCCTTGGGGATATCGCCCGAGTAAAGAAGCCGGTGGGCGAAGGGTCGCCCCAGATAATCCTCGGCCAGCCGGGTTACTCCCATGCCCGGGGTGATGCCATGGCGCATGAAGTTAAACCCGTAGCGGCTTTCTTCGGCGATCACCGCCATATCCGAGGCCACCACCAAGGCGAAGCCGCCGCCGATGGCGGTACCGGCCGCTGCGGCGATGATCACCGAGGAATGACGCAACAGCCGTTCACTTAAGACCAGCTCCGCCGGGGCGATGCGGGCGTTCTTAAGATCGAGCAATAGCTGTCTGGCCGCGCCGCTACAAAAAAAATCTTCGGTGCCGGAGAGAATGACGGCGGCGCACTCCGGGTCGGCGTGGGTTTCCTCAAGTGCGGCTAGCAGGGCGCCGACAAACTCGGCGGTGAAGGCGTTTTTCCCCGCCGAATCGAGCATCTCGATGCAGGCGATGCCCTTGCCCACTTGGCGGAGGCGAACCAGATCGTCCTGCTTTTTGACTTTTCCCAGTTTCATGGCGCTCATTATGAAAATTGATTAGCCCTATTTTCAGCCATTCCCGAACAAATTCATCCAACGAGAGACAGAGAATCAATCAACTTGGGCCGTTCTTCGGCAGGCTCAGGATGATCGGAATTACATTATTTGATATCCTTAGGGCACTGATCCATGAAACAGTTAAACCGATCACCCTGAGCCTGTCGAAGGACGGCCCAAACAGCCTGTATCTCTAAACGAGTTCTATGCCAAAACATGCAAATACAACATATTGTTGTTGGTCTTAATGGGGTTGAAGGTTAGTGGTAATCAGTTTTCAAAACAGTTCACCTGCCGCCATCAGCTGCAGTCGCTCCCGAACCTCGGGATCGGTGAGACGCGAATAGGTCAACCGGGTTGCCTCTTCCAGCTCCTGGCCCAGATCTGGTTCAAAACTGAATCGGTGTTTCACGGCCTGCCGCCCTGCCAGCTGCGCCCGGCCCAGTCTTCTCGCCTCATAGCGCAGCACCCGCTCGAAGCCTGCCCCGTCGGTCAGCACATCAACCAGGCCGACCCGTTCCGCCGTGGCGGCGTCAATGGTCTCGCAACGCAGGGCCAGCAACCGGGCGGCCTGCAGGGTCAGTCTATCCCGGAGGACGACCGAGACGATGGCGGGGGAGAAGCCGTAGAGCGCCTCCGGCAGTCCGAAGCAGGCCTGATCCGTGGCCACCACCACATCGCAGGCCGCCGCCAGACCGAGGCCGCCGCCGATGGCCGCGCCCGCAACGGCGGCAATGGAAACCAGCGGGCTTTCCCGCAGCCAGTGGAGGATTCCGGCGAAGGCCCGCAACCCCGCCAGTAGACGTTCGTCCGTCTGATTTGATTCGCTAAAATCCATGCCCAGACAGAAGACCTTGCTGCCCTCGACCGCTCGCAGCACAATTACGCCATCGTCCGGGGCTGCCGTCAGGGCTTGGTTGAGCTCGGCCAAGGCGCGGTGGTTCAAGGACTCCGGCAGCCGGATGACCGTCAGGGGGACGCTCATTGCTTTAGCTCCAGTCGTAGTCGCGGACAAATTCCTCGGCGCCGCGGAAGGTCAGTAGATGTTTTCCGGCGTAGCGCTCCTGATACCAGTCGTCCAGGCCGTCCTGCCCGACCCGGAAATCCCCCTGGTCGATCTGGGCGTGCCGCCGGGACTCGGCCTCCTCGTAACCGGCGACGGTCAACGGTTTGCGCTGGTCGAGGGCGGTGCGGAGGGTGGCGGCCTGCTCCCTGGCCGCCGCTGGATTAAGGCAGCTGCCGCTGTAAAATTCGGCGCAGGAGCCGGAGCCGTAGGAATAGATGCCGCAACGGCCCCCGGCCGGATGTTCCTCAGCCAGCGAGGCGGCGGCGGCCAGAAGCGAGATGAAGACGCTGGCCGCGTAAGTGCCGCCCATGCGCCGGTTGAATTCGAGACTTGGCGCCACCCGTTGGGCAAAATCCGCCTCCACCGCGCCTTTGTCGTAGCCAGGCAACGAGCGCAGCACGCTCTTATGGGCCCGCCGGGTAATCCCACCGAAGGGGGCGTGATAGACCTGGCGGGGAAACCATGCCGCCAGCTCGGCCTGGCTGCTGATCTGCGCCGCGTGGAACTGCTCCAGCCCCTGGCGGTAGCGGCCGAAGGTGATGTCAACCGCGTCGAGATAGGACAACAGGCTCGTCTCGCTGTGGCCCGCTTCCACCAAGGAGGTGGGCCGGGTCAGGTCGGATACCTCGTAGGTATAGACGCCGCCCAATTCGTGGTCGAGGCTGAAGAAACGCGGCTTACGGGAGAGCAACAGGGCGACGGAGCCCGCGCCCATGACGAATTCATAGGGCTTGCCAAAATGTCTGCGGCTCTGGTCGGTGGCGATCACCAGCGCCTTGGCCGCCGGATCGGGATGAGCCAACAACCAGGCTGAAGCCAGCCGCAGCCCGGCCGTACCGGCATAACAGGCATGTTTGATTTCCAGGTTCCGGCAGGCGTCGCTTAAGCCCAGATAGCGGTGGACCCAGGTACTGAGGGATTTTTCCTGGTCGAGACCGCTTTCCGAACCGACCAAGAGCAGGGAGATCGCCTGCCGGTCGGCGTCGGTCAGCATGGCTGCGGCTCCGTTCACCGCCATGGTGACCGGATCTTCCCAGGGCGGATTAACCGATCGCTCATTAATCATCATATTGCCGCAGACCTCGGCCACGTTCTGGCCACGGGCCTCCACCAGGGTGCGCATGTCGATGCCCATGGTGCAGGGATAGACCGAAATTTTCTCGATCCCGATTTCCGGAATATTGTTAGTGGTCATGGCGCCCAATCGAGGCCTCCCGTGATGCGCAAGGTTGCGCCGTTGATATAACCGCCCGCGTCGCTCAATAGGAACATGACCGTTTCCGCCAGCTCAGCAAGCGTTCCCAGCCGTCGCAAGGGGCAATATTGCAGGGCGAACTTCGATAGTTCCGACGACATTGAGTCGCGGGTCATGTCAGTGTCAAAGTATCCCGGCACCACGGCGTTGGTGGTGATGCCCTTCGGTCCGTATTCCTTGGCCAGGGACTTGGCCAGGCCGATGAGGCCCGCCTTGCTGGCGGCGTAGGCTGCCTGGCCGGTGGCGCCGCCCGAGGAGACCGAGGAAATCAAGACGATCCGACCGTTTTTTTGCGCCACCAGCTCCGGCAAAAAGGCGCGGCAGACGTAAAAAACCCCGGTCAGGTTAGTATCGATGACCCGGGACCAGTCCTCATCGGCCAGCGAGTAGGCCAGGCCGTTGACAGCCACGCCCGCGTTGGGCACCACCGCGTTGACGCCGTCGAAATCACCGAGCACCGCGTCAGCCACCGCGTCCACCGCCGCCGAATCGCGGACGTCGAGCTGGTAGGCCCTGACCTTCACCCCCGGGGCGGCGCTCGCCAGTTCGGCCAGCAGTTCCTCGGCCTGCTCCCGGTTGCTCACGTACGAAAAGGCCACGTTCCAGCCCGCCTTCGCCGCCGTGCTGGCGATGGCCCGGCCAATGCCCCGGGAGCCGCCGCTGACGAAAACCGTTTTAGTCATTTTCATCACCCTCCAGCAAAAGCGCTTCAAACACCGCGGCGGCCAGGATCTCGGCGCCGCGCATAACCTGGCCGCCGGCCAGGAAGGTATAGCCGTTGTCGTCGATCAGCTCGGCCAGCACAGTCAATTCGTCCCCGGGCAGGGCGGCGCCGATGAAGCGCGCATCGTGCAGCCGGATAAAGCGGACCCTCGGCGGCTGTTCTGCCCTGGGCGCACCATCGCCGAGGGCGGGCAGAGTCAGAGCCAGCTGCCCCATCATCTCCACCAGCAGAACCCCGGGATAGACCGGGTCACCAGGAAAATGGTCGGCAAATACCGGATCGTTTGGGTCCAGTCGGCGCCGCCCGAGGGCCTGGCGCGCCGAGCCATCAGTGGCCACGATCCGATCCAGCAATAGAAAGCCCCCGCGATGGGGAAGCATCCGCTCGATTCCGGGACGCCCGCAGTCCAGCTTGACGCTCAGTTCATCCGCCCGGAACAGCGGCCGTCGGCGCGCCCGACCCATGAATTGTTCAAGCTCTTCCACACAGATCTCCTATCTTGATAAGTATCTCGGGGAACGTTGACCGCCCGTCGTCCACGGAAACCACCCGTTCCCTGGGGAGCCAACGCCGGGTGAGCATGTTCCCCAGAATCGTCCGGGGACCGACCTCGACGAACACCGCCTCGGAATACTGTTTATCGAGCGCGTCGATGGTCTGCCGCCAGCGGACGCATTCGGTCACGTGCCGCCGGAGCAGGGCCCGGATGTCCGTCCCTTCGGCCTGGTTCAGCGGTTTGGCGGTCACGTTGGGCCAGTAGGTTTTGTTCGCGCGTTGCAGGGGCGCCTGGTCCAGGGCCGCCCCGAAGGAATTAAGGACGGGCGCAAAGCGCGGCGAGTGCATGGGCGCGCGCTGTTCGATGATGGTTGCCATGGCGAAAAATCGCTCGGCGGCTGCCTCAATGAAGGTGTCGACCGCCGCCGTCGAACCGGCGACGACGCACTGGCTCGGGCTGTTGTCGTTGGACAAGGCGATCTCACCGAGCGGCCAGCCATGGAGTTCGTGTAGTTCACCAAGCAGCTCTTCCGCATCCTCCGCCGCCAGGGGCTGGAGAGCCGCCATGACGCCCTCGGGGCCGGCGTCGTAGGCCGCGCCCCTTTTCGCCACCAGGTCCACGGCTGCGGCACCGTCGAGTGCCCCGATCTCGACCAGGTGGTTGTATTCACCCAGACTGAGTCCGGCCGAGGCAAGGGCCTCCAGGCCCGCGTCGTTCAACAGTGTCCGATACGCCTGGTTGGCCGCGAAGACGGCCAATTGAATGTCCTGGTTGCTGGTGAATGCGAAAGCCAGATCATGCCCGAGCCCGGAGCGTATGGCCGCGTGCGCTCCCCGGGCGGCTTGCTCCGACAGCGAGGCCAGCCGGGTGAACATCTCCGGGTCGCGGGAGCTCTGGCCCGGGAAAAGATAGATGATCGGTCTTGGCATGATTCAGGTATCCGAGATAATCAATTCCTGGCCGCGCATTTCATCAAGCAGTCCGGAACTCAAGGTAAACGCCGCCTCGGCAGCGCGCGCTGCCCCAAGGCTCGAGATGGGGCAGGAGCAGAGGTTAATCCGGACATCCTCGGCCAGCAGGTGCCTGGTCAGATAACCGACCAGGGTCCGGAGCGAGGCCCCGCCGGCCGTGGCAAGGATGCTCTCCCGCTGGGGCATGACGAGGACCAAGTATCGCGGATAAAGGCCGGATACTTCCTGTGCCGCTTTTAGGTACTCTACGACCGTATGGATCTCTTCGGCGACCGAGTCGCGCGTCAGGGCAGGATTCCACAGGACGCTGATGATCATGGCATTGATGGCATATCCCCGGGCATAGATTTCCGCACAGGCGCTCCGACCGGAACCCGTTCCGGCCGCTTTGAGCTGCACCGCGTCCGACGGCGCTGGACCGTTCGTGAAGACCGTTGCGCCGAAGTCGGCGAACAGTCGGGCGGCGAAGGTCACGAACTCCACGGTTCCTCCGGCCAGCAAGGCGGCCTGGTTGTCCTTGGGGCTAGCGGGCATGGGCGAGTGACTCCAGCAACTGTGGGCCGGCGGACAAGACGTTGTCGTAAAAAGTCGCACCTTTATCGATGCAAATGGTGGTGCCGTTCAGTCCGTCGAGATAGCCCGAGCAAAGCGCCGCCGCCGCATCTCCGACTGCCTCGGGTGATATCTCAAAGGCGGCGAAGGCCTGGGCGAGGATCTCTTGCGAGGCCTGGGGGAAAACCGCGCCGAAGCTCTCGGTGGACACCTGGCGCGCGCGCAGGATGAAGACTCGGGCTTCTCCCCGCAAGTCGTGCGCGAGTTTATGGGTGATCGACTCCAGGGCCGCCTTGGATAGCGCGACATAATCGTAACCAGGATAGTGATGGTCGGGACCGTCGGATGAGAGGGCGATGATCTTCGCCGGCGGCGCGCCGAAGCGGGCGTGCATCGCCTCCAGATGGGTAAGCAGGGGCCAGGTGGAATAACCGAGGCTCTGGGCGATGCCCCGCTTGGTGAGGCTGGCCAACGAGCCGCCGCGGGAGGCGACGCAGACTCCGTTGATGAAAAAATCGAGTTTTCCGAACCGCTCCGCGATCTCGGCGACTACCTGATGGGTGTCCTCATCAACGGCAGCGTCGGCGTTCAAAATCAGCGGCTCCGGTGCGCCAAGCGCCAAAAATCTGGCGTGAACGGCCGCCTCGCTTTCGCTGCCCCACTTGTTGGTCAAAACAACCCGCGCTCCCCGCTGGCCCAGCGCCAGCCCGCAAGCGAGACCTAAGCCCCGGGTGCCGCCGGTGACCAGGGCGACCTTGCCCCGGAAATCAGGCCAGGTCATCGCCACCCCTCCATAAGGCGCAGCAGTTGATGCCGCCGAAGCCGAAGGAATTCTTCAGCATGATCCGCGGTTGGAAGTCCACCGCCTGGTTGGCGCAGACATCGAGATCGACCTCGGGGTCGAGTTCTTCAATATTGATCGATGGGTGCAGCCGTCCGTGTTTCATCTGCATCAGCCCGGCCACGGTTTCGACTGCGGGCGCGGACCAGCAGGTGTGGCCCAGCATGGATTTGGGCGCGTTGATTTTGAGCTTTTCGGCATGTTTGCCGAAGACATTGCGCAAGGCACGGATCTCAGAAAGATCGCCCAGGTGGGTTGAAGTGGCGTGGGCGCTGACAAAGTCCACCTCCTCGGGGCGGACGCCGGTGACTGACAACAGCCGCCGAATGGTCTCGGACTGCCCCTCGGTGGAGGGGTTGGGCAGGTGGTTGCCGTCGGACATGGCCACGCAGCCGAGCACCTCGCCGTGGATTTGCGCGCCGCGCGCCAGAGCATGGTCGCGATCCTCCAGGATCAGGGTGGCGGCGCCGTGGGAGGGGACGAAACCTTCCCGCCGCAGGTCGTAGGGGCGGCTGGCCAGTTCCGGAGATTCGTTGAAGCTCTGGAAGGTGATGGCCCCCAGGAGCGCCATGGCGTGCAGTCCCATGGGGGAAAAATCCAGAGCAGCGCCGGTGACCACGGCGATATCGTGCTGGTGATACCTGATCTCATCAATGGCGTTACGGATGCCGATGTTGGCGCTGGCGCAAGCGCCGCCGAGACTATACATAGCGCCCCGACAGCCGAGGCTTTCCCCGATGGAACCGGCGTGGTCGGTGTCCAAATTCAGCAGGGCCGCCTGGGCATCGATCCAGTCCGGCTCTTCCTGAAGAAAGACCTGGAAGTTGTCGAGCAGATAGCGCTCGTTCAAATTGTGGCCGCCCACCAGCACGGCCACGGAGCGGGGGTCGAAGTCAAAGCCCAGCCCAGCCCGCAACCAGGCATCCAGGGCGCTTAGCTGGGAAAGGCGGGTGGAAAAGGGCGCAGTCCGGAATATCTTGCGGCACCTAGCTCGGACCTCATCCGGCAGCTTTTCGGCCAGCTGGGCAAATTTAGTCTGGCAGTCATAATTAGAAAGATCGCCGCCCACCTTGGAATAGACGCGATCATCCTTGATGAAGCGCCAGTTGGTCAGCGCCGACTTCCCAGCCACCAGATTCCGGTAGAACATTTCCGGGTCGTCACCGATGGGGGTATTGACGCTCATTCCCGTGACGACAATTCTTTTATCCGCCATATCTTGATCTCCTGCGTGTCGCGTTGCGGTCACCGCCGGGTTATCGTTTTTCGATCCGTGGCACAACTACGTCCGCGATGATGTTGAGCGCCTCGTCGAGATCCTGTCTCGTGTGCTCCGCCGTGACCGAGGCGCGAAAGCGCACGGAATCTTCGGGCACCGAGGGATAATCGACGGGGGCCAGGAACAGTCCCCGGGCGCGCATTTCCAGGCCCAGTTCGTACAGCAACCGACGGTCCGAGCCGATGATGATCGGCACCACCTGGGTGGTGGACGCCCCGGTGTCGATCCCGAGGGCGGCGAGCTGGGCGCGGAAATAGTCGGAGTTCACCGCCAGGCGATCCCGCAGGGTGCTGTCCCGTCCGGCGATATCCAGCCCGGCGAGGACCGCCGCCACGATGGCGGGCGGCAGGGCGCAGGAAAAGCCGTAGCTGCTGGCGAAGAAGCGCAGGTATTCGATGGTATCGGCCGGACCGCTGACAAAGCCGCCCACGGCGCCGAAGGCCTTGGAAAAGGTGGCGTATTTAAGGGCGATCTTGTCTTCCTGACCGAAGTGTTCGCCCGCGCCCTGACCGGTGGCACCACAGGTCAGGATGGAATGGGCCTCGTCGATTACCAGGCCGACCCCGTGGCGTTCGATCACCGGCGTCAGAGTCGGGAGATCAGCCATGTCACCATCCATGGAAAAGACCCCCTCGGTCACCACGACCCGGCGTGACGTTGCCGTCCGGGTTAGACAGGCATCCAGAGACTCGGCGCTGTTGTGGTCGAAGGGAACAACTTTCGCGCCCGACAGTTTCGCGCCCTCGACCAGGCTGATATGGCATTTGCTGTCCATGATCGCCGCATCGCCCCGACGCAGGACCCCGGCCAGCATGCCGAGCGCCCCACCGAAACCGCTGTTGAACAGCATGCTCTGTTCCCGACCCAGGAAGGAGCTGAGCCGAGATTCGAGTTGCCGATGCAGGTCGGTCATACCCGAGAGGATCGGAGAGCCACAAGCCCCAACGCCGTAACGATCAAGCGCCTCCTTGGCCGCAGCCACCGTCTCCGGGTGGCGGGCCAGGCCGAGGTAATTGTAGGAGGCCATGTTGATGACCGGTAGTCGCTTCCCATCCACCAGCAGGGCGGTCCGGGGGACCGGGCCTTCGAGCAGACTCTGCTCGTAGAGCGAGGTTGCCCAGGCGGTCTGCCGACGCCACTCCATGAATTGTGGGGCGGGCCGAATCGGATCGTCGGTGTCGGGGACGAAAAAATCGGCGAGACTGTATGTCTGAAAATCTCCGGTGTTATCCATGTTTTTCCACCTGCTTTCGTTCGCTGATACAGCCCACAACGGTTTCTCATGCTACCTGTTGTTCAGTGGTGCGCACAGTAAACCGGCGAAGCACACGGATGGCACACGGATTCTGGGAATTATCGTAGGTAGAGATATGTTTTACGGATTATCCCGACATGGGGTCATACGGCGAGAAAGGACTGTACTCAGGATTGGATCCAGATTTGGGGGATGCGGAAGCAAAGAATGGCGAAAACTATGGCAGTGGTGATGCGGCACTCGGGGCGACTGGGGAACACATAGGGAACACAGGACGTATTCTCGACCCTAGAAACGAAAAAACAGCAAAATAGCGCGCGGCTAAGTTGCTGTTATCGTATACAAAATTGGTCGGGACGAGAAGATTCGAACTTCCGACCCCCTGAACCCCATTCAGGTGCGCTACCAGACTGCGCTACGTCCCGACCCAAAAATCTCCACAAACTGAGAGCGGCTTTATAGCATGCCTCCCAATAGCTGTCAAGAAAGGCCACACTTTAACGACTCAGAATTGCTCAACTATGACTTATATCCACTTAACCGCTTGCCATAAATCAGAACCCAACTCGTCCCTCCAGCAGCTGCTTTAATTCAGACAAGCCTTTTTTTAGGGAATCAACTAACTCCCGGGCATCAACCATGCCGTTGGTTTCTGACCCTGTGCCTACACTGTTGTACATTTCTTTCAATGCTTGCCTGGCCCCGGCGATGGTATACCCCTTATCGTACAACAGCGCCCTGATGCGCAGAAGATTTTCTAAATCGAGCCGCCGGTAGAGGCGCTGCCGGGAACCGGCCCGCAACGGCTTAATGATCTTGAACTCGGCCTCCCAATAACGCAAAACATGGGGATCAACACCAACTAATTCACTGGCCTCCCCAATCTTGAAATATTGCTTATCGGGAAGGGGTTGCCGATCTATTGGTTCCATGCCAGCGCCTTAAGCTTTAGGCACGGTCAGCCCGATTTGGTAGCTGATCACTTGCCTTGGTTGATCCTCTCCCGCAAGCCTTTACTCGGCTTGAACGACACCATACTGCGCCTACAGATCTCCATGGTATCGCCGGTGCGTGGGTTACGCCCTACCCGGGAATTCTTCTTGCGGATGTTAAAGGTGCCAAACTGCACCAGCTTAATCGATTCCTGCCGCAAAAGGCCTTCCTTCATACTGTCAAAGACAATATCAACCAGCTCTCCGGCGCTCTGCTTCGAAAAGCCCAACTGCTCGTTAATCGATTTGGCCAGGTCCTTCCTGGTAAGATTGGTCTTGCTCATGACTTCAGATCTCCCGTAAATACCCGCCGAAGCGAGTACCAATCATAGTAATTATCCGTTGTTGCACCACCTGCACAACATCCTCGGCCAGGGTTTTTTCCTGGTCACGGTAGGTGATGGAAATTGCCACACTCTTGGAACCTGCGGCAATATTCTCGCCCTGATAGATATCAAAAAGCTCAACCCGCTCAACGAGGATTTCACCACTGTCTGAGATGGCCGCAATAATCTCGCCACTGGCCACCCCTTCCGATACCACAACAGCCAAATCCCGGTTAACCGAAGGGAATCTCGCCAATACCTTGAAGGACTTGGGCTTGACCCCAACCGTCCCAAGGGCATTCAAGTTAAGTTCAACAAAGTACACCTCGGCCTTTATCCCAAAAGCACGCAGACAATTATCCTGTAATCGTCCAAACCGTCCGAGTGTGCTGCCATCTGCTGCCAAAATCGCCTGCGAACTGGTGGGATCAACATAGCTGGGCGAGGAATTTTCCGCCACCATTTTGACCTCATCGTAACGCATTTCCCCAAGCAACTGACTAATTACGGCCTTAAGGTCATAAAAATCGACCGACATTTGGCCAAAATGAAATACCGGCGCAGTTGGATAACGTCGTCCTACCATTGCGGCCACCAACCAAACCTCTTCCTGCGGCAGCTCACCCACGCCGGGATGAAAAACCTTACCGGTCTCAAACAAGCGCAGATCGGGAACCTGATGGTTGATGTTTCGGCGCACGTTCTCCAGCAAACCGGGCAAGAGCATGGTCCGCATCACGCTCTGTTCGTCGCTGAGCGGGTTGCGTATCTTTACCGTGCACCGCAGCGGATCATCCGCCGCCAGGCCCAATAAATCAAAATGCTTTTCTGTGACGAAACTGTAGTTGATCGCCTCCGAGAATCCTTGCGCGATCATCAATCCGGCAACCCGTGCCCGCAAAAGCCGGGCTGGGTCAGAGTCGGCAAAACTCAGCGGGGCCATAGGCAGGGTGGTTGGCAGTTCGTTGTAGCCCACCACCCGCGCGACCTCTTCAATGAGATCAATCTCCCTTTCCAAGTCAACCCGGAACCCAGGCACCGTGACTTCCAGAGTCTCTGCATCGAGCTTTTGGGAAGGAATTTCAATGGCAGCGAGACGTGAGGCAATCTCCCCGGCATTTATGGCGATCCCCAACAAGTCCGCACATCTCCGCACCCGTAATTGTATAGGGGGGCGAACAAGGAGCCCGGCACATAAATCAACCTCACCCGGGACAACCTCACCACCGGCCAGCTCGACAATCAGCCGAACTGCCCGCTGCAGGGCACGGACAGTACCCTCAGGATCAACCCCCCGCTCAAAACGATAAGAAGAATCGGTTGACATATTCAAACGCCGGGAGGTGCGACGCACACTCACGGGATTAAAGCAGGCGCTTTCCAAAAGGATATCGGTGGTGGTCTCGGTTACCTCAGAATTACCGCCACCCATCACCCCGGCCACCGCCACCGGACGTTCGGCATCACAGACCAGAAGCATCTCGGAATCAAGGATACGCTCACTGCCATCAAGGGTCTGCAGAGTTTCCCCGGGCGTGGCCGTGCGGACCACTATCTTCCCCCCCACCAACTTGGCAAAATCGAAGGCATGCAAGGGCTGACCGTATTCAAGCATGACGAAATTGGTGACATCGACCACGTTGTTGATCGGGCGCAAACCCACCGCCAACAGGAGTCGCTGGAGCCACCAGGGAGAAGGGGCAATCTTAACCCCGCGAATCAATCTGGCGGTATAACGCGGACAGGCTTCGCGATCGCGAACCTCAACCGAGAACGGCAGCTCACCATCAGACAATTCTGGCAACGGTTCGACGGTCGGGTGTTTTACCCGGGCACCGGTGACTCCACCAACCTCGCGGGCTAGTCCAATAACGCTGGCGCAATCAGGACGATTGGGGGTCAGGTCCACTTCCACCAGGGTATCGACCAGACCGAGAGCATCGGCCAGCGGCTGACCGGGTGAAAGATCAGCGGGCAGCTCCATGATCCCGGACTTGGCGCCGCCGATCCCCAGTTCAGTGGCAGAGCAGAGCATCCCGGTCGAGGCCTCGCCGCGAATCTTAGCGGCAGCAATCACCAAGCCGCCCGGCATTACCGTTCCCGGAGTAGCCAAGGCCGTCAGCAGACCGGCTCGGGCATTAGGCGCACCGCAAACTACCCGGCGGATCCCCTCGCCATCATCGACATCACATAGCTGCAAGCGATCGGCATTGGGATGGGGCTGCACCGCGACGATCCGCGCCACCCGAACCCCGCTAAGGTCCGGGTAAAGGTTGGCGACGGTGTCGACCTCCAGACCCAACATGGTCAACCGATCGGCCAACTCCTGGGCAGAGAGATCGAAGTCGAGGTAATTTTTCAGCCAATTGATTGTGAATTTCATGGCGCTCGAGTATTAGCAGGTCTTCCCAACCATTAAAACTGGGAAAGGAAGCGCAGATCATTTTCGTAATAGAGGCGGATGTCGTTGATGCCATATTTGAGCATAGCGAGTCTCTCGATTCCCAAACCGAAGGCAAAACCGGTATAGACTTCCGGGTCGTAACCCACCTTCTTGAACACCTCGGGGTCGATCATCCCAGCCCCCAAGACCTCAATCCAGCCAGTATGCTTACAGACCCGGCACCCTTCGCCATGACAGATCACACAACCGATATCCAACTCGGCACTGGGTTCGGTAAAGGGGAAAAAGCTTGGTCGGAAGCGAATGGGGGTATCCGGGTTGAACATCCGGGAAATAAACAGCGAAAGGACCCCTTTAAGATCGGCGAAAGAGACCTTTCGATCGACTAGAAAGCCCTCCACCTGGTGAAACATCGGGGTATGGGTCACATCGGAATCACAGCGATAGACCTTGCCGGGAGCGATCATCCGCAAAGGCGGAGTCTTCTTCTCCATGGTGCGGATCTGCATGTTCGAGGTGTGGGTCCGCAACAACACCGACTCGCTGACGTAGAAGGTGTCGTGCATGTCCCGGGCGGGATGGTGGGCCGGGATATTCAGGGCCTCGAAATTATAGAAGTCCGTCTCGACATCCGGCCCTTCGGCCACAGCAAAACCGAGCCCCTCGAAAATTTCACAGACCTCGTTCATAATCTGAGTGACGGGATGCAGCCGCCCCAAGGGTATGATGCGACCAGGCAAGCTCAGATCACAAGCGACCGCAGTGGGACCACCCCCGACCGCCAAGAACTCCTGACGTTCGGCAAAAGCAGCCTCAATCTCCTGCTTGACCGCATTGGCAACCTGCCCAACACGGGGGCGATCGGCGGGATCAATCTGCCCGAGCTGCTTCATCAATCCAGCAAACAACCCCTTGCGGCCCAGGTATTTGACCCGAAACTCTTCCAGCCCGTCAGGCTGGTCGATCACATCCAGCCCGGATAGGGCCTCGGTCTTCAGACGCTGAAGTTCTGCTTCCATCCGGTCAGGCCAGCAAATCAGGAGGCCATCTTGGCGATCTGCGTGAAGGCGTTGGGATCAAGAATGGCCATGTTAGACAGGGCCTTCCTATCGAGCTCGATTCCGGCCTTCTTCAGCCCACCAATCAGTTTGCTGTAAGATATTCCGTTCATGTTGGCGGCGGCATTGATCCGGGCAATCCAAAGTGAGCGAAAATCCCGTTTACGGGTGCGACGATCGCGATAAGCATAAACCAAAGCACGATCAACCGCCTCGGAGGCAGTCCGGACCAGACGGTGCCGGGCACCGATATAACCACTTGCCCGTTTCAAGATTTTGTTACGTCTCTGCCGCGCCTTAAATCCGCGTTTTACTCTAGGCATCTCATTCTCCTTGCAACAAAAACGGCCTGAGCTCAGGCCTTTGATCTAACTCGTCATTCCTCGCCCCAGCTAGAACCGGTGCGTCTATTGGCGGACTACATATATGGCAATAACTTCCGCACCATCTTAATATTGGCGGAATCCACCCCGGCGGCAAGACGCAGCCCGCGCTTACGCTTGGTGCTCTTAGAAGTCAGAATATGACTAGCAAAAGCCTTCCGGCGCATGACCTTACCGGTACCGGTTACCTTGAACCGCTTGGCGGCTCCCCTATTGGTTTTCATCTTTGGCATCGCTAAACTCCCATGCAATAATTAACACCGAGCGCTATAAATCCCGCCCGGCAAACCCTTCTATCTCATCCGAACCACCTAGGCGGCCGGTCATCACTTGCGTTTGGGCCCCACAAACATCGACATCTGCCGACCTTCCATTTTGGGAGTCTGTAGAATCTCCGCCGTGTCTGATAAAGCCTCAACCATCTTCTGAAGCACGTCCATGCCAATGGTGTCGGCATAGACAATTTCCCGCCCCCGGAAACGGAGGGTAATCTTGACCTTATTGTTCTGCTCTAAAAACTTACGGATATTCTTGATCTTGAATTCAAGATCATGCTTTTCAGTCTTGGGCCTGAGCTTGATCTCTTTGATCTCGATCACGCTCTGCTTCTTCTTGGCCTCCTGCTGCTTCTTGTTCAGCTCGTATCTATATTTGCCGTAGTCCATGATCCGGCAGACCGGCGGCTCGGCAGTGGGAGAAACCTCCACCAGATCCAGCGCAGCTTCCTCGGCCAGCTTCAAGGCCACGGCCACCGATTCAATTCCTACCTGGCTACCATCGGCGCCAATAACCCGAACCTTGTCACAGGTAATCTGGTCATTGATTCTGGCCCTGATCTCCTTGCCGATCTCGACTTCTTTCTTACGACCTTTAATATTACTACCTCCCGATGCTGATCTGGATGGAATCAAAAGCAGGTGCTATCCATAGCATTAAGCACATGCTTTTTCAACTTTTAAGACACCGCAAGACCATTACTAATCGGCCAAACTCTTTTCTTCACTGCTCTGGCGCCCGACCATCTCGGCGAATTCCGCCACCCCCATGGCCGGGAGATTACTGCCGTCCCGCAAGCGCACGGTGACCTGACCAGCCTCGACTTCCTTGTCGCCGATGATCAGCATGTAAGGGATCTTCTGCATCTGGGCTTCGCGGATCTTGTAATTGAGTTTTTCGTTACGCAGATCCTTCTCCACCCGTACACCCAAGCGCCGCAACTCCTGGTAAACCTTTTCGGAATACTCAAGCTGGGGATCGGTAATGTTCATCACCCGCGCCTGGACCGGGGCCAGCCAGACCGGAAAGGCCCCGGCATAGTGCTCAATCAAGACCCCGAAAAAGCGCTCCAGCGAACCCATCAGGGCGCGATGGATCATGATCGGCTGATGGGCCTGGCCATCGTCGCCGGTATAACTGATCTCGAAGCGCTCGGGCAGATTAAAATCGACCTGGATGGTCGAACATTGCCAGGCCCGCCCCAGGACATCACGGATCTTGATATCGATCTTGGGGCCGTAAAAAACCCCCTCACCCGGATCCAGCTCATAGG
>Ga0334722_10002836_pt1 | contig 19099 bp, 15 predicted proteins | sample C3_bottom_MG_FD_207210 | JGI IMG/M metagenome (GOLD analysis project Ga0334722, IMG submission 207210) | Sediment microbial communities from Yellowstone Lake, YNP, Wyoming, USA - C3_bottom | ecosystem: Environmental > Aquatic > Freshwater > Lake > Sediment | place: USA: Wyoming | collected...
CTCGCTGGAGACCCAGCGGGTGACGAAAGACGGCCGTCTGCTCGATGTCTGGATGACGGTCACGAAACTGGTGGACAAGACCGGCCGCCCGATTGGCATTGCCTCCACCGAACGCGACACCACCACCCTCAAGCGCGAGGCGGAGGAAGCCGCCCGCATGGTGACGGTGGTCCGCGACTCGAACGACGCGATCACGATTCAGGACTTTGCGGGCCGGATCACCGCCTGGAACCACGGCGCCGAACTGATGTATGGCTACAGCGAGGCCGAGGCGCTGACGATGAACATCGAGCGCCTGACGGCCCCGGGCAAGGTAGACGAGCAACAGGACTTTGTCCGCCGGCTGGTGGCGGGCGAGGCGGTCACCTCGCTGGAGACCCAGCGGGTGACGAAAGACGGCCGTCTGCTCGATGTCTGGATGACGGTCACGAAACTGGTGGACAAGACCGGCCGCCCGATTGGCATCGCCTCCACCGAACGCGACACTACCGCGTTCAAGCGCGAGGCGGAGAAGTTGCGGCAATCGAACGAGTACCTTGAGAATCTGATTGACCACGCCAACGCCCCCATCATCGTGTGGGATCCGCAATTCCGCATCACGCGTTTCAATGGCGCCTTCGAGGCCATGAGCGGCAGACGCGCGGGCGAAGTCGTCGGGAAGTCGCTGGCGTTACTCTTCCCGCCTGCCCTGGTGAAAAGGTCGATGGAACTGATCGAGAAGACCACCGGGGGCGAGCGCTGGGAGACGGTCGAGCTCGCCATCCTCCATCGCGACGGATCGGTTCGCACCGTACTCTGGAACTCCGCCACGATTCTTGCCGCGGACGGGAGAACCCCGGTGGCGGCCATTGCACAAGGTTGGGACATCACCGAGCGCAAGAGCGCGGTGGAGGAAGTCCACCGACTCAACGCGGAACTTGAGCAGCGCATCGTCGAACGCACCGCGCAGTTGGATGCCGCCAACAAGGAACTCGAGGCCTTCAGCTATTCGGTCTCGCACGACCTGCGCGCGCCGTTGCGGCATGTGCAGGGGTACGTGGACATGCTCGGGCGGGAGGCCGAAGGCCAACTTTCAGAAGATGGCCGGCGCTATATGCAGACGATTGCGGACGCCAGCCGGGAAATGGGCGTGCTGATTGATGACCTCCTGGCGTTCTCCCGTACGGGCCGGACGCAGATCGCTGAGACGACCGTCTTTCTGAATGGATTGGTGCAGGAGAGTATTCAGAGCATCGAGATGGCCACGCGCGGCCGGAACATCGTCTGGACCATACCGCCGCTGCCAACCGTGCAGGGCGACCCCGCGATGCTCAGACAAGTCCTGGCCAACCTGCTTGGCAATGCCGTCAAGTACAGTCGCCCGCGCGACCCGGCGGAGATCGAACTTGGTAGTGACGGCACAGAAGACGGCCGTCTCATCTTCTTCGTGCGCGACAACGGCGTCGGGTTCGATCCGCAGTATGCGCACAAACTGTTTGGCGTCTTCCAGCGTCTGCATCGGGCGGACGAGTTCGAGGGCACCGGCATCGGCCTGGCCAACGTGCGGCGCATCATTGCCCGGCACGGCGGGCGCACCTGGGCGGAGGGCGCCGTGGACAAGGGCGCCACGTTCTACTTCACGCTGAAACCGTCCGCATCAACAGAACCAGCTAACTGAACGGACAGACTGAACGGACAGACAACTATGACCACACAACCGAAAGAACAGAGAGCCATGACTGTACCGATAAAACGCATCCTGCTGGTGGACGACAGTCCCCGCGACACCGAACTGGCGCTCAACGCCTTGGCCCAAAACAACCTAGCCAACGAGGTCGTCGCCCTGCGCGACGGCGCCGAAGCGCTCGACTACTTGTATCGGCGCGGCCCGTTCGCCGATCGAACCGACGATCAACCCGCCGTCGTGCTACTGGACCTGAAGATGCCCAAGGTGGACGGCATCGAGGTGCTGCGGCAGATGAAGAGCGACCCGCAACTCAAGATAGTCCCGGTGGTGGTGTTGACCTCTTCGCGCGAAGAACAGGACTTGGTCACCAGTTACCAACTGGGTGTCAACGCCTACATCGTCAAACCGGTCGGATTCAAGGAATTCGCCGAGGCGGTGAAACAACTGGGCGTGTTTTGGGCCGTGTTGAACGAACCGCCTCCGGGCAGCATGTCGTCGGTGCGGAGCAAGGCGTGAGAGAGAAGGGAACAGTGAGCGGGAGCCATGCATAACCCGGTGCGGATCCTCTATCTCGAAGACAGCCCGCGCGACGCGGAACTGGTGCGGGACACACTGCAACGGATCGCGATGCCCCATGAACTGCGGGTCGCAAGCGACCGCGCGGCATACGAGGCCGCACTGACTCAGACGCGCTTTGACCTGATCCTCTCCGATTATGCCCTGCCGAACTACGATGGCATGGCCGCCCTGGCCTTGGCGCGCGAAAAGCAGCCCGATGTCCCTTTCATCCTGATTTCCGGAACGTTGGGCGAGGAACGGGCGGTGGACTGCGTGGTCCACGGCGCGACCGATTACGTGCTCAAGCAGAACCTCAACCGTCTGGTCCCCGCGGTGTTGCGGGCCTTGACCGAGGCCGGGGAGCATGAGAAACGCCAGGCGGCAGAGGCGTCGTTGCGGACAGCGGAACATCGCTATCGCGACCTGTTCGATCAGGCAAACGAAGGCCTGCTTATCATGACCTTGGACGGCCAAGTGACCGAGGTGAACTGCGTCTTTGCCGAGGCGCACGGCTACACGGTCGCGGAGTTGGAAAGAATTAACATCCAGGACCTGGATGTGCTCAAGGAGCAGGCGATGGATTCGCGGGCCGGTCTTCTGCGCCGCATGCAGGCAGGCGAAGTCCTCCGTTTTGAGGCACAGCACTTCCATAAGGACGGACAGATCAGACCGTTTGCCGTGACCTCCCGCATGATCACGCTCGCCGACCAATCGTTCTACTTAGCCTCCCACCAGGACATCACCGCGATCAAGCGGGTGGAGGCGGAGAAGCGCAAACTCGAAGACCAACTCCACCAGGCCCAGAAAATGGAGGCGGTCGGCCGCCTGGCGGGCGGCGTGGCGCACGACTTCAACAATCTGCTCATGGGCATCATGGGATACGCCGAACTATGCCGGGACGCGATCGCGCCAGACCATCCGATCCGGGAGTACCTTGACGAAATCACGAGTGGCGCCGAGCGGTCGGCCGCGATCACCGGGCAACTCCTGGCCTTCGCCCGCAAGCAGACGATCGCGCCGAGGGTCTTGGACCTCAACGACGCCGTGGCCGGCATGCTCAAACTGTTGCGACGGTTGATCGGTGAAGACATCAACCTGGCATGGCGGCCCGGCGCAAACCTACGGCCGGTCAAACTCGACCCCTCGCAGATTGACCAGATCCTTGCCAATCTGTGCGTCAATTCGCGGGATGCCATCGCCGGTGTCGGCGAAGTTACCTTGGAAACCGGAAGCAGCACCGTTGACGCAGAGTACTGCATCACACACGCGGACGCCATTCCCGGCGCGTATGTGTTCCTAGCGGTCAGCGACGATGGTTGTGGCATGGACAAGGAGACACTGGCGCAGGTATTCGAGCCGTTCTTCACGACCAAGGGCCTCGGCAAGGGCACGGGCCTGGGGCTGGCGACGGTGTACGGCATCGTCAAGCAGAATAACGGATTCATCTACGCCTACAGCGAACCGGGCAAGGGAACGACGTTCAAGATCTATCTGCCCGAGACTGCGGCAGAGACCGTGGCGACAACCGTCACCAGCAAGACGGAAGCGCCCAGAGGACGGGGGGAGACCGTCCTGGTAGTGGAGGACGAGAAGTCGCTGCGCGTGACGTGCGGCCTGTTCCTGGAAGCCCTTGACTACAAAGTCCTGGTGGCGGAGACCCCGGGAGAAGCAATGAAGATGATAGACCGGCATCCCGGTGACATCCATGTATTGCTGACGGACGTCGTCATGCCGGGGATGGATGGGCGACAACTGGCGAAACGCATCAGCGCGGTCAAGCCGGGCGTTAAGGTGTTGTTCATGTCCGGTTACACGGCCGACGTGATTGCCCAACGCGGCGTGCTGGACGAGGGCGTGCAGTTCCTCTCGAAGCCGTTCACGCGTGACGACCTCGCTCGCAAGATGCGCGGGCTGCTGGAGGGGCCACTCCTTCCGGCGAGCGTATGAACGTGCGTGATTCTGGACACTTCTCGGTCTGACTCTCCGCCGACATTGGCCAGGGCGTAGTGGCGCCCCTCCCGAATCCCGACGCCATGTCGACCCTTCCATCCGCGCGCGACCTAATCGCCGTGTGGGAAGGCGTCTCGAACAGCGGCGATCGCCGAAACCGCGTTCCAGTCCGGCCTCCTGACTGGAAGAGGCCGAGAGGCTGTTTGCCGATTTTCGCGCCCTGACGTCCCACCGGTTCAGGCCGTTTACGAAGTCGTTCGCCACTTTCGCCCAATACGACCGGTGGAGACGTGCCCAAACCAACCCCTGGTACCGATAACCGCGTCCTTCTGGCGTTGAGGCGTTGACGCGATCGAGAGGGCCGTGGCAACGAGAAGTATCGAAATGCGCATTGGGAAAAGATACTCGAAAGTCCGGCCCGTCGGTCACGGAATTGAATCGCGCTAGTTCCGTCGCGGCGCCGGTGTCGTCGGAGGCGTCAGCCCCATCCCAGGATGAAACGCGTCGCGGAGACGCTGGAAGCGGTCCACCAGGGCCATAGGGCTCATGGTGTGGTGCGGAATTCCCACCGGAGTGTCGTCGACGGGGCAGAATCCATCTGCGAGGACATACCTGGACCACCGGCGGTCCCTGACGACGAGCAAGTCTCCCTCGGCCGTCACCTCTCCGAGAATCGACGTGTTGGTGGGGCCGACAAAGACGCTCGCGGTGCGGGCCGGCGGCGGCGGGACGCCCGCCATCTCGTCGGCCAGCAGGGCGGCGAAATCGCTCTGATTGAACAGCCCCGGCCGCTCCTGGCGTCCAAATTGCGGATTGATGAGCAGGAGCGGCAAGCGATACACCCACCGTCGGGTGCGGTCCTCCCCGCTGCGCAGGCCGTGGTCGGAGGTGACGACGATCAGCGTCCGGTCAAGTTCACCCCGGGAGGCGAGGTGGGCCTCAATCGCCTGCAGGTGCTCGCCGTAGTACTCCACCGGGCTCTTCGCAATCTTCCTTTCATATTCCTCGTCGTGCCCGTACACGGCTTCCTGGAACAGGAACAACCGCTTGCGCGAATCGAGCTCCTTGAAGATTCGGGGCAGCAGGATCTTGTCCTCGCAGCCTTGTTCGAATTCATACGGATTCAGGCACAGGAAACCGCCAGGGTGATCGTATTCCTGGTTCGAGAGCAGGAGTGTGTCCTTCCAGGAAGGAAGTTCGTGCACGACGACTTCCGCGTCAATCTGCGCCGCGGCGACGGCCGTGGCGTACCCTCGCGCCGTCAGATCGTCGACGAGGGACCGCTCGTCCCTCAGGAAGTCATAGTGGCTGACATCGGCCTCGGTGTATGCCTCGTACGGGACCAGCCGCGAGAAGAGCATGGAGATCATGCCCGTGCGGCTGTCCATGTTCGTCGCGAAGTAATTCACGTACGCGTGGGTGTGCTCACGCATGCGCCGGAAGTAATGGTCGTGAGGAAGCTCGGTCATCCTTTCTTCGAGCTCGCGTAACGACACGCTTTCCATCACGAACACGATGACCTTGTCGAACCGACTGCACTCGGGCCAGATCGCTCGGCGTCCCACTCCCGCGTCGGCCAGCTCCGCGGAGTAGCTCGGACCGGTAACGGCCGGATGCGAGATCACCTCAGCCAGGTCGATGCCCACTTCCCACAATACCGATGGGTAGAACGGACACCTCGCCTGGTGCAGCAGCACCGCGGCCGTCAATGCGCCAAGCGCGAGAAACGCGGTCTTTGCCGGCGGAACCGACACGCGGCGCGCGACCACGAATGCCGCCGCGGATAGCGCGAGAAATGCGCCGCCAGCGGCCCAGAGCACGCTCCGTGGCACAACCTCCACGAAGAGGTACCGCACCATCGATGATGTGGCGTCGATGAGCGCCCACCGCCGGGCCACGGCTTCCTGAAGGTAGAACGTGTGGGCGGTGATCGCGAGGAGGGCCGGCAACTCGAGGCCGACAAAGAAGGCGCCGCCGACGATCGCTCGCCGGAGAGGGCGCACGCCGCCCGCCGCGATGCTGAGCGCGCACAGCAGGAATAGGAAGCAGGCGTCGGCAATCCACGACGAGACCAGCAAGAAGATGGGAGCCGCGTTCCAGCCCTGGGTCAGCTTCAACGGGAGCAGGAGCAGGCAGGCGCCGGCTGTGAAGAAGAACTGGAAAGAACCGGGGGACTTGAATTTCATTGCATAACGCCGACTGGAAAAATGGTAGCACGTGCGGTGCCAATCCTGCCGTGGCGCCCGGCTGGCCGATGATGAGTTGGAGTAGAATCGCTCCCCGGAGGGAGTATCTTTATGCCGTCAGCCTTTCTGCCCCTCATGCTTGCGGTCGTGCTCGCGACTGCCGCGCCAATGCCGATCCAGGACGTGCCGACCAGTCGCGTAGACCTGGTGCAGATTCAGCTCAATGCGCCGTCGAAGGTGACCATCGGCAAGTCGTTCATCATCCTGGACGAGGTCGAGAACCAGGGAACCTCACTGGCGTTTCAGACCGTTACGGGCTTTTATCTGTCAGGGGACGACGTGCTCGACGATTCGGACGTCGCGGTCGGGGCGCGGCGGGTCCCGCAGTTGGGCGGCAGCCAGTCTTCCGATTGCCGGACGCCGGTGACCTTGAAGGCGGAGATCAAGCCCGGTGAGGGCTACCTGCTGGCCGTGGCGGACGCGAAACACGAGATTCAGGAACGCTCGCGCGGCAATAACATCCGGGCCGTGCGCATCACGGTACTGCCGGCCGAAACGAAGAAGTAGGCGTCCGCCCCCGCCTCTCCCGAATCCCGAGTCCCGATCCCGGATCAGTTCATCCCGCGTGGTATAGTCGAAATTAGTGGGCATATCCATCAATCGAGCGCAGACACAAGGCCAAGGCGGAGCGTCCGCACGGGTCCAGGGTCGGCGTGTCACCTCCTGAGATCGACCGCATGGCTTTCGAAACCGCCGTTGAGGTTCAATCCGCAGACAGCACCGCCGCCGCCGAGATCGTCAACGAATTCAGCATTCAGGTGGCCACCGTCAATGGGTCAGGCAGTCAGACGGCTAATCTTGTCCTGATCCGTTCGCTGTTTCAGATGGGGATCCCGGTCTCGGGCAAGAACCTGTTCCCGTCGAATATCGCCGGCCTGCCCACGTGGTACACGATCCGGGCCAACAGGCACGGCTACGTCGGCCGAAAGAAAGAGATCGATCTGCTGGTGGCGATGAATGCCGAGACCGCGAAGGAGGATGTCCTCGCGCTCGGCTCGGGCGCGGCCGTCATCTACGACGAGCCGTTGAAGCTGCAGGATCTGCGCAGCGACCTCGTCTTCTACCCGGTGCCATTCGACAAGCTGGTCGCCCCGGTTTGCCCGGACGCCAAGCTGCGTCGCCTGGTCCGCAACATGATCTACGACGGCGTGCTCGCGCAGCTGCTCGGGATTGACATGGCGGAGATGGAGCGAGCGCTCGCCAGGCAGCTGGGCAAGAAAGCCAAGGCGGTGGCGCTCAACCAGGCTGCGCTCAAGGCGGGTTACGACTTTGCCGACGCGAATCTGCCGAAGCGCGATCCGTTCCGCACCGAGCGGATGAGCGCGACAACCGGCAAGATTCTCATCGAGGCCAATGCGGCGGTGGCCATTGGCGCGATGATGGCGGGCGTGACGGTGGTCACGTGGTACCCCATCACGCCCTCGTCTACGGTGTGCGAGACGCTGATCGAGTACCTGAAACGTTATCGGATGGACAAGGCATCGGGAAAAGCGACGTTCGCCGTCGTTCAGGCCGAAGACGAATTGGCGTCGATAGGCATGGCGCTTGGCGCCGGCTGGGCCGGCGCCCGCTCGATGACGGCGACGTCGGGCCCGGGCATCTCCCTGATGGCCGAATTCACGGGTCTCGGCTACTACACGGAAGTGCCGGCCGTGATCGTCGACGTGCAGCGCGTGGGGCCGTCTACCGGGCTGCCCACTCGCACGGCGCAAGGCGACATGCTCTCGACGGCGGTGCTCTCGCATGGCGACACCAAACACATCATGCTCATCCCCGCCTCGGCCGACGAGTGCTATGAGCTGACGATGACGGCCTTCGATCTGGCGGAGCGTTTCCAGACACCGGTCTTCCTGATGACCGACCTCGATCTCGGCATGAACACGTGGATGGCCGACGCCTTCACGTATCCCGACAAGCCGCTCGACCGCGGCAAGCGGCTGGACGCCGAGACGCTGGCGCGGCTGGGCGCGTGGGGTCGCTACACGGACGTGGACGGCGACGGCATCGCGTACCGGACGGTGCCTGGCGATGGCATGCCGACGTACTTCAACCGCGGATCCGGCCACGACAGCCGGGCGCAATACAGCGAGCGTGCCGACGACTACCAGCACAATGTGGACCGGCTCGCCCGTAAGTTCGAGACGGCCCGGAAGTGGGTGCCGAGCGAGGTGGTCGACGTGGTCCCCGAGGCCGAGGTCGGCGTGATCGCGTACGGCTCCAGTCACTGGGCTGTCGAGGAGGCGCGCGACCAACTCCGCCAGGAGTCCGGCGTGAAGACCTCGTACTTGCGCCTCAGGGCGTATCCGTTCACGCCCGAGGTGGAGCGGTTCATCGACCGCCACCCGCGCGTCTACGTCGTCGAGCAGAATCGCGACGCGCAGATGCGAAGCCTGTTGACGCTCGACGTGACGCCGGCACGGGCGGCCAGATTGCGGAGCGTGCTCTATTACGCGGGGCTGCCGATCGATGCGCGGTCGGTCTCCGACGCGATTCTCAAGCAGGAACGGCGATAACTCACGAGAGACTGGCGCCTGTACGCCGGGGCTTCAGCCCCGGCAAAGAGCGAAGCAGGTATTCGAACATGGCGATAGACACACCAGCGACACCCGTACCGGCGAAGAAGGTCAATCGCATCAGCCTCGACGTGCAGGCGTATCGGGGGGGCAAGTCCACGCTCTGCGCCGGCTGTGGCCACAACGCCGTATCCGAACGCATCGTCGAGGCCTGCTTCGAGATGGGCGTCGATCCGGCCCGCGTCATCAAGCTCTCGGGCATTGGATGCTCGAGCAAGAGCCCGGCGTATTTTCTCGGATCCGCTCACGGCTTCAACGCGGTCCACGGGCGTATGCCCCCGGTGGCGACCGGGGCGATGCTCGCCAACAAGCACCTCATGGCGATCGCCGTGAGCGGCGACGGCGATACGGGCGCCATCGGGGCGGGCCATTTCGTGCACCTGTGTCGCCGCAACGTCCCGCTGATCTACATCGTTGAGAACAACGGCTGCTACGGGTTGACGAAGGGGCAGATGTCGCCGACCGCGGATCTGGGATCCCGCCTCAAGAACGGCGTCGTCAGCGACCTGCCGCCGATCGATCTCTGCGCGCTGGCAATCCAACTCGGCGCGACATTCGTGGCGCGGTCGTTTTCGGGCGACAAGAAGCAGCTCGCATCGCTGCTCAAGGCCGCGATCGCCCACCACGGCACCGTGCTGCTCGATGTGATTTCCCCGTGTGTGACGTTCAACGATCACGAGGGATCCACCAAGAGCTACGCCTACGTGAAGGACCACGACGACCCGCTGGGCGAGATCACGTTCGTGCCGTTCTTCGATGACATCGTCGTCGACTACGAGCCTGGCACCACGCAGGAAGTGACGATGCACGATGGATCGCGGGTGTATCTCAAGAAGATCGAGGAGGGCTACAACGCGCAGGACAAGCTGGCGGCGCTGACCCTGCTCCACGAGACCGCGCGCAAAGGCGAATTTGCCACCGGCCTGCTCTACATCGAGCCGGACCGCGGGAGTTTCACCGAACTGCTCAATCTCGTGGAGACACCGCTCTCGATGCTGCCTGAAGAAATCGTACGGCCGCCGAGAGACGTGCTCGACGAAATCATGGAGCGGCTGCGGTAGGTCGGGGGGCGGGACAGTAGGTATAATTGAAGGAATATGGAACGCACATTTGCCATCATCAAGCCAGACGCGGTTGAGCGTAAGCTCGCCGGCCGGATTATTCAGCGCGTCGAGGAGGCGGGGTTCCGCATTCGAGGATTGCGCCAGGTGTCGCTCACGAAGGCCGAAGCGGAGGGCTTCTACGCTGTTCACCGCGAGCGTCCGTTCTTCGGGAGTTTGACCGAATTCATGTCGTCGGGCCCGGCCATCGTGATGCTGCTCGAGGCCGACGGGGCGATCAAGAAGTGGCGCGACCTGATGGGCGCGACCGATCCGTCAAAGGCGGCGCCAGGCACGTTGCGGGCGGAGTTCGGCTCCAGCATCCAGTGCAACGCCACGCACGGGTCGGATGCGCCCGAGACAGCCACATTCGAGTCGAGCTACTTCTTCGCGGGCGTCGACACGATTTGAGTTCGGAGGCCGACCGAGTCGGTGGCGGCAGCGGGTGCTGCACGGGCACGGCATGCCGTGCCCCTACAAGACCGAGGTTCTTCACGACGTCATCTGAAAACCACTCCCGGAGTGGTTCGCCAACGGATGAACGGTGCGGGAAACGACTCCGGGAGTAGTTTTTCGGGGGACCACGGAATGGCAGTGGGGCGACTGCTGGTATTTTTCGGCCTGCTGGTGACGGGGGCCGGGCTGCTCATTTGGTTTGGCGTCCCCATTGGACGACTGCCCGGGGATATCCTCGTGCGCCGCGGCGGCTTCTCGTTCGACATCCCAATCACGACGTCAGTGATTGCGAGCGTGATCCTGACGGTCCTGCTGGCCCTGTTTCGACGTTAAGGACCCGGACAGAAATGACTATGCCATCCTGGCCGCCGATGCATCCCGCTGGGCTGCGTTGCTCAACGCTCAAATATTCCCGATATTCTCGCGTTTCGCGCCTTGCCGAGCGGGCGCCTCGACACCCAAGATGACACACTCATTTCCTTCCGGGTCCTAGACGCATGATTCCAGCCATTCGCGGAACCCACGACATCCTGCCTGGCGAAGTCGAGCGCTGGCAGCGCGTCGAGGCTGTCGCTCGCGACATCTTCGAGCGCTACGGCTACGCCGAGGTGCGCACGCCCGTCATTGAGCGCGAAGAACTGTTCGCCAAAGGGACCGGCGAAACGACGGACATCGTGCAGAAGGAGATGTACGCCTTTACCGACAAAGGCGGCGAGCGCATCACCTTGCGGCCGGAGGCGACGCCCAGCCTCGTGCGGGTGTTCGTCGAGCACAGCCTGGAACAGGCGATGGCGGTGCCGAAGATCTATCTGATGGGGCCGATGTTCCGATATGAACGTCCACAGAAGGGACGGTATCGGCAGTTTCACCAGCTCGACGTCGAGGTGTTCGGCATCAGCGATCCAGCCATCGACGCCGAGGTGCTCGATCTGGCCTGGGCCCTGGTGACGGAGCTGGGGATCGCCAACGTCGAACTGGTGATCAACTCAGTCGGGTGCGCCGCGTGCCGGCCGGCATTCGCCGAGGCGCTCGTCAAGGCGCTGGGCGCAGACGTCACGTCGCTCTGCACCGATTGCCAGCGCCGCGCGACCGTCAATCCTCTGCGGATCTTCGACTGCAAAGTGCCGCAGGATCAGCCCGTCATCGACCGGTTACCGCACTCGATCGACTACTTGTGCGCCTCGTGCAGGGAGCACTTCGACGCGGTCGTCGGCCACCTTGGCGTGTATGGCATCCCGTACCGCATTTCGCACCGGCTCGTCCGCGGGCTCGACTACTACACCCGCACGACCTTCGAGATTCTGGGCGGTAACATTGGCGCGCAGAACGCGATTCTGGGGGGCGGTCGCTACGACGGCCTCGTGAAGCAATTGGGCGGGCCGGATCGCGTCGGCATCGGGTTCGCGGCGGGCATCGAGCGCCTGGTGCTCGCCATGCCGGATGACGCTGGCGTCGGCACCCGCTCACCCGTCTTCGTGGCGGCGATGGGCGAGGCTGCGCGAGGGACGGCCATTGGACTGCTGCGCGACCTGCGGCGCGCCGGCCTCGAGGCCCACATGGAATACGAGGGCCGAAGCATCAAGTCCCAGATGAAGCGCGCGGACAGGATCAAGGCCGTGTTGACGCTCATCATCGGAGACGACGAACTGGCGGCGGGCGAAGTGGCGATCAAAGACATGAAGACGAGCGAGCAGGTTCGCGTGCCGCGTGATGGCGCGGTGGCGCACGTGAAGAGCCGGCTGGCGAAGTAGAGAAGAAGGGGAGTCGTGGTCGACAAACTCGGAGACTGGTCTCGGACACATACGTGCGGGGAGCTGCGGCCGTCGAACATCGGCGAGGAGGTGCTCCTGCTGGGATGGGTGCACCGTTCGCGCGACCTCGGGGCGCTGGTGTTCGTCGACGTCCGGGATCGTCACGGCCTGACGCAGGTCGTGGTGGATTCAGCCGATCTGCTCGAGAAGGCCAAACCACTGCGCGCAGAGTTCGTCGTTGGCGTGAAGGGCCGGGTTCGGCCGCGCGCGGCGGACGCGCTGAACCCGAAGATGCCGACCGGCCAGGTCGAGGTGCACGCGGCCGAGATCAAGGTGCTGAGCGAAGCCGCCGTGCCGCCGTTCGTCATCGGAGACGAGGTGACGGCGTCCGAGGAGCTTCGCCTTCGCTATCGCTACCTCGACTTGCGGCGCCCAAAGCTCCAGGCCAATCTCGGCCTGCGCCACAAGGTGACGATGGCCGTGCGGAAGTACTTCGACAGCCAGGGATTCTGGGAAATTGAGACGCCCATACTGACCAAGTCGACTCCCGAGGGCGCCCGCGACTATCTGGTTCCAAGCCGGATTCACCCCGGCGAGTTCTATGCGTTGCCGCAGTCGCCGCAGATCTTCAAGCAGATCCTGATGATCGCGGGCACCGACCGCTACTTTCAGATCGTCAAGTGCTTCCGCGACGAGGATCTGCGCGCCGATCGCCAGCCCGAGTTCACGCAGGTGGACGTGGAGATGTCGTTCGCGACGAGCGATCTGGTGTTCAGCGTGATGGAGCCGCTCATCGCTGAGGTGTTCAAGGTGATTGGCTGCGACATCTCGACCCCGTTTCCGCGGATGCCGTACGCCGAGGCCATCGCGAAGTACGGATCGGACAAGCCTGACCTCCGGGTGGGGATGGCGATTGCCGATCTGTCGCCCGCGTTCGCCGACACCGGCTTCAGCGTCTTCCGCGATGCCCTGGCCGCGGCTGGCGTCGTCCGGGGCTTCGTGGTGCCCGGCGGGGCGGCCTTTTCGCGCAAGCAGCTCGACGGGTTCGGCGAGCAGGCCAAAGCGCTTGGTGCCGGCGGACTCGTGTGGGCCAGGCGAAGCGGTGACACGGTGCAGAGCTCGGCGCTCAAGGCGGCAGGCGAACCCGCAATTCGCGCAGCGCTCGATCTGGCGGGCGCCGAGCCGGCCGATCTGCTGCTGATGGGCTGCGGCCGGGCCGACGCGACCTCGAAGATGCTCGGCCAGTTGCGGCTGACCATCGCGCGCGAACAGGGATGGCTCAAGAGCGATCATTTCGTCTTCACCTGGGTCGTCGATTTCCCGCTCTTCGAGTGGAGCGAGGAAGAGCAGCGCTGGGCGGCGATGCACCATCCCTTCACCTCACCAATCGAAGCGCACATGGATCAGATGGAGCAGGATCCCGGCCACGTGCTGGCCCAGGCGTACGACCTGGTACTCAATGGAAGCGAAATCGGCGGCGGCAGCATCCGCATACACGACAGCGCGCTCCAGCAGCGGATGTTCAGGACACTCGGCATCAGTGACGAGGACGCCAAGCTGCGCTTCGGCTTCTTCCTCGAGGCACTTCAATACGGCACGCCCCCCCACGGCGGCATCGCGCTCGGTGTCGATCGCATCGTCGCGATTCTGGCGGGGGAGCCGTCGATTCGCGACGTGATGGCGTTTCCGAAGACCGCGCAGGCCGTCGACTTGATGTCGGGGGCGCCGTCGACGGTGGATGCCCGGCAGTTGCGCGAACTTCGGCTGAGATCGGACGGGTGATGGCTGACGAAGTCCGCACCATCGCGCTGCCTGATCAGGGCTTGGAAGCGATCTTCGGCGCATTCGACGAGAACCTCAAGTTCATCGAGTCGTCGGCGCGCGTCCGCCTCAGCACGCAGGGGCACACGCTGCTGGTCGAAGGGGACGCGGCCGGTGCGGCCCGCGTCGAGCGCCTGATTACCCAGTTGTCGGCGCTGCAGCAGGAGGGGTACCGGATCTCGAACGGCGACGTCAAAACCGCCTGGGAATTGCAGTCTCAGGATGCGGCCGTCGACCTGCGCGATTACTTCCTGAAGGCGTCCGCAAAGACGACCGGGCGGCGGCAGGTCGTCGCGAAGAGCTTCAACCAGCGGAAGTACCTCGACGCCATCGATCGGCACGATATCGTCTTCGGCGTCGGGCCGGCCGGCACGGGCAAGACCTACCTGGCGATGGCACAGGCCGTCTCGTTCCTGCTGGCCAAGAAGGTGAGCCGGATCATCCTGGCCCGGCCCGCCGTCGAAGCCGGTGAACGGCTCGGGTTCCTCCCCGGCGATCTGCAGGAGAAGATCAATCCCTACCTGCGCCCGCTCTACGATGCGCTCTACGACATGCTGGACGGTGAGCGGGTCGAACGACTGATCGAGCGGGGCACCATCGAGATTGCGCCGCTGGCGTTTATGCGCGGCCGCACCCTCAATGACGCGTTCGTCATTCTCGACGAAGCCCAGAACACCACGACCGAGCAGATGAAGATGTTCCTCACGCGCCTGGGATTTGGATCGAAGGCCGTGGTGACGGGAGACATCACGCAGATCGATCTGCCCGGCGGCAAGTCGTCTGGTCTGATTGAGGCCATCAGCGTCGTGGGCCAGGTCGATGGGATCGCGTTTGTCTACTTCGACGAACGCGACGTGGTGCGGCACAAGCTCGTGCAGGCGATCGTCAAGGCGTACGAGGCGCATTCGGCCGCCAATGCCGCCAGCAAGCGCGAAGCGTGAGGTCTTCGGTGACGCCCCAGCGACGTCCAGCACCTCGCCTCCGCGTCGAGGTGACGTGCCACACGCGTCGTCCCATTCGTGCCGCCGGCCTGGCCGCGTGGTTGTTGCGCGTGGCGCCGGCACGGGTCCGGGGCGAAATCTCCGTGGCCTTGGTCAGCGATGCCCGGGTCAGAACGCTCAATCGCACGTACCGCGGCCTCGACTACGCGACCGACGTGCTGTCGTTTCCGGCAACAGACCACGGCTCGAGCGCCGACAATGCCCAATCCCCGGTCGCGCCGGTGCTCGGCGACATCGTGATTGCCTCCGGCGTGGCCAGTCGCCAGGCCAGGGCGGCCGGGCATGCGCTCGGCACGGAGCTTCGCGTGCTCGCGCTGCACGGGTTGCTGCACCTGGCCGGGTATGATCACGAACAGGATCAGGGAGAGATGGCCAGGATCGAAACCAGATTGCGCGCCCGCGGCGGCCTGCCGACTGGGCTGATCGAGCGTGCCAGGAGGCAACGCTCATGAGCAAGGCGGGACTCGTCGCGCTGGTCGGCCGGCCGAACGCCGGCAAGTCGACGCTGATCAATGCCCTGGTCGGCACCAAGGTCGCGATCGTGTCGGACAAGCCACAGACCACGCGCAACCGCATCGTTGGCGTCCGCAATCTGCCGGAAGGGCAGGTGGTCTATGTCGACACACCGGGCATCCACCGGCCGCTGCACCGGATGAACGTCCGCATGGTCGATGTGGCGGTGCAGAGCATGAACCACGCCGACCTGGTGTGCGTGGTGGCCGACGCCGGCCTGCCTGTCGGCGGGGGCGACGAGTACCTGGCGGGCCTGGTGGGCAAGGTGGCCGTGCCCGTGATGATCGCCCTCAATAAGGTGGATCTGGTGGAGAAGACGGCATTGCTGCCGCAGATGCAGCGCTGGGGACGGCTCGCGACCTTCGCCGAGATCATCCCCGTCTCTGCGCTCACCGGCGACAACATCGAGACGCTGGTCCGAGCCTTCCTCCAGCATCTGCCCGAAGGGGAGCCGCTCTATCCAGCCGACTTCGTCACCGACCAGCCCGAACAGGTGTACGTCGCCGAGATCGTCCGGGAGAAGCTCCTCCAGCACACCCGCGACGAACTGCCGTTTACGAGCGCAGTTCTGGTCGATCACTTCGAAGAGGCGGACGAGCGCGGCATCATCCGCGTGTATTGCACGATTGTCGTCGAGCGCGAGTCCCAGAAGCCGATCATCATCGGCCGCGCAGGAAGCATGATCAAGCAAATCGGCACCGAGGCGCGTCTCGAACTCGAGTCGTTCTTCGCGACAAAGGTCTTTCTCGATCTCCGGGTCAAAACACGGCCCGACTGGCGGGAGGATACCCGCGTGCTGGACCAGCTGGGCGTCATTGACGAGCGCTGAAACTGCTTGCGTTTCAAGCCGGCAATCAAAGCAGGGTACAATGCTGAAGGCCCGGTTCCGCGTCCATGCAGCAGCCTTCTGTAGATGCCGCTCTATACGACCGAAGCGATCATCCTTCGCACCTACAAGCTCGGCGAGGTCGATCGGATCGTCGTCTTTCTGACGCGGGATCGAGGCAAGCGCAGGGGCGTGGCCCAGGGCGCCAGGCGGATGCGCTCCCGTTTCGGCGGGGCGCTCGAGCCGCTCACCCGGGTCGCCCTGACGTATTTCGAGAAGGAGAGCCGCGATCTCGTTTCCTTGAACTACGCGGAGCCGCTCAGTTCGCCGCTCATGTCGGTCGGCGGCGACGCGCTGGGCTACGCCGGGTACTTTGCCGAACTGATCGACGAATGGGCTCCCGAGGCCGATCCCAACGAAACGCTGTATCGCCTCGGCAGTGCGATGGTGGATGCGTTGATCGGCGGGGCCTCCGTCGAGCCGCTGGCGCGGTATTTTGAGTATTGGCTGCTGCGGCTGCAGGGCGTGTATCCGTCGGTGCTGGCCTGTGGGACCTGCGGCGCGACGCTTGGACGTGACGTGGCCACGGCGGCGGTGTTGATGCCCGGCGACCACCAGTATCTCTGCGCGGGTTGCGCGCGGGGCACCGCGGGCAGTTTTGTGGCGCTGTCGGGCGAGTCGGTCGCGTTTCTCCGGGCTTCCGGTACGACGTCGCCCGCCCGGATAGGCGCGTCGGCCGTATCGGAAGGAGCGCTCCGTGAACTCGAGCAGGTGCACCGAGCGCTGATTGCGACGCACCTGGAGAAAGAGATCAAGTCCGTGCGCGTGCTGCGCGAAATCCGCGGGCATTGAGTGTGATATTGGCGATAACAATCCTGTGACCTTCCAAGACCTCATCTCCAAACTCTCCCAGTTCTGGGCCTCTCAAGGCTGCCTGATCCAGCAACCGCTCGATCTCGAGGTCGGCGCCGGTACGTCGCACCCGGAGACGACGCTGCGCGTGCTGGGGCCGAAACACTGGAACGTGGCGTACGTCCAGCCCTCGCGGCGCCCCGACGACGGGCGGTTCGGTGAGAATCCGAATCGGCTGTTCAAGCACCACCAGTTCCAGGTGATCATGAAACCGGCGCCAGACGAAATTCAGCATCTCTACCTGCAGAGTCTCGAGGCGTGCGGGATCGAGCCGCGCAAGCACGACATCAGATTCGAAGAAGACAACTGGGAATCGCCGACCCTTGGCGCGTGGGGAATCGGCTGGCAGGTGATGCTCGACGGCCTGGAGATTACCCAGTTCACCTATTTCCAGCAGGTCGGCGGGATCGACCTCGCCCCGGTTTCGGTCGAGATTACCTACGGTCTCGAACGCATCGCGATGTTCCTCCAGCGCGTCGACAACGTCTACGACCTGCAGTGGGCGCCCGGCGTGACCTACGGCGACGTGCGCCTGCGCGACGAAATCGAGCAGTCGAAGTACGCGTTCGGCCAGGTCGACATGCCGCGGGACGCCTTCGTCGCACTGCATCGGGAGCTGTTCGATAAGTACTACGGCTTCTCGGAAGTGCTGCTGCGGTCGGGGCTGGTACTCCCGGCGCTGGAACATTGCCTGAAGTGTTCGCACTTGTTCAATGTGCTCGACGCAAGCGGCGGAATCGGCGTCACCGAACGGACGGCCTACATCCTTCGCGTGCGGCAGCTGGCGGTGGCGATCGCGCGGGCCTACGCCGATGGCGAATCCAGCAAACCAGAGGCCGCCGCGTCCGGCACGAGTGAGACTGACAAGTAAGCGAGAGGTGTATGGATCGTGAGCTGCTGATCGAATTGGGCTGCGAGGAGATTCCCGCCAGCTGGCTGCCACCGCTGACCGAACAGCTCGGCCAACGACTGTCGGCTCGTCTCACCGAACTGAGACTCCTGCCCGAAGCGCCGATTGAGACCTACAGCACGCCGCGCCGGCTGACGGTGCGCGTGGGCCGGATCGCGGAGCGTCAGACCGACCTCGAGGACGTGCTGATGGGGCCTCCGGTTGCAGCGTCGTTCGGCAAGGACGGTCAGCCAACCGCGGCCTCGGCGGGCTTTGCGCGGAAGCAGGGCGTCGAGGTGACGGCGCTCGAACGTGTCGAGACTCCCAAGGGCGTCTACCTCGCATTCAGAAACCACGTGCGAGGGAAATCGGCGGTCGACGTGCTGCCGGACGTCCTGGCCGGCGTGCTCCGCGACCTGACGTTCCCGAAGCAGATGCACTGGGACGCGATGCTGGATGACGGGCGCGGCGAGCTGTTGTTTGGCCGTCCGATCCGCTGGATTCTGTATTTGTACGGCGGCCGCGTGGTGCCCGTTGTCATTGGCCGCCTCGCCGCCGCCCAATCCGGACTCGTCCAGGACATCCGTTCGGGCGCGACCACCTACGGGCACAGGTTCCTGACAGGCAGCGGCCGGGCCGGACGCGCCATCAAGGTGCGATCGTTCGAGGAGTACAAGAGCAAGCTCGCCGAGAACTTCGTGATCCTCGGCCGCGAGGATCGCCAGGCGAAGATCTCGCGCGAACTCGATTCGCACGCCAGGCGGCTCGGCGGGTACGTGAGCCAGGCCGCCGCCACCGAGTCGCGGTTGCTGCACGAAGTGCCCGATCTGGTCGAGT
>Ga0334722_10002837_pt1 | contig 19088 bp, 13 predicted proteins | sample C3_bottom_MG_FD_207210 | JGI IMG/M metagenome (GOLD analysis project Ga0334722, IMG submission 207210) | Sediment microbial communities from Yellowstone Lake, YNP, Wyoming, USA - C3_bottom | ecosystem: Environmental > Aquatic > Freshwater > Lake > Sediment | place: USA: Wyoming | collected...
ACCACCGGCAACCACGACTACAACTACGGCGCCGCGCGTCTGGTCGAGCTGGCCGCCACCATGAAGTTCCCGGTCCTCGCCGCCAATGTCACGAAGGGCGGCAAGCTCCTCTTCGGCTCCTACATCATCAAGGAGGTGGCCGGCGTCACGGTGGCCATCTTCGGCCTCGCCACCCCCGAGACCGCCTACAAGTCCGACCCCGCCGGCCTCGTCGGCGTCAAGTTCGAGGACCCGGTCAAGACCGCCAAGGCCGTCGTCAAGGAACTCAAGGGCAAGTACGACGTCCTCGTCTGCCTCTCCCACCTCGGCATCGACGCCTCGTCCAAGCCGACGAGCCTCGACATCGCCGTCGCCTGCCCCGAGATCGACGTCATCATCGACGGCCACAGCCACTCCAGCCTCATGGCCGAGATCACGAACAACACCACCGGCGTCCTCATCGTCAGCGCCGACTCCAACGGCGTCACCCTCGGCCGCGTCGACCTCGCCCTCAACGCCGCCAAGAAGGTCGTCTCCCGCATCCCCCAGAGCATCACCCTCGGCAACAGCCCGCAGATGCCCGCCGACCCGACGGTCAAGGCCGCCGCCGACGGCATCGCGAAGTCCCAGGAAGCCAAACTCGCCGAGGTCGTCGGCCAGACCGCCGTCGCCCTCGAGGGCAAGCGCGAGATCGTCCGCGCCTCGGAGAGCAACCTCGGCCGCCTCATCGCCAACGGCATGCTCGCCACCACGGGCGCCGACATCGCACTGATGAACGGTGGCGGCATCCGCGCCGGCATCGCCGCGGGTCCCATCACCATGAAGGACGTCTACACCGTCCTCCCCTTCGGCAACTACCTCTGGACTACCATCCTGACGGGCGCCGAGCTCAAGACGGTCCTCGAGAACGGCGTCTCCAAGCTCCCCGCCATCGACGGTCGCTATCCCCACCTCGCGGGCGCCACCTTCACCTTCGATGTCACGAAGCCCGTGGGAAGCCGCGTCACCTCCATCACGGTGAAGGGCAAGCCCTACGACCCGGCCGCCAAGTACACCTTCTGCACCCTCAACTTCGAGATGGCCGGCGGCGACGAGTACACCATGCTCAAGGGCCGCAGCTACAAGGAGTTTCCGATGGACGCCGACTCCTTCGTGTCTTACGTGAAGAAGCTCGGGACCGTCACCGACGAGAACATGATCCTCAAGAAGTAGTGCCTCGCGCGGAGACGCGCGAAAAAAGACCCGGGCTCGCCCGGGTCTTTTTTTGTCCCCGACCGCCTCCGCTAAAAGGCCTCGAAGTCCTCGTCCCGAGCCTGGCCCTCCGGACCGCGGGTGGTGATGGAACGACGCTTCTCCTCCGGACCGCGGGGGGGCGGCGGCGCAGGGGATCTCTTCGGCGCCTGGACCCGGGCCCGGGGCTCCGGCGTAACCTTGCCCCCGATCTCCCTGCGGGGCGCCGCCTTCGGCCCTGTCGCCGCCGCGCCGGCCTGGGGCTTCGGGGCCACGCGGGCCCTCGGTCCGGGCCGGCCCTCCTCGCTTCTCGAGGAGTCGAGCTTGAAGAATCCCACCGTGTCGCGCATGGATTTCGACTGGCCGGTCAGCTCCTCGGACATGGAGGCGAGCTGCTCGGAGGCCGAGGCGTTCTGCTGGATGATTCCGTCGAGTTCGAGGAGGGCTTTGTTGATCTGGGCGACACCCTCGGTCTGCTCGCGGCTCGCGCTGGCGATCTCCTGGACGAGACCGGCCGTCTTTTTGATGTCGGGCACGATGCTTTCGATGAGTTCCCTGGCCCGGGCCGCCTTGGTCGCGCTCACCGCGGCCAGATTCATGATGTCGGCCGCCGAGCTCTGGGAGCGTTCGGCGAGTTTGCGGACCTCGGAGGCGACGACGGCGAAGCCCTTGCCCGCCTCCCCTGCCCGGGCGGCCTCGATGGCCGCGTTGAGGGCCAGGAGGTTGGTCTGACGCGAGATCTCCTCGATGACGCCGATCCGCTTGGAGATCTCCTCCATGGCGGCGACGGCCTCGATGACCGCCTGACCGCCCTGCTCGGCGTCGGAGGCCGCCTTGAGGGAGATCTTCTCGGTGGTGAGGGCGTTGTCCGCGCTCTGCTTGATGTTGGCGCCCATCTCCTCCATCGAGGCCGAGACCTCCTCGGCGGCGGCGGCCTGCCGGGAGCTACCCTCGGAGAGGGTGATGGCGGTGGCCGAAACCTGCGTGGCTCCGTCCGAGACCTGGGAGGCGCCGGACTGGATCGAAAGGGCGACCTCCGAGACCGCGCCGATCATGGTGCCGATGGCCCGATAGGCCTCGCCGATCTCGTCGCCATGGGCGGCCGTCCTCCGGAAGAGCTCCTTGTCGATGCCGGTCAGGGCGAAGTCCCCGCCGGCGAGGAGGACATTGGCCTCGGCGAGGTGGACGATGGGGCCGGCGATCCCCCGGATCACGAGGCCGATGGCGATGGAAGCGAGGAGGGCGCTGCCGAGGCCGATGAGGACGATGATCAGCGCGAGATTCGAGAGGGAGCTCATGAGCTCGCTCTCGGGCATCACGACGCCGAGGGACCAGGGCGTCTTGGTCTCGCCCACCGCGACGGGAGAGAAGGCCTGGACGGTCGAATCGCCGGTGACCCGGCTCTGTTTCACGAGGACCGTGGATCGGCCGCCGGCGATGGAGGCGAGGAGGGCCTCCGCCTCGGGCTTGGCGAGGTCGTCGCCGATGACCTTGCCGACGAGGTCGGCCTGGGGATGGTAGAGGCGCGTGCCCAGGTTCGAAAGGAGGATGCCGTAGGCGCCCTTGACCGGCTTGATGCCCTCGAGGAGGGACTTGAAGGTCGACACGGCCAGGTCCACCCCGACCACTCCCTTGAAGGCCCCCCCGATCTTCACCGGCACGACGATGCTCGTGATGAAGAGCTCGTCCTCCTTCTTTCCCGTATAGGAGTAGAAGTAGGGCTCCATGATGGTCTCCTCGCCCGTCTTCTTGGGAAGGAGGTAGTAGTCGCCGACGCCCGGTTTTTCGTAGTCGATGTTGGGATTGAGCTCCATCGCACTGGCCCCACGGCTGTAGACGGCGACAAAGCGCCCGGTGGCGTCGTGGCCGGGGGCGCCTTTGTAGTCCGTATCCTTGCCGTCGAAGGCCTCGGGCTCCCAGACCACCCAGGAGCCGAGGAGCTCGGGATTGGCCGCGAGGTTCGATTCGAGCATGGCCAGGGCCGCCTTTCTGTCCGCCCGGCCCGCCCCGACCATGGCCTCGAAGGAGATCGCCAGACCCCGGGGCGAGGCGGCCAGCCTTTCGAGCCTGGCGCCGACCTCGTTGGCGTAGCCCGAGGAGAGGGCGATCGCCTCCTTTTTCAGCTCGGCGCGGAGGATCGAAGAGGAGAGGATCCAGACCCCCACGAGGATGGCGGCGATGGCTGCGGTGAAGACCGCCAGTGTCGCGATGATGATCTTGCCGCTTATCTTGAGTCGCATGGAGCCCCCTGTCGGCCCCCCGGTTCAGTCCGGGAGGGGCCAAGGACAAGGATAGGTCTTTCCGCCCTCCGACGCCAATGTCCGGGGGGCAGGTCCTACAGGAGGGTGGGCTCCATCCCGAAGACGTCCTCGAACATGTCGCCCTTCTCGGCCAGGGAGAGGCGCTCGAGGGAGAGGTCCGGGGCGGGACCCCCCTCGCTGCTCTCGGCCCGGATGAGGAAACGGTCCTCGCGCCGCTCCACCGACACGGCCCCCACGCGACGGTCGTGGCCGCGGTCCAGGGCGTCGGCGACGCGGAGGAGGGCCCCGAGCTTGAGCACGAGGATGCGGTCCTCGCGGGGCAGGGCGATGTAGTTGAGATGGGCGTTCGTGGGCTGGCCCCGGCGGTGATAGCGCGCCACGCAGGCGACGACGACCTGCTCGCTCCGCGCGAGGCCGAAGATCTCCGAGTTCTGGATGAGGTACTCGGAGTGCTTGTGGTGGCCCGAGGAACGGATGAAGGTCCCGATGTCGTGGAGGAGGGCGGCCGCCTCGAGGAGGAGGCGTTCGCGGTCGCCGAGGCCGTGCTCGCGCCTGAGGGCGTCGAAGAACACGAGGGCGAGCCGCGCCACCTGGGTGCCGTGCTCCTCGTCGAAGCGGAACTTGCGCCCGAGGGAGATGGCGCTCGCGGTGATCTGGCGCCTCATCTCCTCCTCGTGCTCGGGATCGGGGCCGTGGGCGAGGGTGTGCAGGATGCCCTCGCGGATGGACACCGAGGGCACCACCACGGTCTCGGCCCCGGTGCGCTCGAGGAAGAGGCGCTGTATGGTGAGCCCCGGTCCCAGGGCCTCCGCCTCCGACCAGGGAACGCCGAGGCGGGCGACGAGGTCCTCGGGGGAGAGGCCGCCGGCCTCTTCGGCGAAGGCGACGAAGTCCTCGCGGGACATCACCGAGTAGGTGCCGTAGCGTTCCTCGGCCGTCTTCGAGGCGGCGAAGCGGGCGTCGGAGCCGATGACGATGAAGGTCTTGATGCCTTCGAGCTCGAGCTCCTCGTCGAGGAGGTCGCAGGCGGTGCGCACGTTGTCCTCGAGGAACTGGCGGAGGGAGGAGGAGGCCTGGCCCGTGCCGCGGACCAGCTCGTCGATCCTGACCGTGCCGATGCGGAGGGAGTGGGAGCCCGCCATCCTGCCGCGCCGGAGCAGCATGACCTCGGTGGAGCCGCCTCCGACCTCCAGGATCATCGCGTTCGAGCGCGAGAGGATGCGGGGCTCGTCCTCGAGGGCGTGCTGGACCGCGAGGTACATGAGGTGGTTCTCCTCGAGGTCCTCGACGACCGTGACGCGGAAGCCGGTCTGGAGGGCGACGCGGTCGATGAAGGTGTCGCGGTTCGTGGCCTCCCTGAGGGCGCTCGTGGCGATGACGGTGGCCTCCTGGGGCTCGATGCCGTAGCCCCTGAGGAGCTCCTTGAAGCCGGCGAGGATGGCGATGCTCTCGCGGATGGCGTCGCGGGTCACGAGGCCGCCGGTGAAGACCTCGCGGCCGATGCGGCTGGGCTTGCCAGCCCGCTCGAGGATGGAGAAGCCTCCGACCCCGTCCACCGAGGCGATGAGGAGGCGGATGCCCGTCGACCCTATCTCGATGACGGCGACGAGGCGCCGCGCGGGCTTGCCCGCGGCCCCCTGGGGTCCTTCCCCGGCGCCCGGAGCGGCGGCCCTCATCCCTTCCTCTTCTTGCGCCCCTCCACGGGGGCGGCGCCCTCGGGGGCCTCCCAGCCCGGGACCCCGGCGGCCTCGGCGGCCCTGAGGGCGGCCCCCGCCGGCACGGCCAGGTCCTGGAGCTCGGAGAGGAGGACTGTCACCGAGGCCGCGAGTCCCGGCATGAGGCGGGCGGCCATGGCCGCGCTCGCCCCCTCGAGGTAGCGCTTCCCGAAACGCGCGACCACCCCGCCTCCGAGGACGATGGCCTCGGGATTGAGGATGTTGACGAGATTGGCCATGCCGACGCCGAGCCAGAAGGCCGAGCGGTCGACGGCCTTTTCTATGGCGCGGTCCTTGGCCTCGAGGGCCTCGGCGATGGCGGAGCTGCGGTAGCGCTTGTAGTTCAGCCCGGCGGCCTCGAGCATGGCGGGGGCCTTGCCGCTGGCCGCGAGGCCGAGGGCGTCCTTGGCCAGGGCGCTGCGGGAGGCGTGTGCCTCGAGGCAGCCGTAGTTGCCGCAGCCGCAGAGGGGGCCGCCCTCGTGCACGATCATGTGGCCGATCTCGCCCGCCGAGCCCGTCGAGCCGCGATAGAGCCTCCCGTCGATGACGAGGGCCCCGCCGACCCCGGTGCCGACGAAGATGCCCACGGCGCTCCTCCGCCCGCGCAGGGCTCCGGCCCTGAGCTCGCCGTAGACCCCGGCCTGCACGTCGTTCTCGAGGGCGACGGAGAGCCCGAGTCTTTCACCGAGGCGGGCGGCCAGGGGGAAGTCCTCGAGGCCGAGGTTGGGCGTGTAGCGGACGATGCCCCGGGCCCTGTCGAGGGGGCCGGGCACGGCCACGCCGACCCCGCGGCAGAGGCCCGCGCCGCCCTCGCGGGCCACGAGGCCCCTGACCTCGTCCACCGCCCCGACGAGGGCGTCGACGAGGGCCTCGCTCCCCTCGTCGGCGGGGGTGCGTACCTTGACCTGGGCGAGGGCGGGCTGCCTGAGCTCGCCCTCCCCGAGGCCGAAGGCGGCCACGAGGATCTTGGTCGCTCCGAGGTCGATGCCGATGACATGGTCTCCGCTGCGGGACATTGTTCCTCCAGAGTGGCCGCCCTGCGGCCGGGAATGCGGTAGGGGACCGGGCGGAGGTCCTCCGCCCGGGGCGGGTCTCAACCCTCGGAGAGCACGATGATCCGGTCGCCCTCAGCGAAGGCGAGGCGGCCGGACTTGTGGGGATTCAGGACGACCCCGTAGCCCTCCGCGGCCTCGTGCTCCTTCGCGGCGAGGCGGTAGCCGAAGGCGGTCTCGCCCTTCCTCCTGGCCGCCTCGAGGACGGTGTGGAAACTGACCTCCCTGCCGAGGCCCACGTAGTCGGAGGCCGGCTTGAGGTAGATCTCCGAGCCTTCGGGGTCGAGGAGGTCGGTGAAGACGGCCCCCAGGTCCTTGTTCTCGGAGATCTGGGTCATGACGAGGGCGACGAGGCGGTCGCTGATGACGAAGTCGTCGGCGTGGGCGATCTCGGCGAGCTCGCGGTTCCGGGCGTCGAGCATCTCGGAGACGATGGAGAAGCGGTTGCCGCTCTCCATCGACACGCGACGGAGCTGGAGGAGGGTGACGAGGGTGCGGGCGTCCGCGGCCTGCTCGTCGAGCTCGTCGGCGTAGGGGAGGACGATGACATGGTGATAGGAGGGGAGATCGAGGCCGTCGAAGAGATCGCGGTCGGTGGTGTCTCCCCGTTTCGCGGTCACGGTCAGGCGGGGAGTCGAGAGGGCGGGCGCCTCCTCGAGGGCCCGGTCCGTGTCGGCCACCACGAGGAGGCTCGAGCCCGGCGTGGAGTAGGCGGCCAGCTCCCGGATGAGGACGGCGGCCTTCCAGTTCCAGCCGAGGATGAGGCTGCGCTCCGCCGGGACGGGGGCCGGCGCCGCGTTCGAGAAGGCCGAGGTGTCGGCGACGGCCGTCGGGGCGGCCAGGGCGGCGATGCCCTCGTCGTCCTCGGAGATGGTGATGGCCGAGTCCCCCTCCTCGATGCGCCTGTCCATGGGAGGATTGAGGAGGACCCTTCCCTCGCGGGTCCGGAGCCCGATCAGGGCCGAGTCCTCGAAGCGGGCCAGGGCCTCGCCGTAGCTCAGTCCGGCGAGGAGGGGCTGGGAGCTGAAATAGATCTCGCAGCCGCCGAAGTCGAAGAGCTCGGTGTAGACGACCGAGAGCCCCGACTGGCGGCAGGTCTGGGCGGCGATGCGGGCGGTGAGGTCGCCCGAGACGACGACCTCGACCTCGTCCCCCGCGACGAGATGGGCTATCTCGGCCGAGCGCGGACGGCTGAGTTCGGCGACGACGTGGTAGCGGCCTTCCTTGCGGGTCGGGCTGTTGGTGAGGGCGAGGAGGGACTTGATCACCTCGGAGTCGGGGTCGGCGGCCTCGGGGGCCAGAATGATGATCGCCCGGGCCTCGCGGGGGCTGATCACTTCGATGTCCGAGGGATCGATGGGGCTGCCCGTCCGGCAGACGATGGTGGTGCGCCCCCGCTTGCCTACCCGTTCACGGAGCTCGTCCTCCATCTCGACCTTGTCCTTGGGGGCGAGGATGGCGATGCAGGACTTCCTGCGGCTCGCGTTGGCGCTGCAGAGTTCCGAGACGATGGCGAAGACCTGCTCCGACCAGCCCAGGATCACGGTGTGATCCTTCTCCATCACGAGGGAGCGGCCCTTCCGGAGGTCCTCGAACTTGGCGGCGATGCCGTTGGAGAGGATGCCGATCAGGGTGCTGAAGACGAAGATGCCGGCTACCGTCACGGCGAGCATGGTCGCCAGCCAGGGCCAGGAGGCGGAGTCACCGGCGATCGTCCCGGCGTCGATGGTGCGCATGAGGCTCTGCCAGAGGACCGTGCCGAAGCCCGCCCCTTCCCCCCCGAGCCCCGCTGCGAGGATGAAGGCCGAGGCCGCGACGACGATGACCAAGGTGAGGAGACCCAGCCAGCCGATGAGGGCCGCGGGACCCGCGGACATGGCGCGGTCGAAACGATAGCTGAAGTGATCCCGGAACCGGTGGGCGGGCATGGAGCCTCCTTACTGGATTCTGGCCTCCAGTTTCCGCGACCTGGCCCTTCGACGCAAGCCGCCGCGCCCTCGCCTTGCCCAAGCCCCGCCCCGCCGTATAGACTCGACGGCGATGCGTGCCCTCCGCCCCTTCCGCGTTCCCGCCCTCCTCCTCGCCCTCTTTGCGGCGTCGGTCTTCCTCCTCGGTTCCTGCGCGCCGCGCCTCGGCTGGGGGGTTCTCCTCTGGTCCAACCAGGGCTCCGGCCTCCACGCGGGGACTGTCGTGCCGGTCTACATCCGCTCGAACATCGAAAAGCTCTACGTCGTCGGGGTGCCGGGCACCAACAAGAAGATCGAGGTCCCCATCTGGCAGCTCGACCTCTTCCGCTCGAAGGGGGCCGCCCAGAAGAGTCTCGCCGCCTTCGGCAGCCACACGACCGGCTACCTCTTCGCCACCCGCGACGGCCTTCCCATCCGCGAGACCCCCACCAACGCCGGCAAGCGGGTCTACCGCCTCCGCCAGGGCCAGTCGGTGAAGATCCTCTCCGAGGCCCAGGGTGAGGCGGTGAGCACGGGGGGGGCGACCCTCGAGGGCTCCTGGTTCAAGGTCCTCACCGAGGACGGGACCCGGGGCTACGCCTTCAGCAACACCATGCGGGCCTACGACGAGCTGACCGAGGCCCCGCCCAGCCTCGCCGCGACGGCGGACGCCGATCCCGCCCGCCGGGTCGACCTCGTGTTCTCCCGCGTCTGGAGGGCCGAGTACTTCCAGACCATGATCGACGAGGGCAGGGTCGACCTCGACGCCGTCTCGCCCCGCTTCGGCCTCTTCGCCGACGCGCTGCGCCGGCAGATCCGCATCGAGCTGCCGACCGTCTCCCAGGTCTTCAATTACACGACCATCGCCCAGAGCGGCGACGTCATCGTCTTCGAAGGCAGCCCCCTCCGGATCCGCTTCGACGGCGACAAGAGGCTCCTCGCCGACTGGTCGGGGGCGGCCGAGGGCGATGCCCGGCAGGATACGATCGCGTCCGTGCAGGCCGCGCCGACCTCCCTCGCCGCCCCCGGCCAGGGCGCCTCTGCCTCCGCCCTTCCGCCCAAGACCGCGGTCGGGACCGCGGCCGCAGCAGCGGCCGTCCCGGAGCAGACTCCGGCCGCCTCCTCCGCCCCGCCTTTGGGCACCTCCGCCGGCGCGGCGCCCGCGAGCGCCCCCCCCGCGGCCACGGCCACCAAGGCTACCTTCGTGGTGCTCACCACCGACCTTCGCGACGAGATCCGCGCCGAGGAGATACGGCGCCTCAACCGCCTGGCTGACTTCATCGCCGCGGGCGCCTCCTGGACCTACCAGCCGAGCGCCTCCGACGCCCCCGCGGCGCCCGGCCCGGCGACGAGCTCCCGGCTGACCCTCTCCCACGACGGGCGCTTCCTCTGGACCGGCATCGAGGCCCTCCCCACCGCCTACCTGCCCGGCGACCTCGGTGTCGTCGAGGAGGGCAGGGTGGGCGGAGAGGCGACTGTCAGGCTGGCCCTCGACCCCGCCCTCGGCGGGGGCTGGGAGGGCGCCTTCTCCCTGCGCTTCGACGGCACCAGGGACTGGCTCGACCTCCTCTATCGCCACGAGGGCCGGACCCTCCTTGTCGTTCCCGTCGCGCCCGGCAGCGTCCGCGACCTCATGGCCGGCGCGGCGGCCTCCCTGGCGCCCCTCGCCTTCTCGTCCTCGGGCTCCTAGACCCCATGGCCTTCGTCCAGTTCTCAGGCGTCAGCCTGGCCTTCGGCGCCCGGGATCTCCTCAAGGACGCCGCCCTCTACTTGGCCGCGGGCACGAGGGCGGCCCTCGCCGGCCCGAACGGCGCCGGCAAGTCCACCCTCATGCGCATCATCGTCGGCCAGCTCGCGCCCGACTCCGGCGAGCGCGCCGTCACCAAGGGCGCCCGCCTCTCCTACCTGCCCCAGATGCTGGCCCAGGGCGGCGACGGCGATGCCGGAAGCGGAGGGACCGTCCTGGCCGAGGCCGAGAAGGCCTATGACTTCGTGCCCCCCCTCCTCGCGCGCCAGGAGGAGATCGGCGCCCTCCTCGCGACCTCCACCGCCGACGACGGCGCCACCGCCCGCCTCATCGAGGAGCACCACGCCATCCACGAGACCGTCGAGGGCTCGGGCTGGCACCGCCGCCGGGAGACCATCGGCGAGGTCCTCGCCGGCCTCGGCTTCCGCGACAGCGACCTCGACCGGCCCCTGGCCGAGTTCTCGGGCGGCTGGCGCATGCGCGTCGCCCTCGCCAAGGTCCTCCTCGAGAATCCCGACATCATGCTCCTCGACGAACCGACCAATTACCTCGACCTCGAGGCCAGGGAGTGGCTCGAGGCCTGGCTCGCGAAATTCCCCGGTGGCGTCCTCGTCGTTTCCCACGACCGCTACTTCCTCGACGCCACCGTCAAGGAAGTCTACGAGCTCTGGAACGGCCGGCTCAGCCGCTATCCCGGCATCTACTCGGCCTACGAGAAACGCCGCGCCGCCGAGCTGGAGGCCGTCTTCGTGGCCTGGGAGCGCCAGCAGGAGGAGATCGCCCACCTCGAGGAGTTCATCCGCCGCTTCCGCTACCAGGCGACCAAGGCCTCCCTCGTCCAGTCCCGCGTCAAGCAGCTCGAGAAGATCGTACCCATCGAGATCCCCGAGGGCATGAAGAAGATCCACTTCTCCTTCCCCCCGGCCCCCCACTCGGGCAAGGCCACCCTCCGCCTCGAGGGCCTCGGGAGGGCCTACGGGGCCAACCGCGTCCTCTCCGGCCTCGACCTCGAGATCGAGCGCGGCATGAAGGTGGCCCTCGTCGGCCCCAACGGCGCCGGCAAGTCCACGCTCATGCGCATCCTCGCCGGCGCGGACCGTGACTACGAGGGCGAACTGCGCTTCGGCTCCGGGGTCGTCCCCGCCTACTTCGCCCAGGACACCGCCGACACCATGGGAGGGGAGGGGAGCGTCGAGGAGGCCGCCGAGGCCGGCTGCCCCACCGAGCTCCTGCCCAAGATCCGCAACCTCCTCGGCGCCTTTCTCTTCCGCGGCGACGACATCCACAAGAGCCTCCGCGTCCTCTCCGGCGGCGAGCGCTCCCGCCTGGCCCTCCTCACCATGCTCCTCAGGCCGGCCAACCTCCTCATCCTCGACGAGCCGACCAACCACCTCGACCTCACCTCCAAGGACGTCCTCCTCGAGGCCCTCAAGAGCTTCCAGGGCACCGTCCTCTTCGTGTCCCACGACCGCGGCTTCATCGAGGAGCTGGCCGACCGCGTCCTCGAACTCGAGGCGGGGAGGCCGCCTCGCTGGTACGTCGGTGATTATAATTATTACCTTCACAAGAAGTCCCTTCTCGAGGCCGAGGGCGCCGTCGCGAGCGGCCAGGGACGGAAAGCCGCCGCGGGCTCCGAGGTCCCGGTCTCCTCGGCGCGCCTCTCCCGCGAGGACGACAAGGCCCGCAAGGCCCGCCAGCGCAAGCTCCAGAAGAGGGAGGAGGAGATCCTCGCCCGCCTCGAGTCCATCGGGAAGCAGAAGGGCGCCTGCGAGACCGAGATGGGCCTGCCCGCCAACTACTCCGACGGCTCGAAGATGCGCCGCCTCCAGTCTTCCCTCGAGGAACTCGAGAAGGAGGCCCACGGCCTGAACGCCGAGTGGGAGAAGGTCGCGGAGGAGCTGTCCTCGCAGGAGGAATAGGGCGCATCCGCCCCGCTCTCGCCCTCGACAAGCCGCTTTCGCGGTTATATACTTCGCCCATTCGCGGGCTATTCATATTTACTTCAAGGAGCTAGCGCATGGATTCCAGGAACGGACTCATACCCTTCGGACTCCTCGTCCTCGTCTTCGCCTTCACCTTCGTCTTCTGCCTCGATTCCCTGAGCGCGCAGAACACGACCTACATGGTGCTGGCCGTCATCGGCTTCGTCGGCGCCCTGGGCGCCAGCCTCCTTCTCGGGCTCTTCGCCCGCCGCGACGGCGAGGCCCTCTCGCTCTGGTATTTCATCTATGTCCTGATCGTGGGGATCATTTTCATCTGGTACCTCACCCGCCTCGGAACCTACTTCAAGTTCTGGTAGGCCCCGAAGTCCCGGGCCAGCCGCGGTCCTGCCCGCGGCTTCTCCTCGTCGCCGCGGCCCCCTGCCGCGGCTTCTTTTTTTGGAGGTCGCGATTCGCTCGGCCTCGGGTATGGATATTCCCGGCTGGCGCATATATATTGAAGTGGCAATGACTTGCCTCAATTCCAAGCAGGGGGTATAGTACCCCCCTTCCGACCCGCGCCCCCCGTCCCGACCCCCGCCGACGGGAAGCGAGCGCGGCCCGGCCCAAGGAGCGAGCATGAACCGCAAGACAATCGTCGTCGCCCTCGGCGGCAACGCCATCATCGAAGAAGGCACCCGCGGGACCATCGAAGAGCAGTTCGCGAACACGAGGAAGAGCCTCGGCGCCGTCGTGGGCATGATCCAGGAAGGGCACAAGGTCGTCCTGACCCACGGCAACGGGCCCCAGGCCGGCGTCCACCTCATCCGCAACGAGGCGGCCTCGGCCCAGGTTCCCCCCTCCCCCCTCAATGTCATCGTCGCCGACACCCAGGGCTCGATGGGCTATATGCTCGCCCAGTGCCTGGCCAACGCCCTCACCAAGGAAGGCGTCAAGAAGGGCGTCGTCACCGTCGTCACCCAGGTCGTCGTCGACCCGGCCGATCCCTCCATGAAGAACCCGACTAAATACGTCGGGCCCTTCTACAAGGCCGAGGACGTCGAGGGCCACAAGGCCAAGGGCTGGGTGATGAAGGAGGATCCGGGCCGCGGATTCCGCCGCGTCGTCCCCTCCCCCCTCCCCCTCGACATCGTCGAGAAGGAGACCATCAAGGACCTCATCGACGACGGCCTGGTCGTCATCGCGGTGGGAGGTGGCGGCGTCCCCGTCCAGCGCGAGGCCGACGGCACCCTCTCCGGCATCGACGCGGTCATCGACAAGGACCGGGCCTCGGCCCTCCTCGCCAACCTCATCGGAGCCGACGAGCTCCTCATCCTGACCGGCGTCGACCGCGTCGCAGTCAACTACAAGAAGCCCGACGAGAAGTGGTTCGACCGCATGACCGTCGCCGAGTGCGAGAAGTACCAGGCCGAAAACCAGTTCCCCAAGGGATCCATGGGCCCCAAGATCGAGGCCGCCTGCGACTTCATCAAGCGGGGCGGGGAGAAGGTCATCATCACCAGCATGGAACATGCCTCCGAAGCGGTGGATGGGAAGGCCGGGACCATCATCACGGCCTAAAGCCTTTACCGATTCACCACGGAGAGCACGGAGAGAAGAAGGAGAGCTCAGAGAAGGGAAAGAAAGGGAGTAAGGGAAGAATGTAGGAATAAGGCAGCAGGGAAAGAAAATGCCTCGCTTACCCCTTCCTCCCTTTTCCTCCGTGCTCTCTCTCTTGAAGGTCTTCCCTCCGTGCTCTAACGCTTCGCTAGACTTCGTTCCGTGGTGCAATCGTGGCAAGCCCTATGGGCAGCGGCCAAACTTGACCGCGGCTCCTTTTCCGTGGTACCTTTCCGCGAATCTTCCCCTTAAGGAATCCGATGATGGATAATTTCTTTTCCGGCCTGACAATGCTTCAGGCGCCCGCCGGTGGGAGCGCCACCGGCTCCATGCTCTCGACCCTCATTCCCTTCGCCCTCGTCTTCGTCATCTTCTACTTCCTCATCATCCGCCCTCAGAACAAGAAGCAGAAGGAAGCGAAGGCCATGATCGAAGCCGTCAAGAAGGGCGACAAGGTCATCACGATCGGCGGCATCCATGCCGTCGTCGAGAAGGTCAAGGAAGGCACCGTCGTCCTCAAGGTCGACGAAAACACCAGGATAGAGTTCTCCAAGTCGGCCATCGCCACCGTCGTCGCCCCCAAGGGCGAGGAGAAGGTCGCGGACGCCGCGGCCGAGAAGGTCGCCGCGGAGAAGGCCGAGGCCGCGAAACCCTTCGTCGAGAAGAAATAGCGCGAACATCCCGCTGACGTCCGGCTCGCCGCCGGACGGCTGGCCGGGGGCCGCGATTCGCCCAATCCTTTCCTGGAGTTGCCCCACATGAACAAGACGAAACGTTTCCTCGTCGTTCTCGCGGTCGTCGGCATCGCCCTCGCTTTCCTCTGGCCGACCCTCGACTGGTACTTCCTTACGCCCAAGGCCGACCAGGCCCTGGCCCTCGGCTCGCGCGAGCAGATCCGCGAGTACGCCCGCGCCATGGCCGGCTCCGACCTCGAGGCCCTGGCCAAGGCCGCCTCGGCCGGTGACAACGCTGTCATCGACCAGGCGAAGTACAAGGCCGTCATCAAGGCCTCCAAGGTCGCGTGGAAGCAGGCCAAGAAGCCCCTGCCCAAGACCTGGACCGCCAAGAGCGCCCTCGAGGGCTTCACGAGCTACGGCTCGGCCCTCGAATCCGTGCAGGGCATCTACCGCGACGCGGTGCTCGGCATCAAGACCAAGCACGGCCGCGCCATCCAGCTCGGCCTCGACCTCTCGGGCGGCATGAGCGTCGTCATCCAGGCCGACATGGACGCCCTCGCCAAGAAGATCGGCAAGCCCCTCACCGCCGCGGACAAGGCCGACGCCATCGACCGCGCCATCGAGGTCCTCAACTCGCGCATCGACAAGTTCGGCCTCACCGAGCCCTCCATCCGCAAGCAGGGTGAGGATCAGATCTACGTCGAACTACCGGGCGCCGCCGATCCCGAGCGCATCAGCTCGATCATCATGGGCCGCGGCCGCCTCGCCTTCTACATCGTCAATTCCGAGGCCTCGAGCCGCCTCTCCGACTATCTCGTCAACAACCCCACCGGCATCGACGAGAAGACCCTCCAGGTCAAGGATCCCACGATAATCCCCGCTGGCTTCATGCCTCTCAAGGAATACCGCAAGGACAGCTACGGCCTCGACGAGTTCACCGGCCGCTACCAGGTCGTCACCGCCGAGCCGGGCCTCGACGGCACCTACATCCAGTCGGCCCAGCCCGTCACCGACTCGATGACCGGCGCCCCCCAGGTCAATTTCACGCTGACCAAGGAAGGCGGCGAGCTCTTCTACAAGCTCACGAGCTCCAACCTCAAGAAGCCCATGGCCGTCGTCCTCGACGACCGCATCAAGAGCGTGGCGACCATCCAGAGCGCCATCCAGGAGAGCGGGCAGATCACCGGCTTCAACGCCGAGGAGGCGCAGAACCTCGCCCTCCTCCTCCGCACCGCCGCCCTTCCCGTCGAGCTCATCCCCATCAACCAGCAGGCCATCGGCGCCTCCCTCGGCGAGGACGCTGTCCGCGCCGGTATCTGGGCCATCACCCTCGCCTTCTTCCTCGTCATCGGCTTCATGCTCGCCTACTACAAGGGCGCGGGCGTCAACACGGCCATCGCCGAGATCGTCAACCTCTTCATCATGGTCGGCGTCCTCTCCGCCTTCGGCCTGACCCTGACCCTGCCCTCGATCGCCGGTTTCGTCCTGACCATCGGTATCTCGGTCGACGCCAACGTGCTGATCAACGAGCGCATCAAGGAAGAGCTCCGCCAGGGCAAGGGCCGCGCCGCCTCCATCAAGACCGGCTTCGCCAAGGCCTTCTGGACCATCTTCGACTCCCACATGACCAACCTGATCTCGGCCCTCTTCCTGGCCCAGCTCGGCTCCGGCCCCATCCAGGGCTTCGCCGTCTCCCTCGCCATCGGTACCATCAGCTCCCTCTTCACCTCCCTCTTCGTCTCGCACCTCATCTTCGACTTCGAGACCGACGTGATGAAGCTGAAGACCACCAGCATCTCCTGGAGGCTCAAATGAAGCGCGTCATCCAGTGGCACAGGAGCTTCAAGCTCCTCGTGCCCATGTCCGCCGTCATCATCATCGCGGGCCTCGTAACGGTCGCGACCGTCGGCTTCAGGACCGGCATCGACTTCCAGGCCGGCATCAACACCGATGTCCAGTTCGCGCCCCCCTCGATGGACGTGAGCTACGACGGCATCGGCACTATGCGGCTCTCGGTCACCAAGACCGAAGCCACCCTGATCTCCCAGGCGCCCTCGGGCGAGTCGAAGTCCTATAGCTTCGCCTGGGACAAGTACCCCACCCTCAAGACCGTCGCCGACGGCCTCGCGGGCGTGCCCGGCGTGAAGGTCAACCTCCGCGCCGACGGCGGAGTCGCCTCCAGCCTCCTCCTCGGCGCCTCCCAGACCGACGCCACCCTCACCGCCGCGGCGACCATCCTCCACTACCGCCAGACCGGCGAGGGCTCCCTGGCCGTCTCCATCGAGGACCTCCGCGCGAGGCTCAAGGAGTTCGGCTCGGTCTCGATCCAGCGCGTCGGCGACGCGGCCAACCGCGAGTTCATGATCCGCATCGAGGACGCCGGGAAGGACCCGACCTTCTCCCAGACCATCCACTCGAAGTTCACGAGCCTCCTCGGCACGGCCTACGGCGCGGACAACGTCATCGTCAACTCCTCCACCGTCGTCGGAGCCCGGTTCTCCCAGGCCCTCGCGACCCAGGCCATCTGGATGACCATCCTCATGTTCTCGGTCATCCTCGTGTACTGCTCCGTGCGCTTCAAGCCGATCTACGCCATCGCGGCGGTCATCTCCGTCATGCACGACGCCCTCATCATGGTGGCCTTCATCGCCTTCACGCGCATCGAGCTCAACACCACGGTCATCGCGGCGGTCCTCACGATCGTCGGCTACTCGATCAACGACAAGATCGTCATCGACGACCGCATCCGCGAGAAGGTCAAGCTCAACCCCAACGCGAAGTACCGCGACAACATGAACCTCGGCGTCACCGAGACCCTCGGGCGCACGGTCATCACCGCGGGCACCGTCCTCCTCGCCGCCGTCGGCATGGCCTTCATCATGACCGGCGCGATGAAGGACTTCGCCATCTCGATCATCGTCGGCGTCATCTCCGGAACCTACTCCTCGGTCTTCATCGGATCGGCCTTCGTCGACTGGTGGATGCTCCAGGTGGAGAAGCGGGCCAAGAAGGAGCAGGTCTCCGCCACCGGACTCGCTCCCGCCGCACCGAAGCCCAAGAAGGCGTAGAACCGGACTGGGCAATCGAAGGCCGCGCCACCCGCGCGGCCTTTTTCATGCCCCGCTTGCCACGCCGCCGCCTTTTCGCTAGATTAGCTCTGTCCCCGGCGCAGTACCCAAGTGGGAAGGGAGAGGTCTGCAAAACCTTCACGAGTCGGTTCGACTCCGACCTGCGCCTGAAAGGCCCGAACGTCCAGCGTTCGGGCTTTTTGCTATGCTTGGCACCTAGGGAAGGGAGCTTCGATTCCGCAGCCCCTCCCTGCAATGACCCATCCGCTGGTTTGTAGGGCAGGGGAGAGTCAGGACTTGCGCCTTGCGGGCAGACCCTCACTATGAGTACGATGCCCTTGGTCGGCGCTAGAGTTGACGATCGGAAGAGTCTATCCGTACTACGACGAGATCACGCGCGTCCGGAAGCGCGAGCGGGAGTGAAATGTCAAGACGGCCATGGACTACCCCTACAACGGACTGTCCATGAACCTGCTCGCCGAGGCTCTTGACGAGAACTTCCAGCCAGAATCATTGGCCTTGCCCTCCCAGTCCAGGATGGGGGACATCCTCGGCTTGGCGATGATGACGACAGGCCCGGAGGTGAAACTCCGGGAGAGGTACGCCTCCGACGCTTGCGGCAGGCTCGAGGGCTACTTCCGGCGGTTTTACGACCTGGGCTGCGAGAGGAAGCGGTCGGACCCGGCGACTACCCTCGTAGATTATGGCCTCCTAGGTTATATGCCGAGGGTGGGAAATTTCATGCCGGTCGATCCCATCCAGGCTGGGAACAACTTGCATGACTATGTCGAAGGGGATCCAGCTAGTTCCACGGATCCTACTGGGTTGGCTCAGATTATAGACGATGATGATGGGCATTTTCGCGTTTTGAGTCATGATAACAAACGCGTACAAGATAGGGACACGGGTAGGTCAGAAAAGGTCCGCGACTACAGCGAAAGAAGGTCCAAGGAAGAAAAGCAGGAGTTAATTGCTCGCCGCAAAAAGGGGACAGTTGACTATCGAGACCCAAGAATTCCTACAAATATGACAGCTCTTTATGCACGTTGTGCACCGAGCGATGATGGGTTGGTATGGCAAGATTATACATATGCAGCAATCGGCAAATATGATGGTTTTATAGGTAGTGATCAAAGAACATTTGAAATTGGTGCGATGGCCAAGGCTTCATTCCTTGATACAATGGTTGGATTCAAGGCACGACCTTCTGATTCTCGGTCTGTTGGAGGCGGTTTGGCATTTGGAATGGAAGGCGGCATCGTTGGGGCAGGGGTTGGCCTAATGGGAACCGACGAAGGTGCTGGTGCAAGAGCAGAAGCGACCGTGCTTACAATTAAGGTAGTTGGAGAATTTAGGCTGTTTGACAAGGCGGTTCGAATCACAATTGGTGCTGACATAGGAACTGCTGAAGCAGGTTTGGTCTTTAGTCCCAAGTCATTTGATGCGAAACTCGGTTTGTTGATTGGTGCAAAGATTCGAATCGAAGGGATTAACTATTAAGGAGATAATGATGCAAATGAAGCAGAAAGAGCGTATAAAAATAGCAATTTTTTCGCTCGGTGCGGGAGTTTTTATAATGTTGCTAGTTGGATTATGTTTCCTAGTATCTGGTGGAAGCGCTCAATCGGGCAAGGTGGAAGACGGAAGATTCTTTTTGGCGGACTCGCAAAGCTATTTAATCGAAACGACCCCAGTTGTATGGTATCTCAATTATGGACTGACTGTTGTCATGATCCCCGCTGTTTTTGTCAGTTCTATTGCGCTTTGCTATCTTTGGGTTATGTTCATAAAGCTAGTGTCCCGTCCCGGTAATTCGTGAACAAAGGCGTTCAAGTTTGGCAAGGATGGATTCAGCGGTGGCCTTCCACACAAAT
>Ga0334722_10002838_pt1 | contig 19085 bp, 16 predicted proteins | sample C3_bottom_MG_FD_207210 | JGI IMG/M metagenome (GOLD analysis project Ga0334722, IMG submission 207210) | Sediment microbial communities from Yellowstone Lake, YNP, Wyoming, USA - C3_bottom | ecosystem: Environmental > Aquatic > Freshwater > Lake > Sediment | place: USA: Wyoming | collected...
AGACCAGTGAGAAAAATTCACAATAGAGAGCAATCTGTTGTGGTGTTTAGGAAAAGAGGTGGGACGAATGAAAAATCTGAGAAAATTTGTCATTGTGCTATTGATGACGCTGGTTTGCCTTGGACTTGTAGCGCTCGGTGCAAGCACTTCTCTGGCTGGAACAATGGCAAGCCATGACAATTTTGATGCGGGTGTTGCCTCAACGATTCAGAATCTACAATCGGCTCAAGTACCAACCAATCAGATCATCATCAAGTACAAGGCGTCAGCCGATTTACGTGGCCCGCGCGCGCCGAATGGCGTCGAGCGTCTCAAGATGCTGAGCGATGCGGCGGGGGGTCAACTCACTTATTTTCGTGAGATGTCAGGAAAGGCGCATGTGCTACGTCTCCCTGAACGATTGCCTCTCTCCCAAGTCCGTCAGATTACCAACCAACTGATGACCATTGCGGATGTCGAGTACGCTGAACCAGATGCGGTGATGCAACATACACTGGCTCCTAACGACCCTCGGTACGCGGAGCAATGGCACTATTACGAGACCTGGGGTATCAATGCTCCAGCCGCGTGGGACATTACCACCGGCTCCCCCAACATTGTTGTGGCAGTGATTGATACCGGTATCACCAACCACGCTGAATTTAGCGGACGTACTGTGCCTGGTTATGACTTTATCTCATCAACTTTTAGCTCCAATGATGGTGATGGTCGTGACAGCGATCCGAGCGATCCGGGAGATTGGGTTCCTGCAGGTTATTGTTACACGGGCTCGCCAGCGGAGAATAGCAGTTGGCACGGCACACACACTGCTGGCACAATTGGAGCCAGTAGTAATAATGGGCTGGGTGTTGCGGGCATCAACTGGAACTCGAAAATTCAAGCGATCCGTGTTCTGGGTAGATGTGGCGGGCTGACTTCAGATATTGTGGATGGTATGCGCTGGGCGGCTGGTCTCTCGGTGTCTGGCGTACCTGCCAACGCTAATCCCGCCAAAGTGCTAAACATGAGTCTCGGCGGGTCAGGAACATGTGGCACAACCTATCAAGACGCAATCAATGAAATCACTGCCGCCGGGGCTGTGGTGGTGGTGTCAGCGGGTAACAGCAACGCAGACGCTAGTGGTTTCAGGCCCGCAAACTGTAATGGTGTGATTACCGTGGCTGCCACGAATCGTAGCGGTTACAGGGCTTATTACAGTAACTATGGCTCAGTGGTCGAAATCAGTGCGCCGGGGGGAGAGACCACTATCACGAGTAACGGTGTTCTCTCAACGTTGAACACGGGTACGCAGGGTCCTGTTGCGGATACCTACGCTTTTTACCAAGGCACCAGTATGGCGGCACCGCATGTAGCGGGAGTGGCATCGTTGTTATTTTCGTTGAGTCCTTCGCTTAGTCCCTTGCAGGTACAACAAATCATGCAGAACACCGCGAGGGCTTTTCCAGCAGGTAGCACCTGCAACACTTCGATTTGTGGGAGCGGGATTGTGAATGCTGGCGCTGCGGTTGCCGTTGTGCCACGCATCACCAATTTGAACCCAGCGACCATTCTTGCGGGCAGTGATTCTTTTCAACTGACCGTTTACGGTGCCAATTTTACAAATGGCTCGACTGTCCGGTGGAACAATTCGCCGCGTACTACCACTTTTGTCAGTAGCAATGAACTGAGGGCGACTATTCCTGCTTCTGATATTAGTGTGCCAACTCTTGCTCAGATCACTGTGAATGTCAGCGATTCGCCGTACGGGAGCATCACAACTGCGGCACGCACCTTTGCGGTGAGAAGTGAAACAGCTGTAGACCTATTTCTCCCGTTTATTACAAAAAGTTCTTCGTTTTCCTCCCCAACACCCACGCCCACTACACCTCCGTCTTCTGGCTGGCAAGTCCTGGTCAACACTGACTTTGAGGGTAGTTGGCCAAGCCCATGGACTGTTTACGACAGTGACGGGGCGACCAACGGCGAATACTACTGGGGCAGGCGGAACTGTCGCGCCTTTGCCGGGAGTTACAGCGGTTGGGCGGTGGGTGCAGGTGCCAGTGGTGCTGGCTTGGGGTGTGGCAGTAATTATCCCAACTATGCCTTGTCCGCGATGGACTATGGCCCCTTCAGTCTAGTCGGCGCTACCGCCGCTGAACTGCGATACAAAGTCTGGCAAAACACCGAAAGCAACTATGATTTCGTGTGTCACTATGCATCTATTGACAATGCCAATTTTTACGGAACATGCTGGTCGGGCAATTCGGGCGGCTGGGTTGACCGCGTCTTCGATCTGTCTAACGTTTATACATTAGGCAACTTGCTGGGACAACCCAACGTCTGGATAAGACTGAGGTTCCGCAGCGATTCCTCAGTGACCTATCCTGAGGGCGCCTATGTGGACAACATCGTTTTACGCAAATGTCCCTCTGGCGCGATTTGTCCACCAGGAAGTTCACCTTCTCTACCTGGGGGCGGTTGGACTATCGGGGTTCCATTCAGCGAAGGTCCAAAAAAATAATTCTCGGGCAGCGGCTTTGCTCGATATGTGTTTACGTCGCCCAGGGATGGGCGGCTGACCCGTCCCTGTCGGAGCACGCGATGCATCGTCTCTATCTGTTGAGTTGGTACCATCACGGCACAGAAGCCGATGCACGTAACTTTTTTCAGAAATTGCGTGAGGGTTGTCAAAAAGGCATCCCGTTCCCTTTTGATTGTCCATACCAAGTTGGCTTGGTGCATTGCACAGCCAGAGGCGAAGAACATTGGTGTGTAGGGGTTCTGGTGATGTGTAGGACGGCAAACGATGACAGCATCGAACAGAACGCAAGACTCGAGCAATGGTTCACGCGGTGTAGAGCTGATTTTTCCATCGCCGAAAAGCGCAGCGAGCCGATGCTCCATCCATCAGTGGAGGGAACATTGCAGCGAATCTACGGCAGTTACTACAAATGTGTAGAAAGCTTTGGCACGCTGGAGTAGGATGCCCACTCTTTTCAGAGGTATTTGTGTAACGCTTATTTGTTCTGACGTGGGACTATCGTCCTAATGCTTTCATTGGGGGACTTGAAGTATAATTCGAGTTGAATTATAATGTACGTGTTGACCAGAACGGAGGTAAAGATGTTAGTTTGGAAAAAATTGGTAGGGACGGCTCTGTTGTTCTTGTTGATTGCGCTGGTGGCGTTTGGATTCGCGCCGGCTTCGGCGCAGGCACCGGGAGCAACGACGACGACAACGGCAACCGTGAACGCAAATACAGTGGTAACGGCGACGGCAACGCTTACGCCGACAGCAACGTCGGTGCCGGCAACTGCCACCCATACCTCGGTTCCACCTTCAGCAACAGCGACGGTTGTTCCTGCAACCGCCACCAAGACAGCGGTCCCGCCTTCAGCAACACTTGCTCCCGCAACTGCAACTCAGACCCGGGTTTTGCCCACTGCTACCGTAACCAAAACGCTTGCGCCATCGGCAACGGCAACCAAGCCGGCGGCTACAGCAACTGCTACCAAATCGGCTACTGCGACCAAGGTGCCACCCACAGCAACCAGTGTACCAAAAGCCGTTGCGCCACGGGCTGGTGTGGTAACTTCGTTGTCAACGATGTTTGCAGTGCAGAATACGGATCCAAGCACAACAGCGAATGTAACGGCGACGTTCTATGATACGGCGGGCACGGCGGTGAGTACGGTCAACAAAACGATCGCACCGAATTTGAGCACGACGATTGACCAGAGGGCAACTGGGGGCGGCTTGGATAGTTTCTCTAGTTGGCAGGGTTCGGTTGTGCTGAGTTCGAATACCCAGTTGGCGGCGGTGGTGAATCAGTATTCTGGAAATGTCGGCTCGCTAGGTAAAGACTTTCGGTTTGACGCCTATAACGGGATATCTTCCACCGAGACTGGGACTAGTGTTCTTCTACCGCAACTTCTCAAAGGATGGTTTGATCCTGGCACTGGTACAAGTTGGAACAATACTATAGCAATTCAAAACTCAAATTTGAGTGCCTCCGCCAATGTTACGGTAACATACAAGGGTATTCCACCAAGTCCTAATCTTGGTACATACACCCGTACTGGCATCTCAATTCCGCCGGGGGCATCAATATTTATTGACACAGCCACGGATTCTGTAGTGCCATCTCCATTCTATGGTTCTGCGGTTGTTACTTCAAATCAGCCTGTTGCAGTGGCTGTGAATATGAATACAGCTGGTGTTCTGAACTCCTATATAGGTTTAGTCGACTCACATGCTTCTACTACCCAATTTGTGCCACAAGTTTTGAGAAACTGGTACGATCCGGGCTCAAACTACACCTTTAATACGTCGATTCTGGTAATGTCCGCTGACGGAACCGCTGCTAATGTGACAGTCACTTATAACATTCAACTACCTAGTAACCGGTCAATCGCTTCCACCAACGTTGCTAACCCGGCATGGAGTTTTGATCAGCGGTATGATCCACCCTTAGCATCGCAGGGGACAATGTACGGCTCGGCGGTGATTACTGCAGACAAGCCGGTGGTAGTGATAGTTGCCCAGTTTACCAATAACGATGCAAGCCGAGGTCTTCGATCGACGTATTTCCGCTCTCTGTCATCTAATGCCGCGGGGACCACATTCTATGTGCCTCAAGCACGGAAGAACCACTTTGACGCTGGTACGGGAATAAGTTATGGAACAAGCACTCTAGTTCAATTGATGAGTGGCTCTTCGGCGACTGTCTATATGACCTACTACAGATCCGATGGCACGACGATTTCGCGGCCTCCGTTTTCCTTAACATCTGCTAGTCCGCAAGCGTCGATTGACTCGCGTTATGATTCATCGTTATCTGGATTAACAAGTTTGCCTGATGCCGCAATCGTGATCACATCAACCAATCCAATTGGGGTGCTAACGTATATATTTGGAAACGACCCGATGCTTCCGGGAGATTCCAACGGTAGTTACTTGGGCATTAGACCCTAAACCATTCGATCCCGCAGGATTGTTGATGAATCAAGGGCCGACGAAAATCATCTCGTCGGCTCTGTCTTTTGATGGCTTACAGATGCCTCAGGGGGATATCTGATTTGACAAAAGGTATGGACAGTATACAATGCACGCGGCTAGTTTCAGGGGTGATTCTGTGACTGTCTTTCATATAAAAGTGGAATTTCTGTGAAAGTGAATATTTCAAAGAATCTTGCCGCTATGTTTATGTTGAAGGAGAGAGAAAGCATCATTGTTCGTCCATCCAAAGGATGGATGCCGATCAATCTACGTGAACTATGGGAATATCGCGAACTCCTTTTTTTCCTTGTATGGCGCGATATCAAAGTGCGTTATAAACAAACGGCGTTCGGCGCGGCGTGGGCAATTCTCCAACCATTCTTGACGATGGTTGTCCTTAGTATTTTCTTTGGACGACTGGCAGGTATTCCTTCGGACGGCATTCCCTATCCGGTCTTCACCTTTACCGCTTTGTTGCCCTGGCAACTTTTCTCACATGCGTTAGTTGAATCCAGCAATAGTCTCGTAGCGAACGAACGCCTGATCACCAAGGTATATTTCCCGCGTCTAGTGATTCCGCTTTCGGCGGTTTTGGCGGGTTTGGTGGATTTTGGCATTGCGTTCGGCGTGCTTGTCGTGATGATGCTCTTTTGGGGAATTGTTCCTACCGTTACGATTCTCACCTTGCCATTTTTCATTTTACTTGCGATTACAACTGCACTGGCAGTTGGATTGTGGCTCTCGGCTTTGAATGTGCAATATCGCGATGTCCGCTACATGCTTCCTTTCCTGTCTCAGTTTTGGCTATTTGCTACACCAATTGCTTACCCGAGCAGTTTGATTCCAGAACCCTGGCGCGCGTTGTATGGTCTAAATCCGATGGCAGGCGTGGTCGAAGGGTTTCGCTGGGCGCTATTGGGTGAGACGACTAATACGACATCGCTGTTAATTGTTTCAATTATGATTGTAACCGTATTGCTTATCAGCGGGCTGGCGTATTTCCGCCGAATGGAACGGACCTTTGCAGATATAATATGAGTGATATTGCTATTCGAGCCGAAGGGTTAGGCAAGTTGTATCGTTTGGGTCCGCGTGAACGATACAAAACCCTACGTGATACTTTAACTGATGTAGCCAGTGCACCATTTCGTGCCTTCAAAAGCATAGGGCGGTCAACCCAGAGCAATGTATCGCCAAATAATTTCATTTGGGCGCTCAAAGATGTTTCATTCGAGGTCAAACAAGGCGAATCCGTTGGTATTATCGGCCGAAACGGTGCTGGCAAAAGTACCTTGCTCAAAATTCTCTCGCGCATTACCGAGCCGACCGAAGGATATGCGGAAATTCACGGGCGCATAGGATCCTTACTAGAAGTTGGCACCGGTTTTCACCCCGAGTTGACAGGCCGTGAAAATATTTACCTCAGCGGCGCAATTTTGGGTATGAAAAAAAGAGAAATTGACTCCAAATTTGATGAAATAGTTGCTTTTGCTGAGGTCGAGAAATTTATTGATACGCCAGTTAAACACTACTCGAGTGGAATGTATCTACGCCTTGCTTTTGCAGTGGCGGCACATCTTGAACCAGAAATCTTGTTGATTGATGAGGTGCTCGCAGTTGGTGATGTGGCATTTCAGAAGAAATGTCTCGGTAAGATGGATGAGGTGACAAAAGGTGGGCGGACCGTCTTGTTCGTCAGCCACAATCTAGCCAGCGTTGCTAATTTGTGTCCTCGCGCGCTTTTGTTGGTAGAAGGAAAGAAATGGAGTGATGGGGCGTCCGAGCAGGTTATCAGTGAATACGTCGCGCTAAGCAAACAATCGCAAGGTGAACGTATCTGGGACAACATACACAATGCTCCAGGCACTGAGAATATCCGCTTGCATGCTGTGCGGATTGTATCGGGTGAGCAAGTCACAGCAGATGTTGACATTCAACAAGACGTTCACATAGTAGTGGAATTCTGGAATTTCAAACCCGGCGCCAAACTCAGTACGGCTGTACACTTGCTGGATAAAATGGGGGTTACTGTTCTGGCAACCTGGAATGCACACTCGGCTAACCTTGTTATTGACGATTGGTATGACAAACCTCATCCCGTTGGTTTGTATCGGAGCGTATGTACCTTGCCGGCTAATTTCTTAAACGAGGGGATGTATGCTGTCAGTGTTTTCATCTTAACCGATGTGACCAATATCGAAGCCAGCGCACACGAAATTGTCTCTTTTACTGTGCATGATACCGGCGCAATGCGTAAAGAATATAGCGGAGTTTGGATTGGTGTAGTACGCCCACGGCTAGCTTGGCAAACGGAATATCTGGGCGAGGAGAGTATTACAAACTGAAAGTCGTCATACTGTGCGGCGGTTTAGGTACACGCCTACGTGAAGAAACTGAATATCGTCCCAAACCCATGGTCGAAATCGGTGGCCGGCCAATTCTTTGGCACATTATGAAGATGTACGCTCATTGGGGTTTTCGTGAGTTTGTGTTGTGCTTGGGTTATCGGGGCAGCATGATCAAAGAATATTTCCTCAACTATGAGGCGATGAACAACGACTTGACGATTTCGCTTGGCCGGCAAAATCGGGTGATATACCATGGGGCACATGGAGAACAAGATTTTCAAGTAACACTTGCCGAAACTGGACTGTACACGATGACGGGTGGACGAATCAAGCGGATTGAAAAGTACATTGACAGTGATACGTTTATGGTAACGTACGGCGATGGCGTAGCAGATATCAATGTCCGCGCGCTTCTTGACTATCATCGCTCGCATGGCAAAGTGGCAACCGTAACTACCGTTCGTCCCGTTTCGCGTTTTGGCATCGTGGAAATCGAAGAAACAGGAAAGGTTAAAAGTTTCTCGGAAAAGCCATCTACGGATGGATGGATCAACGCGGGCTTTATGGTGTTCCATCGCCGTGTGTTGGATTATCTCACCGATGATCAGTGTGTTCTAGAACGTGAACCGCTCGAACAGCTTGCTCGCGAAGGCCAATTGATGGCGTATCGCCACGATGGCTTCTTTTACGCGATGGACACGTATCGCGAGTACAAGTATTTGAACGAATTGTGGGATAGTGGCAATGCCCCATGGAAAGTCTGGCTGTGAACGAATCTTTTTGGCGTGATCGCCCAACCTTTGTGACTGGAGCCACCGGTCTACTCGGTAGTTGGCTAGTTCGCCGATTGCTTGCGTTGCGTGCGGATATCGTTTGTCTCGTGCGCGACTGGGTGCCACAATCGGAGTTGGTGCGTGCGCGTCTGCTCGAGCAGGTTAAGGTGGTGCGCGGGGATGTGCGCGATCAAGCATTGCTCGAACGTACGCTCGGTGAGTACGAAATTGATACCGTATTCCATCTGGCGGCACAGGCAGTTGTTGGGATTGCTAATCGAAACCCAGTCTCGACTTTTGAGACAAACATTGGGGGTACGTGGGCATTGCTCGAAGCCGCACGGCGCAGCCCTAGTGTCAAGCAAATCATTGTTGCTTCGTCTGATAAAGCCTACGGCGATCATGATCAATTACCTTACAATGAAACCACACCGCTGCAAGGTCGCCATCCGTACGAAGTGAGTAAATCATGCGCTGACCTCATTGCGCAAGCGTACGCGTCAACCTTCGATTTGCCGGTTGCGATCACTCGTTGTGGCAATTTCTACGGTGGTGGCGATTTGAATTGGAACCGCATCGTTCCCGGCACCATTCGTTCGATCTTGCGTGGAGAACCGCCCATCATTCGTTCCGATGGCAGTTACGTCCGCGATTATTTCTATGTTGAGGACGGGGCAGCCGCCTATGTTTTGCTGGCAGAAAAATTGAACGCGAACCCAGAGTTGCGAGGACAGGCATTCAACTTTTCCTACGAGAATCAGATCACTGCGCTTGAAATGGTTCAGCGCATTCTTGCGCTCATGGAATCGAATCTGCAACCAGAGATTCGTAACCAAGCCACCAACGAAATTTCTCGTCAGTGCCTGAGTGCAGAGAAAGCACGGCGAGTTTTGGACTGGAAACCGCTCTTTACACTCGAGGAGGGATTGCGCCTGACTATCGAGTGGTATCGAAAGTTTTTTGCGAATGAATCGTGAAGCTGACGCTCTACGTGCGCAAATCCTTGAACTCGTGCGGCAATATTACGTCGCGGCATTTCCAGAACGTCCTTTTGTGCCGGGTCAATCATCTATTCAGTACGCTGGACGTGTATTTGACGATGATGAACTGGTGCAACTGGTTGATGCCTCGCTTGATTTCTGGCTGACGACTGGGCGTTTCGCTGAACAGTTCGAGCGTGAATTTGCACGCTTTTGTGGATTACGCCACGCGGTTCTTGTGAATTCTGGTTCGTCAGCGAATTTGCTTGCACTGTCTGCTCTCACATCGCCCAAGCTAGGCAAATTGCGTTTGAAACCTGGGGATGAGGTCATTACGGTCGCCACCGGTTTCCCCACTACTGTGAATCCCATCATCCAAAATCAACTCGTCCCTGTATTTGTTGACATTTCGATTCCGACGTACAACGTGGACGTTTCGCAACTCGAGGCAGCCGTCTCGAATCGAACACGCGCGATTATGCTTGCGCACACACTGGGCAACCCATTCGACTTGGACGCGGTAGTTGACCTAGCGCGGCGTCATAATTTATGGCTGATTGAGGATTGTTGCGATGCCGTTGGAGCCACATATCGCGGCAAGATGGTTGGCACGTTTGGTCATTTAGCCACCGTCAGTTTTTATCCAGCCCACCACATCACAACGGGGGAAGGTGGTTGTGTACTGACCGATCGCCCGGTGCTAAAAAAGTTAGTTGAGTCATTCCGTGATTGGGGACGCGATTGTTGGTGCGCGCCGGGTAAGGAAAATACTTGTGGCAAGCGTTTTGAGTGGCAGTTGGGTGATTTGCCAGAGGGTTATGACCACAAGTACATTTACTCGCATATCGGCTATAATTTAAAACTCACGGATATGCAAGCGGCGGTTGGTGTCGCACAATTGAAGAAACTGCCTTCCTTTATCGAAGCACGGCGAAAGAATTTTCAAACACTATATGCCGGTCTACAAGATTTGGAAGATTTTTTTATTTTGCCGGAAGCAACGCCACACAGCAACCCAAGTTGGTTTGGATTTCCAGCCGCGGTACGGGCTGATGCCCCTTTCACACGAAAGCAGGTCCTTCGCTATCTCCAAGAACACAAGATTGCGACTCGGTTATTGTTCGGTGGAAATTTGGTGCGCCAACCGGCTTATCGCGATGTGCCACATCGGATCGTGGGAAACCTGAAGAATGCCGATTTTGTGATGAATAATCTATTCTGGATCGGCGTGTATCCGGGGCTTGGAACAGAGATGCTCGAGTTCATGATCGGCTCCCTCCATGAATTTGTGCAGGAACGCTGAATGAGATGTTTAGTGACGGGTGCTACGGGCTTTATTGGTTCGCATCTTACAAGATTTCTATTGCAACACAATATCCAAGTTAGTATTTTGATGCGTGAAGAAAGCGATCCTTGGCGTATTAGGGACATCTTGCCAGATGTTCAAATATTGCAAGGTGATTTAAAGCATATAGATACATTGACCAAGCAACTGGGAAAGGCGGAATTCGATGTTATCTTTCATTTGGCTTGGCATGGAGCCAATAGTGCCAAGTACAAGAATACGCCCGATCAGGTCTATGAAAATGTGAGTGGTAGTCTCGCGCTGGTTCAACTGGCTCAAAAGTGCAATACGCAGAGGTGGATTGGATTTGGGTCTGTTTTGGAATATGGTAGGTACAATGGAGTATTTTCAGAAAGTCTACAGCCATCACCCGACACATTATACGGAAGTAGTAAATACGCCGTATGTATGTTGGCACAAAAACTTTGTCAAGCATATCAAATAAGGTTTTTCTGGGTCAGACCGTTTTGGCTGTATGGACCCGCGGATGATCCCTTGCGACTAATTCCCTTTGTGATTCAAAACCTGTTGCGTAGCCAAGAACCAGCACTCACGCAAGGCGAACAGTTATGGGACTATTTGTATATACACGATGCTATAGAAGCCATCTGGTTGCTTGCAACGCACCCGACCGCGCAAGGAATATTTAATCTTGGCTCAGGCAAGGTGTACACCATTAGAAGCATCGTGGAGCAAATACGCGATTTGATTGATCCTTGCCTGCCGTTGGGATTTGGGCGGGTGCCCTACGCAGTGGATCAAATCATGCATCTCCAAGCGGATATTGCGAATCTGCAATCTGCAACAGGATGGCAACCCAAGACCAATCTTCAGGATGGACTAAGCCAAACTATTTCGTGGTACAGGAGTCAATTAAATGCGTGAGGACAGCCAAACTTTAACTAGCGGATTACATCGAAGTAAACATACCGCCGAAGAGGTAAATGCTCTTGGCGAGCTTGTTGAGGCCTTTGAAAACTCTTCTCTTCCTCTAGCCTTACGGCTACGGGATTTTCCTCGACATGTTAGACGACAGGAAATTGCACGCTTTCTTGCAAGATATGAGATTTTCAAATCTAGCTTATATGTTCATGGCAGTGTCATCGAATGTGGGGTTTTTGCCGGCGGCGGTCTAATGTCCTGGATGCATTTCTCCTCTATTCTGGAACCCTATAATCATACTCGTCGGATCATTGGTTTTGATACGTTTGCAGGGTTTCCTAGCATACATGACAAAGATAAGGTAGGCCTATCAGAGCATCTTCATACGGGAGCTTATTCGACGAGTATCAACATTAAAGAAGAAATTGAGCATCTTGTTCGTATTAGCGACCGAAATCGTCCACTGGGGCACATTCCCAAAGTGGAACTGGTTGCCGGGGATGCCTGTCACACAATTCCCGAATACCTTGAAAAGCATCCGCATCTGCTGGTGAGTGTGTTGTATTTAGATTTTGATCTGTACGAGCCCACGCAAGTTGCATTACAGTACCTCTACCCCAGAGTTGTCAAAGGAGGCATTGTTGCATTTGACGAATTAAACGCGGCAGAATTTCCCGGAGAGACCATGGCTTTGCTTGAGGTCATTGGCACCGCACGGGCTAGACTCCAAAGATATACTTTTGATCCATATATTTCATATTTCGTGAAAGAATGAATGTTGCAAAATTAGCGGCAAGGATCCGTGCGCGCAGTTTGCGTATGGTACACCAAGCCAACGCTTCACACATCGGTACCTGTCTTTCGGTAGCAGATCTACTTGCTGTGCTTTACACAGCCTGTTTGCGTGTAGACCCACAACATCCCGATTGGACTGACCGCGATCGGTTTATTCTCAGTAAAGGGCACGGAGCGGCTGCGCTGTATGCTGTCCTGGCTGAGCGAGGATTTTTTCCAATCGAACAGTTGGAAACTTTTTGTCACGATGGTTCGGCTTTAACGGGGCATGTAAACCATTATGTTGCTGGCGTGGAAGTTTCCACAGGTTCATTGGGACACGGACTTGCCATAGGTTGTGGAATAGCATTAGCCGCCAAACGTGAAGGACGATCTTATCGCACTTTTGTTTTACTCAGTGATGGTGAGTGTGATGAAGGTTCAACTTGGGAGGCGGTACTTTTCGCTGCCCATCACAAACTAGATAATCTTATTGCTGTTGTGGATTATAACAAGATCCAAAGTTTTGGCTCAGTGAGTCAAGTGTTAAACTTGGAGCCGTTCGCTGAGAAATGGCGTGCCTTTCGGTGGGCGGTGCATGAAATTGATGGACACGACTATCCTCAGATTGAAAACGCGTTAATACGCATACCAATCGAAGCGGGAAAACCCACCTGCATCATTGCACACACGGTCAAAGGTAAAGGCGTTTCTTTTATGGAAAATCAACTGGTTTGGCATTACAAGATCCCTTCAGCTGAGCAATTGGCTCTAGCGCTGGCGGAGTTAAAGTTGGCGGATGAGAACAGCATTCATTGAAACTCTCTGCCAGGTAGCGGCACACGACGAACGTGTCTGGTTACTGACCGGTGATGTTGGCTACTCAGTATTGGAACGTTTTGCAGAAAAATTTCCAGAGCGTTTTGTCAATGTTGGCGTTGCTGAACAGAATATGATCGGTACAGCCGCCGGGCTTGCCTTGTCCGGAAAACGCGTTTTCACATACACCATCGCGAACTTTGCTACATTTCGTTGTCTTGAGCAAATTCGCAATGACGTGTGTTATCACAATCTAGACGTAACGGTTGTTTCTGTAGGTGGGGGAGTAGCATACGGCGCGGCTGGCTATACTCACCATGCGATCGAAGATTTGGCGATCATGCAGACCTTACCTAATATGTCAGTCATTGCTCCGGGCGATCCGGTAGAAACACGTCTGGCGGTGGAAGCGATTGTTAAACAATCAGGCCCCACTTACTTGAGGCTTGGTAAAGCCAGTGAGCCTATGGTTCATCCTGCCATTCCTCCATTTAGTATTGGCCAGGCGGTTGTATTACGAGAGGGCAAAGATGTTACGCTGATCAGTACTGGTGGAATTCTGAGCGTGGTAGTTAACGCAGCCGATTTGTTATTAAAGGAAAATATTCAAGCGCGTATCATTAGTATGCACACGCTTAAACCAATTGACGTGGATGCTATTTTGCGCGCTGCCGCTGAAACGCGCGCGCTGGTGTGTATCGAAGAGCATCGGGCGCCTGGCGCACTCTTTGGGGCTGTAGCCACAGTCTTGTGTCAACACCGTGCCTATTGCCCAGTGATCGATGTCAATTTGGGTGAGACAATTATGCCGATGGCGTATAGCCAGGAGGGTTATCGCACGCTTGCCGGACTCACTGCAGAGAATATATCAAAGAGGACACTTCGTTTTCTGGACGAGTCTTGAATCACTTGTTCGGTGCCTGTTTGAATATTTTGCACTTTGCCCCACTTTGATTTTCGAGGTATGTGCTTGAAGGAGGATATGCCTCACGCCCAACCTTTGCTCTCAATCTGCATCCCCACATTCAATCGTGCTCATCTACTCCGGTCTGCTTTGTGGTCTCTGGTTCCGCAAATCAAGCCATATGGCGATTTGGTCGAGGTCATTGTCTCGGACAATGGCTCGTCCGATGATACCCAGGCAGTTATTCGATGGGCACAACAATATATTCCGATCCACAATCATCGAAACGATAAAGACATCGGCGTTCTGGCAAATTTTTTTCTTCTCACCAACACGTTAGCGAATGGCGAGTTCTGTTGGATTTTAGGCGATGATGATTTGGTTCGCGGCAATGCTGTCAAAAGCGTGCTAGAAGTGATCCAAGCATATCCAACGCTGGACTATATCTTTGTTAATCATTCATATGAGCGCGTCTCAGAGAGAGATAAACATGGTGACTTGGTGACAGGGAACGATTTTCCAGAATTGCGTCATCTACTTTGCTGGAAGACCAGTGAGCAGCTCGTTGCGCGTTGGGAGGAAATCATTCGATTCAGTAATGTGCCAGCATTGTTCACCTCCATTGTTTCTCATGTATTCAGACGCTCCAAGTGGAAGGATGAATCTCTGGCGTTGAGCACGGATACGCGTCAGTTATTCCGGTCTCTGGAGACTACTTTTCCGAATGTTTGGATCGTAGCCCGGATGATGGTCGGTAAACCGGCGTATTACCTGGGTTATCCCCACGTCATCCTTTTTACAGGAACACAAGAGTGGTTTTCTCGTTGGCCCGAGATTCTTTTTACGCGGGTTTTAGAAATTTCCGATCTTTTTCAATCTCTTGGAGTTGACCGCTCTCTCGTGGACTTGTATCGCAATACCCTCTTCAGGGGTTCAAGCGAACAGTTACGATTATTGTTTACCCAGTCTATTACCACTAGCCTGCCAGTTGTTTGGCGCTTGGTGAGTCGCTACGGTCAATATCCAGCGCTATGGCTAATGTTCTTACGCGCAATAGGTAGAGCCATTATCAAAAGACGTCCGCACAACCTTCTTTGAGTCTACTATTCGCTATTATGTGCGCTTCAAGGTGATATTCATGCTATGGTTCGTCTAATTGCTTTCTACCTTCCACAGTTTCACCCGATTCCCGAAAATGACGAATGGTGGGGTAAGGGCTTTACCGAGTGGCGGAATGTCGTTCAAGCCAAACCCTTGTTCCCCGGTCACTATCAGCCCCATTTGCCTGCTGACTTGGGGTTCTATGATTTGCGTGTGCCGGAAACACGCCAAGCCCAAGCCGATTTAGCGCGCGAGTACGGTATTCATGGTTTTTGCTACTATCATTATTGGTTCAAAGGACGGCGATTGCTTGAACGCCCTTTCAACGAGGTGTTGGCTTCAGGACAACCTGATTTTCCTTTCTGCCTATGCTGGGCAAATGAAAGTTGGACACGCGCCTGGGACGGTCAGTCAGGTGTGATTCTAATGAAACAAGAATATTCAGAAGAAGATGACTATCAACATATTCGTTGGTTAATCAGCGTCTTTCGTGACAAACGCTATATAAGATATGAGGGTAAACCGCTCTTTTTAGTTTATCGTGTGCGAGACCTTCCTAATCCTCTGCGAACTACAGAGATTTGGCGTACCGAAGCACGTCAAGCCGGCATTGGTGAGTTGTTCCTGTGCAGAGTGGAAAATAATTTTCCCGGCGAAAGAGATGACCCGCGACGATGGGGCTTTGATGCTGCGGTTGAGTTTCAGCCCGATATATCTGGGTTCTCCCATGTGCTTTCCCGAAAAAATGTAGTAAAGAACTTGTTTTCTCGATCTAACATTGCCAAGCGAGTATACCGAGCCTATCAAGCAAAGCAAACTTTCCACCTTTTCGACTATTCGAATCTTCTTCAATATGCCTTACGAAAGAGTGTTCCCTCATATAAATGGTTTCGCTGTGTAGTGCCAAGATGGGATAATTCTCCACGGTTACGCCAAGGCGCGCACATCCTGAATGGTTCGACTCCGTCCGAATACGAAAAATGGTTGACGAGTATTGTAAGGCAATCGATGCAAGCAGGCCAAGGAGATAATCTAGTGTTTATTAATGCTTGGAATGAATGGGCAGAAGGTAACCACCTAGAGCCAGATATAAAATATGGAAAAGCTTACCTGGAAGCTACCAAGCGTGCCTTGCAAAGGAATTTAGTATGATGCCATATGGTAAACTTAGGTGCTCCCGGTAATCGAAAGGTCATTATTAAGATTGTCTTCTTTGCCAAAGATACTAGCAATTTTGCCGCATGTAATTCCATCGACAACGATTAATGTTATCAAACCCTTGGCGATACTCCACCGCCAAAGGCAGATCGTAAGTAATATGGCGCTAGAATATTGGGTCTCGCGCCGGCAGGTGGAAGCCGCGGATGTGATCGTATTTTGCCGTAATATCGAACCGCGACACAAAAATGCCCTGGCTGTCGCCAAAGAGTTGGGCAAGCCAATAATTTATGACCTTGATGATAACCTCTTCATGTCCCTTAGCGGATCAAGACTTGGCTCTCGTCCTTCAACAGAACAAACAAATCAGTTGGTGGAGTATCTCGAGTCTGCTAGCCTAGTCCGAGTATATTCGGAAATTCTCAGACGAAGAGTTGTCCAGATCAATCCAAACACTGTACTTATGAATGGACCGTTGGATTGGGGATGTATTCCAAACAGGTCGATCCGCCGCGAAGCGCATGAGAAGGTGAAAATAATTTACGCTACAAGTCGAATCAGCGATGAATTAGTGAATGTATTCTTGGAAGATGTTGAACAATTGCTGATTACCCATTCTGGGCGGGTGGAGTTGTACTTGTGGGGAGTTTATTGCGATAGATTGGCAGACTATTCAACGGTGCGATTTCTAAAGCACATCACTGATTACGATCGATATTTTCGCAAGCTTGCAGATTTTGGTTTTGACATTGGTTTGGCACCGTTGCTGGATGACGAATTTCATCTTTCAAAAACGAACATCAAATTTCGAGAATATGCCGCTTGCCGTATCGCCGGGATCTATTCGGATGTTAAGGTCTATGCTGATTCTGTGAGCCACGAAAAAACGGGCTTGTTAGTTCCGAATGAAAAAGGCGAGTGGTACAAAGCACTGTCGCGGTTAGTTGATGATGTGGAATTGCGTACGAGAATACAAGAACAAGCATTCCAGTATGTCCGCCAGCATTATAGCCAAGACGAGTTTTGTGCAATCTGGTTAGAGCAGATCCGAGCGGTACTGGCGAAGAAAAACCTCATGTCGACAATCCCGTTAACGCCAAGAGGTCTAAGCAGCCGGAGTGCGGAAGAACTGTTAAGTTTCACCCAAATCGTGAAATTCGTTTTTCGCCTGATTTGGAGGTTTGTTTATAATCTCAGGACGCGCGGCGTGCGGCAGGCATTTGGCATGGCACGATGGATCCTGAACGACTTGACCATTTTATTCTGGAGAAAATAATCCGATTGTTGCCTAGCTTACCTTGAATGCAATTCAGGCAATCCCTTTGAGGATGCCATGAACTCGATATTCGCAATGCTAAATCGACAAGGTCCTTTGGTTTCGGTTGTTATCGTCTATTGGAATAATCGAAAAACGATTGTCCAATGTTTGTCTGCGCTTGCTGCACAGACCATGACGGATTTTGAAATTGTTCTGATTGACAACGGTTCAACGGATGAGGGGCTGAAGGACCTAGCCCACCAATTCCCACAACTTGATTTACGAATCGAGCGATTGTCGGCTAATCAAGGATTTGCCATCGGCAATAATATTGGTGCGCGATTGGCACGGGGACAATGGCTAGCATTACTCAACGCGGATGCTTTCCCAACCCCAGACTGGTTAGCCAATTTATTGGATGCCGCGCAGCGTCAGCCTGAATTCTCCTTTTTTGCCTCATGCCTGCTCCAAGCGAATGATCCTTCGCGGTTTGATGGAGCAGGCGATGTCTATCATATTACTGGCTTGGCGTGGCGGCGTTTTCATAATCAACCACTCACACCTGCCGGCTTGATCGAGGAAGAAGTTTTTAGCCCGTGCGGTGCCGCGGCACTTTTCCGACGCGAAGCGTTTCTGAGTGTTGGCGGCTTTGACGAGGATTTCGGCAGTTATCATGAAGATGTGGATTTGGGATTCCGTTTGCGCCTCCTTGGTGAACGATGTTTGTATGTGCCGCGCGCCATCGTGTATCATGTAGGCTCGGTAAGTTTTGGGAAGAAAAGCCATTTTGTGGTTTACCATGGCCATCGAAATCTAGTGTGGACATATATCAAAAACATGCCCACGCGTCTCTTCTGGCAGTATTTGCCCGCGCATTTATTTGCGACAGTCTTCTACTTGATATATTATTCTTTAAACGGAAATGCACAGGCAATTTGGCAAGCCAAGATTGATGCTCTGCGTGGGATGCCAAATGCTCTACGCAAACGGCGCAAAGTTCAGCGGACTGTGCGTGTGCACATCTCGGATTTAGATCGCGTATTTGAACACAGTTGGACTAGATACTGGAATTTTGCTTGGTATCGCCGCTAAAAGTGTGTAGTGATGGATTTATCTCTCTGCATCCCCACCCTCAACGCTAAAAATCTCCTGCGCGATTGCCTTCGCTCAATCTACACCAACACCCATCGCGTTACGTTTGAAATCATCGTTGTGGATAATCATTCGCAGGATGGCACGCTGGAAATGCTGCGCGATGAATTTCCCGGCGTGCGCGTCATTGCCAACGATTTCAATGCTGGTTATACTAAACCAACCAATCAAGCCCTGCGCGTCAGCACCGGTCGTTACGCCCTCTTGCTGAACAACGATACCTTGATTCTCCCCGACGCCTTAGATCAACTGGTCGAATTTGCCGATGCGCATCCGGAAATCGGCATTGTTACACCCAAAGTGCTGAACCGCGATGGCACCTTGCAGAAACAATGCCGGCGGGGCTTGGCAACCCCCTGGGAATTGTTTTGTTATTTTTCCGGCTTGGCGGCGCGGTTTCCCAACAATCCACGCTTTGCCGGCTATTTGCTTACATATCTCGATGAGAACACCGCGCACCCGGTTGCCGCGGTGTCCGGTTCGTGTATGCTCATTCGGCGCGCCGTGCTGGAGCAAATTGGTTTGCTCGACGAACGCTTCTTCGCTTATCAAGAAGATACCGATTTCTGTTATCGCGCGGGCAAAGCCGGCTGGCAAGTGTATTATTATCCCGG
>Ga0334722_10002839_pt1 | contig 19084 bp, 15 predicted proteins | sample C3_bottom_MG_FD_207210 | JGI IMG/M metagenome (GOLD analysis project Ga0334722, IMG submission 207210) | Sediment microbial communities from Yellowstone Lake, YNP, Wyoming, USA - C3_bottom | ecosystem: Environmental > Aquatic > Freshwater > Lake > Sediment | place: USA: Wyoming | collected...
ATCGTGAGTGTGGATGGGGAGATAGAGGTGTGGTATGAGAAATGCTAAGAGGGGGGTGGTGTTGGGGGCAAGAGGTGGGGGTGGGCGAGGGTCGTCCATGAGGTTAGGAACGGGGAGGAGGTTGGGATGGGGAGCGCCGAGGTCGAGGTACAGGGATGGGTGTTGGGGCCTTGGGAGGAAGTGCTGAAGGAGGGCGTGGAATGGCGCAAAGCCAGGTTCTGGGGCTACGGCAAGGGAGAGGGCGCGGCAGGGTCGCGGCGGGTAGGTGTGGAGATGGCGAGGTTGCGGATGGGGCTCAAGGTGCGGTGGCGGGTGCAGTTGCCGTTCAATGGGTGCTGCCGGGAGGTAGGCGGGTATGTGGATGGGGAGGGTGAAGGGAAGGTCGTAGTGCAGCAAGCCCTGGAACAGCTTCTGGAGCGGTACCGGCTGGTCCGGATCAGTCTGAGCCCGCACGGGGTCATAGAGGAGGCGCCCGAGGGGCCGAGGAAGCGGGATGTAGATCGGTTCCGCAAGAAGCTCCACCGGGTTGGCGTCTGGGTCCCGCGCATGCTCTTGCAGGGGGGACGGCCGCGGCTCAGTCGCCACACGTCAGCCCCGGAAGTCTACTGGGAGGGCTGGCGCCTGGTCGGCCCCTCGATCGTGGAGGCAGAAGCGGGCGCGTGGGACCTGCGCTTCACCTGGCAGAGGGACGTGGGCGACCTGGCGCGTTCGATCGAGGCTCTGACGCTCCGGTGGGCGCCGTCGGGGCCGGTGACGTGGCGTTGGGTCATCTTGGTAGGGGAGATGCACCAGGGGCGCCTGGAGGGGACGGACGGGGTGGACGCTCTGGCACGAGGCCTCTCGCGCGCCTTCGACGAACTCGTGGTGGAGGTCATCTGCAAGGCACGCTTCGCCGCGGAGGGACGCGCCAAGTTGGACCCAGGCCATGGCCGGGCAGAGCACCCGGTGGAGGCGCGGGCGCATGTGGTGCGCAACATCGCGTGGCGGCGCCTGGTGGAAGTCGAGGACGGCCTCGAGGTGGTACGCCAGGAGGAAGACGTGGCGCGACGCGTGGCGAAGCACGCGGGCATGGTCCCACCGATCGGGCCCAAGGTCAGCGGCGGACGAGGCGCGGGACATCTCGTGGTGATGGGCGCTGGCGTACCGCAGGCCGGTTGAACGTCGAGGGCGCTCGGGATACACTCGGGGTGTCCCGAGGTGCCCATGGCGAACATCCGCGTGCATCGCAGGGGGTATCGCCGTCGTGGCTACCGCAGGAAGGATGGTACGAAGGTGGCGCCGGCACGGGTTCCGGCGACCACGTTCCTGCAGCGCGATCCAGGGCGCCCCGGCCGACGCGCGTTCGGCGCCGAGGCGGGTCCGCGTCGAGGGGACAAGCCGTTGATCCGCAAGCAGGGTGCCTTGGGGGGTCCAGGCTTCGCGACGAAATCGCAGGGGACGCGCCACCGTCTTCTGGCGAAGTCGGTGGAATGCTCCGGGTACCGGTCGACGCTCGGGCGTATCGGAGTGCTTCTGCGCGGCACCATGCTCCACCGGGATACGCGACGGAGGCTGGAGCGGGACCGTCGTTGGCTCGTGCGCCAGTACGGGGGCCCGGGAAGTTTCGGGTCGCGCCGGTAGTCGAGCAGGCCCTCCATGTCTGGCGTCGAACCATCTGTGGAGCCTGAGGGCCTCCTGGAGGTCGCCTCGGGTTCCGAGGACATCGCGGTGGGCATCGGCGGCTTCGGGTCGGCACGGATGGATCCGGTGACGTGGCGGGTGCTGCACGCGATGACGGGTCGGACGGTGTACGTGCTGCGCTACGACGCGCAGGAGATGCCCTGGCCACAGGACCAGGTGCCGAGGACCCCGCTGGGGATGCTCCAACACGGGGCGGAGCTCCGGCGGCGTTGGATCGTGGCGCGCATGGCGGCTTCGGGTGCGGGCGACTTGTTGGCGGGTTGGGTGCGACGGTGGACGAGGTCGGGACGCCGGGTGCTCCTCGCGGGCTTCAGCCTCGGCGCGCAGGTGGCATGGCGCGCCGCGCGGGAGACACCGAGTGAGCGCCTGGTGGTGGTCCTGCTCTCGGGGGCGGTGGGGGATACGGCGGGGCAGTGGGACCCCGTGGCACAGATGGGTCGGCTGGTGAACGTATACTCGAGCCGGGACCTGGTGCTACGCCACCTCTACCCGGTGGGGGTCGGTGCGGACGAGACGCCGGCGGCGGGGCTCGGGCCCCTGGTGGCTCCTGGGCTCGAGGGTCGGGTGGAGAACGTGGATGCCACCGATCTGATCGGCGCCGACCATCTCTGGGCAGCCAGCCACCTCGAACGCCTGGTGCGCCTGGCGCTGGGGTGCCTCTGGGGAGGAACGATGGGACCGGATGGGACCTGCCGGATTCCGGGGAGGCTGGACACCGCGGTTCCCGAACACCTTCCCGAGGAGGTGTACGCGAGACTTCTTCCCTGGGTGATCGTCGATGTGCGCCTCTGGGAGGACCTCGGGGCGGCGCTACGAGGGGACGCCGCGGCGATCGCGCGGGCGTTGGCCCTGGACGGCTGGTCGACGACGGATGGGCGCCGGCGGAACCTTCTGGGTCTCGGACGTGCGGCGACGGGGCTCCTCGGCGCTCACCTGGGGCGTTTCGCGGCGGAGCGCGGGGTACGTGAGCTTTCCGGTGTGCTCCGGCTCTGGTTCGGGGACGTCGGTCCTGGAGGGGGCTCGTATGGAGGCGCCGGCTCGATCGTCCATGGTACGGACCATGCCGGGTCGAGTTCAGAAGGTGCTGGCGAAGTGGACGATGGGGGCGGGGATGAGATCGTGGGCGTGAAGGGTGGTGTCGAGGCCGGGGACAGGGGGGACGAAGGGGGCATGGCCGTAGGGGAGGCGGGATCGTAGAAGGCGTTGCCGTTCATCCGCCGCAAGGTCTTCCAGGGGGAGATCTTGGCGACCCACCGGACCTGGAGGGCGAGGCGTGGCGAGAACGGCGTGGAGTTCTTGATCTGTGGCGCCGGTGTGCTGGGGATCGTGTACCCGGTCAGGTCGGAGAGCTTCCGCGCGGGTCGGGCGCCGTTGCGTCCACGGCCGGGCGTATGGAACCAGCTGAGGCACTCGATGGTGAGCCAGTCTCCTGGGTAGAGGACGGGGCAGGTGACGGGGACGGCCGCATGCGCTCCGGTCTCGGGCGGAGTGTCCCACTGATGGATGGGGCGCCGAGGGACGTCGCCGTCGCCCCCGGGGACGCGTAGGGAGTGGAAGAGCGCGGTGCTCTGGGCGGGCGGAACGTCCCAGAGGAAGAGCCAGGCGAGGTTGAAGGTGGCGCTGGCCGGGTCGGAGCTGGCGGGACACGGCAGGTCGCGCTTCACCATCTCCAGGGTCGGCATGTGGCAGTGGAGCTGGCTCTGGTGCTTGAGGTAGCGGGGGCCGTAGGCCAGCGCGGGATTGGCGCCGTCCTGGTTGAGCAGGGCGATGACGAGGGTGCCCCGGTCGTCGACCAGCGGCTCCAGGGCCTGGGACGGGGAGGGGGCCCCGGGCCAGGCGTGGCGGCGGAAGCGTGGATACATCTCAGAGCCACTCGGCCTGGTATCGGGCCATGATCTTGTCGTCGTAGCGGAAGAGGAGGGATACCCGGGTGCCGAGCAGGGGCTCCGGGGGCATCTGCCGGAGCAGGAGCCGTCTCAGGGACCGGAGCATCCCCCGGACATCGGCCTGGCGGTCGTCCAGGGTGGTGAGGTGGAGGAAGTCCCCGAGGTGGATCTGCCCCTGGCGATTCCCGGGCAGCGTACGGAGGCGTGCGCTCACGACCTGGATCGCGGGCGCGAGGTCGGTACGTCCCTTCTCGCCGGCGAGCACCCGGCGCAAGGCCCGGAGGTAGGCGAGCTCGGGCCGCCGCTGGATGTACCGGTCGACGGTCTGCTCGGCGCTCAAGTCGGGCCAGACGTGGGGCCCGGAGAGCCGGAGGTCTTCGGGAAGGATGGTGTTCGCTTGTGCCACGATTACCTCTTCTTCTTGCCAGGTCCCATGACCTTTGGGATCAGCTTCATGCCCATCTTCTTGACTTTCTCCCGGTTCGGATGCTGGTCGATCCATCTCGAGATGGCTTCGAAGGCGGCCTCGTCGTCGAGGCCTTTGAATGGATCGTCGTCTTCTTCCTCGTCGTCGCCTTCCTTGTCTGCACCCTCGTCTTCCTCTTCCTCCGACGCGTCCTTTTCTTCGTTTTCGTCCTCTTCGGGGGTGCCGTCGTCGGACGGCTCGGTTTCCTCGTCCGGTTGAGCCTGGCCTTCGCCGGCATCCGGCTCGTCGACGAGCATCTCGTCGGATACGCGGACGTCGTCCTCGAACTCCTCCTGCTGGCCGCCGCGGTACTGGTCGTAGCCGAGTTCGTCCGGAGGTGGACCGGCCGGGTCGAGGTTGCTCGGGTACTCGCCGTCGGGTAGGCGGCGCTGCTGGTTTTCTGCGCCGGGGCCGATGCGGCGCCGGTTGTTGCGCGGGGTGCTTCCGACGTTGCGTCCGGTCCAGTATTCCATCGCCATCTGGCCGGCTTCGAGCAGCATCCGGGCCCAGGTGGGCATGTCGTCCTCGCCCCCCTGCATCCAGGGTGGGGCGTAGTTCACGCCACGCGCGGCGTTGATGGCGGCGGCTGAGGCGTGGATGACGTTGCTGGCGTTACGGAAGATCTCGATGTTGGCGGCGTCGCGGTCCCGGAGGGCTTTGCGGAGGTAGGTGACCTCGGTGCTGATGAAATCGTCCCCGTCGTCTCCACCCTTGTGTGCCTGGTCGCCGACCTCGACCTGGCCTCGGAAGCCCGCCAGGGTGCGCTGCAGGGTGTGACACTGGATCTCGATATGGATGTTGCCCTCGAAGGGCGTGCCGATCTGATCCGCGATCTGGCGCGTGACAGCGGAGAAGGCGGTCTCGCCGAGGGCCTCGGCGTCGGGGTCGAAAGGCGCCGAGGTGATCGCCGTCGGGGCCTCGTTCAGCGCCCGGCTGTTGATCTTCACGGCCATCCGGTGGAGCTTCACGGGCCACCAGGCCGGCTTGTCCCCCTTGGCGCAGGCTTCGAAGGTCGCCAGCGGATCCGACAGGTCGGGCACCGGGACGGGAGGAGGCGGGATTTCGTCCGGGCCTGGGGGTGGGGGTGGGTGCTTCCGCAGGTTTTCCGCCTCGGAGTCTGCCTGGATGGCGGCCATGGTGACGACCGCCTGACGGTAGGCGCGCTTCAGCCCCAAGGGCTCGAGATCGAGGAGATGACCCCAGGTTCTCGCCCAGGGGGCCTCGGTGGTCTGTGAACCGTCCCGGCCGCTGCGGTGTTTCTTCTTCGAACGCATCTAGTCTCCTGGAATCAGAAATCAGTGTCGACCCGGTTCTTGTCCGCACCGGTGGCTTCGTCGTGGGAATCTCTGCCGTCATCGCGGATGAGCCGCCGGCCGTCCTCTGGCGTCAGCCAGGTCAGGCCATGGGCCTCGGCGAAGCGACGGCGTTCGGCGACATCCGGAGGAGAGGCGAAGCCTTCCGGGTACATCTCGCAGGCGATGGCGGACGAGGCGATCGCCTGGGCCTTGCACCCGGCCTTCGACATCAGGTCGAGGAGGTCGGCCATCTTGGCGCCGGTGAGCGGGAAGAGGTGGAGGTGGTAGTTCCCGGCGCTACCCTCCACGGAGTAGGCGTACGGAAAGTCCTGCTTGCCGACGCCACCTTCCTCGAGTGTGAAGTAGCGGCCGGTGAGGGCACCCCCGCGGTTCTTGGTGAAGGTCACTCGGCGCAGGCCCGTCGGGTCGTCGGGGATGGTACCGACGACATCGACGGCGTGGCGGAGTTCGTTCGGGCCGAGAGCTTCCCCGTCCTTGGTGTGCTGGCAGATGAAGATGCCTCGAGCGAGGGGTTTTCGGATCATCTCGATGGTGCGGCGGATGACGCGCCGGGCGTCGTGCGGTTCGGCCATCTGGCTGATCGAGTCGACGATGACGAGGTCGTTCTTGCCGAGGTCGATCAGGTCGTCCTCGAGGTCGGTCCAGTCGTAGCACGCGATCAGGAGCGGGCACGGGACGGACGGGCCGTTGATACGGTACCAGTTCGAGGCGATCTGCTCCAGCTCCTCCTCGGTGGCGATGTACCGGGTGGGCCGGGCACGGATGCAGGTCGTGGTCTTGCCGCTCCCGGGGCCCCCGGAGAGCAGCACGGTGCCGCCATGTTTGAGGTTGAGGCCGTCCCAGGGTGGAGGTAGGGGTGGCGCCACGCGGCGCTGAGGGGGGACGCCAGGTCTCGCCCGGCGCTCGTTGATGTCAGTTCCATTGCACCACTCGCAGACGGTGGCGGTATCGTCGAGGATGGTGTGGGAACAGGTGTAGCAGACCCGGCCATTGCGGATGGCACGAGGTCCGCCACGGATGAGGACGAGGGCGTTGTGCCCGCAGCGTCGGCAGCGCTCGTCGTCGTTGTTCTGGGCCCCGCAGTCAATGCAGCGGTACTGCTGACGGCTGATTTTTTGAGGAGGCGGCATATACCTGAAGGATACCCCTGAACAGCAGGGGTGTAGCGTGAGACGACGTGTTTTTCAAGACATGCGCGTTTGGGCTTCCGGTTTGTTCTCCTACGGGCAAACGTATGAACTTTGTTTTTTAGTGTGTGACGCTCGATGCTGATTGGCACGGCAAGGTGCATTGTCGTTTGTGAACCTTAGTATTTATGCTTAGTGCGCTCTATTGCGTTGGCACGTTTGTCCAGTCTTGAATCTTGCGCGATCCGCCTTGTCTGGGGTCCCAGGGCTCCGCTACGCTCGTCTTCGTCGGGTGGTCTCCCACTGCTCGTCTCCCTCTCTTCCTCACGGAGTTCCCATGTACGACGCCTGGTCCGGCCTGTTCACCCTCGCGGGCGCCGGTGCGCTGAGCTACCTCGCCGCCAACCCCGATGTGGCCAAGAAGAAGAACGGCTTCCAGCTCCGGCTGAGCCTCGACGAGAACCAGAGCCTGCTCGGCGACGTCCGCCTGCTCGGCGGCACGGCGACCGCCCTGGCCTCCTACTGGGCGAAGGGCGAGGGCACCCGCAAGACTCTCGGCATCGTCACCCTGGCTTCCTTCGCCTCGCTCGTCTGCACCGAGGTCGTGCGGATGCGGCTCAAGTCCAGCAAGATCGTCGCGATCGCGGATGCCCCGCTCCTGCCCTTCGGCCAGACCTCCTTCGGCGCGATGCCCCAGAACCAGCGCCAGGGCGCCTGGGCCGCGCGGTAGTGGACGGGCGGGAGACGCGTCGCGCCTCCCGCCTTCCGCCACCACCCTTCGGAGGGTCGGTGCCCAGTTCGAGTCTGGGAATGAATCGGAACGTTTCCCCCTGATCTCTCCACCCCTTCCCCTGCTCGGGGCAAGAGCTTTCCCTCACCCACGCCGACCCCTCCGGGGCGGCCCCAAGGAGCACTCCCATGGCACACGAAGATATCTACGCCGGCCTGTTCCAGCGCAAGGCGATTTCCCTCGGCGACATCGAGTCCAGGATCGAGCACCTCATCGACAAGCGTCCGGTGGGCTGGAAGGGCCACATCGTGAAGCTCAACGCGGTGCGCGATGCGTTGATCGCCAAGGCGGCGGCCCGCAAGGGCGCTGCGCTCGCGGCGGGTTCCATCCCGGGCGTCGCCGGCGGCCTCGCCGCGAGCGGCATCCGCGGCATGGACGTGGTCGAGCACGAGTTCACCCCCGAGGTGATGCGCAACTACAACCTCGAGGGTGCGGCGCAGGGCCTGCGCCAGTTCTCGGTGGCTCCTCCGGGCTCCGGGCGCCTGGTGCCGATCTCCTTCTACCTCACCGGGGGGTCCACCACTCCGATCATCACGCTGCCCAGCGTGGCGGGCGGCCTCGGTGCCTTCAGCGCGCTGGTGACCACGCCGGTCAACTGGGCGGTGCTGCGGCTCGTGGCGCTGACCACGCAGCAGTACCCGGCGGTCGCCAACGCGATCGGCGTCATGCAGGACTTCAAGATCGGCGGCTCGCCGAACTTGTTCTTGTACGAGACCAACGTCCTGATGGACGACTACGACACGGACAAGGAGCAGTACGCCGGCCTCCGCGCGTACCCGGTGCTCATCTCGCCGAACGTCTCCGAGGTGGATGTCGCGACCTTCGCCCCGGTGCTCTCCGCGGCCGCGAACTACGTGGCGCTCAGTCTCGTCACCGAGGTCTTGCGCGACGACGCGTTCGGTCCCGGTCTCCCTGGCGCCTACGCTCGGTAGTCGGCCCTCGACGGACTCCGGGATCTCCGTGAGGAGGCCCCGGTCGGTCCCCCGGACGGGGCCGGGGGTTCACACCCTCGGCCCCGTACGTGTTTGAGGCGCCGGTGCGCGGCTCCAGGTCGCGCAGACAGGTGCCAGATCGGTCCTCTTGGTTCTTTCCTCCTTCTTCCTTTCCGCCCTCTTCTTCGCCGAGGTTTCCATGTCCAGTCGCGCCAATCGCCCGTGGTCGGATGTCCCCGGTACCTTCTGGAAGGAGTATCGGTTCACGAAGCGTTCGGTCACCGACGTGGTGCCGACGGGTATCAGTGAAGCACGGCCGCAGGGGCTCTCCGACGTCGTCGTGGTGGGCGTCTCCGGTCCGGTCTTCGTGCCGGCGTCGGTGCAGCTCGTCGTCGAGGGCAGTCAGGACGATGTGAGCTACTTCCAGATCGCAGCGTCGCCGCCGAGCAACGTCTTCACGGGGGCTCTCCAGACGCGCACGCTGAATCTGGGCAGCGCGGAGATGGTGGACCTGCAGCGGTTCCGCTACATCCGGGCGCGGGCGGTGACGTCGGGGGTGGGCGCGTTCCTCATCTCCGTGCAGATCTCGGGCATCATGAAGCCGGGCGCCATCATCGACACGACGATGGGACCCAACGTGAGCGTGGGTGGCGTGACGGTGGATTCGGCCACGCTTCTGCGCGAGCAGGGGGCGTCATTCATCAACTTCCAGGCCAACCTGGCGCCCTTCGTGTTTGGGCAGGGCTTTGGCGGGGCAACGGCCATCCAGGTGGCGCTCCAGGGTTCCGCGGACGGGGGCACCGTCTGGGTGGACCTGGCGACGGTCGACTTCGGCTTTGCGGGGGGATCGCCGCAGTCGGCGCTGCTCCAGCAGGTCGGGACGATGGGTACGTTCATCTACCTGGGCGGTTTCGCAAACTTCCGCATGGAGACGCGCGACGTGGGCGGTGTGTCGTTTGGCTACACGATCACGGGTCTGCTCCAGGAAGACGCGATGGACTCCGTCGGCGGCGACGAGGGCATCGACGAGGAGATCGACGATGGCGGTGGAGGGTCGAACGCCGAGTTCGTGACCATCGAGGCCGATGCGCCGGTGGTCATCGCGCCTGGCGTCAAGTCCATCACCTTCCACCTCATCCAGGCGGATGGCACGCCGCTCTTGGCGGTGCGCGGGTTGAAGCTCATCCTCTACGACACCTCGCTGGCTGGGGACGTGGACCTTTCCACGAACGGTACCTTCAACGGGGTCATCACGGCGGGCACGCTGGTCTCCGGCGCAGCGACCAACGAAGTGGCCGTCCAGACCAGCCTGGCGGGGATCGTGAGCCTCCAGGTGGTCGACCCGATGGCGGAGACGATCTTCGCCTCCGCGCTCGACGACGGTATCCCGCAGGTCGCCGCGAAGATGGTGGTGGCGCAGACGGTGGAGATCGCGCTGGTCTTCCCGTAGGAGAAGAAGCCACAAGCCTCAAGCCTCGAGCCTCGAGCCAGCAGGAGCCTCCAGAGAGGAGGAAGCAGCAAGACCGGGACAGGAGCCGACCCAACCCATGATCTCCCCGCTGTTCAAGGTGACCGGCGAAGAGGCCAAGGGGCTCCTGTACGGCCTGCTCGAGGTGGACAAGTTCCAGCTCCGGCAGCATCCAGAGTGGCCGTCGGTCCGGAGCCTGATCCGGGACGGCAAGATCCAGTACGAAGAGTACGACCCGGACGAGCACTGGCAGACCACGCGCGAACTCATGGAGCAGATCGGCGCGGTCGGCGTGGCCAAGGGCGACTGCGAAGACATCGCGGTGGCGATGGCGGCGGACGACCAGGTGCGCCACGGCATCGAATCTCTGCCGTACGCCTACAGCCCCAAGGCGGGGCTCTTCCACGTGGTGACCGCCGTGCCCAAGCACGCCTCGGCGAGCTTCGGGGGGGCGGCCCTGTGGCCCAAGGCGTCGATGGCGCCGCCGGTCTACGGCTACGAGCTGCAGGACCCGAGCGCGGCGGCGGGCATGAAGGTCTCCTTCTCCGGGCTGCGGGGCAAGGACCTGGGCAAGGCCCGGATCGACGACGCCTGCTGCCCGGAGCGCGATCGCGAGGTCTACGGATTGCGAAGCCCCTGGCCGACGCGGCGTTGGTACGGGGCGCTCGACCCGGTCCTGCAGGCTGCGGACGCTTTCGCGCAGGCCATGGATCGTCTCGGCATCGAGGTGGGGGAGGCGGGTTGGATCGAAGAAGGGACGCGGTACCTTGTCCGGGTACATGAACCCGGGGGTTGGACCGCGCAGTCGTTCCCTGCGCCCGGCGGGGGGGAGCGCCTCGTGTCCGTCCCGGAACACTACGCGAAGGTGCGCGAGGCGGCGAGTCGGATCGCGCGCGCGCCGATGCAGTCCAATGTCTCGGTGGAGCGGCGCGCTCGACCGGAAGATCCGGTCATGATGAACATCGAGTTCTGGTCCCCGGGCACGGGGATGTCAGATGCCCTCTTCGCGGGCGGTGACAACGTGCTATCTTCGGATGAAGGAGGTCCCATGCTGTATGGACGTGGTGGTGCACATGCAGGCGGGGGCCTCTTCCGGGCCTTCGCCGAGGGCGCGGGCGTCGACGAGATCTCCCTGCCCGGCGTCGCGCGCCGCGCGGGCGAAGCCTCGCGCCGTGGCGCCGGTTCCTGGGCGCAGGAAGTGGGAATGCCCGACTGGCTGGCGCCGGGGCTCGGCAAGAAGGAGCGCTCGGCACTTCCAGCGGCGGTGGCGCCGGTGGTTGCGGCGGCAGACATCGACGAGGAGGACGCCTACGGTACCATCGGCGACCACGTGGTCCGGGAGATGTTCGGCGAGGACGCCGAAGACGCCTTCGGTGTGCTCGTGACCCATCCGCCCGAAGGCGCTCCTCCCAGCGGGGAACGCCCGAGCTTCGTCGCGCCCAGCAGCGAGGACGCCGCCTTGATCCACCTGGCGAAGACCCACAGTATCGGCCGCGCGCATCCGGTCGTGGCCATCCACCGGACCGACACCGGGGTCTACGCCGTCTACTACCGGACCGGTTCCGAGACCGAAGATCCGCTCTACGTGGACCTGGAGGATCTGAAGCAGCTCGCCGAGGGCTCGAAGGACGTCGCCGGACTGATCGGCGAGGAGGTCGAAGTCGCGGCGGAACTCTATGGCGCGGGCCGTGGGTTCCAGGGGCGGACCCGCCGCCTTCCCGCCAGTATTCGGCATGGCCTGGCGCAGCAGAAGTCTCAGCGTCGGCAGCACCTGCAGGACCGGGGCCTTCAGCCGACGCCGGCGCCGGCGGCACCATCGGCGGGTGGCGCAGACTCGGGCGGTGGAGGGCCGATGTACCAGCGCGGCTATGCCGCCGGGCAGGCCCGGCAGTCGATGGAGCACAATCCGTCGATGTTGAATCCGGCGTTCGCCGCAGGGTATCGGGCCGGCCTCCAGACTGGGTTCGGTGCTCTCTATGGCGCGAAGGCCTTCCACCTCGGCCCGCTGGAGATCGCCTGGCACAAGAAGACGAAGGAAGAGAAGGAGTCTGCAGCGGCCAAGAAGAAGGAGGCCCCGAAGCTCTTCCCGAAGCTGGGCGAGACGCTCAAGCACGTCTTCGCGCCCCACGAGAAGAAGAAGGAAGACCACAAGCTCTTCCCGAAGCTCGGGGAGACCTTGAAGCACGCCTTCGAGAAGAAGAAGGAGGAAGCTCCTGCTCCGGGGGACGAGGACTACTACACCACGACCGAGAAGTCGACGATGAAGAAGATCGGGATCGCCACCGATAAGGCGGTGGCTGCGGTGAAAGCGAAAGACGGGCGCGCGGCCGGCCGCGAGGCGGATGCGATCAAGCACTACCGGGACAGCCTCCAAAAGACCCATCCGAAGTTCAACCTGGACACGCGCCCTGAGTGTGTCGTGGCCTGGGCCGACGGCGATGACCACTGTGGCTTCGCCCCGGGTCTGTCGCCGACGGGCGCGCACAAGGCGCCGGGAACGTATGGAGCTCAAGACGCTTCACGTGGCCCCGTGGATCCCAGGGTCCGGCGCATCCATGATCTCGCGGGGACGGCGGTGGAAGCCATCCACGCCGGCGACACGTCCGGAGCGCATCACGCGGCGGCGTTGATCGTCGCGGCGACGGAGGAACTCCGCCGGCAGGAACCCGCGTTCCGCCTCGAGCCGCACCACCGTCGCGCCCGGTGCGTGGTGGAGTGGCACGAAAGCCGCTGGTCGAGTCCGTCGGCCAAGGCCGAGTGCGCGCGTTGGATGCAGCCGGGACCAGAGCCGACGGCGGCAGCGACGCCGGCGGGTGGTGGATTCCGCCCGCAGCCGCGTGGCGCCCTTGGTTGGGCCTCCATGGTCGCGCCAGCGGCCGCCGGGGCACGTGCGCCGGTTCCTGCTCCGTTCCGCCCGCAGCCGCGTTGGGCGCCGGCGCAGGCTCCGGTGGCGGCGGTGAGGTCGGCGCCTGGATTCCGTCCTGGCCCGCGCTTTGCTCCGGGTCGGGCCACACCAGTCGCAGCCCCTTCTCCTGCTCTCACGGCGCAGGCGCGTCCGGCACTGGCGTACCCGGCGCGGGTGTACCCGGCGCAGGCGTACCCGGCGCTGGCTCGTCCGGCGCTGGCACGTCCTCGGGCGGTCCGTTCGGCCTTGTCGTCGGCTTCGGCAGCGCCCGCGGCCGAGGCCATCTCCGGTCTGCGGCGTACGGACCTCTTCGGTGGCCTCGACATCGACGAGATCCTCGCTGGCGTGGACATCGACCAGAGCGAGGTTCTCGCCGGCGTGGAGACCGAGACCGGCGCGGACCTGTTCGGCGACATCGATCTCGAGCCCGAGGCGGTTTCCGGTCTGACCCGGGCAGATCTCTTCGCGGAATGACATTCCTCGGTCTTTTCCCTTTCTTCTCTTTCTTTCCTGTCCCCTGTCTCTTACTCCCCTGTCCTCTTCCTCCGGAGCACTCCCATGAGCACCTTCTCCCGTCGTGACCTCTTCGGCGTGGCCCCCCAGAGCCGTGGCTTCGGCACGCCCGGCGTGGACTGCCCGATCCCGCAACGTTCCACCTTCGGTGCCTTGGGCGGCGGCAGCTTGGACTCCGAGATGCGCTATGGCGCTCTCGGCGGGGGTGGGCTCGAAGCCGAGGAAGCCTTCGGTGCCCTGGGTGGTGGCGGGCTCGAGGCGGAAGAGGCCTTCGGGTGGACGCCGGACTCGGTCGATCTGCAGATCGAGGAACTCTACGCCGGTCTGGACGACGAGGCGGGCGATGTCTACGGCCTCTTCAAGAAGGCCAACATCAAGGGCAAGATCGACAAGATCTACAAGCTCGCAGGCCACATCCAGTACCTGGTGGACACCGGCAAGGTGGACAAGGCGCGCAAGGCGGCGGGGAAACTCCAGAAGACCTACGAGAAGCTCCAGAAGATCGAGGGCTCCGAGGAGTCGATCAGTCAGGCCCTGCAGGACACGATGGCGGCGCTGGACGCCTTCTCCAGGGGGGAGATCGCCAGTCCCCACGACTGGCTCGCGCAGCAGCAGGCGGCGCAAGCGCCCTCTGGCGGTGGCCCGAGTGCGGCCTGGGAAGGCGGTGGGGGTGGCGGCGGGCTCTTCGCCCCGCGGCGCTCCTTCTACGAGACCGAGCCCGGCATGGAGGGTCTGGCCGCCGGGATGGCGGCGGGCGCCGCCGCGGCGGGCCCGGGCTCCTACCCGGTGCCGGTGCCGGTTCGCTACCCGGTCTGGGCCCAGGGTGGCGGCGGCGGGCGCGGCCCCATGGGGGGCGGCGGGCGCGGCCCCATGGGTGGCGGTGGCCGGATGGGCCCCATGCGTGGGCCGCCCTGGGCGGGCCCTCGGGGTCCGCGGCGGGCGCGCTTCGGCATCGACGCCGCGGTGGAGGCTGGCATCGCGGAGGCCTTCGGCGGTCTGCGCATCGACGCGGGCGACTTCAATCTCGAAGGGGTCTCTTCGAATGTCCTCCGGCAGGACATCCTGCCGGGCGCCGGCGACATCAACGACGAGATCTTCGGCGTGCTCCGGATGGACGCCGACGACTGGAACCCGGCGTTGGGCGTCTCGGCGACGCTGCAGCGTTCCGACCTGATGGACGAGATCTACGGTGCGGCCGACGCATTGGCGGAGGAGGAAGGCTACGGCCTCTTCCGGTCCAGCGCAGCCAAGCAGGTGGAGCACCTCAAGAAAGAGGTGGATTTTGCGGAGAAGGCGGCGAACCCGGTCCGTCTGGCGCGGGCGCAGAAGGATCTGCGGGAACTCGAGGACCGCATCGCGCAGACCGCTTCCGAGGCGGCGTCGGCGCCGGAACTCGAGTCCTTCGACATGCCGACCATCTGAGCACGAGGCGTATGCACGACTGCTCTCCAGGTTGCACGTGTCGGATGGGACGCTTCGGTGCCTGGGCTGGTCCGCCGCCGCCCCACGCGGTGGTGTGGGGGCCCGTTCCTGGCCCGACGGCGCAGCCGGGGGCTGGACCGATGCTCGTGGCGGCGACGTCGACGCCGGGGATCGGGGACGACCTCGTCTTTCGCCAGACGGCGTCGGACATCGTCGTGGAATCGCCTTCGTACCTGGACCGGGCGGTCGAGGCGGGTGTCGCTTCCGTCGCCCCGGCGACTCGTCGCCATCGCCTCCAGGCCCTTCCGAAGCTGGGTCTCTGGCCCAGCCACGAGGAGCATGTGCAAGCCGAGCGTGGCGCGCGAGAACACGAGCGCCAGGTCGGGACTCGTAGCGCCGAGATCGCGACGGAGGCTGCGTTCGAAGATCTTCCGGAGGCCTCCGAGGTCCCCGAGGTGGTCCATGGACTCAAGCCCGAGGACGTCTTCGGCGGCGTCTGGTTCGACGCCTTGACCGACTATGGCCCCTACGCCTGGCAGGATCGTCGGCCGGGGCCGGCACTGCAGCGGGGTTCCTACCAGTGGAGCGGCGGCGCGGGTCGCGCGGGGCCGTGGTCGGGGCGTTCGGTCGTCTTCGGAGGCCTTCGTGCCCCCGGTTACCTGCGTGCCGGTTACGGAGGCCTTCCATGACGCGCCCTTCTCCCTTCGCACCCAATCTGGACGACACCGGCTGGTCGGTGGACGACCTGCTCGAGGAGCTGCGCGCGGCACCGGTGGAGGCACAGGACATCTTCGGAGGCCTCGACGACGATGGCGTGGACTTCTCTGGCGTTTCCGACGACGATGGAGACGGGGACTACGGCGGGCTCGAACTCGCGGAGCACCTCGACACGGCGATCTCCGGCGGCGTCCAGGAGGCCCTGGGCCAGGTAGCTTCGCTGGATGCACTGGACGAGGCCTCGAGCGTCAGCGAAGATTCGGTCCTGCTCGATTCTGTCGAGGACATCCTTGGCGGCGGCGGTGGCGACGTAGAGGAGCCCGGGGAAGATATCGACACCGAACCCGGAGGTTTCCCCGCTTCGGTCCGCGAGAGTCGGAGCCGCCGGGCGATGGCGGCGCGCACGCGGGCGGCGATGGATGGGCGCTTGAGCCGGGACGCGACCTACGGCGCCGGGTGGGCCGACGGCTATCGCGATGCGTTGGTGCACCTCGGTGCGCCGGCGGAGGCGGTGGACGAGGCTTTCGGCATCCTCCCGCTGGTGATGCTGCTCGGGAAGGGTGTGGGTGCCGCCACCAAGCCCATCGTCGAGGGCGCGACCGGCAAGAAGGAAGGCGAGGGAGCCTTCAAGAGCCTCGGCCAGGCCATCGGCGAGAAGCTCGGATTGCGGAAGAAGGAGCGTTTTGACGCATCGACGGCCGGACAAGACCAGGTTTCTCCTGCATCCGCCCAATCGGCGGCGGCGAAGGCGATCCCCCTGCCGCCGGCGACGGCGAGCGTCGAGGCGGATCGACACGAACTCCCGCCGGTCTACGTGGCGGACACCAAGGGCTTCGAGGAGGACCTGGCGCAGACCCATGGGACGAGTTCCCACGGCGCGATGCCGATCGAAGAGCGTTTCGGGGCGACGGCGCAGGTGGGTTTTGTGGGCGGTCAGGCGCGGCGTGGAGCGCAGGTCGCGGCGGAGCGTGCGGTGCAGTACGGCGCCATGAAGATGGCGGCGACGCGTCCGACGGCGGGCTCGGTCTTCGTCGAGGATGGCGGGGCGCGCCCGCTCTTGTTCTCGGACGGGACACTCTGGGAGTCGGTCTATGGCCGCCTCGTGGCGTGCCCGTGTCCGAGTTGTGCGCCGGTGCACTTCGGGGCCCTGACGGCGGGCTCGGACATCGGCTGCCTGGTGTGCGACGACTATGGCGCGATCCTCGTCCCGGAGACCGATCTGGAGAGCTACGCGGGGATCCGCTATGGCATCCTCCTCCCCCTGATCGCGGCCGCCTACTGGGCCACGCAGACGGAGGAGGGGAAGAAGACCACCAAGGACATCGGCAAGAAGCTCAAGAAGAAGAAGTCGCACAAGAAGAAGCCCCACAAGAAGAAATCCAAGAAGGACAAGAAGGGCGCCGAGACGACGGCGGCGGCTGCGACTGCGACTACGGCGGCGGCAGGTACGGCCGGAGCGGCGACGACGGCGGGAGCCGAGGCGCTGGACGAGACGGATACCGAACTCAGTTCCCTGGAGACCGAGACGGCCGCGGATACCGATGCGTCGGCGCCTGCGGAATCGGCTTCGAGATCTGTGGAGTCCGAAGAGGATTCGGAGGAAGCCTACGGCGTGGCGCGCGCGCTGGTGCCGGAGGCCTGGGCGCGTGCCCGGTACGGTTCGGTGTGGTAGACCTCTGGGTGAGCACCCCCAGGACAAGGAGTTCCAGATGGCCCTCTTCCCCGACCATGGCACCTTGATGACCAGCGAGGCCGACTACGGACGTCTCGGTGGCGGAGGCTCTTTGCGTCTGCGGGGTGGTGGCGGTCTCGGCCGCGGAGGGCTCGGGCGTAGTCGCCAGCAGCAGCAACAGCAGCAACAGCAGCAACAGCAGCAACAGCAGGGAGACTCCGGCGGCGGCTGGGGCGAGGACGGGGGGCCCACGCCGCCGGGTGGCGGTGGAGGGCTGACCGTGGAGCAGATCGCGGAACAGGTCGCCCAGGGCGTGCTCTCGGAGCGCATGGGGGCGCTCGGCATGGAGGGCGAGGAGACGCGCGAGCGTCACCCGGTGGCGCGTGCGCTGCCGGAGCCGCAGCCGAAGCCCCGCTTTGCCGGCGAAGGTTTCTGCGCCCCGCGGGAGCGGGCCGGCCACGCGGAGGCCTACGGCCAGCAGCCGGCGGCGATCTGGAGCGACGGTGGCGTGCGCCCCTGCTCGACCTTCGAGGAAGCTTTCAAGATCGGCGTCGGGGTGAGCCTCGGCTTCGTGGTGGTGATCGGCAGCGCGAACCTCATCGCGCGTGCGCTGAGCCGGTAGCGAAGGAGGCCTGGATGGCCGGCACCTGGTTCGGCCTGCCGGCAGGCTTCGGCCTCTCCCCTCCGGCTTCTGGCTTTCGTTCTCCTGGCTCGAGGCTCGAGGTTCGCGGCTCGAGGCTTCCTCGCTATGGTATCGCCATGCCCGCGCCGGCTTCCCTGGACGTGGTGGACGCGGAGCGCGCCCTCACCCTTGCCGGCGGGGACGTCTCCCGCATCGCCGACCAGATGCAGAAGTCGCGCGAAGACATCCTGCGCCTGGTGCTCCGCGAGGCCAAGGCCGTCGCACCGCACCTGGTGGAGGCCCTGCGCATCCAGGGGTGGCCCGTGGAGGAGGAGGGCCGTCGCGCGGTGGTGCGGGACGCGATCGAAGAGGCGATCCTCGCCCAGAACATCCTGGTCGAGCTGATGCCCACCCAGGACGTGATGGATGGCGTGTGGGCAGGTGGGCTACGTCAGGTAGCCATGGAGCGCCCCAACACCTCCACCTTCTGGACCAAGACCTTCCGGGACGGCATACGGGGCCTGCTCCCGGCTCTCCAGGAGGACGAGCGCTGGCGTTTCAACGGTCTCGCCTGGTTCTACTGGACGCTCGATCGAGCCGGCCGTGAGGAACCCCCGCTGCGCTGGTCGATCGCGTCGGGCGGTGCCGCCAGGGATCCACTCGGACGGATCGCGGCGAAGGTCGACCCCAAGGTACACATGGAGGGGGACGGCGAGAGCGCCGAACCGACTCCGGCCGGGGCACCGATCCCCAGCGGACGGGTGGTCCCCCTTTTCCCCCCCGCTCTTCCGCCTGTGATCGTCCCGGTCATCCCCCGGGTTCCGCCGCTTCGTCCGAGACTGCCGCCGCCATCTCGTGCGATGGACGTGGAACGCCGATCTTCCGGCGACGGTTCGTTCGCGATCGTGGCCGTGCTGGCGGCCGTGGCGGGTGCCGCGGCGGCGCGGCGGTGGCGGCGGCGCCGCCGTTGATCCCGCACAGGCCCCCTTGTCTCTTCGGCGGCCCACGTGCTACGTTGCCAGGGTCGGTCTTCCCCCTCATTCTCCGGAGCACTCCATGAGCGATTCTCTCTTCAGCCGCGAAGGCCTGGGCAACCTGGACGTGGACGCCATGAGCGGCATGGACCTGAGCGACGTCTTCGGCGCCGAAGACGACGAGGGTGGTGGCGAGGGCGGGGACGAGGGGCTCTCGACGGAGATCGACCAGGATCTCGCGGCGATCGACGCCGAGACGAGCGCCGCGATGGGCGGCGCGTTCGGTGGGCACGGCTCGCTGTACGGGAACTACGGGAGCATGGGCCCCATCTACGGCACGGATCCCGCCGCGGCTCCGGCCGGTGCCGGCGCCTGGGCGGTGGACGTCGCCCGGGCGACAGACGCCTTCCTCAAGCCGCTGAGCGCCATCGGCATCCCGGTCGGTTCCTGGGTGGCGACGCTGGGCATCGACCGGCTCAACCCGGAGCACGACGAGGCGGAGGATCTCTCGAATCGACTGCAGGATGTGATCAACGCGCTGGGCTGGGTGCCCAACGATCCGGCCCAGCAGGCCCAGGTCGTGTCGGCGGCGAT
>Ga0334722_10002840_pt1:0-17500 | contig 19081 bp, 11 predicted proteins | sample C3_bottom_MG_FD_207210 | JGI IMG/M metagenome (GOLD analysis project Ga0334722, IMG submission 207210) | Sediment microbial communities from Yellowstone Lake, YNP, Wyoming, USA - C3_bottom | ecosystem: Environmental > Aquatic > Freshwater > Lake > Sediment | place: USA: Wyoming...
CGGACGACCTCTGCGCGGCTTGCCACAGCGACGCCGGTAATCCGGGCGCGCCGACGGTCCGCCACAGCGGCGGCGATCACACTACGTCCTCTACGAGCAGCGTCTTCTGGAATGCTCCGGGCGGGGTCGCCGATAAGCGCGGTCAGGATTGCACTATCTGTCACCGCCACGAATATAAAGCCGGGTCGGTTTTGACCGATGACGCTTTTATGCCCGCTTTCTATCAAAAACTGAAAGACAATGTGACAGATACCTGCTTGTCGCAGAAATGTCACGCGACGACGACAGTGGAACAGACATCGGGCAGCCACACAACCCACTTCGACACGGTCAAGGGTCCGGGCGCCATTGCGACTTGCGAAACCTGTCATGGCGTCGGAACCAATGGCAGTCATACCGGTCACGACAACGGCATCAAGAATTTCGCCGACGGCAGTCCGTTGGCCACGACCATCAGCTGCAACAGCTGCCACAGTCCGACCGGCGGATACAACGGCGTCAACAGCGGGTCCGGTTCCATCGGCGCTAAAGATAACTGGACGACCGGTGTATATACCGGCTCCAATCTGACCGGCGGCAAAGAAAAATGGTGCGTCGGTTGCCATGACAGCGCGCCTCCGACAATAGATGGCGGAACGGCGCCGGAAGTCGGCGGCGACGCGGCCGGCTATGGAGCGTATATTTCCGGCCACAGCAAGGGCACGGGCCTCTATGACGAAACTTCGACGGCCGGCGGCGGCGGTAATCCCGCGGCGGCGAAAGAATGCGGCACATGCCATCAACTCGATGTTCAGCACTTGAATTCGGCCAACGATACCGATGTCGCGGGCCAAAGGATCAAGGCCTCGATAAACGGCATCGTCGTAAGTTCGGTTGACGGCGCTTGCAAGACTTGCCACCAGAACGCCGGAGCGGATGCGCCCATACTGACATCCAACAACGTCTCCGGGCACGGCAACAGCACGGTCGAAGGCTACTCGCCCATCGAAGCGCTCTTTGGCGAGATCGGCTGTACCAGGTGCCATGAAGGCCACGGCAACAACAAAAACATTAATATGAATCGCAACCTCAAGATGGTTGCCAAGCAGATCAAAGTCACTGTCAGTCTCGCTAAGAATGCGGTTTACGAGAATCGCACGGGCGTTGGATCGCTGGATAATAATGAGACGACTTCGGTTTGCCGGCTCTGTCACAATGATTCCGCAAATGACGGGTATCCGATGGTCCGCAATAACGGCGGCGACCATACGACGACAGTCCCGGGCTCGATCTTCTACGGCAGCAGCTTCGCCGACAAGCGCGGCCAGGACTGCACGAAGTGCCACACGCATGAATACAAGGGCGGCGCGGTCGCGGTGGCTGACGGCTTCATGCCGAACGCCAGCGGCGGCTCCCCGGGCTGCGACGGAGCTTGCCATAACACTACGGCGGCTACGCTTACCAGCGGCAGCCACCAAACGCACTTGAGTGTGACCAGCTTGCGCGGTCCGCAAATCGCGCTTTGCGATACCTGCCATGGCGTGAATGCGAGTACCGGTAATCACACAGGTCACTTCAATGGCGTCGCCACATTCGAAAGCTCGACGACCAAAGCGGCGACAAACGCGTGTAATACTTGCCACAGTCCGACCGGCGGATACAACGGCGTCAACAGCGTCTCCGTTTCCATCGGCGCTAAAGATAACTGGGACACCGGTGTCTATACCGGCTCCAATCTGACCGCCGGCAAGGAAAAATGGTGTGTCGGTTGCCATGACAGCATACCGTCGGTGATCAACTCGCCGGCTACAAGCAACACGACCATGACCGCTCCGGCGGCCGGCGGCGACGCGGCCGGGTACGGCGGCTATGTCAACGGCCACAGCAAGCCGGCCGGCAACTATGACGGCAGCGATACCCAGACTGCCGATGGTAACGCCGCCGCCAACAAAGATTGCGGCACGTGCCACGATTTCAACACGCAGCACTTAAATAGCACAGACAATACAGATTCGAGCGGGCAGCGGATATTCGCCAGTATCAACGGCACGTCGACGGCGGGTACGGTCAACGGGGCTTGCAAAGCTTGCCACCAGAACGGCATGGGCAAGCAGATCTCCGATCACGGCAACAGTACCGCCTCCGGCTACAACCGCATTGAAGCGGCGATGACCGATCCGGGTTGCTCTAACTGCCACGAGCCGCACGGCAATAACAAGAACAGCGTCAATGACCGCAACATGCGGATGATCCGCAATAATGTCGTGGAGAAAGCCGGAGTCACCAAACCGGTCGTCTATGAGACGATCGCCGGCACTAACTCGCTCGATGAGTTGGATGCGACAGATGCGGCTTCGAGCGCGGACGACCTCTGCGCGGCTTGCCACAGCGACGCCGGTAATCCGGGCGCGCCGACGGTCCGCCACAGCGGCGGCGATCACACTACGTCCTCTACGAGCAGCGTCTTCTGGAATGCTCCGGGCGGGGTTGCCGATAAGCGCGGTCAGGATTGCACTATCTGTCACCGCCACGAATATAAAGCCGGGTCGGTTTTGACCGATGACGCTTTTATGCCCGCTTTCTATCAAAAACTGAAAGACAATGTGACGGATACCTGCTTGTCGCAGAAATGTCACGCGACGACAACGGTGGAACAGACATCGGGCAGCCACACAACCCACTTCGACACGGTCAAGGGTCCGGGCGCCCTTTGCGATACCTGTCACGGCGCCGGAACCAATGGCAGTCATGCCGGTCACGACAACGGCATCAAGAATTTCGCCGACGGCAGTCCATTGTCCACGACCATCAGCTGCAATAGCTGCCACAGTCCGACCGGCGGATACAACGGCGTCAACAGCGTCTCCGTTTCCATCGGCGCTAAAGATAACTGGACGACTGGTGTATATAGCAGCTCAACAACGTTAACCGCCGGCAAAGAGCTATGGTGCGTAGGTTGCCATGACAGCGTGCCTCCGACAATAGGTGGAGCGACGGCGCCGCCGGTCGGTGGCGACGGGGCGGCGTACGGAGCCTATGTAAACGGTCACAGCAAGACGTCCGGTACTTATGACGAGGCTGCCATCGGTGACGCCGCCGGTAATCCGGCCGCGATCAAGCAGTGCGGCAAGTGCCATAATTTCACTGCTACGCACTTGAACGGCGCCGATGACACCAATACGACCGGCCAACGCATCAACGGTACGATAAACGGTCAGGCTATCGCGACCCCGACGGCGGCGTGCGCGGCTTGCCATGAATACGAGAAAGTCGGCGCCGATTCGGCGACAGCCGCCAACCGGGTGTCGAATCACGGCAACAGCCAGCTGGCGGGTTACACGCCGCAGATTGAAAGCACGTTTACCGTCGGTAGCTGCGATAATTGTCACGAATCGCACGGCAATAACTATAACGGCACGACGCGCAACCTGAAGTTGATCAAGAAAGACGTCATCGTCAGTGGGTCGACGACCAGCGGCCCGGTTGTCCTTACCTCAAGGACGGGCACGAACTCGTTTGACGAAAGCGACACGGTCGTGACTCAGGATAACGACGATATCTGCGCGACTTGCCACTCTAATGCTGCTAATCCGGGCTATCCGATGACCAGGCACGTCGGCGGTCTCCATGACGGCGGCGGCATGGGCTCGGATGAGCGCGGCAAAGATTGCACCGGTTGCCATCTGCATAACTATCAGGGGGACACCTCGACAACGGTTACAGACGGCTTTATGCCGGCGGGCTGCGACGCCTGCCACGGACAACCGCCGGTGCCGACGGGTACGACGATATCCGGCGCAAGAAAGCTGCAAAACTACACCAACGGCGGCGGTGCGCATGTCAGGCATGTCGAAGAACTTGGTTTTGGATGCGGTCAATGCCATCCGGATCCGCAGGTCGACGCCAGTAAACATCATACTGATCCGTCGTCGGTGGGAGGAACAGTATTTCTACCCGGAAATGTTGATATAACCTTCACTAATAGCCCGACATTCCCAGGCGGCACGACTCCTTGGGACAGCGGTACGCCCACCGAGACTAAGAGCACATCGACGACGCCCGGTGTCTGCACGATCGGCTGTCACAATCCGAGGCCGTTCACGACAGATTCGTTGACGTCCGAGCCGACAAGTGAAGGCTTGAGCAATACCGCGACCTGGACGCCGAACGGCGTCGATGCGAACGTAACTAAATATCTTAGCTGCGCCAAGTGCCACGATAGCCAGGGCAAGGCCATCGACAGACTGATGGTCCAGGGAGTGCAGTACGTTTCAGGTCACGCCAAGAACGACACAACGAAACGCGTCGATTGTCTGCGGTGCCACTATGTCGAGCCGGGCGAGAACACGATCGCCGGCAGTATCGACACGACACCCGGACATAAGAGCGGCACTGTCCAGGTTCGCAACGCTGAGGCGACGGGCACGCCGATAAACTTCACCAACGCGAAAGCGACGCAGGAAAGCTTCTGCCTCGGTTGTCATGACTTAGACGGTATGCCGACTACCTGGAGATTCAGCAAGTCTGTCAGTAATACCGAATCCGTCGATATCGAGACTAACTGGAACCTCTCCAGCTTAGCGGCCCATGATACGAGTCAAGGGTTGTCCGGGACCGGCTACGGTTGTTTGACAACCGCGATAACCATCAACGGCTCCGGCTGCCACGGCCAACCGCACGGTTCGGCCAAACGGAAACTGCTGGCGCCAAGCAACGTGGCAGGCGCGGAAGAAGAGACCTTCTGCTTCGGTTGTCACAATACGACCAGCATGCCCGGAGCTATGGCCGGCAAGATTCAGAGTGTTATGGAATACTCGTATAACTCGACACCGGCTGTGGGCTTGGCGTCTATTACAGCCGGCGCTACGGCGGTCACGGTCTCAGGTGTAACGCTGACGGCCGGCGCCGAGGTCGGGAAATGGTTCAAGATCCGCTCCGATGGCGACTATGTCTACGCCCAGGTCACGGCGAACACCGCGACAGGTATGACTATCAGCGCCTATGGCGGTTTGACGGCGACGACTCAGCCGTTCTATCTGAGGCGGACACGTATGGCGCACCCGGCGGGTGAGACTGTCGGTCTGCACAACAGCCAAAAGGAGAGCACGTCTACCGAGGCTTGGAATACAGGTATGGCGCGGCACGTCGAGTGCGAGGATTGCCATGATGTACACGAAGCGCAAAAGGGATATGCCGACACCTTCGGGAACATCGGCACCGCTAACAAGGGTGAATGGGGCATCTCGGCCACCTATACCGCGGTCTATCAGGTTGGCGGCGCGACGTTTACGAACGCCAGCACGGCGGTGTCGGGTTCCTTGCTCGACGCCGGAACCCCGGTCTGGACCGGTATGGCCGGATACCGCATCAAGAACAACTACGATCGGAGCGGTAGATGGTACAAAGTGACGAGTGTTCCGACAGCGACATCGCTGGTGATCGCCCCGGCATTCAGCAGCGCGTATTCGCCGACCGGCGCCGTTGGGGCCGCCGTCGACTACACTATGGTGGACGCCACTTATACCAGGACGGCGACGCCGGCAAAACAAGGCGAGCTCTGCCTCAAGTGCCATAGTTACTTTGCCTACGGCAATGATCTCGGCACTAATGCCGATACGGAACCGCTTGCGCCTTCCGGAATGTACAATGTGGGCGGTACGGCCGCCCAGGCTGTGCCGGAGACGGAAGTCGGTTTAGACTTCTCGCCGCGGCAGTTGGCCATTCATCCGGTACTCGCTAGGGGCAAGAATCAGCCGGCGGCGACTCTGAACGCTAACTGGCCTACATATGTGACTGGAACGGTTAATGTGACGCTCGGAAGCGCCACTGTGACGGCGGGTACGACAGCGCCCAACTTCACGAATATGGGCGCCTCGGGACGGGGCACTATCCTGCCGGGTTGGAGCTTTAGGATCGGCGCCGGCGCTTGGTACGAAGTGAAGAGCGTCGACAGCAATAGCCAGATAACCTTAACGACAAATTATACGGGCGCGACCGCGGCCAACCAAGCCTACACGCTGGGCGCGGGTCTGGGGAACGCCTTTGTGGCGCCGTATGGGCCGTGGTCGATAATAGCTTGTTCTGATTGCCACGCCTATGACGCGGGCATCGATGTGTCCGGGCCGCACGGTTCGAACAACAAATGGCAATTGGCGGAGACGACGACCACGCTCAGCTTTAACTGGTGGTTCAATAGCGCTATGAATACGGTAACGCCGAACAACGCGTCTGTCGGTACCGGCACGACGGCGATCGCTTCAAAGCAGATATTCTGCTTCAATTGCCACCGGCGCGATGTCTATGGCGACTTCGGCTTGAGTGTGTATGAAGTAGATAACACGGCCTTGGCCGGCGCTTTGACCAATACGATGAGCCGCGTACCGCATAATGTGTCAAACGGGACGAGTGACAACAGGTTCTACACGACTGCGTACACTCGCTCGTGGGCCAATAGCGTCACTGTCTCAACCACGAACAGTATATTGTGCGCGGTTTGCCACGGCGGCCAATCAGTGGGCGGCTTGCACGGCACCAGCGCCAAGGGCGGCCACATAACCACCACGTCCACGAACCAGGCGACTCCGTATGGGACCAGTCTGAGGGGCGAGCGGTTCTTGAACGGGGCGACGTGGATAGGCGTGACGAGGGCCACGACGACAGCCGGTACGGCCTGTTGGACAAAGGGCGCGGCGGACGAGGTCAATACTTGCGCTAACAGCCATACCGCCAGCGGCACGGCTACACGACTGGCCAATTACAACTACTAAGAAGTATTAGAGAGAGAAAAGCGGGGCGCCATCCGGCGCCCCGCTTTTTTTATGGGTCGTTGTTGACCTTCGGATTGGACCATGTTAGTTTAATCTGTGGAAAACGCATTCCTCTTATTTGACGGTTGACTCATGGCTAAACGTTCATCGAGCTTCAAATTGATCATAATGATTGTCGTGGCCGTGGCTCTCTTTATGGGGCTGGCTCTGGGTGAGGACTATGCCCGGGGTTTTATAACTCGTTGGCAGAACCGGGGGGCCGCCGCGACCGCCGCGACCGCTGTCGGCAAGACAATCGAAAAATACAACCAAACTCTCGTGAAAGCTTACGAGCAGGAGAAACCGAGCCTCTTGAGTCCGGTGGCGACCGAGCGCCAGATCACGGACGTCAGGCTCTATATGACTTACGATAAAGTCGAGAAAAAGCGAAAAATGTCGGTGGAGCTAAAAAGCTTATTAATCGATAAGATTAAGAAAAAAGGGGCCAAAGCAACCGCATTGACCACGGAAACCTGGGTCTACAATTTCAAGGATTTAAATACCGGGAAGGAATCAGGCCGGGCGGTGGAATCTTATCGCGTGACTTACAATCTTAAGAAGACTGGAGGCCTCTGGCTGGTCGACAGCCTGAAGGCCAAAAAGATATAGATTGACGGCGCCAAACCTGTCCCCCGATATCTTTCGACAATACGACATTCGCGGCTTAGTCGATAAAGATCTCACAGACGAAGCGGTCTACTGGATAGGCCGGGCCGCCGGCACCGGAATAGTCCGGGCGGGCGGCAGGGATGTGGCTGTCGGCTGGGACCACCGGCCGAGTTCGCCTCGTTTCGCGCAACGGTTATCGAGGGGCCTGTCTGAGTGCGGGCTTGATGTCACTGTCATCGGGCAGTGCCCAACGCCGGTTCTTTACTTCTCGATCTTTCACTTGAATGCCGGCGGCGGCCTAATGATAACCGGCAGCCACAACCCGCCGGAATTCAATGGCTTAAAGGTCAATGTGGGCACCGACACTCTCTATGGCGATCAGATCACGGCTTTGCGGGAAATGATTCTCGGAGGCGATCTGGTTGCGGGCGGGCCGGGAAAGATCACCGAGGTCGACGCCACCGGTCCCTACATCGATTATCTAGTCAAAAACATCTCGCTGCAACGACCGTTACACGTGGCTGTCGATTCCGGCCACGGCGTAGCCGGGCCTGTCGCCCCGGAAATACTTAAACGCCTGGGCTGCCGGGTCGATTGCCTCTATTGCGATGTGGATTCGTCGTTTCCGGACCATCACCCGGACCCGGCCGTGGCTGAAAATTTGCGGGATCTTATCGACAAAGTGCGAGACGGTGGCGCCGATGTCGGGGTGGCGTTTGACGGCGATGCCGACCGGCTGGGCGTTATCGACGATCGGGGCAATATTATTTGGGGCGACCAACTATTAGCGCTTTACGCCCAAGACATTTTGGTCGACAACCCGGGCGGCAAAGTCATCTTCGACGTCAAGGCTTCGGACTTGGTCGAGGAGGTAGTCAAGGGCGCCGGCGGTGTCCCGATCATGTCGCGCACGGGTCACTCTTTTATAAAGGAGCGCTTGCGCCAGGAGAAAGCCCTGATCGGCGGGGAGGTCTCCGGGCACCTTTTCTTTGCGGATCGGTATTTCGGATTTGACGACGGCATCTATGCCGCGGTTCGCCTGGTCGAGTTGCTGTCTGGAACCGACAAGCGGTTGAGCGAACTGGTGGCGGGGTTGCCGACGTACGCGGCGACGCCGGAATATCGCGTCGATTGTCCCGATGATCGGAAGTTCCAGGTAGTCGAGCAACTGGCCGATTATTTTGCCCGGGACTATCAGGTGATCACTGTGGACGGCGCCAGGGTTAAGATAGACGGGGGCTGGGGGCTGGTGCGGGCCTCAAATACCCAGCCGGCTCTGGGACTGCGCTTCGAGGCTGTCTCAGCGGATAAACTGGAGAAGATAGTCGACTTATTTCGACAAACCCTCAAGAGTCAAGCCGGTCTGACATTGCCAACAGACGGCACTTCTTAGAAAATCGGCTAAAAACAGCTAAAATAAGGAATGGCATTGAATCGACACGGCCGCGCCGGGAAGGTTTTGCAAATCGAGGTCGCTACCATTTTCTTCATAGCCTTGCTGGCGGCTTTGTCGGCGGCCGCCCTGGGGGCGGCCGGCTCAAAATCGCGAAGTTTCGCCGGGGGCAGGCCGAGCGTCTACCTTTTGAACCGCGCCGGCGAGGCCGCGGCTATCTGGAAGAGCTTTGGACTTAAAGGGGCGGTGCTGGTCCACTTCGGAGATTCCATTGCGACCCGGAAAATGACGGAACGCGAACTCATGCCTTTGCTTAAGGGCAGCGGGGCCGGATACGACCAACTATTAGCCTCGGCAAGAAGCGTGCTAAACGATAATAACTATATTTATTTTGCATCCAGAATCAATCAGGTGCGGCGAGTATTTGGGGTTATCCCGGACGACAAGTGGTCGGCTGTCAGGAGAAAAGCCGGTCGCGCCAGCGTTTTTTCCGTGGGCGGTGAAAACATAAGCGGCTGGATAGACGGGCTGCCCCTGGTATCCGGGCCCTTAAAAAACCTGCCGCAAATCGACGAACCGGTCGTATTGGATTTCGGCGCCGACTTTTTTAAAGACCAGACGATCGAACCGTGGCGCGTACGAACCGCGCTCCGGCGGGCCGGCCTGAGATATCACATTGTCACGATCACTCCTCCGCGGAAAGACGACCCTGAATACGAGAAGACCATGGCCAAGATTGAAGCGTTCCGCTCGTATCTAAAACAGTGAGCGTCAGTCTTTGCCCGCGGAAGCCGCGCGGTTTGAGGTTTGCCGAATCATAGATTAGGCCGGAAAAGTTCATCGGGCTTCATGAGCGCGCTTTTAAAAGGCAGCCAGGCGCTCCACGATTTTGGTAGCGGGATGGATGCGGCCAGTGGATAAAAGATCAAGTTGGTCACGAGTACCGCCGTCAGCAAGGCCGCGCCGCCGATTCTAAAAATCCGCCGTCTTCGCGACAGAGCAAATTCCAACGCTATCGCTAAGATTAAAAAGACGGTCGGCAAGACCGGCAGTGCCGAGTAGATGAGGATCTGGCGCTTAGCGACGACAAAAGGCAGATACAGCAAGAAGAAACAGGTTAGCGCAAAGATTAAACCGAACGACCGCGTCCGGCGCCAATAAAAGACCAACAGTGCCGTCGACGGCCAAACAAGCAGCCAGCTGAACGGATTATTTATGATCATGACAGTCGATGTTAGAGTTAGGCCAACGGGCATCTGGAAGCCGAAGACGACCACTTTAGTAAACCAATCGATGGCATGGTAGCTATGGCCGTAAAGCTTGGCAAAGCCGGACAGCTCGGCGCCGACTCCGACCATCTCCCGGGTGACCATATACTGTTGGAACGATATCCATTCGGTCAGCGAATAGCCCCGCGCGAACCAGGGGTAAAACGTCAAGAAATAGGCGATAAACGGCAAGAGGCCGAAGATAGCCAAAAAGAAAACTAAGCGCCGCGAAAAATTTTGGCCCCGGATCGCCGGCGGTCCTTGTCTTTCGCGCCAGACGCAGAGGATGATGATCGCGAGCAGTGGCAAGGCGACGTATCTCCTGGTGGCAAAGGCTAAAGACATCACCGCGCCGGCGGCGATCAAAGATGTCAAGTAGCGGTCCGGCTCGGTTTGATTTAACGCTTTCGCGAACAGATATAAGCCCGCCGTTAGAAACATGGCCGCGCCGACATCTTCCCACGTGGTGCGAGAAAAGTTGATGTGGAACGGGTCCGTAGCCAGAATGAATCCGGCGACGACCCCGATGCGTCCGTTCTTAAAAAGTTGCCGGCCCAACAAGACCAGGAAAAAAGCGGTAAGCGCGCCAAATATGGCGTTTGGCAAGCGGCGGGCGGTGGCCGTGTCCCCAAGCAGTTTTAGCAGCGGATATTGAAAAAGCTTCCTAAAGGGGCTGGAATAGTCGTTGTCGGGGTCGAAATGGCCGCTGTTGACGTAATTAAGAGAGCTGGGCGTATGGAGTTCTTCAATGCCGATATAAAAAGGCGGCCAACCAAGCGAAAACAAGCGCAGTCCGAGCGCCAAGAAAAGAACGATCAAGGCCGCTTTTCCGGATTGCCAAAAAGGGGACAAATTCTCGTTATCGCTGAATATTGGCGACGATCCGTCAGCGGCATCCATCAGCCAATTCTACGTTCGCCGGGAAAAACGGTCAATAGCGCACCCATCGCAGGCCACTGCGGTTTTCTCTGGTGGGCCTTAGTGGATAAGCTTCGACCAGTTACTTGAAACCAGCGGACACTTCAGCGAGCAGATGCTAGGAAGCCGAGGACCGGCCGAGGGGAGCGTACACACCGTACGTGACCCGAGGTTGGGCCGACAGCAGACAACGCAGATGCCGCTGAAGTGTTCGCTGGTGGGCCCAGTAGGATTCGAACCTACGACCGACGGATTATGAGTCCGCTGCTCTGACCGGGCTGAGCTATGGGCCCGTTTTTATTAATACCGGTTACCGAGCATTTTAGCATAGAGCGAATAATTTGCCGTCTTAAGATTTACAATCGCAATGGGGCCGGGCAACCGTGGACGGTTTCGCGGCGGCGGCCTTGGCGACCACCGCGGCTTAATGTATAATAAACGAAGATTTGAATATGAAAACCTCTCCCAAGGCAGTCACATCTAAACTAAGAAATATCGTCTTGTTCTGGGGCTTCGGCGCCTCCGGCGCGGCCGGTTTGATTTACGAGGTCGCCTGGCAACGAGCTATTACCAACACCATCGGCAGCACTTCTTACTCGATCAGCATCCTTTTCGCTGCTTTTATGGCGGGCCTGGCTATCGGCAGTCATTTTAGCGGTAAGTGGTTTATTAACCAAAAGGATTTTGTAAAGATATTCGGCCGGCTCCAACTGGCCACCGCCTTTTTCGGCCTCGCTACCTATTTTCTCATCAACAACCTTCAGCCGGTCTACGGCGGCATACATGGCCTGGTTAGCCAAAACCCTATATTATTCAACCTGTCTCAAATGATCTTAGTCTTTGCGGTCCTGCTGATGCCGACGACGCTGATGGGCGCGTCACTGCCGGTGATTATTGAGGCCTGGATGCTGCGCGTGCGGGATGCCGGTCAAACCGCTGGAGATATGTACTCAATCAACACTTGGGGCGCGGCCGCCGGCGCCCTGGCCGCCGGCTTTATTCTGGTACCGCTGCTCGGTTTGAGGGCCACTAATCTGGCCGCGGTCCTGATAAACTTATTGCTGGCGCTGGGAGCTTTCATAGCTGCCGGCCTATCTCCCCCTCTTCGGAAGACCGTCAAAAAACCTGCTGTCGGTATCGTCGCGGAGCCGGCCGGAGGCCAAAAAGCATGAACGCAGCGCTCAGACCGAATATGCCCGCCCGAAACGCGCTTCTTCTGGGGGGCATCGGCGCTTCCGGAGCGGCGGCTTTGATCTATGAAGTAGTCTGGCAGCGGGTTTTGAGCAATACAGTCGGCGGCTCGGTCTATTCCTTGAGCATCCTATTGGCGGCCTTTATGGCCGGCTTGGCGATCGGGGGCCGGTGGGGCGGGCGGCATCTGCGCGAACAAGCGGACCATGTCAAGATTTTTGGCCTGATCCAACTGGCCCTAGGCGTATGCGGCGTGGCTGTGTATGGGCTGATAAATAATTTATCGCCGGTCTACGCCGGGATGTTCTATTCTCTTCACGATAGCTTTGGCATCTTCACTGTGGCGCAAATGGCCCTGCTCTTTATGGTGCTGGTGATACCGACTACATTAATGGGGGCGACATTTCCAATTGTCGTGGCGGCCTGGTCGCTAAGGCAAGAGGAGATCGGAGTGACGGCGGGTGACGTCTATTCCATCAATACCTGGGGCGCGGTCGTCGGTTCGCTGGTAGCCGGTTTCATCTTGATTCCGTTAGCCGGCCTGCAGATTGCCAACATATGCGCCGTCGCCGTAAATCTTGTTCTGGCCGTTCTCGCCTTTGCGATCAGCGGGACGCGCCGCCTGGCGGTCTTCGCTCTGGCGGCGCTGGCCCTTCTGCCGTCTGTGGCGCTTATCGAGAACCCGGGCGGCATTTCTTTCAGCTATGCCAATGCGGACCACTTTGCCTCTTACGACGAATACAAATCGATAAACACCAACCTTACCAGTTTGTTCAACAAAGAAGGCGCTTACGGCCGCGTGCAAGTCTTTGAGACCAGGCCGCCGCGACCCGGTACTCGTCCGATTAAAATGTTGCTCAACGGCGCTCGCTTTGAAGGGTCTACCGGTACCGATATCATGTCTATGCAGACCTTAGCTTATCTGCCCTTAGCGATTCACAAGAAACCGACCTCAATTTTGAATATCGGCCTGGGGACGGGGGCGACGCTGGCAGCCGTCAAAGAGGACAGGCGGGTAAAATACCTGGAAGTCGTTGAGATAAATCCGATGATTTTTGAAGCGGTCGAAGAAGCTTTCTATCCCGGCCTTTTTAAAGAGAAACGGATGAGCCGGATCTCGGATGACGCGCGGCATTATCTGACCAATACCCCAAAAAAATTCGACATCATCATTTCGCAGCCGTCTTATCCGACCAGAAAATCGACAGCCCATCTTTTCACCAGGGAATTTTATGACATCGCCCGCAACAAACTTCACAAAGACGGGGTTTTCGCGCAGTGGCTGCCGAGCTACTTACTGAGTAATAAAGATGGTCTGACGGCGATTAAGACTCTGCGCGCTGTTTTCCCCAGGACTTACGTCTGGCAGCATGGAGCCACGGACATGTTCTTGATCGGTTTGACGTCCGGGCAAGAATTGGACCCGACCGAGATAGGCGCCCGCGTTAAAGCTTATAATAGTAGCGCTGCCGAGGGATTGATGTTCGGGTCCGGACCGGACAGGATAGCTGAATTGACAAACGATCGTGCCTTGCCGATCAATACGGACGATCTCCCGTACATAGAATTCTCATCGGCCCGGAACAAGGTCACCGGCGTCAGAGGGACTGCCCCTAAGGATTAGAGCCGGTGCCGGTCCCTGGAATTTTCTCTCACGGGTTAGAACTTTCAACGAAGAATCTCCAATTTGCCTCATAACTTGAGACCAGAACATAGAAGACTCCCCCTTGCCGGAAAGTCGCGGTGCCGGCATCCGGGGGGTGGATACCGTTCTTTTCCAGGATTGGGGGCAGAGCCTGGTTGACGGAGAAGACCGTAAAACTCAGGCTGGCTGAATTCGGCGGCCCGTCCGTCTCCCAATGCAGGCGCCACCGGCCGCGCTCGATCACAAAAGGTGATGTTTGTGCAGGCATATCGCCGCTGAAAATCGCCGACGCGCTCCATATGGGTTTGACGCTCTTTTCGCGGGCCGGGCGCTTAGCTCGAGGCTGTTGTCGGGCGCCCATTAAAGAGTACGCTAAAAACAGGACGCTAAGGAACACTCCCAGCACGACCGCCGTTCTCATGATGCGTTTAAGCGGTTTTCCCCTCACGTTTGAGATATCCCACAGAGGCGGCTTGAATTAACCGCGGGGATCGATCGCGGTGCGCTTCTTTGTAAACGCCTTTTTCATCGGCTAAAATAAGGCGTCGAACAAGGAGGCAAGGATTGAATGGGTATCGGCGCTTAAAAATCGTCGTGCTGGCGGCGGTTATCGCGATCGTTCTGGCGCTTTTCGGCGCGGGCGCATTTCTCTTCCTGCAGTCCCGCGGGGTCGATCACTACTACTCCGCCGGCAACGCCAAGCTTGACAAGGCCCTGGCCGGACTTGATAAGGCCTTGGACGATCTGGCTCGAGTACGCATCGGCAAAGACCCGGAGGCACTCGGTCGGGCGGCGCGTCGGATTGGCCGGCGTATCCCGGCGGCCCGGGCCGACCTATCGGCGGCTGAAAAAGACTTCAACCGGATGCGCAAGACCGCTTTTACCTCTTGGGAAGCTAAGACGGCGGTTCTTTTGTCGAACGGCGCCCGGGAGGCCCGGGCGGGGACAAGAGACCTGGGGGCCGGCTTAAACCGGCTTGGCGCTATCGCGAAGACGTTGGTCAAGGTCGAAGAGGCGACCGACCGGTTTAACGAAGCGTTTATCTTAACGAACGGCGCCGTCACGGCCGGCAATGAAGATAAGTTCTCGGAGGCCAAAAAGGCCGCGGCTGAAGCTGATCGCCTCTTCGCCGAAGCGCAAAAGCTGCTGACGGAAGCGAACCGGATTATCGGTGATAAAAATCTGGCAGCGCTGATACCCGCGGTGTCAAAAGGCCGCGAGTGGGCGACGGGGGCGGAGAAAATGGCGGATGCCGGGGCCGCCAAACAGTTTGATGCCTACAATGAGCTGGTTAAAGAGAGTAATAAGTTAAGCGAAGAGGTGGCCGTGGTCGGCCGGGCGAGGGTGCTGGCCGACCCCCGGGGCTGGTTTAACGCCAAGATAGACGAGATAAACGACAGCATGGCCGGCCATTTCGACAAGGCTGATCGATTGCGTGAGAAAGCTTTGAAACTGTGGGAGAAAAACACGTAGAAACTCATCTATCGCTGGTCGTCCCGGCCTATAACGAGGAGGCCCGTATCGGCGACAGCCTTAAAAGAATTTTGATGTTCCTCAAGGCCCAGTCATATGCGTGGGAGTTGATCCTGGTCGATGACGGCAGCACGGATCAGACGCTGAGCGCCGCTGCGGCCGCGGTCTCCAACGCCGATGTCGACGCTGTGCTGCTGAGAAACGAGATCAATAGCGGTAAAGGTCGTTCCGTCAGGCGGGGCGTCCTGGCGGCCCGGGGGGCAAACATATTCTTTACCGATGCCGACCTATCGACGCCGATCGAGGAGATTGAAAGGTGTTTGCCGCTTCTGGCGACTGCGGACGTAGTCATTGGCTCGCGGGCCTTGCCCGGTTCGAACATCACCGTCCATCAGCCGGCGCACCGTGAAGCGATGGGCCGGCTCTTCAATAAATTCGTTCAGTTGGCCGCGGCTCCGGGCATTAAGGACAGCCAATGCGGGTTCAAGGGGTTCACCGCAAAAGCGGCGCGTGAAATCTTCAAGCGACAGCGTCTGGATGGTTTCGGATTTGACGTCGAGTTGCTCTATATCGCCGGGAAACTTGGGTATGGGATCGTTGAAGCGCCGATCACCTGGCATAATTCAGCGGCCACACGGGTCAGTCCGCTCCGGGACGGTCCGGGAATGCTCAGCGATATCTTTAGGGTCAGGATGAACGACTTAAAGGGTCTCTATGAATAATGCGGCGCCGGGTCCCCGGCGTCTCTGGCTCGCTCCTATCTTGGCGGTCGGCGCGGCGCTTCGTTTTACAGCGCTTTTTTCCTTGCCTATCTTTAACGATGAGGTTATTTACGCTCTGTGGGCGCGCTCGATACTCGGCGGCCGCCAGTGGCTGATACCCTTGTCGGATGGCAAGCAACCGCTTTACTATTGGTTGGCGGCTTTCACGACCGGTTTGCTAAACGACCCTCTCTTGGGGCTGCGGGCGGCTTCCGTTTTGGCCGGGATGGCTGGTATCGTCGGTGTTTACCTGGCCGGCGTCGTTTTAGCGGAGCGGCGTGTCGGTCTGCTGGCGGCCGGGGTTTACGCTCTTCTGCCTTTCGCGGTCATATACGATCGCCTCGGGTTGCCCGACGGTCTCTTGGCGGCCTGCGGCGCTTATCTCTTCTGGGCCGCGGTTAAGCTGGGCCGCGCTCAAACGTGGACGCGGGCAACCGCCCTCGGGGTGGCGTTTTGCGCGGCGTTGCTGGTCAAGACAACGGCATTACTGTTGGCGCCGGTGGCGGTCTTGGGAATTGTTGTCGGCATGAGTCAAGAGATTCCCTCCTTAGACCGTCTCCGGGGAGCGATAAAAATATCGCTCAAGCCGTTAGCGTTGGCCTCTATCCCGGTGGCTCTAATGCTGGCGCTCGCTCCCTTCGGCCCGTCCGTAGTCGGCAAAAGCTCGAGTTTTCTTCTATCGGCAGGCGAGCTTGACTCCTCTATCTACCGGCGGTGGTTTATGAATATCGAGAGTCTCGGGCATTGGCTGGCCAACTATATTCAGTGGCCCGCTCTTCTGGTAATTTGCGGGGCGTTGATTCTCGGCGGTCGTCGTTTCCGGGGATATATCTGCGTCTCTCTGGCCGCCGCGGGCGGACCTCTTGTATTGATGATGCTGGCCGCCCGGACCTGGTTCTCGCGCTATGCTCTCATATCCGCTCCGTTTTTAGCTCTGGCGGTCGGCGCCGCCGGCGCGGCCTTCTCTGAAACCGGCCGGGCGGGCGGGCGAAGGAAGTTGCTGCCGGCGTTAATGATCGCCCTGTTCGGCATCGTTGCTCTCAGGCAGGATTTCCTGCTTCTCGACAAGCCGGCCGAATTCGCCTGGGCCGCCGACGACCGCTGGCAGTTTGTTGAAGGTTGGCCTTCCGGATACGGCTTCGGTGGCGCCGTCAACTATATACGGCGCCGTTCCGACAATGTCGGTCCGGGCGTCCTGACTTTGCTTGTCGACAAGAATATGGGTTTCCCAAAAGACGGTCTGATCTTAAATCTTATAGATAAAAAGATCAGAGTGATCGCTGTGGACGGCGGCAGACCCCTGCCGAAACCGGCCGATGAGGGCCGCCCGCACTTATACATAGCCGATGAACCAAGACTAAATCAGCCCGATTTCGCCCGGAGCCATCGGAACTGGACCCTGGCCGCCACGTTTAAAAAACCGGGAAATCGCAGCTTGTGGGCAATATACGAATTCC
>Ga0334722_10002841_pt1 | contig 19080 bp, 19 predicted proteins | sample C3_bottom_MG_FD_207210 | JGI IMG/M metagenome (GOLD analysis project Ga0334722, IMG submission 207210) | Sediment microbial communities from Yellowstone Lake, YNP, Wyoming, USA - C3_bottom | ecosystem: Environmental > Aquatic > Freshwater > Lake > Sediment | place: USA: Wyoming | collected...
CCGAGAGTTTCCTGAATTTCACCTGTAACGCCCCCTCACCCCAGCCCTCTTCCTCGACGAGGAGAGGGAGCACGTCGTAGCCCCTCCCTCGATGGGAGGTGGCAGGGTTGCCTGCCTCGTTAGATGCAATGCATCTAACGGGGGGAGGGTGATGGTTCCGCCGCGCGTCACAATTCATGTCGCCGGCTTCATCTTGATGTCGAGCCGGAATTTAACTTTGCTGTCCACGCCCATGCGCGTGTCCAGGACCGTCACCTCTCCGAAGGACGGAACTTTCAGGAGTTCGGCCTTGATCTTGTCAATGGATTCGAAGGACGGCGCATCGCCCTGCAGCTTCAGACGGTCACCCTCCAGATTGAACTCGCTGAAGCTCACGCGCACTTCCTTCGGGATCCCTTCCGTGACCGCCCGCATGGCGTCGAGCGCCGAACTCCCCGAACCGAGCACGCCGAACTGTTTTCGCCCGGCATTCAGCTTGTCGCGCAGATACCGCACCGGATCACCCGGCATTGCTTCCTGGGGAAAGAGTTGCTGATAGATGCCTTTGATCTCGCGGTCCAGCTTGCCGTAGCCCGATTGCACCACCGTGAACTTTACCCCGAGGTTCGTGACCGCAAGCAGCGCGGCAATGACGCCGGCAACGATGAGCGTGCGTTTTCTTTTGCGTGTCCCTTCATCAGCAAGCCGGTAGGCGTACTCGCCTTTCCGGAAGTTGATCTCTCCGGACAGGGCAAGGCCGAGGCTTACCGGCTCTTCGGACTTTTTGCCGTTATATTCCGGCGCCACGTGCTCCAGGACAAGGCCGAGGTTCTCCCATCCGGCGGAATGTTCCCCGTTCAATACAAGCACTCTTTCTACCAGCACGCCATAAGCGTTCTCCAGCGCCTTCAGCGTGTGGGCGGCGGAGCCTGTTGCCGCTGATGCGGAAAAACTCCGAAAAGCGATCACTGTCTCGTTGTTTTTCAGGCAGAGATCCGTGCCGGAGATAATGAGCACTGTTCCTTGCGTGGGTACCATGCGCGATACGGCGGCGAGACCGACCGGGGAAGGCACGATCGCCTGCGGGTCCAGTCCACCGGCAGCCAGCACATCAAGCTGCTGCTTCAGCACGCTCTTCGGCAGCATGATGCCGAGCACCGGCGTCTCGCCCTTTGCCTTGCCGTCCTTCGCGATCTCACCCACGACCATGTGGTCGATCACGACGTCGTCAAGATCATAAGGCACATTGTCCTCAAGCTCAAAGGGCAGCGCCTTTTCCAGCCGCTTCCGGTCACTGAATGGGAAATGCAGCAAACGCTGGCTGAACCGCTCTCCCGGGATGGACACAATGATCCGGGCGCCTTTCCAGTCGCCAGACCGTTCCTTCAGGATCGCGATGAGTTCCGCCTCAGTACGAAAGGACGCACTGAATGAATCCTTCAGCTCCGTGCTGCGGAACCCCTTCTCGACGATCGACGCCGAGACCCGAGCAGGTTCTATGTGCAGTCCAACAATCTTCACTTAACGCTCCAATAGGTCCCGCCAATCGATTCGATCTGCTTGGTATAGCCACCCACTGTGGCATAGGAATAGACCATGAGCGTCCCGTTCGTCGTAACAAGATTTAGGTTGACCTGAGGGTTCAATCCGACATCAGTAAGCGAGCCGATAGGCTTGTCTTTTCTGTTGTTCACGATCATACCCACGGCGACCTTATTGCTAACAAGAACACTGTTCAGCACCTCTTCAGAAGCAGTATTGATATTTATCTTGTTATCAGAACTGACGGTTAAAAACCTCGCCACCTTGTTATACTCCTCATCGGACAAGACCTTGTGCAATTCAGACAGCAACTTGAACGGCCTGCCATCTTTTCTCAAATCCTGCACTTTGCGAAAAATATCCGTACTGAACCCCCGCTGTTGGAACAACTCTGCCACCCAATCGGGCGTTGAATTCGGAGTCGTTGAAATTACATCGTTGACATTCAATTTGCCCCGTTCATCTTCCCACTTGAACCTGACCTCGGTATCCCCGGTGCTGATGATCGGGACAACGCCCCATTCTCCCTGAGGCACCATGTCCTTTAATTGACTGAACTTCGTGAAGATAGCAACACCGGAACGTGCAAGAAAATAGGCGCGCTGGCTGTCGCGGAAGTTCACCGCACCCCGCAAACTTACCCGGGTGCCATAGGCGAACTCGAAGATGAGCGCGATCAGAAGCGCGGTGACGAGAAGAACGATCAGGAGCGCCACTCCCCGGTCTCTATGCACGATCCCTCGTTTTTTCATGGCCGTTAAATAGAGTCCTTCGCTCGTACCTCAGTACTATATTGTTTACCGCTCGTCAAAACCAGCGTCATCTCGACTATTGCCGGCCTGATACATTGGGTCTTGACCCACTCATCGTCCCAGTTTGATCCGGTGCTGGAGTAGCGGAACCGCAATTCTGCGACCTGGTCCGTGATTTCGTATTCAACTCCGCCTTCAAGCGGCTTCACATCCTGGCCCAGTTCCCGTTTCTCACGCCGCATCAGGGAATAGCCCTTGCCGTCCGCTTTTTCCTTGAAGTAGTAGTCCGCTTCCAGAAGCTCCGTCTCTTTCGAATCCGGCCTGGGGAAATTCGTGAGCGTGGTCATGGCAATACTGTCATGCCGGCGCTTGACCCCTTCTATTTCGACCTCTTCCTTTTTGCCTTGGAACACGGCGTTGAACGCGACATGGTCGCAGTCGGCGTTCTCAATGTCCAGCGACAACCGCGCGATCAGTGTCCGGGCAAGGTCGGTCTCGTCGCGAAGATTCTCGGCGCTTTCCACGCTCCGGCTGGCCGTGGAAAAGCTGGTATAGATCACCGTCATGATCACCACAAGGATCGACATGGCCAGCAGTACTTCGAGAAGCGTGAAGCCTTTCGCGTATCGAGTGCGCAGTACGGTTCGCGAAGTCGACGATGTTCCCGACTCCTGATCCCTGACCCCTTGCCCCTTGTCATTCATAACTCACCAGTTCAACCATCTCGTCGCGGGCGCCCTCTTTCCAGAGGACGGCAATGCGCACTTCCATTATCTGGGGAATCGGCGTGGGAGCAATTGCTTTCTTCCAGTGATAATCCTTATACACGTCTCCGTACACTTCCACGGAGAACTCCCCTTCTTCTTCAGCAAGGATGAGCGGTTTTTTGACGAGCGTTTCGGTCATCATGCGTTTGGCCAGGAGCGTTGCAGTGGTGATCCGCTCTGCCTTCATGACATCCTGCATGCTCCTGTTCTTGAGCCCCAGAAGCGAGACGAGAACCATGGCCAAAATGGCCACCGCGATCATGACCTCAAGCAACGTGAAGCCCTTCTGGACCCCGGACCCTGAACCCTGGACCCTGTTCACCGTCGTCCCTCCACTTCGCCTTCGCGCAATTCCGTGTTTCCGGTAAGGGGCTTCACTATCAGCGTGAACAATTTATCATCGCTGTTGCGCAAATGGATGAACGCGGGCTCGACCCAGCCGTCCGGCGTAAAGAGCATATAGGGATCATCAAGGTGACTGCCCACCTGCACATCTTTGAACGTTGTCTGGCCTGCCAGACTTCCCTCATTCGTCATTGCTGTTTGCAGCCGCTTGAATTCCGCGGTATCCTTCGAGAGAATCGTAAATTCCTCGGCCCAATACTTGCCGCCCTGAATGTCGAACTTGAGCCGGTATACCGTTTTTTTTGCCTGCGCCTCGTCCCGAAGGAACCTGATCATCCCGGTCAGATGGCGCGCACTGCGCTTCAGATTCGCATCGCCGATATTGCCGAGCTGCGGAATGATCAGGGTCATCATAACGCCGAGCACCACGATCACGACCATGAGCTCGATGAGCGTGAAGCCTTTATGATTTCTCTTTCCTTGCAACTTGACCCTTGCCACTTGACCCATTTTTTACTCGATCTTCCAGCTCTCGATGTCGGCGTTCTTACCTTCGCCGCCCTGCTCATTGTCCGGGCCATAGGAAACGATCTCGTACTCACGGCCTTCATTGCCCGGCGAGAAGTACAGGAACTCCTTGCCCCAGGGGTCCTTGGGGATGCGCGCAGGTTTAAGGTACCCGCCTTCCTTCCATTTATCCGGAATGCGGCCGACCTCGGGCTTCTTGATCAGCGCGCTCAAACCCTGGTCTGTTGTCGGATAGAAACCGTTGTCCAGCTTGAACCCGTCAAGCGCGCTTTCCAAGGACTTGATCTGCACCTTGGCAGCGCTGACCTTGGCCTCTTCTTCCCTTCCCAGGATCTTGGGCAGCACAATACCCGCAAGTAGACCCAGAATGATCACCACAACCATGATCTCGATAAGAGTAAAACCTCTTTTATTATTCATATTGATCTCCTTATTTTAGCCCGCAATCCGAAATCCGTAATCTGCAATGCCTTTTTATCTTACCGACGAACTCATCTCCAATATCGGCAGCATGATGGCGATCACAATGAAACCGACGATCAGCCCCATCACCAGGATGATGACCGGCTCCAGCAGCGACATGAGCGCGGTGATGCGCGTCTCGACCGTGCGGTCGAAGGAGTCGGAGATTTTGAGCAGCATCTTCTCGAGCTCACCACTCTTTTCTCCCACCGCCACCATCTGGATCACCACCGGCGGGAACAGGCCGCTCCGCCGGAGCGGGTCCGCGATGGGTTCGCCTTCGCGAACGTTCTCGCGCGCCCGGTGCACGGCATTGGCCAGCACCGTGTTCCCGACCACGCTCTTCACGATATCAAGCGCAGCAAGCGCCGGGACCCCGCTTTCCAACAACGTTCCCAGTGTGCGCGTAAACCGCGATACCGCGATCATCCTGATAAGCCCGCCAAAGACCGGCATGCGCAAAAGCCAGCCGTCGAGCGCTTCCCTGCCTGCGGGCGTCGTGAAATGGCGCCTGATATAGTAGGCAGCCCCAACCAGGGCGAGTATCAAGGCCCACCAGTAGGACGACAGAAAGTTCACGATCCAGAGCAGCATCAGGGTGATGAACGGCAGTTTCTGGTTCATGTCCTGGAACATGCCGGTCACCCGCGGCATTACGAAAGCGAACAGAAAGAACAGCACGCCAATGCCGATGAGCGACATGAGCGCGGGATAGGCCAGGGCTGCGGCGAGCTTGCCGCGGAACCGCACCTGCTCGTCGAGGAAATCCGACAGCCGGTCCAGCGTTATCTCCAGCGTGCCGCTCGTCTCTCCGGCTGAGACCATATTCACAAAGAGGTCTGAAAAAGCCTTCGGATTCGCCTTGAGCGCGTCGGCCAGCGAGGAACCTTCGCGGACCGAGTCGCGCACCGACGAGAGTGCGGACTTCAGCGCTTCGCTCTCCTCCTGTTCCACCAGCAGGCTGAGGGAATCCATCAGCGGCAAGCCCGACGAAAGCAGCGTGGCAAGCTGGCGCGTGGCATTGGCCACATCGCCGAGCCGCACCCGGCCGGCTGTGGTAAAGTTCCAGGTACCGCTGCGACCGGTACGGGCCGTTGAAGCCTCCTGGATCTCAAGCACCACGACGCCGTCTTTTTTGAGCCTGGCCCTGACCGCCTTGAGGCTCTCGCCATCCTGGACCCCGGAAAGCTTCTTCCCCAGCGAGGAAACACCTTTATATTCGAATACAGGCATAGATTACCGCAAATTCCAAATTCCAAATTTCAATTTTCAAATAATGTCCAAACTTCAAAACTCAATTTTCAAAATGTTTGCGATTTGGTGCTTGGTGCTTGGAACTTATTTGGATCTTGATGTTTGTAATTTGGAGCTTGCCTTTAAGAAGCCTCCCTCTGCGTCACTCGCACGACTTCCTCCACCGACGTGATGCCCTTGAGCACTTTGACGGCGCCGTCCTGGCGCAGGGTCTGCATCCCCTTTTCAACGGCCAGGGCCTTGATCGTGGAAGAATCGCTGCTCTTCATGATAAGCTGCCGGATATCATCATCCAGGATGAGCAGTTCGTAGATGGCGCTCCTGCCGAGGTAGCCGGTCTGGAAACAGGCATCGCACCCCTTGGCGCGATAGACCGTTGCGCCTTCGCCACCGGTCCTGATCTCGAGCTCCGTGCGTTCGCCGGCGGTCAATTCGTAAGGCTCGCGACAATGAGTGCAGAGCACGCGCACCAGGCGCTGAGCAAGGACGGCCATGACCGATGAGGAGATCAGGAAGGGCTCGATCTTCATGTCGATCAGTCTCGTCACCGCTCCTGCCGAATCGTTCGTATGAAGCGTGGAGAACACCAGGTGGCCCGTGAGCGCAGCCTGGATCGCGATCTCGGCGGTCTCGGAATCGCGGATCTCACCCACCAGGATCACATCAGGGTCCTGCCGCAGCACGGACCGGAGCCCGGCGGCAAAGGTCAAATGGATCTTGGCGTTCACCTGGATCTGGCCGATGCCCTTGAGCTGGTACTCGATGGGGTCCTCGATGGTGATGATGTTCTTGTCGGGCGCATTGATCTTCGAGAGCGCGCCGTAGAGTGTCGTGGTCTTGCCGCTGCCCGTGGGGCCCGTCACCAGGACGATCCCGTGGGGGCGGGTGATCAGTTCGTTGAACCGATCGAGGTTGTCGCCGGAGAACCCGATCTCCTCCAGCGGCAAGAGAGCGCTCTCGCGGTAAAGCAGCCGGAGCACGATGCGTTCTCCGAAGGCCGTGGGTACGATGGAAACGCGGATGTCCACATCCTTGCCGCCGATCTTGATCCGCATGCCGCCGTCCTGGGGCAGCCGCTTCTCGGCGATGTTCAGTTCCGCCATGATCTTGATGCGCGACGCAATGCTGGCCTGGAAACGCTTCTGGATCGTAAGGATGTTATAGAGGATACCATCGATGCGGAACCGCGCCACCACGTCTTTTTCAAAGGCTTCGATGTGAATATCACTGGCCCGTTCGCGGATGGCCTGCGACAGAAGCGAGTTCACGAGCCTGATGATCGGCGCGTCGTCAGTGACATCGAGCAGGTCCGTGGGCTCGTCAAGCTCGGCCGCAAGGAACGAAAGTTCGTCCTCTTCCATTTCCTGGGCCGTGTCTTCGGCCTTGTTCATGTCTTCGCTGTGCAGTCGGTTGATCGTATCGAGGATCATGTCGGTAGGGGCGAGGCAGAGCGCAATATCGGCGCCCAGCAGCACCCGGAGATCGTCAATGGTGGAGAGCAGGAGCGGTTCGGCGGTTGCGGCGATGATCGTGCCGCTCTCCTGACGGATCGGCAGGACAACGGCTTTCTTGGCATAGGTGATGGGTACCCGAAGCGCCAGCTCGCGGTCGATGTCTCCGAGGTCGGCAATGAAGGGCAGGCCAAGCTGCGTGCCAAGCGCCGTCAGAACCTCCGCTTCCGTCACGAGGCTGAGGCGCGAAAGGATCGTACCGATGCGGCCGCCGCGCTTTTTCTGGAGCTCAAGCGCCTTTTTCAGCCGGTCGGGCGACAGTCCGGACTCAACGAGTATCTCGCCGAGCAGACGTTTCACCGCTGGTCCTTTGCAGGAACTGCTGACGGTTCCGGGACCGGCGTGGTGGCGGTCGGGGCCGTCTTCACGGCCTCTGCAGCCGGCGTAGTGGTGACTGTTCCTGTTGTCGAGAGAACTTTCGTTTCTTCCGTGTCAGACAGCTTACGGCCGGTGAGCGGTTCGACGCCCTTCTTCTCGATGCGGTACTCCTTGCGGAAATCTTCCATGACGTCTGACTTGCGTTGGGTAATTTCCTCGGCATCCTGCTCGTTCTTAATGATGTAGGGCGTGATGAAGATCATCAGATTGGTCTTCTCGACCCGCGTGCTCTTGAACTTGAAGAACCAGCCGAGGATCGGGATATCGCCCAGAAGCGGGACCTTGCTCTCGCTTGAGGTCACGTTGTCACGGATCAAGCCGCCGATGACCATGGTCTCGCGGTCCTTGATCACCACGGTCGTGGTCGCCGACCGCTTGTTGGTGATGAGGCCGGCCGAGTTCCCGACCGAAGCCGCGACCACGTCGGAGATCTCCTGGTTGATGTCCAGCCGGACGTTATCATCCGAAGATATCTGGGGCGTGATCGACAGCTTGATGCCCACATCCTTGCGTTCGATCGTTTGCATGATGCTCTGTGTGCCGGTCGTTGCGTTCTGGGTCTGGCCGACGGTGAACGGCACGTTCTGGCCGACCATGATCTCGGCCTTCTGATTGTCCGTGGTGAGGATGTTCGGCGTGGACAATACGTTCACATCACTGTCGGTCTGGAGCGCGCGCAGGAGCGCGCCGATGTTCAGGAACTCCTGGCCCTTGAACGTAAAGGTCCCCTTCACTGCGGCGACAGCAAGGCCGTTCACCGAAGCCAGTGCTGTCGGTCCGTTCACCATAGCGTTCCCGATGCCGCCGAAATTCGTGCCGCCCACGGCCATCACTTTATTGTCCCCCAGCTTGCCCAGATTGGCGGCCTGAAACTCGAAGCCGAGTTCGCGCTGCTTGGACAGCCCCATCTCGATGATGGCGGCCTCCACGTACACCTGCCGGCGCCGGATATCAAGCTTCTGGATCACTTCCTTGACGGTCTCGTAATCTCCCGGCGACGCCACGATGATCAGTGAGTTGGTCGACTTGTCCGAAGAGATCGTAACAGCGCCTTCGAGGATGCTTGACGGGCCGGCCGCTGCACCGCCTGCAGGCGGGACCGGAAGACGGGAGACGAGCGCGGCCATGCCCTTGGCGATCTCTTCGGCATTGGCATGCTTGAGATAGTACACGTTGATCTTGCCCTTGCCTTCGGTGGCGGCTACGTCCATGGCATGGACCAGGCTTTCGATCTTTCTGATGTTCGACACGGAATCGGTGATGATCAGCGAGTTGGTCGGCGCATAGGCGATGAGGGAGCCGTCCTTGCTCATGAGCGGCGTCAGCGCCCGCGTGATCTCCGCGGGGTTGACGTAAGCCATGCGGATGAGCTGGGTCACATACCCTTCTCCGCCGAACCGGTTGTCCTGATACACCTTGAGGCCGCTCTGCCGGGCCTGGGCCGAAGGAATGATGCGAACGACCTTGCCGTCCTCGATGGCGGTGAACCCTTTGATCTCCAAGGCGGACTGGAACACCTGGTATGCCTCATCGGGCGAGATCCGCGTGGGGGTCATGAGCGTTACTTTGCCGACCACGCGCTCGTCGAGAATGAAGTTCTTGCGCGTCAGTTCGCTCATCACTTTGATCAGCGCGCCGATCTCGATGTTCGTGAAATTCAGGGCGATGAAATCCTCACCCGCTTTCGACCTCGGTGTTTCACTTTTTTCTTTCGGGGAGGAGGGGCTGGCAGGGGACGGCGGAGCAACCTCCTGTGCAGCTGCAACGCTCGCTATGAAAAGCCCCGCAAGGAGCAGGGCCACTGTTTTTTTCACGCTTGGCCTCCGGTCTAAGAATTACAGAAATAATTCTATATCGCAAACAGAATGATACTTAAACCGACCACCCCAACCCCTCCTTATCAAGGAGGGGCAGATCAAGTCCCCCTCCTATTTTAGGAGGGGATAGGGGTGGTAAGGTGTCATAAGGATTATGGCACAGATGGGATCCTGAGGAAAAGACGTTGCTTCTGTTCCCGGATCAGCGGATCTCGTAGTTCAGCGTCTGGCGCTGACCGTTGCGCATAAGATCGATGGAGATGTTCTTTTCTTCCTTCAGCCCCTGGTAGAGCTGAAAGAACTTGCCGGGATCATCGACTTCCTGCGCATTGACCTTCTGGATCACGTCGCCGTTCTTGATCCCGATCTTCTCATAGATGCTTCCTGCCACGATCTCGCTGATACGGAACCCAACGGTCTTCCCCGCCTCCATGTACGGCAAGGCTCGTGCCTGGGTCAGGATCTGGCTCATATTCTCGGTGCTTGCCGCAACCTCCCGCTGGTCCAGCATCCACTTGTCCTTGGACAACTGCCGCACGCCGGTCGATGCCTCCGAAGAAGGAGTAGCCATGACGATCTTCGTCTCATCGAGCATCTCGAGTACCGTGATTGAACCGTCTGCCCGCTTCAGCGAGACGCTGTTGCGTTTCACTTTTATGAGCCGCGAACCATCGGGCAGTTTCTCGTTGAGCCGGTAAAAGGCCTGCGGGAAAGCGGGGCTGTCGAGCACAGCGCCGGAGAAGAGCTCCCCTTCGATGGTTCCGATCAGGAGGTACGCAGAGGGCGCCGAAGCCTGGGATAGCCCGCTTGACGGGCCTTTGCCTTCGCCGAAAAGACCGCGCTCAAGGATCGAGGAATAGTCGCTCAACTCCCGCCGAGGTTCAAGCGCCGCACGGTTGCGCTCCAGGGGCGAGGTGATCTGCGGCGCGGCCTCAAGGCTCCTCCCGATCATGGCGTCTACGGTATCAGCAAGAAAATATGCCGACACCGTGAGAAGGGCGATCAGGATGAGGCTATAGAGGGTTTTTTCTTCTTTCATGTCCTTTACCGTATATCCGGAATGTCTATGTATCCGTGAAAATTATACTCTTTGGCGCACGGCTTGTCAATTGCTAACCGGTTGACGGGTAAAGGCTTTTTCCCTTGCAGGAAACGATGCAGAAGCGAAGTTAGGTTAGAAGAATGCGCTGTAAAACCCCTGGGCCCGTTCGCGATAGGCAGGGTAGATCCTGTCGGAGTGAGCGGTGATGGTGCGAAGATCGATGCCCTTCTCGTGCTCGAGCCATCCGCTCACCATGGAAGGGGTGACCTCGATATGGAACTGAAGCGCATAGACCCGGTCAGAGTAGCGGAACGCCTGGTTTTGGTACAAGCTTGACGATGCCAGCCGCACAGCGCCGTCGGGCAGGTCAAAGGTGTCGCCATGCCATTGAAACACCTCCGCGGCCTGCCTGCCCTGCATGGCCAGCCGTGCCATGGCAGGATCCTGCATGGCAGCGTCGCTCAGTTCCACCTCGTACCAGCCGATCTCCTGGTGGCCGCCGGCGTAGACCCGGGCCCCGAGCACGTGAGCGATCATCTGGGCGCCGAGACAAACACCGAGCACTCGCTTCCCGGCCTTGATGGCCTGTTCGATCAGAAGGGCTTCGTTCTTCAGATGCTGATGGAGATACATCTCGTACACGGCCATGGGCCCGCCCATGACGACCAGATGGGTAAAGCTGCTGGTGTCCGGCAGGGAATCACCCGCGCGCAGATCGATGACCCGTGATGACAGACCATGAAGCCGGAGGTGGTCATCGATGGTGCCGGGGCCTTCTGCGGCAATGTTCCTGACGATAAGAACGTTCACGGCTGCTCTCCGTTTTCCACGGTTGAGGTGAAAAATATAAAAGCCATGCCCGGCCTGCATGATGACTCTTTGGTGACGAAATGGATGCTCGAGAACTGATACCCCTGCGCGGTCCAGTGGTTCAGGATCGACTCGATCGATTCTTCGGTGACAACGCATGTTTCAACGACTTTGTATGCCATGGGGCATTATAAGCAATTTCGGACCATATTGCAATTCGCGTCGTAAAGACGCCTGCTCTGGAAAAAATCGGAAAGGAAATTATCGCCACGAAGGCACGAAGACACAAAGAACGTCTTGAAAATTTACAATTTAAAAAAACCTCGAATACACCGAGGCATCTCTTTGTGCCTTCGTGTCTTCGTGGCAAATATTGGTTCCGGCTTGTCCGGGTCAGGGGAATAAACCAGCGGCGGCCGATACTGCACAGCCGCCGCCGTAGGAGGAGGTTTTCAGAAGACAAGCATACCGGACGCCGTTCTCAGCGCGTCAAATGACACCGCCCTTGCGGGCGTTGACCAGCGCTTCGATCCGGTCCTTTGCCTGAAGCTTTTCGTAGATCCTTTTGATATGCGAGTGGACCGTATGGGCACTGATGCTCTGGTCCGTGCCGATTTCTTTGTACGTCATGCCCAGCTCGATACATTTGAGGATACTCTTCTCGCGCTGGCTTAGAATATACTGTTCGGCAATTTCCGTTTCATGAAACTCGTAGATCACCTTCCGGGCTATCTTCGGGCTCATGGGTGAGCCCCCCTGGTAAAGCTCGAAGATCGCCTCTATGAGCTCACGCGGACTGCACCCTTTCAGGAGATAGCCCGAGGCGCCTGCCTTAAGCGCGGAAAAAACGTTTTCCCGGTCGTCGAAGATCGTGTGCGCCATGATCTCGAGCGAAGGCGATTCGTCCTTGATCTTTTTTATGAATTCGACCCCCGACATGCCGGGCAGACCGAGATCGCACAGAATCACCTCGGGCATGGACTTCTTCATGGACTTCAGTGCCTCCTCCCCTGACGGATACACGCCGTCCACCGTAATGCCCGGTTCACCGCCCAGGAGAAGCTTGAGGTTCTTGCGCAAAAGCGGATCGTCTTCAACAATAGCGAGTTTCATGAAAGTAACTGTAGCATACCTTTTCCCAATCCGCTATACCCCGAACAGGGTAATTTCAGGGTAATACAACGGAAGCACCGAAGAACCGCCGTATAACGAAGTTGCAAACATGAAACGCTACTTTCCTGTTGCTATTCATGGTCATAGTCAATATAATCTGCGCATGTCCATGGGTAAAAAAGCAGTATTGACCGGCCTTGACCAGATGGAAAAACTCTGGCCCCGGGACCTGCTGGGTGCCCGCATCGGCCTCGTGGTGCATCCCGCGTCCCTCAACCGGAAACTCGAACACGCAGTCGACCTCTGCCTGCGCTCGAAAAAGTTCAAGCTCACGACGCTCTTCGGCCCACAGCACGGCATCCTGGGCCAGACCCAGGACAACATGATAGAGTGGGAGGGTTTTAGCGACCCGGCAACGGGCCTTCGCGTATACAGCCTCTATGGCGCGACGCGGAAACCTGCGCCCGAGATGCTGGCTGACGTCGATGTGCTCGTCGTCGACCTGCAGGACGTGGGCAGCCGGTACTACACCTTCATCTGGACCCTGGAACTCTGCATGCAGGCCTGTCACGAAGCGGGAAAAACCCTGATTGTACTCGACCGGCCGAACCCTCTGGGCGGCAGCCTCGTGGAAGGGCCGGTAGAAAACGACTCCTATGAATCATTTGTCGGACTGCGGCCGCTGCCCGTGCGCCACGGCATGACCATCGGCGAGATCGGACTGTACCTCTGCGCGGCATATCACCACGGCCTCGACTACCGCGCAGTGGCCATGCAGGGTTGGAAGCGCTCCCTGCTGTTCGACCAGACCGGCCTTCCCTGGGCCATGCCGTCCCCCAATATGCCGACGCTCGACACGGCGCTGGTCTATCCAGGAATGTGTCTGCTGGAAGGCACGAACCTCTCCGAAGGCAGGGGTACAACGCGGCCTTTTGAGATCTTCGGCGCGCCCTTTATTCATGCTGAAACCATCGTGCAGGTGCTGAAGGAATATAAACTTCCCGGCGTGGCGTTCCGGCCGCTTTCGTTTCTGCCCACGTTCCAGAAACATGCGAACACCCTCTGCCACGGCGCCCAGATCCATGTGACGGACCGGATGAAGTTCAAGCCCTTCAAGACCGGCGTGGCCATCCTGAAGGCGATCCACAACACCTACCCGCGCGAATTCGCCTGGAAGCAGCCGCCTTATGAGTATGAAGAGATCAACCTCCCCATCGACATCCTGTCCGGCTCCAAACGGCTGCGGATGGACATCGAGTCATGGAAGGACCTTGACGCCATGGAAAAGTGGTGGAAGGAAGAGGCGAGGGCGTTCGAGAAAACACGGAAGCAGTTTTTGATTTATAAGTAATACAAGCGTATGAAAGTCGATATCCACCGCCGAGACGCGGAGAAAGCAACGACAACAACCTTGCACGCGGAAGAGGCGGAAAAATCGGATTTACGCGGATGAATCTTCAGCTTCGGTTTTAAACCCGGGCTTGAGCTTTTGATGTATCCGCCGTTATCCGCCTTTTCCGCCGGTACCGTGTCCAAAGCTGTTGACTTCCCCGCGTCTGCGGCAAAACTTATGAATCAACACCCCATCACCATCTTCCTCCCGGCCGCCGGGCTCGGCGAACGGCTCAGGCCGATCACGAACCATCTGCCCAAGCCGCTCATCCCGATACTGGGGAAACCGCTGATCGAGATCATTCTCGATCGGCTCACCGCTGTCTGCTCCGGCGCCATCGGCATCAACCTCCATTACAAACCGGAGCTGCTGCGCGCGTGGGCGGAACGATCCCCCTTCGCCGACCGGATCCAGTTCTTTCCCGAGGACCCAATCCTCGGTACCGGCGGCGCGCTCAAGAACGCGTCCGCGCTGCTTGCGCAGAACCTCTTCCTGGTCCACAACTCGGACATCCTGCTGGATTTCGATATCACCCGTTTGATCGATACCCATCTGAAGAACAAGAACCTTGCCACGCTCGTGACGCACAAACATCCGACGCTGAGCAATGTGGTCGTTGATGAGAACGACCTGGTCATTGATGTGGAGAACCCCGGCGCTTCGCGGCCGGACCCGAACCGGGTCGCCTCCAAGGTCGCCTACACCGGCATCGCCCTCTACTCACCCGGCATCCTCGCATTCCTTCCCCAAGGCGTGTCGCACGCCACGGTCGCCTGGATCGATGCGGCAAAAGCCGGACACAAGGTCCAGGCCCTTGATCTCACCGGTTCCTCTTGGAACGACATCGGCACGCCAGCGACCTATGCCGCCGCCGTGCTTGATACGCTGCGGGAACAGGGCGAGACCGTTTTTTGCTCCCCGCATGCTCACTGCGGCAAAATAGAGATCGACGGATATGTGGTCATCGAATCAGGCAGCACAATCCATGACAACGCCCGTCTCAGAAACTGCATCGTACTGCCGGGTGCACAGGTAACCGGAAGCCATATGAACCGTATCCTCGGCCCCGATTATGCCATCGACCTCACCGAGACCGTGATGCAGCCCTCGGCCCACGCAGCAGAACAGAAAAAGGTCTCTCTTGCAAGCCCGATCTTCACTCACTATTTCGGCGTAACCGATGATCCAGGAGAGGACCTCATCGAAGCTGACGCCCTCCTGATCGGCCTCGGCGGCTCCGACCGCCGCTACTTCCGCGTTCGCAACGGCGGCAGGACCGCGGTGCTCATGGAATGCAGGCCCGATGATGCAGACTTCGAACGCCATCTGGTGTATACCCGTTTCTTTTCAGCCCATGTGGTGCCGGTGCCTGACCTTCTGGCAGTGGATGACGCGCACAAAAGCGCGCTGTTTGAGGACCTTGGCGATACAAGCCTGTTCTCCAGCATAAAGCTCCCGCACGGCAGCGGGCATATGGAGGACCTGTACCAGAGCGTGCTCGACATCCTGATCACGCTGCATGGCAGCGTAACCGAGCATATCCATGAATGTCCATTACTCCTGGCACGGATCTTTGATTACGACTATCTCCGGTGGGAAACGGGTTATTTTCTCGAACAGTTCGTTGTGGGCCTGAAGAACATATCGCCAGTCGATCAGAAGTCGCTTGACCAGGAGTTCCACCAGCTTGCGCGGAAAGTGGACGCCTATCCCAAAAGCGTTATTCACCGCGATTTCCAGTGCCAAAACATCATGGTCACGCCAAACGATGTCCCGCGCGTCATCGACTTTCAAGGAGCCAGGATGGCCCCGGCGGCCTATGATGTTGCTTCCATCCTCTGGGACCCCTATCACCGAATAGACGATCCTCTGCGTGAACGTCTGATCGATTATTACGTGGACGAGATGAAGCATCATTCGAAGGGATTCAATGAAGCGTTGTTCAGGGGAAGTCTTGTTCCCTGCCGCCTCCAACGCCACATGCAGGCGCTCGGGGCCTATGGATTTCTGTCGCGAGTGAAGGGAAAGAAGTATTTTCTAAAGCACATTCCGGAGGCGCTCAGACTGCTGAAGGAGGAAACATCGGCGGCGCAAAAAGAATTCCCTGCACTGTACAAGTTGGTGCAGGGATTGAGATGATGTTTCTTTAGAAGCATGAAGTGTACTTACTCGCCCTCAAACTCCGTCAAACAGAATATTTTGTATCCCTTGTCCAGCAGCTTCTTGCGCCCGCCCACCTCGGGCAAATCAACGATGAACGCCATCTCGACCACCACGCCGCCGATCTTCTCTATCAGCGCAGCAGCTGCCAGTGCCGTGCCTCCCGTGGCAAGCAGATCGTCCACCAGGATCACCCGGTCGCCTTTTTTGAGCGCGTCCTTGTGGATCTCGATGCGGTCTGTACCGTACTCCAGCGCGTACTCCTGGGACTCGACTTCGGCGGGAAGCTTGCCCTTCTTACGGATGGGGATAAAGCCCTTGCCAAGAGCGTAAGACAGCGCAGCGCCGATAATGAAGCCGCGCGACTCGATGCCGACGATCGTATCGAACTGATAGTTCGAATGGATATAACGCTGAGTCAGGCTATCGACGACGAGCCTGAAACCCACGGGGTCCTTGATGAGCGTGGTGATGTCGCGGAACATGATCCCCTTCTTGGGGTAATCCGGGATGGTCCTGATCTTTGACTTGATGGGCATTGGTGCGTCTCCTTCTCGAATGTATGATTAAATATATTTTTTACCGCAGAGACACGGAGACACAGAGAAATTCATTTTTTTAAAGAAAGCAGTTTTTCTCTGTGCCTCTGTGTCTCCGCGGTTAAACTAGACTTATTTCCGTTTCAACACTCAGCTTCATCAGCCGTACCGATCTCCTTATACTGCTCCACACCGATCCGATACAGATCCGCGCCATGCACGTCATTCACCACGATGGCAGGGAAATCCCCGACCTCCAGCCGCATCACCGCCTCGGTCCCGAGCTCGGGGTATGCGATTACCTCGGCCTTGCGAATCGCCTTCGAAATGAGCGCGCCTGCGCCGCCGATGGCAGCGAAATAGACGGCGCGGTGCTTTACGATTGCGTCCTTTACGGCCTGTCCGCGCGGCCCCTTGCCGATCATGCCTTTGAGGCCCAGTTCCAGAAGGTAGGGAGTGTACTTATCCATGCGGTAGCTCGTGGTCGGCCCTGCTGAACCGATGGGCCTTCCCGGAGGGGCGGGAGTGGGGCCGGTATAATACAGGATCTGGCCCTTGGGGTCGAACGGCAAGGGCTGACCCTTCTGGTGTGCCTCAACCATATACTTGTGCGCCATGTCGCGTCCGGTGTAGATCACCCCGGAAATGACCACGCGGTCCCCCGCCTTCAGCTTATCGATAACATCATCGGTCAAGGGTGTCGTTATTTTTATCGGTTGGGTCATAAGTCACCACGCATTCATTCAGACCTTCAGGTAGCCTTTCATTCCGCAATCCGCAATTCAAAGAATGATCGTCTTATGCCGCGCTGCATGACAGTTGATGTTCACCGCCACGGGCAGGCTCGCAATGTGGCAGGGATAGCTTTCCACATGCACGGCCATGGCGGTCACCTTGCCGCCCAGCCCTTCGGGGCCGATGCCGGTCTTGTTCACTGCCTTGAGCAGCATCTCCTCGAGAGACGCCAGTTCGAGCTTCGTGTTCGGGCTGCCGATGGCGCGCAGCAGCGATTTCTTCGCAATAAGCGCCGCCTTCTCGAAATCGCCGCCGATGCCGACGCCGATCACGACCGGCGGACAGGGATTGGCGCCTGCCTTCTGCACGCACTCGAGCACGAAGTTTTTGATCCCCTCGATTCCTTCGGTGGGCCGCAGCATCCGAATGACGCTCATGTTCTCGCTGCCCGCGCCTTTGGGCATGAACGAGATTTTGAGTTTGTCGCCGGGGACCAGCTCGGTATATACGATCGCCGGCGTGTTGTCGCCGGTGTTTTTGCGCGTGAGCGGATCGACCACGGACTTCCGGAGGTAGCCTTCTTTGTAGCCCTTGCGCACGCCTTCATTGATGGCGTCGACAATGAACCCGTTCTTGATCCGCAGGTCCTGGCCGATTTCGACGAAGAAGATGGCAATGCCCGTGTCCTGACAGATGGGGATGTGCTCGTCTTTTGCGATGCGGGCATTTTCCTTCAGCAGCCCGATGATCTCCCTGCCGGCGGGCGCGGTCTCGATTTCGAGTGCCCGGTCGAAAGCCGTGAGCACGTCATCGCTCAGAATGTATGCCGCGTCTACGCAGATCTGAGCGACCTGGTCCCGGATCTCGTCTACGTGAATTTCTCGCATGCCGACCTCACCGCATCAACGGACTTCATGAATCCCATCTTCTCTTCGGTGCTTAATTTGATCTCGACCACCTGCTCCACGCCCTTTGCGCCAAGCTTTGCCGGCACGCCCGCAAAGGTCCCGGTCACGCCGAACTCGCCATTCAACTGGACCGAACAGGGAAGGATCTTTTTCCGGTCCTGCAACACGGCCTCAACCATCTCGAGCGTCGCGGCCGCCGGCGCATAATAGGCGCTTCCGGTCTTGAGCAGCGCTACGATCTCGGCGCCGCCGTTCCGTGTGCGTTCGACAAGGCGGTTGATCTGATCCGCGGTCATGAGCTCAGTGATGGGAATGCCGGCAACGGTCGAATACCGCGGAAGCGGCACCATGGTATCGCCATGGCCACCGAGCACAAAAGCGTGGGTGTTTTCCACGGCCACGCCGAGTTCCATGGCGATGAACGTCCGGAACCTCGCCGAATCGAGCACGCCGCCCATGCCGAAGACCCGCTCCCGGGGGAAGCCCGTCGCCTTCATGGCAACATGGGCCATCACATCCATGGGATTGGTGACCACGATCATGACTGCATTGGGCGAGCGACGGCCGGTCTCTGCGGCGACCTGCTTCACGATCCCGGCATTAGCGGCAAGAAGATCGTCGCGGCTCATCCCCGGCTTGCGCGCCAGTCCTGCGGTAATAACAATGACATCGGAACCAGCGGTCTCATCATACCCGTTGGACCCCGTGATCTTCCAGTCGTATCCCATGATCGGTCCGGACTCCATGAGGTCCAGCGCCTTGCCCTGCGGCACGCCTTCCGCCACATCCACCATGACCACATCAGCAAGCCGCGCCTCGGCGATCCGCTGCACCAGCGTCGCGCCTACGTTGCCAGCTCCCACTACCGTTACTTTCTTTCGCACTTCCCTACCTCCATCATCTGATCTTCATATTTAACAAATGCAACCACAGAGACACAGAGGCACAGAGAAAACCATTTTTCCCGCCTGCCCTTCTCTGTGTCTCCGTGTCTCTGTGGTAAATTTTAAAGTTTTGTTATTTTGACCTTGCTGATCTTTCTGCC
>Ga0334722_10002842_pt1 | contig 19077 bp, 17 predicted proteins | sample C3_bottom_MG_FD_207210 | JGI IMG/M metagenome (GOLD analysis project Ga0334722, IMG submission 207210) | Sediment microbial communities from Yellowstone Lake, YNP, Wyoming, USA - C3_bottom | ecosystem: Environmental > Aquatic > Freshwater > Lake > Sediment | place: USA: Wyoming | collected...
GTTAAGACCTCTACCCCGCGAGTACCCTTTAGAAGCTCTCGACCGGCTTTATCGGTGCGGCGCGCCAGCTGGTAGGCGAGCGGTTCTAATCTAGCGGGGGCGCCGAATTCGTGTTGAAGCCGGTGGAGAACCACGTCGAATTGCATCGGTCCGACGGCAGCCAGGACCGGTGCTTGTCCTCCCCGATGCTCCGAGATGAGGAGTTGCACGACGCCTTCGGCTTCGAGTTGTTCTATTCCCCGGCGGAACTGTTTCGACCGGCTCAGATCTATTGAGCGGACCGTGACGAAGTGCTCGGGTGCGAAAGTAGGCATCGGCGGAAACGCCACGGGCTCATCTTGGTAGAGAGTATCGCCCGGTCGCAGCGGTGCGGCGTTGACGAGCCCGACAATATCCCCGGGATAAGCGCGGTCGACAGTGGTGCGGTCTTGGCCGAATATGGCATGGGCGTATTTGGTGGCAAACGGCCGCCCGGTTGGGGCGTGCGTGAGAATCATGCCCCGTTCGAAGAGACCTGAGCAGACGCGAACAAAAGCGATCCGATCGCGATGAGCGGGGTTCATGTTGGCCTGGACCTTGAAGACCAGCCCGGAAAATGGCGCCGCTACTTTGCGAACGCCGCCGTCACGGGTGAGACGCGGTGCGGGTGCGGGGGCAAGATCGACCACGGCATCGAGGAGCAGGCCGACCCCGATGTTGGACACCGCCGCCCCGAAGAAGACCGGCGTGGACTTGCCGGCCAAGAATCCAGCCGGATCATGATCGGCGCCGATACCCGCCAGCAGCGCCAGTTCCTCAACCGCGTTCGTCAAGCCCGGAACCTCGCCGGCGGCAATGTCGTTAACGGGCAGGTGGTGCTCGGCTGCCGCCAAAGCGCCCCCGGGAGTACGGGTGAAACGAATCAGGCGGGCCGGACGGCGGCGATCGATTAGCCCTTGCAGGTTACCGCCAATGCCGATCGGCCAGGTTATCGGGGTCGGGCGGATGCCGAGCCGCTCTTCGATCTCATCGAGCAAACCTAGGGCTTCACGGCCCGGACGATCCCATTTATTTATAAACGTAATAACGGGCAGCCGGCGGTGGCGGCATACGTCAAACAGCTTGAGCGTCTGCGGCTCAAGTCCTTTGGCGGCATCGAGCAGCATCACCGCACAGTCTACAGCGGAGAGTACCCGATAAGTGTCTTCCGAGAAATCGGCGTGCCCGGGCGTATCGAGCAAGTTCAGCACAGTGTCGCGGTAGGCAAATTGCAGCACGGCCGAAGTAACCGAAATGCCGCGCTCGCGTTCCATCGCCATCCAGTCGCTGGTCACGCCGGGCCGTCCCGCCTTCCCATGCACCGCGCCGGCCTCGCCGATCGCCCGGGCGTGTAGGGCCAGGGCTTCTGTCAGAGTGGATTTACCGGCGTCGGGATGGCTGATCACCGCGAATGTACGCCGGCGTGCCGCCTGTTCGCTGATCGCCGCCGCATCGACGCCGCTCACCGCCGGCTGTCCCGCAAACGCTCGCGTGTCAACCGCTGTCGCAGCATGTTAGCGAATCCGTCAGTGGTTGTGAGTTGTTCTCGAAGCCGGCGCACTTCTCCGGCCCGGCGTCCCGCAACCAAGAGGTGTCGCATTTGCCGCAGCGGATTCGGATGCCGTCCGGCGATGGGTTGCCGGTCAAGTTCTCGGACTCGCCGCATCCCGGACAAGCGAAATATTGAACCATAAAGCTCCCCCTCTTAAAAATCGCATCAGCACGCGCCGCAGCGCGGGTCTGATAATTAGGAATAACTCCATTCTAACGCAAATGTAGTGTTTATCGCCAGCTACACGCTTGTCCGGCCGCGGGAAGAACCAAGAACCTACTTTCGTTGACACCCTGAAATAGGGCACAATGGGTATGTCCGGACGGGCGTCAACGGAAGCTTAAGGGAGAAAAACAGTGGATTTTCCTAATCTTTTTAGTCCCGTGAAGATCGGCGCGCTGGAGCTGCGCAACCGCCTCATCATGTCGCTTTACCCGACAAAATATCCCACCGATGGTCAGGTCAACGACCGCTACATAGAGTTCTGGCGCGCCCGGGCCGGAGGGGGCGTAGCCATGATAGTGCTGGACGGCGGGTGCCTCGATTACCCCGCCGCCTACAAAGGCGGCCCCGAACTGCGCATGGACACCGATGAGCAGGCGGCCGGGTTAAAGCAATTGCTGGCGGCGGTCCAAAGCGAAGGCGCGCGGGCTTTTATGCACCTTAACTATCCGGCCGGCCTGGCCTGCGAGGCGGGGACGCCGGGGGCGCGAGAGAAAAAGGGACGCTGGGTGCTGCCGCTGGTCGGCGGGGCGACGGCAGACCAGCTCGCGCAGGTCGTCAAGGCCTACGGCGCGGGCGCTGCCCGAGCGCGGGAGATAGGGTATGACGGGGTGGAAGTCCAGGCGAGCTGGGGTGATCTGGTGGCGCAGTTTCTATCGCCGTTAAGTAATAAGCGGACGGATGAATACGGCGGGAGCCTGGAAAACCGTTCCCGCTTGCTAATAGAAATAATCGGGCAGATCAAGCGGGCGGCCGGGGGCGATTTTCCGTTGCAGATAAAGTTCGTAACCGACGAACTCGTCTCCGGCGGTTTTGGCTTGGACGAAGCAAAGCAGATGGCCGGGGCACTTGAAGCCGCGGGCGCCGATTCAATTTTAGTCAATGTCGGCAACAAGAAGACAAAAAAGCAGACCGTCCCGCCGCATTCTCTGCCGCCCGGCGTCTCCGTCTCATATGCGGCGGCGCTAAAATCCGCGGTCAAAATCCCGGTCATAGCCATGGGTAAGATAAACAGTCCGGTCTTGGCGGAAGAAATATTGAGCAGCGGCCGGGCGGACATGGTGGCCATGACCAGGGCTCTTATCGCCGATCCTGATTTGCCGAACAAGGCGGCGGCAGGCCGCCCGGAAGATATCAGGGGCTGCATCTACTGCCTTGATGATTGCGCCGACAAGGGCGTCTCCGGACTGGGACGGGCTTGCGTCAACAATCCGCTGGCCGGCCTGGAGTACGAGATAAAAATCGAGCCCGCCGGCCAAGTCCGCCAAGTCTGGGTGATCGGCGGGGGACCGGCGGGTATGCAGGCGGCGCTGACCGCCGCCGGGCGCGGCCATAGAGTCAAACTATTTGAAGCGACGAGCGTCTTGGGGGGCCAATTTCTCTTAGCGCCGCTGGCGCCTTTCAAGGCGGAAGTGGCTGAGGTCCTCCGTTGGTTAGAGGTCCAAATCGCCAAATCATCGGTCGAAGTCGAGCTAAATCATCATATTGACGCGGATGAGATTCTAATGGCCAAGCCCGACGTCGTTATCATCGCCGTCGGTTCCGAGCCGAAGAGGCCGCCTCTGCCGGGGGTCGATGCTCCTAACGTCTATAGCGTTAAGGATTATCTGGCCCGGGGAGTGAAGCCGGGCCGGGACATTGTCGTCATCGGCGGCGGGGACGCGGGTTGCGAGCTAGCCGAACGGGCGGCGGACGAGGGGAGCCGGGTGACGATCTTGGAAGTCGCGGCTGAGATATTGATGAATACAAAATCAGTGCCGCGGGCGGATATGCTCAGCCGGCTCGGCGCCAAGAATGTGGCGATTTTGACCGCCGCGGCCGCGGCCGCGATCCAGCCCGGCGAGGTGCTGGCGATAGATAAAGACGGCCGTCAGATACGTTTGCCGGCGGACACAGTTGTCTATTCAGTCGGCAACAGCCCGGTGCGCGGACTCTACCATGACCTGCAAGGGAAAATCAGCGAAGTATTTTTAGTCGGCGATGCCGAAGAGCCGGGCAATGTCGGTCACGCCCTGCGGACCGCGTTGCGGGTGGCGGCTTCTCTAGACTAGCGCTGCTTCGACGCTCGTTATCTCGGGGATATTTTCTTTCAGTATTCTCTCGACACCGTTTTTCAACGTCATCTGAGACATCGGGCAACCGTGACAAGCGCCGGTCAACTTAACGGTAACTTTGCCGCCGTCAATATCGACAAGCTCCACATCGCCGCCGTCCGCTTGGAGATGAGGCCGAATCTGTTCGAGGACTTCTTCGACTTTTTCACGCATAATCAGGACCTCCTTAAGTTACTTAAATATACCATGTGAAACGGCAAATGGTAAATGGAAAATGGATTTAGCTATTTATTTACTCCGGCGTTTTTGGTATAGTTTACTTGTACGAAAGGTAAATAGATAAGTATAAAGCTCGGCTTGTCGTTGGCCTAAAGGGAAACTGAACCTTCATCAGTCACATGGCCCATCCGGGTCCGAGGGTCTGATTGCGGTTCGTAGGAACTACACGAATTCCCGCGGCAGGATGCAGAAGGTTAGCGCCTTAGGGTCAGACACTGTAGGCACAACGCTGGTTCGGGCTTTTTTCTTGCCATAAAAGAAGCTGTCTATAGGACCTGCAACTGGTGATAGAGTGATAAAGCGTTTCTCGGTTGAGACGACCGGCCGTAATCAAATGAAAGATATTACGGCGCAGGTCGAGGACATCGTGTCCGATTCGGGAGTGCGCCATGGGCTCTGTTTAATCCATTCGCTTCACACAACGGCCGGACTGACGATAAATGAAAACGCCGATCCGAATGTCTGCGCGGATATCCTGGCCGAACTTACCGAGATAGTCCCGTTTGAAAAAGTTTATCAGCATGGCGAGGGGAATTCCGACGCCCACATCAAAGCCAGTCTGGTCGGTTTTTCTGAAAGCTTGTTTGTCGACAACGGCGCTCTGGTCCTTGGGACATGGCAGGGAGTCTACCTCTGTGAATTCGACGGGCCGCGCCGCCGCCATGTGATCGTTAAAGTGGTGGCCGACGCTTGAGGGGAAATTGAAAGAAATAAATATCGCCCAATTGAATATCCCCACCTGGCGGCGGGTGAAGGACCTGGTTCGCCTGCGGCTGTTCGACTTAAAGGACGGTTCCGACTGGTCGATCAAGGCGGCAATAATCGCGGGGCGCAAACCGGGACCGGTCATCACGGTTGTCGCCGGCCAGCACGGGGATGAATGGAATGGTATTTTTATCGCTCACCGGTTGTTCGAGGAGATAGAACATCAGGACCTTGAAGGCACGCTGGTCATTCTGCCGATAGCCAACCCCCCGGCTTTTTTGCAAAAAAGCCGGGTAAGCGTGATCGATCAGGTCGATATGAACCGGAGCTACGGTTTGGGCGGGGAACGCCGGCCGACATCGATGGCCGCCAATATCTTGTTCGACGAGCTATACCTGAAGTCCAACTACATAATCGATCTGCACAGCGGCGGCCCGGGTGATTATATCGCCAACGCCGGTGTCATGGAACAGGGCCGGTTCGGGCTGGCGCTCCATTTCAACACCGGCAATGTTATTGTGGCCTACAAGGACCACGCGACGCTGGTGGCAGCGGCCGAGCGCAACAGCATTCCGGCATTTTCGCTCCAGCTCGGCCATGGTGCCGATATCGACTACGGCGCCTGTGAAGAGATGCTTAAGGGTGTCATGAATTTCTTTCGGGCCGTCCGGTTGATTCCGGAGCCGCCTCAAACGGTGAACGACCAGCAATTGTTTACCGATAAAAAGCTGCTGCTGGCGCCGGATTCCGGGTTCGTGACGCTCGATGTCTCTTTAGGCGACGATGTTGGGGAGGGGCAGCGCATCGGCGATATAGAGCCGCTCTTTGGCGCCCCGATAGACGTTATCGCCCCTGAGAGCGGCCGAGTGTTGTATGTCAGGTACGAGCCGATAGTCAGCCGGGGAGAGAGTGTCATCCATCTTGGGCGGCTCGGCGCCGCCGAAAGATAGGCGAAGCGGGAGAGGCTTTGGACAATCCGATCGGGGTATTCGATTCAGGTGTCGGCGGCCTGACGGTCGTTCGCGAACTGATCAAGCAGCTTCCTCTGGAGAATATCATCTACTTGGGCGATACGGCCCGCGTGCCGTATGGACCCAGGCCTCTGGTTATTGCCTGCAATACGGCGACGGCCGCAGGCCTTGCCCAGGCCCAGGCGCATTTTGACGTGCCCGTAGTCGGGGTCATCGAGCCGGGCGCCCGCGGCGCCGTCCAGGCGACGCGAAACCGGCGCATCGGCGTCATCGGTACTGCCGGCACAATAGATAGCGGCGCCTATACCCAGGCCATCAGGGCGCTGGACGCCGGGGTGACAGTCTATTCAGCTACCTGCCCTAAGTTCGTGGAGATCGTCGAAAAAGGGATGATATCCGACGCTAATTTTTTGCGGCCCAAAACCTATAACTTAGCCAAGGCTTACTTGACGCCTCTGCTCCGGGCCGGCATCGACAGCATGATTTTGGGCTGCACGCACTATCCCTTGCTGGCTGACCTGCTTGGCAAGGTGGCCGGAAGTGAAGTGGAATTGATAAGCTCCGCGGCGGAGACAGCCATTGAGGTAAAGGCCATACTCGAGCGGCGCGGCCAGTTGAGAGAGGGTCCCGACTTGCCTATCTATCGGTTTGCCGCTACCCTGGATATCGACCAATTCGCTATCCTGGGCAGCCGCTTTCTGGAGCGCCGGATAACCGAAGTCGAATCAATCGATTTGAAAGCAGGCAGTAGTGTCGAGATATCTTAGCCGGGCGGCCATCATCGCCGCGCTTTATGCCATTGTGACCATAATGTTTGCCCCCATCAGCTATGGTCTGGCGCAGATAAGGGTTTCCGAGGCTTTTACCGTCTTCGCCTATTTTGAGCCGGCGGCCATTCCCGGCTTATGGCTGGGCGCCATGATTGCAAATATTTATGGCGGCTTTGGTCCCTGGGACATCTTCTTTGGCTCTGGACTGACGTTGGTTGCGGCCTGGTTGACCTGGCGAATCAAGAGCCCGGCCCTGGCCCTGCTGGCGCCGGTACTCTTAAACGGTCTCGGCATCGCGTTGATGCTCAAATATATTCTGGCGATACCTGATGCCGCTTCCATATCGTATCCGATCGCGGCTTTAATGGTCGGCGGCGGTGAAGCTATCGCGGTTTACGGTATCGGCTACCCGGTTCTGCTCTATGTGCTTCGGGCCAGACTCTTCATCCGTCCCGATGTAACCAAGCCAGGGGTCAGGTTTTGAATTATTGCCGGTGAAAAGGGGGCGTTTTGGAGGTAATCGTCATCGGTTCGTCCGGGACGTTTCCCCGGCCTGGCGGTGCTTGTAATGGCTACTTGGTCCGGCATGGAGAGACAAATATTCTGCTCGATATCGGCACCGGCGTCTTAAGCCGGCTCTATGACCGGGTTTCGCCCGGCGACTTGGACGCGCTGGTCATTACTCATCTCCATCCGGATCATTTTCTCGATATCTATCCGTTCCGGTATTACTTGGAATTCTGCGCTCCCGATAAGTTGCCGCTGAAGGTCTACGCGCCTGCCGGCGCCTCCGCGTATATCAAACCGCTCTTTAACGAACCCGAGCCGGCCAAGTTCGACCGGGTCTTCGATTTTGTCGACATCGGCCAAGCCGGCGTCTTTCAGGTGGGGGAATTGTCGGTCCGCGGCGTGGAAGTCGTCCACCTCAAGCCGACCTACGGTCTCTCCATCGAGGGTGGCGGACGCCGCCTTTTTTACACCTCCGACACCGCCTACGACGATCGCCTGGTCGACTACGCCAAGGATGCCGGCGTCTTGCTGGCCGAGACGACGTTCTTGGCGGCCCAGGCCGGCTCTAAGGTCCCGCATATGACCACTAAGGAGGTTGGGCGTCTGGCCCGGGAAGCCAACGTCGGGCGCTTGGTCCTGACCCATCTCTGGCCGCACTTCGACAGGGAGCGGATTCTAGCGGAGGTCGAAACCGAGTTTAGTGGTAGAATCGACCTGGCGGACGAGGGCTTGGTAGTAGAGGTGTAATGGTTAAAGAAAATAGAAAATTGAGAATGGAAAATAGAGACGGTTGTCAGGACGGGGGCGTCATTGAAACGCATTGATGGAAGGGCGCCGCGCGATCTGCGCCCGGTAGAGGTTATCCGGAACTATCAGCCCAGCGCCGAGGGGTCGGTCCTCTTCAAACTCGGCGATACGCAGGTAATTTGCTCGGCGACAGTTGAATATAAAGTGCCCGGGTGGCTAAAGGGGAGTGGAAAAGGCTGGTTGACGGCAGAGTATTCAATGCTGCCGCGGTCGACGACGGTTCGAACCGCGAGGGAAGTCAGTAAAGGCCGGCCGCAGGGGCGTACGTGCGAAATACAAAGGTTGATCGGACGCTCGCTCCGATCGGTAGTGGAACTGGATAAGCTCGGCGCGGAGATAACCATCATCCTCGATTGCGATGTGATCATCGCCGACGGCGGTACCCGCACGGCTGCGATAACCGGCGCTTTTATCGCCCTTTACGATGCGCTGGTGAGGCTTAAGGATGACAAGAAGATAGATAAACTGCCCTTGACAGATTTTATCGCCGCCACCAGCGTCGGCATTATTGACGACGTTCCCTGTCTCGATTTGAATTTTGCCGAAGATTCCGGGGCCCAGGTGGATATGAATGTGGTTATGGACGGTTCCGGCCGTATTATCGAGATCCAGGGGACAGCTGAAAAAACAGCGTTTCCCCGCGCTACCCTGACCGAGATGCTGGACTTGGCTGAAGGCGGCATCGGCGAACTAATTGCGCTTCAGCAGTCCTTGCTGCTGAAATGATGACCGTTGTCTTGGCCACCAAGAACGCCGGCAAGATCGCGGAGATAAAAGCCGTCCTGGATATACCGGGCGTCGCCTGGCTGACCTGCGAGGGACAGCCGGATTGGCCGGAGGTCGTTGAGGACGGCCCCACCTTCTTAGCCAACGCGACTCTCAAAGCCAGGGCGCTGGCCGACTTTTTTGATCGGCCGGCGCTGGCCGATGATTCCGGGCTGGAAGTCGAAGCCCTGGACGGCCGCCCCGGTATCAACTCAGCCAGGTTTGCCGGTCCCGCCGGCATCGACGATGACAACATCTCCAAACTTCTCTATGCGCTCCGGGATGTGCCCGCGGAAAAAAGGTCGGCGCAGTTTGTCGCGGTGGTTGTCCTGGCGATGCCCGACGGACGGGTAATCTCAGCGACCGGAGCTTGCCGCGGAGCCATAAACACGGCGCGGCGAGGCGCCCGCGGTTTCGGTTACGATCCGGTTTTCCTGCCGCTTGGGTATGAGAAGACCATGGCCGAACTGACCGCTGAGGAAAAAAATAGCTTGAGCCACCGGGGCCGGGCCCTGCGCCGGTTGCGCCCGAGCCTGGAAGCGAAAATTAGATGAATTCCGCCGGCAGACGGGCGGCTGCTTGGGTCCGGGTGACGCGTGAGCGACATACGATAAGATTTTTTCTGGCCATATTGGCCGGGGTGGTTGCTTTTTATTCCGGCCTCTTCTATCTGCTTATGCCCTGGTTGGAAGGGCGCCCCGTATCGGTCTGGGCGTCTGTTTACTGGACTATAAATCGCTTGACTACCACCGGTGAGCAGCCCCCGAGCCTGGCGTATACCGCGCCGGCGCTGCAGGCCCTATCCATCCTCGTGCAGGTATCAGGGCTGGCATTCTTTTTTGCCGCTTTTCCGTTGGCGATTCTGCCGGCCCTTGAGCGACGGCTGAGCGGGGCGCCGGCCATGCTCTATCCTAATATGAAAGACCACATCGTCATCTGCGGTTATAGTCCGGTGGTTGAATCTCTGATAGACGAATTGGCCGCCGGGTCGCGCCCGTTCCGTGTTCTGGATAATGACATGGAGCTCGTTCGGGAACTGCAAAGAAAAGGTATCCCAGCGCTCTTCGGCGACCCGACCGATGAAGAAGACCTGGCCCTGGCAGGGGTGGAAAAGGCCCGGTATATAATCGCCAACCGGGAAGACGAAGAAGACAACGCCAAGATCGTGCTGGCGGCCGCGGCCCGGACCGACGCCGGGATATACGCGCTCATCGATGATCTCGACCATGCTCATTATTTCAAGTATGCCGGCGCGGCGGAGGTCTTTTCGCCCAAGCGTTTGCTCGGCGTCTACTTGGCTGAGAAGGCCACGGCGGCATGGCGCGACGAACTCTTTGGCGCCAGCGAGCTGGCGCCCGATTGTCTCATTGTCGAATTGCCGGTCTATCCGGGCTCGCCGTTCGATGGATTGACGCTGCGCGAATCGCGGATACCGGAGCGCAGCGGCGCTTCGCTTGTCGGCATCTGGCACCGAGGCAAACTGGAACTGGAGCCCGGGCCGCAGAGCCGGATCTCGGCGGAGAATGTTCTGGTGGCGGTCGGTCGTCGCGACCAGCTGTTGGAACTGCAAGGGCTGACCCGCACTATCGAAGTGCCTGAGCTGACCGTCAAGCGCCATTTTGTCATCGCCGGATTCGGCGATGTCGGTAGGGCGGTTAGGGAAGTGTTGGAATCCCAGGGGATTCCAAGCACCATCATCGAGCCGCGCGAGAAGAGCGGCGAATATGTCCGCGGCGATGCCACCGATGAAGATGTGCTGCGCCGGGCCAAGATCGGCGCAGCCTCGACATTGATCGTCGCCAGTCATATCGATCGGGACAATATCTTCACCACGCTGGTCGCCCGCAAACTCAATCCCGATCTGCATATCCTGGCCCGGGCCAACACCGCGGAATCGACCGACAAGCTCTATCGGGCCGGCGCCGACTTCGTCTTTTCGCTATCGACCGTGGCCGCGCAAATGTTGGCGGAGATGCTGATCGGCGAGACTGTTACTACTTTAGCTGAAGGGCTTAAGGTCTTGAAGGTCCCTGTCGGCGGTCGCCTGGCCGGCAAGACTATCGGCCGAGCTCGCGTCCGCAGCCGGACAGGGTGCACCGCCGTCGCCGTGATCGCGCCTGACGGCAGCCTAACGACCAATCCCAAGACAGACTACAAGCTGACCGCCGGCGCCACTATCGTCGTGCTCGGCTATTCCGCCCAGGTAGCTGTCTTCAAGCGGAGGTTCGGATGAGCGACCGGGAATTTGGGTGAATTTGAATTTGGGCTTTGGGGTCAGGTCTTGCAATGCCACATTTTGCTGCTTTAGCTGCGATAGTCCAACAAATTGTTAACAGGGATTCCCATCCGGACATTTGATAAAGAACTGAATGAAGTTTCCGGGGAGTTTGGCCCGGACTTCAGCCCCCTATAGCCCGCCTTCGCCAAATCCGCTATTCTACAAACATAAGTTCTACTCTCAAGGCGGCGTGTATGGAAAAGACTTTTGTTAAAGACATCAAGGAAGGCGACGGGGTCAACGGGATATTTCTCGTCGACTCGGCCCACCAGCGCTTCACTAAAGCCAACAAGGCTTACTTAAAGTTGGTGCTGGTCGATAAGAGCGGCCAAATCGAATCGGTCATGTGGGAAGAGACGATGGAGAAAAACCCGCAGAGCCGGGAGATAAAGGCCGGCGATTTCGCCGATATCAGCGGCCAGGCGGCGGTCAACCGGTATTCAAAACAAGTCGAAGTCGTTTTGAATCAGATACACAAGATCAACGAGGACGAACTGAACATCCTCGACTTCCTGCCTTGCACCGAGCGCGATATCGATCAGCTAAAGGCTGAGCTGCGCGAGCTCGCGGCCCTTGTCGAAGATAAGCACCTAAAGAAACTGCTGGACAAGATATTTAACGATCCCAAACTGGGCGAGGCTTACGGTCTGGCGCCGGCGGCCAAGAATTATCACCATGCTTACCTGGGCGGCTTGCTGGAACATTCCGTCTCGGTCGGGCAGCTGGCCGTCTTGATGTGCGACCATTACTCCGGTATCGACAAGTCGCTTCTGATAGCCGGGGCTCTCTTGCACGACATCGGCAAAATATATGAATTCAACTACGCGACACGTATCGATTATTCGACCGAAGGCCGGCTGAAAGGCCATATCGTCATCGGCGATCAGCTGGTGGCTGAAGCCGCGGCCGGCATCCCGGGCTTTCCGGAAGAGACAAAAACACACCTCTCTCACCTTATCTTGAGCCACCAGGGCGAACCTGAATATGGGGCCGCGGTCAAGCCAAAGACAAAAGAAGCTATTATTTTGAATATCATCGATAACGCCGACGCCAAGGTGAATGGCTGGCAACAGATCGCCAAGAAATACGGCGATGACGTGGAATGGACCGATTACCAGTCGATGTTCGGTGACTTCTTGTATCTGGGAGCGTCTCAAAACGGCGCCGCGGAACCCGCTAACAAGCGGCCGTCTAAATCGGCGCTGGGAGAAGCGAACGAAGATACACTGTTTTAGAGGGTAATGTCATTCCTGCCCAAGCAGGAATCTAGGAGGCCGGGCCTTAACCGAAATGATCAGACTCATCCACACCGCCGACATCCACCTGGACGCGCCCTTTGCTTATCTGCCGTTTGATAAACAAACACTCAAGCGACAGGCGCTCCGGCAAGCGCTTGCCGATGTGGTCGATCTCACTCTAAACAATCAAGCCGCCGCTCTGGTCGTGGCCGGCGATCTATTCAATAGTCCGGAACCGACAGCCGATACCATCGCTTTTGTCATAGGGGAATTCAACCGTCTTGACGGCCGGACGCAAGTGATCGTGGTCCCCGGCAATCACGATTTTTACCAGCCGGGCGGGGTTTGGGATGCCGCCCCCTGGCCGGCGCACGCGGTTATTTTCAGGGAAGATAAATGGTCCGGAGTTGAACTGGCGAGTGGTGGAGCGACAGTGGCCGGCATCGCTTGCCACCGCGGCGGGACCGAGCGGAATGTTCTGCGAGACCTGGCCGGCAAGAGTCTGGCGCTGGCCGTTATGCACGGCGCCCATAAGCTGGATTTTTATGAGGGCAGGCAATCGTATCCGTTTTCGGAAAGCGAAGCGGCCGCGTTGGTCGTCGGGTATATCGCTCTCGGTCATTATCATAATTTCAGCCGGGTCGGCAAGACGGCCGCCTACTATAGCGGTACGCCCGAAGGCCTCTGCTTCGACGAGACCGGCGGACGCTGCGCCCTCCTGGTCGAACTGGGCGCCGGGGCCGCGAAGGTCCGGCAATTGGAGACGGGGCGTTATGAATACGGTCAGCACCGGCTCGACTGTACGGCGCTATCGTCGTCAACCGAACTTGAAGGCGCCGCCGCGGCGTTGGGCGGGCCGGCCGCCTTACTGAAGATCGATCTGATCGGGACGCCGCCCCTAGGATTCGATGCGGACACGGAAGCTTTGACGGTGCGCCTGGCCGACAGCTTTTTTTATATCGATATCAAGGATAGGCTTGAACTTCCGCCCGGAGAATTTCCGGTCGGGGACCGGACGGTAAAGGCCCAATTTTGGGTGCGTATGCAGGCTAAGCTGGCCGACGCCGGCGATGAGGAGGCCAAACACGTGATCAACCTGGCTACCCGCCTGGGGTTGGCGGCCCTTGAAGGACGGTCGCAAAAATGAAGCTGGCCTCGTTGGAGCTGGTTGATTTTGGCAAGTTCGACAAGGTGAAGATCGACTTCGCCGATGGGCTCAACCTGATTATCGGACCGAATGAGGCGGGCAAGAGCACCATTCAGGCGGCTGTCAGGGTGGCTTTTTTCGGTGAGCGCCAGGGTCTGGCGCGCTGGAAGCGCTGGGGCACCGACTCTCCGGCCTGTTTGATAAAGATCGAGTACGAGCTGGCCGACGGTGCCCGATGGGGTCTCGAGCGGGACCTGGAAAAGAACGCTGTCCGGCTGGTCCAACAGAGCGGCGGGAATGCTGTTGTCGACGGGCCGACGGAAGTGGCTAAAAGCGTCTGCGCTCATCTGGGTCTGGATACTCCGGATGCCTTCACCAACACCGTTTTCGTCCGCGTCGGCGAGCTGGCCACAAAGCTAAAAGAGATCGAAGGTTCGCTGCGGGCCCGCGTCGAATCGCTGCTGGTCGGCGCCGACGGTGGTTCGATAACCGGAGCGTGCAAAGCTTTGGACGCCAGATATAAGCGGTTGGCCGGCACGGTCAGCCAAAAAGGCGCCGGCGGCCTGGTAGGCGAGTTGCTGGCCGAAGAAGCCGGGTTGCTATCCAGGTTGGCCGCGGCCGAGCAAGCCGAAAACGATCGCAAACAGCTGGTCGTTGAATTGGAGACGACGGAAGCGCGGCTGGCCGAGAAGGAAGCCAACCTGAAAACGCTCTCGGAATTGGTCGCGGCTATCCAGTCAAAGCAAACTATCGAACAGAAGCAAGACGAATTGAGCGAACAGCGCCAGAAGATTCGGTTGAAGGTCGATCGGATAAAGGCTGATAGAGAAAAACGGCGAACCATTGAAGCGGAAATGGCCGGGCTGGCCGCCTATAAGAATATTGCGGCGGCTGACACAGCCACGGTCCAAGGCAAGCTGAAAGATATGCGCGCCAAGCAGATAGAGTTGGCGGCGGCAACAGACGGCGGGCAAACGCAAACGTCGCCGGTGCGACCCCCCTACCTGATCTTCGCGGTCGCGGTTGCCGCTCTTGCGGCCGGCGCGGGCTTGGCGGCCACAGGGCGCTTGCTGCTCGGCGCGGTCATTGTGGCGGTCGGCGCGGCCGGGGTGATGGCGGGGTACATAATAAGCCGTCCGCGGGCGCCGGTCGTGGACAGCCGCGCGCTTTATATAAAGACTGAACTCACCCGGCTGGATGAGGAGATAAAAGAGGTGCTGGCCAAGGTTGGCGCCGAAGATGTGGCCGGCTTCGTCGCTAAACAAGCGAAATACGACAGTCTCGCGCACGAGCTGGCCAACATCGCCCACGCGGAATCGATAATGCTTGATGGGAGCTCTCTGGAAGAGCTGGAAAAAGAGCTGGGGATTCTGGTCGATAAGACAGACGTCCTCGACAGGCAATTGGCCGGCTCGACCATTGCCGCGCTCTCGCCCGAGGAGATATTCGCGCGCGAACGGGAACTTGGGTATCTCCGGCCCGAAGTGGCCGACCTGCGCCGCGCGGGAGACACGTTGGCCGGGCGTCTCCAATCGCATCGGCAACTGTCCGGGCCGCCGCCGGCTGATCTTATGGCTAAGGTGGCGTATGTCGGCGAACAACTCGCGAAGACCCGCCGATACTCAGCCGCTGTCGAACTGGCGGCCAAAGAGATTGAATCGATCGCCGCTGAAATATCGGGAGAGGTCGCGCCGGAGATCGCGGCGAAAGCTTCATTCTACTTAGATAAATTGACGGCCGGTCGGTACGCTCAAGTCAACATCGGCGCCGACCTGACGCCCGCGGCGGTGGGTCAAAGTGGGGAAACGGCAGCGGTCGCTTTAAGCACCGGCACTGCCGACCAGCTCCATTTCGCCGTCCGAATGGCCGCTGCCGATCTGATCAGCGGGGAGACCAGACCCCCGGTGATCCTCGACGATCCGTTCGTATATTTCGACGCCGCCCGCACATCCGCCGCCCGCGACATAATCGCTGCCCTGGCCAAAGAGCGGCAGGTCATCCTTTTCTCGCATGACGAATCCTTCAAAGATTGGCCCGGTAAGACAATCGAATTAGCTTAGAGATTTTTGCGCTCGCGCTCGATTTACGATTTGCCAGATACTCGTTCCCACCTGCCAAAACATGCTCTATTTCAAAAAACTTCAAAAAAACTTTAAAAAAAAGCAAAAAAATGACGATATTTTGTAAATAAGTGTTGCAAAGTGGTTTGAAGTGGTTTAGGGTGGGGCATACAGTGATAAACAGATTTGGGTTTCCCGTTAAGAATTATTATGTTCAGGCCGCGGCTGCGAGTCCGGCGGCCAACGGCAATCCGGCAATCATCGTCCTCCTTAATGCCGTCACCGCGATGCAAAAGTTTCTATTGGAGAGATTAAGTGTTCCTAGGCGAGTTTCAGCATACGGTCGACGACAAAAACCGAATTACATTACCGGCTAAGTTCAGGGAACCGTTCGCCGACGGATTGATAATGACCAAGGGCTTCGAGAATTGCCTTTTTATCTTCTCGAAGACCGAGTGGCCGAGGATCGAGGAGAAGATCCGGTCCCTGGCGTTGCTTAAGAAAGAGGCTCGAAAGCTGTCAAGGTTCTTTTTCGGCGGGGCCAACGAAGACGCGCCCGACAAGAACGGCCGGGTTGTTATCCCCGGGCACTTAAGGGCCTTTGCCGAGTTGGAGAAGGACGTAGTTATTGTCGGCGTATCGAACCGGTTGGAGATCTGGTCGAAAGCCAACTGGGAAAGATATGTCGCTGAGGCCGGTCGATCTTACGAAGATACTGCGGAAGACTTAGCTGACCTGGGCCTTTAACGCTATTTGAAAATGGAATATCCGCACAAATCCGTTTTGCTGGCTGAAGTCACACAGCAACTTAATTGCACCAGGGAATGCACCATTGTCGACTGCACTTTAGGCGGGGCAGGACACTCGGAAACAATTCTAGAAAATATCGCGCCACAGGGGTTTCTGCTAGGGATCGAACAAGATGACGCAGCAATAGACGCAGCAAGGGTACGTATAGCACGCTTCAGCCAGCAGTTTGAAATTTTCAAAGGAAACTTTGCAGATATAGACAAGGCCCTGACTCAAACAGGGCTTGTCAAAGTGGATGGGTTCTTGCTCGACCTCGGGCTGTCTTCGCTGCAGTTGGCTGACGCCGACAGAGGGTTCTCTTACCAAGTGGACGGTCCGCTTGATATGAGATTCGATCGGCAGTCAGCTCTAAAAGCAGCCGATATAGTCAACGGTTATACAGAAGCCGAGCTGGCCCGGGTTATCAAAGACTATGGCGAAGAACGTTGGGCCGGCCGGATAGCGTCGTTTATCGTCAGGGCCCGGGAGCGCGAACCGATAATGCGCACCGGGCAGCTGGTGGAACTGATCAAAGCGGCGATACCCGCATCGGCCCGCCGGCGCGGCGGCCACCCGGCTAAGAGGACCTTCCAGGCGCTGCGCATCGAAGCAAACCACGAGCTCGAGGCGCTTAAGACGGCCCTCGACGCTATGCCGAAATGGCTCAATCCGGGCGGCCGGATAGCGATCATCTCTTACCACTCGCTTGAGGACCGCTTGGTCAAGACCAAATTTAAAGAGCTGGCCGCCGGCTGCATCTGTCCGCCGCGCACGCCAATGTGCGTCTGCGGCCATCAGCCGGTCCTGCGGATTGTGACGGGTAGACCGATTCTGCCGACCGAGGCGGAGATAGAAGCCAACCCGCGGGCTAGAAGCGCCCGCTTAAGAGTAGCTGAAAAGGTGCCGGATGCAGACAGCTAGACAAATATATCCAGATATCGCCATCGAGTGGCCGCGGCCCCGGATAAAGCCGGCCGGGGCCGCCGTCAGACGATTTAAATTCACTAAATTCATGTTGGTTCTGGCGGTCGTAGGCTTGGCCGCTTTTGCCCGTGTCTATCAGCAGGCGCTGGTCGCTCAGAACGGCATAGAGATAGCGCGCATAAGGAGCCGGATAAGCGAGGAGTCAAGGGCAGGCAAAGCGCTTCGGGTCCAGAAGATGCTGCTAAAGTCGCCGGCGCGCTTGGAGAACCTGGCGACTGTAAAATTTGGCATGGTCAAGCCGGCCAAGGTAAAATATATAATTCTTCCAGCCGAAATAGCCGCCAAACCCAAGGTGACAAAAGAGAAGCGAAAAGAAAAAGTATTCGACGGGGTCTTGGCAAGGATAAGTCTATTGGTTAAATAAGTGAGCAACATAACTATTTTCCCCGGTAAAGGCAAGCATAAGGAAAGGAAGCCGACGGACAGGCTTCCTTTCCTATTTTCTCTGCTTGTTGTCCTGTTGCTGGCAATCGGCGGGCGCCTGGTCTTCATTCAGGCCGTCCAAGCCGATAAGTTCGACCGTTTGGCCCGGGCCCAGCGCTTCAGGCAGCTCGACCTGAGTCCCGAGCGCGGGACCATTTATGACCGCAAGAGCGAGATATTGGCGATCAGCGTCGATATGGATACAGTTTACGCCACGCCGTACCAGGTCAAGAAGGCCCACCGGACCGCGCGACAGTTGGCGGCGGCACTCGGTGAAGATGAAAACGCTATCTACAAGAAGTTGACGGCAAAATCCGGATTTGCGTACATCAAGCGCAAGGTGGACAAGACTACCGCCAACCGGGTCAAGAAACTTGGGCTGGCAGGGATAGGGCTGGCTCCTGAAAGTAAGCGTTTTTATCCCGGGAAAACCATCGCCAGCCAGGCCATCGGGTTTGTCGGGCTCGATAACAATGGCCTCGCCGGCATAGAGCAGCGTTTTGACTCTTATCTGAAAGGTCATCCGGGGCGCCTCACAATGGAGCAAGACCCGGCGGGCCGGCCGATTCCGGGTGGCCAGTTTAAGCTGCGGCAACCGACAAACGGACAGAATCTGGTCCTGACCATCGATAAAGAGATACAGTATAAAGCTCAAGTAGAACTTAAGAAGGCGGTCAAGAAATGGCAGGCCCGCGGCGGTTGGATGATCGTCATGGGCAGCAAGACCGGCGAAGTTTATGCGATGGCCAACGAACCGACTTTTGACTTGAACAAGTTCTATAAGGCCAAGCCGGAACTGTTCACCAACCGGGCGCTCTCGGACGCTTACGAGCCGGGGTCGACGATGAAAATAGTGACGGCCGCGGCCGCCCTGGAAGAGCGTCTCTACTCTCCCTCGACGGCATTCAACCTGCCGGGGACGATCAGCATCGGCGGCCATACTATTCATGAAGCGCACTCGCGCGGAACGGAGATGTTCACGTTCACGCAGATAGTCACCCGGTCGAGCAATATCGGCGCGGTGACGATGGGGATGGCGCTCGGCAAAGACAGGCTTTATAACTATACAACCGGTCGATTCAGCTTGAACACGATCACCGGCATCGAGTTGCCGGGAGAGGGGCAGGGATACGTCCCGCCGCCGAACATCTGGTCGGCCAGCACTATAGGCAACATACCTTTCGGCCAGGGCTTGTCGGCGACGGCCCTGGAAATGATCCGGACGGTTAACGTCGTGGCCGCGGGCGGACAACTTATCCAGCCCAGGATAGTCAAGCAGATCATTGATTCAAACGGCCGCGCCTTGGCTATAAAAAAACCCAAGGAGCAGGGCAGGCAGGTAATCTCTCGACCGACGGCGAATACCATGGCGGTTATCTTAAGAGAGGCGGTCGAAAAGGGGACCGGGCAGAGCGCCAAGATTCCCGGGTATGAAGTCGCGGGCAAGACGGGCACGGCGCAAAAACCTAAAGTCGGGGCCCGCGGATACGATCCGGGCAGATATA
>Ga0334722_10002844_pt1 | contig 19071 bp, 16 predicted proteins | sample C3_bottom_MG_FD_207210 | JGI IMG/M metagenome (GOLD analysis project Ga0334722, IMG submission 207210) | Sediment microbial communities from Yellowstone Lake, YNP, Wyoming, USA - C3_bottom | ecosystem: Environmental > Aquatic > Freshwater > Lake > Sediment | place: USA: Wyoming | collected...
GATGATGATGTTGCGGCGCGTCATCACGCCGATCACGCCCAGCATGAACAGCAGGGCCGACAGGACCAGGTAATGCGTCTGGGTAATCATCGCTTGCCTACAGCTCCCGCTTCGCCAGCACGATGGCGCCGACCATGGCCACCAGCAGCAGCACCGACGCGACTTCGAACGGCACCACGTAGTCGGAATACAGCGCCCGCCCCAACTGCTCCACGTTCTTCGGGCTCAGGCCGGCGCCGGTCACGGCCGGCTTGATCCAGCCGTACGTCGCGATCGCGCCCAGCTCGGCCGTCACCCCCAGCGCCATCGCGAGGCCCAGCTTGCCGAGCCGCCGCGGGTCGCTGTAGAGCTCCGGCGGCTTCTTCAGGTTCACCAGCATGACGACGAACAGGTACAGGACCACGATGCCGCCCGCATAGACCATGACCTGGATGACCGCCAGGAACTGGGCCTGCAGGAACACGTAGAGCCCCGCCACGCACAGGAAGTCCGCCACCAGATACAGCACGCTGTGCACGGTGCTCTTTGCCGTGATGACCATCACGGCAAAGCCCAGGATCAGGGCGGCGAAAATGTAGAACGTCACTGCTTCGGCCATGGTTCTCCGCGACGGGCGACGCCCCTACTTGAGCAGCACCTTCAGGAAGCCGGTCACCACGACGTTCAGGATGGCCAGCGGGATCAGCCACTTCCAGCCCAGGCGCATGAGCTGGTCGTAGCGGTAGCGCGGGAATGTGGCGCGCACCCACAGGAACAGGTACAGGAACACGAACGTCTTCAGGCAGAACCAGATCCAGCCGGGAATCAGCCCGAGGAACCAGAGCCAGCTGACGTTCGGGAACGGCTGCAGCCAGCCGCCGAAAAACAGCGTCGTGGCCACGGCCGAGACGACGATCATGTTGGCGTATTCCGCCAGGAAGAAGAACGCGAACCGCATCCCCGAGTACTCGGTGTGAAACCCGGCCACCAGCTCCTGCTCGGCTTCGGGCAGGTCGAACGGCGCGCGGTTCGTCTCGGCCAGGCCGCCGACGAAGTAGATGAAGAACGCCACCGGCTGCATGAAGGCGAACCACCAGCCCTGCGTCTTCTGCGCCTCGATGATGCCCACCATGCTGAGCGTGCCCGAGAGCATGATCACCGTGACCAGCGTCATCGTGACGGCGATCTCGTAGCTGATGAGCTGCGCGGACGCGCGCAGGCTGGCGATGAGCGGATACTTGCTGTTCGAAGCCCAGCCGCCGAGGATGATGCCGTAGATGCCGAGGCCCGCCACCGACACGATGTAGAGCATGCCGACGTTGACGTCCGCGATGCGGCCCGGGATCGTCAGCCCGAACAGTTTCATCTCGTTCGACCCGAACGGGATCACCGCGAAGGCGATGAGGGCGGGCACCAGCGCCATGATCGGCGCCAGGGTGAAGACGCCCACGTCGACCTTCGTCGGCGTGATGTCCTCCTTGCTGAAGAGCTTCAGCACGTCGGCCAGCGGCTGCATGATGCCGTGGTAGCCGACGCGCATCGGGCCGAGGCGGACCTGCACCCAGGCCTGGACCTTGCGCTCGAGCAGCACGATATACATCACCGTGGCCAGGACGGACCCCAGCACGATGACGATCTTGATCAGCGGAAAAATGACAGTTTCAAGCATGAGTCGGTGCTTCTCTCAGGCGGAAGGGTAAAGGGGAAAGGCTGAAGGGGGAGTTCCCCGCGCCCGCTTCCCTTCCGCCTTTCGCCTGTCGCCTATCCCCTACCGATCCACTTCCCCCAACACGATATCAATCGTCCCGATCAACGCGACGACGTCCGCAATCAGGTGACCGCGCACGAGCTGGCGCAGGGCCTGCAGGTTGCAGAACGACGGCGGCCGCACGCGGAGGCGGTACGGGCTCGCCGACTTGCCGTCGCTCGCGATGAAGTAGCCGATCTCGCCCTTCGGCGCCTCGATGGCATGGTACGTCTCGCCCGCCGGCGGCTTGATCAGGCGCGGCACCTTGCCCATGATCGGGCCTTCCGGCAACCCCTGCACGGCCTGACGGATGATCCGCAGCGACTGGCGGAACTCCTCGAGCCGGACCAAGTAGCGGTCGTACGTGTCGCCCTTCACGCCGATCGGGACGTCGAAGTCCATCTCGGCGTAGGCGGCGTACGGCTCGTCCTTGCGCACGTCGCGCGCCACACCCGACGCGCGCAGCGGCGGCCCGCACAAGCCGATCGCGATCGCATCGGCCGCCGAAATGACGCCGACGTCGTTCGTACGCTCCATCCAGATGCGGTTGCTGGTGAGCAACTGCTCGTACTCGGGCAGCTTCTGCTCCTGGATGTCGCAGAACTGCAGGACCTTCTTGTCCCAGCCGGGCTGCACGTCCCACGGCTGGCCCCCGATCCGCATCGTGTTGTACGTGAGACGGGCGCCGCAGTACTCCTCGAACAGGTCCAGGATCAGTTCGCGTTCGCGCAGGCCGAACAGCAGGACCGTGAGCGCGCCGATATCCGCGGCATGCGTGCCGAGCCACAGCAGGTGGCTGGCGACACGCTGCAGTTCCGAGAGGATCGTGCGGATGTAGAGGGCCCGGCGCGGCACCTCGAGCGACATCAGCTTCTCAACGGTCTCGACGTAGCCGAGGTTGTTGGTGGCCGCCGCCACGTAGTCCATGCGGTCCGTGATCAGGACCACCTGCGTGTAGTCGCGGCTTTCACACAGCTTCTCGACGCCACGGTGCAGGTAGCCGATGACGGCGTCGCAATCGCGCACCTTCTCGCCATCGAGCTTCAGCACGAGCCGCAACACGCCGTGCGTGCTGGGGTGCTGGGGCCCCATGTTGATGACGAGCTCGTCGGTGTCGAACATCGGGCGGGCGTCTGGGGTCTGCATGGTCGGGGTGCTCACTTGATCTCCGCCTCGACGACGGCCGACCGGGCCTTGAGCCATTCCTGCGGGTTCTCGAGCAGGAGTTCGCCCGGGCCTTCAAGCGGGTAGTCCTTGCGCTGCGGGTGTCCCTGCCAGTCGAGCGGCATCAGGATGCGGCGCAGATCCGGGTGGCCGCTGAACGGTACGCCGAACATGTCCCACACCTCGCGCTCGAGCCAGTTGGCGGCGGGCCAGACGCCCGTCACCGAGGGTACCGCCTCGCCGTCGGCCACCCGCACCTTCACGCGCACGCGGTGCTTCAGTTTCGTGGAATAGAGGCACAGGATGACGTCGAAGCGCCGGTCGGTGCGGGCCGGCCAGTCGGCCGCGGTCAGGTCCGACAGGTAGTCGAACTTGCAGCCGTTCTCATCGCGGAGGAACGTGACAATCTCGACCAGCCTCGACGGCTTGACGATGATCGCCCAGTCACCCACGAAGTAGCTGACGTGCTCGACGTCGTCCTCGAACGAGGCCTGCACGGCCTGGATGAACAGCGGAAACGGCGTGTCGGCCGGTGGCGCGGGATCCGGCGGCACGATCGGCGCCGGCGGCGCGGCAGGCTTCGGAGCGGCCGGCTTGGCCGCAGGCTTCGGCGCCCCTTCGGGTTTGGGCGCTGCCGCCGCTTCGGGTTTCACCGCGGCCGGCTTGTCCGCGTCCGCTGGCGCACCAGCCGGGACGGATGCCGCGGGCGTGGCGTCTGGTGTTGGTGTCTGTTCGTCTGACATTCCCGTTCCCCGTCCTACGCCCATTCCAGCGCGCCCTCGCGCCAGGCATAGAGGTAGCCCACGACGAGGATGAAGATGAAGACGAGCATTTCAATGAACCCGAACCACATGAGCTGGTCGATGATGACCGCCCACGGGTACAGGAACACGGTTTCCACGTCGAAAATCAGGAACAGCATGGCCACCAGGAAGTAGCGGACGCTGTAGCGGTCCCGGGCGTCTGTCTTGGGCTCGATGCCGCACTCGTACGGGTCGAGTTTGACCTTGCTGGTCCGCTGGGGCGCGATCATCCAGGCCACCAGCAGCGTGCCGACGCCAAATGCAATCCCGACGAGGATGTAGATGAGGATGGGAATCCAGTCGTTAACCATTGGCAAGCTCATCCGGGGCGGGTTCCGGCAGCCAGACCCGCCCGGGAGTCATTCATGATACAGGACGTGGCCGCAAGGGGGACACAGCCGACATTCGCGCTCCGGGGTCACACACCGCAGCCCACGGGTTATAACACGCGCCTCAAACATCGGTCAAGAAAGCCAAGTGCCGTGCTGACAAGCGTTTCGCGGTTTCGCTATACTGGCTGTACGCCTGTCTCCAGATAAGGAAGTGACCCGTGACCGCACACGTTCTCCCGGCACGATTCCTGCGGATGCTCCCGGCCCTTGCGCTTGCGGCAGTGGCGGCCCTGGTCCCGACGCACGCGGCGGCCCAGTCCATCGAACGAGACGTCTTCGTGACGGTCGTCGACAAGTCCGACACGCCGGTCAAGAATCTTGGACCGGCCGATTTCGCCGTCAAGGAGGATGGCCGCACCCGGGAAGTCCTGAGAGTCCGGCCTGCCACCGACCCCATCGACCTGGCCATCCTGGTCGACACCAGCGCGGCGGCCGGGGCGCAAATCAACGACCTCCGCCAGGCCCTCCAGGCGTTCATCGGGCGGATGCGAGAGCACAGCCAGATCTCGATCGTCGAGTTCGGGGAGCGCCCTCGCGTGCTCGTGGATTACACCAACGCCCAGGCGAAGCTGGACATGGGGATCGGCCGGATCTTCTCGATCCCGGGGTCCGGCGCATACGTGATGGAAGCCATGTCCGAAACGCTCAAGGGCCTGGGGAAGAGGCAGACCGAACGGGCGGCCATCCTGATGGTGTGGCTGGGCGGACGGGAGTTCAGCACGCTGGACGACACGCACGTCCAGAAGCAGCTGGCCGAGCAGCGGGCGGCGTTCCATGTGCTGACGGTCTCGCTCGGGTCCCCCGCCGACATCCGGACGGACGAAGGCCATAACCGCGAGATGCTGTTCGACAACGGCCCCCGGCAGAGCGGCGGCAGCCGGCAGAACGTCATCACCCAGATGGCGATCAAGGGCGCGCTGGACAAGATGGCCACCGAGCTGTTGTCTCAGTACCGCGTGACGTACGCGGGCCAGGACACGCTGATTCCCGCGGAACTGATCGAGGTGGCCGCCACCAACCCGGCGCTGACCGCCCGCGCGACACCCGCTCGTGCACTGAAGAACCCGGCCAAGAGCCCGAAGCAGTGACGCGCCCTCGGCTGCCCCTGGGGTTCGGCCTCGCGCTGGCCGTGCTCGCGGCGATCGGCGTCTCCGGGCGGCAGTCGCCGGTGCCACCGCCGGTGCCGGCCGGCCAGTTCAAGACGGGCGTCGAAGTCGTGTCGCTCAACGTCACCGTCACCAACGGCGGCGGACGGTACGTGACCGACATGAACCAGGGCGAGTTCGAGGTCTACGAGGACGGCGTGAAGCAGGACGTCATGCTGTTCAGCCGGACGAGCCTGCCGCTGGAAATCTCGCTGCTGGTCGACACCAGCGCCAGCATGAACGACAAGATGTCCACCGTGAAGACGGCGGCCAGCGGCTTCGTGGCGCGGTTGCGCCCCGAGGACCGGGCGCAGATCATCAATTTCGACAGCCGGGTCAGCGTGCTGGTGCCGTTCACGGCGTCCCATCCCGACCTGGACCAGGCCATCGACAAACTGCAGGCGGGCGGGTCCACGGCCCTTTACACGGCGCTGTATGTCTCGCTGAAGGAGTTGAAGACGCTGCAGGTGAAGAGCGCCGACGAGTTGAACCGGCAGGCCATCGTGATGCTGACCGATGGCGAAGACACATCCAGCCTGGTGGGCTACGACGAGGTGCTCGAGCAGAGCAAGCGGTCCGAGACGTCGGTTTATGCGATCGCGTTGCGGGCGAAGGATTCGAACATCGGCAAGGGCTACAGCGAGGCCGACTACGTGCTGCGGCAGTTCACGAGCGTCACCGGCGGGCGCGTGTTCTTCCCGCTGGGCGTCAGCGAGCTCGCCGGCATCTACAGCCAGATCTGGCAGGAGCTCTCGAGCCAGTACCTGATCGGCTACACGTCGAAGAGCCTGAAGCGGGACGGCCGGTGGCGGCGCGTCATGGTCCGGGCGCGACGGCCGGAGACGGCGGTGCGCACGCGACAGGGTTACTACGGCCCGTCCGGCTGATCGGCCAGCGCGGTGGTATGCTTCTCTCGCCCGATGACCCCATCCGGGCAGGTGCCGTATGCCGAATCGTCCCATGGTCTATTTCATCGGTGCCGGGCCTGGCGACCCCGGGCTGATTACCGTCCGCGGCGCCGCCTGCCTCGGGCGTGCCGACGTCGTGGTCTACGACCGGCTGGTCCATCCCTCGCTGCTCCGGCACGCCCGGCCCGATGCCGAGCGGATCGATGTCGGCCGCGCGGCTCCCAAGGCCGAGGCCCGTGACGCGATTGCGTACCTGCTGCTCGAGAAGGTTCGCGAAGGCAAGCGGGTAGCCCGCCTGAAGTGGGGCGATCCCTTCGTCTTCGACGATGGCGGCGAAGAAGCGCTGTTCCTGCACGAGCACGGCGTGCCGTTCGAGGTGGTGCCCGGCGTGCCGGCGGCCGTTGGCGGCCCCGCCTATGCCGGGATCGCGGTCACGTATCGCGGCGGCGGCAACGCGCTGACGCTCGTGCGGGGCCACGAGGACGCGAGCGACGAAGCGCCCGACCTGGACTGGAAGAGCCTGGCACGCCTCGACGGCACGATCGTCTGCTACGCGGGCGCGAGGCAGATTGCCGCCGTCCTCACCGCGCTGCGGGACGCGGGGCGTCCGGTCGACGAGCCCGTCGCGCTGATCTACAACGCCACGATGCCCACCCAGCAGACCATCACCGGCACGCTGGGCGAACTGGCCCACGCGGCCCTGCCCACCGAAGTCCGGCCCGCCATGATCGTCGTCGGGCGCGTGGCGGGTCTGCGCGAGCACATGCGCTGGTTCGATGTGCGCCCGCTGTCCGGGAAACGCGTGGTGGTGACTCGACCCCGCGAGCAGGGCCGTGAACTGGTGGAGTTGTTCGAGGAACAAGGCGCGGAGGTGATCCTGGCGCCGACGGTGCGAGTGGCGCCACCGACGGGATACGACACGCTCGACGAGGCGTGCGCCGCCATCGGCACGTTCAACTGGGTCGTGCTGCCCACGCTGGCCGGGACCGAAGTCTTCATCCGCCGCCTGCTGGCCGGGAGTGGCGACATCCGAAGCCTCCACGGGGTGGGCATCTGCGCGATCGGCGGGACCGCCGCGGAACGGTTTGCCGACGTTGGCGTGCGAATCGATTTGACGCTGTCCGAGTACCGGTCCGAGGCGCTGGTTGAAGCGCTCTCCCGCGATCGCCCCCTGACGGGCCAGCGGATCCTGCTGCTCCGCGCGGAAGGCGCGAAGGACATCCTCGCAGCCGAACTCCGGAAGGCCGGCGCCGACGTGGTCGACATCGCGGCGTACCGGACGGTGAAGGTGCTGCCGGGCGACCCGGGCGAGCCGGACCTGTACAAGCAGTTGCTCGAGCAGCAGGTCGACGTGCTCGCCTTCGGCAATCCCTCCACGGCGCGGGAGTTCGTGGACATCTACGGGGCCGAGGCCCTGGCGGACCTGCTGCGCACGACGGTGGTGGCGTGCATCGGGCCCGTCACGGCACAGGCGCTGCAGGCGCACGGCATCGGCACGCCGGTCGTGGCAGAGGATCACACCAGCGCAGGCCTGGTTGCGGCGGTGATTCGCCACCTGCACGCGCCGGGGAAGCGCTGATCGGTGACGGGGCCGGTCGAAGTCACGATCGTCATTCCCTGCCTGAACGAGGCGGCCACCATCGGGCCGTGCGTCGAGCACGCGCAAGCCACGCTGCGCCAGCACGACATCAACGGCGAAGTCGTGGTGGCCGACAGCAGCAGCGACGACTCCCCTGTCATCGCGACACGGGCCGGCGCCCGCGTAGTCCGCGTCGACGTCCGCGGGTACGGCGCGGGCCTGATGGGCGGGATCAACGCCGCCGAGGGCCGGTTCGTCATCATGGCCGACGCGGACGGCCAGCACGACTTCGATGCCATTCCGCGCTTCGTCGAGCGGCTCAGAGCCGGCGCCGATCTCGCGCAGGGGTGCCGGCTGCCGTCGGGCGGCGGGACCATCACGCCGGGCGCCATGAAATGGTCGCACCGTTGGATTGGCAATCCCCTGTTCTCGCTGCTGTCGCGCTGGTGGTATCGCAGCACCGTGCACGACGTGAACTGCGGCTTCCGGGGCTTTACCAGGATTCTCTATGACCGGCTCGATCTCCAGTGCACGGGCATGGAGTTCGCGGCCGAGATGATCCTGAAGGCCAGCCTCGCCCAGGCGCGCATCGACGAGGTGCCGATCACCGTCTACCCGGACAAGCGCGTCGACCATCGGGCGCACCTGCGGACGTTCCGGGACGGCTGGCGGGCGCTGCGGTTCTTCCTGCTCTACACGCCGCGGTGGCTCTTCCTGATGCCCGGCCTGCTGCTGTTTCTGCTGGGCGTGCTCGGCTACGCGGCGGCACTCGCAGGCCGCGACGGGACCGGCGGGCGTTCGCTGCTCGTGGCGAGCGCCTGCGTACTGTGCGGCTACCAGTCGGTGATCTTTGCGGTATTCGCCAAGACGTTCGCCGTCAGCGAGCGCCTGCTGCCCGAAGACCCGAAGTTGACGCGTTTCTATGAACTGGTGAACCTGGAGAAGGGGCTGCTCCTCAGCGCGGCGGCGCTGCTGGTCGGCGTCGTGATGCTGGGCTACTCGTGGTTCGGCCGGACCACCCCGGACTCAGGCACCGGGCTGGCCGTGGCCATCGCCGGCGCCACCATCACCATCCTCGGCTTCCAGACGATGATCTCCAGCTTCCTGATGAGCATCGTCGGTCTCAGGCGCCGGTAGGCGGCCGCTTTAGCCCCGCTGCGGGCGTTCGCCCTGGCCAGCGTCAATCAGCCTGCTCCGGTGTGATGCGCGTCATAGGCCGGAAACGCGGCTCCGGCTACCATCCACGGCAGATACAAGTCTCGGCGTCCTCTTCGCGGTGCCGGCGCGTTCATCGAAACACCGACATCAGGCCATCACTCGGTCGTCGCCCGCCCTCGATGCGCGGAGACGCCACCGGGAGGGAACGGAGTGTCTCTCGTGAGAAGACTGTGGATTGCGTTTGCGTTCGTCATTCTGGCCTCGTTCGCCGTGCTCGGATGGGTGGGTGCCCGAATTTACCAGCAGGCGCCGCCCGTGCCGCGCCAGGTCGTCACGACGGATGGTGTCAACGTCATCCCTGAAGGCGACGTGTCCGAGGGGCAGAACGTGTGGCGGTCGATGGGCGGCATGGAAGTCGGCTCCATCTGGGGCCACGGCAGTTACGTCGCACCCGACTGGACCGCCGACTGGCTCCACCGCGAGGCGGTGCTCGTGCTCGATTCGTGGTCGCAGGCCGACTATGGTGCGGCGTACGACGCGATCCTGCCCGAGCGGCAGGCGGCATTGCGTCAACGCCTCGAAACGATGATGCGGCAGAACGGTTACGACGCGTCGACAGGCATCCTCACTGTACCGGCGGTTCGTGCACAGGCGTTCACGGCAAACCTCGCGCATTACGCAGATGTGTTCGGCAACGGGCGCAAGGAATACGCCATTCCGGCGGGGACGCAGCGCGATCCGGTGAAGATGCGCCAGTTGTCGGCCTTCTTCTTCTGGAGTTCCTGGGCCGCCGCCACCGACCGTCCTGGCGACACGGTCAGCTACACGAGCAATTGGCCGCACGAACCCCTGGTGGGCAACCGGCCGACTGGCGACACCGTCGTCTGGACGGGCGTGAGCATCATCATGCTGCTGGCTGGCATCGGCCTGATGGCGTGGTGGTACGCATCGCGCGATCCTGAAGCGATCCACTTCGACATCCCGGATAAGGACCCGCTGCTCGGAGGCATGGCCACGCCGTCGCAGCGGTCCGTCCTCAAGTACTTCTGGGTCGTCTCCGGGCTGTTCCTGCTTCAAATCGTGCTGGGCGTGGTCGCCGCGCACTACGGCGTTGAAGGGGACGCGTTCTTTGGCGTCAGGATATCCGGAATCCTGCCGTACAGCGTAGCCCGGACGTGGCACACGCAACTGGGAATCTTCTGGATTGCCACCGCGTGGCTCGCAGCAGGCCTTTATATCGCGCCGGCCGTCGGTGCCGAGCCGAAGTTCCAGGTGCTCGGAGTCAACGTGCTGTTCGGGGCCTTGCTGGTCGTCGTGCTGGGGTCGATGGCGGGCGAATGGCTGAGCATCAAGCAACTGCTCGGAACGGGCGACGCCTGGTATTACTTCGGCCACAGCGGCTACGAGTACATCGATCTCGGAAAGTTCTTCCAGATCGCCCTGCTGGCCGGGCTGTTCCTCTGGTTGTTCCTGATGGTACGCGCCATTCTGCCGGCGCTGAAACGCAACGACGAGCAGCGGCCGATCCTCACGCTGTTCGTCATCTCGTGTGTCGCCATCGCCGGATTCTACGGGGCGGCGCTGGGCGCCGGACGCCATACCAACCTCGCGATCGCCGAGTATTGGCGGTGGTGGGTCGTACACCTCTGGGTCGAGGGCTTCTTCGAGGTGTTTGCGACCGTCGTCATCGCGTTCCTGTTCGCGAAACTGCGTCTCGTCGGCCTTCGCCGTGCCGGCGAAGCGGCGATCATGGGCGCGACGATCTATCTGTCTGGCGGCATCATCGGCACGCTGCACCACCTGTACTTCTCGGGCACGCCGACCGTCGCCCTCGCCCTGGGGTCAGTGTTCAGCGCGCTCGAGGTCGTGCCCCTGATGTTCGTTGGCTACGAGGCGTGGCACAACATCCGGCTCTCGAGGAGCCGGGCGTGGGTGCAGCAGTACAGATGGCCGATCGCCTGCTTCGTGGCGGTAGCGTTCTGGAACATGATCGGCGCCGGGTTGTTCGGGTTCATGATCAACCCTCCGATTGCGCTCTACTACATGCAGGGTCTCAACACGACACCGCTGCACGGCCATGCCGCGCTGTTCGGGGTGTATGGCATGCTCGGCATCGGCCTGATGCTGTTCTGCCTGCGTGCGCTGTACCCCGCTGACCGATGGAACGACGGCCTCCTTGGCTTTGCGTTCTGGTCGATCAACGTCGGGTTGTTTCTGATGGTCATCCTCAGCCTGCTGCCGGTCGGGCTCATGCAGACGTGGGCGTCGGTGACGAGCGGCTACTGGTACGCGCGGAGCCCGGAGTTTCTGCAGATGCCCACGCTCCAGTTCCTGCGGTGGCTCCGAGTGGTCGGCGATACGATCTTCTCTTTGGGCGCGGTCGGCCTGGTGTACTTCGTCTTCTCGCCCCGCCGCCGCTAGCGAGACAGGCGGTCAGACCCGGCTTCTCGCATCAGTCTCAGCGTTCCGGAAACGACGGAAGAGCCAGTCGTTCCAGCAGGATCCTGGTCGACCTGACGGCTGGGCGACGGCGCACACCTACGCCCGAAAATGAGATCGATGAGAGAGGTCGGGGCCGACCCCTCTCGTTACTTGCCGCCGGGGATGAGTTTCTCGAACCAGGCAAAGCGGGCCAGGTCGTTGTAGACAACGGTCACCATCAGCAGCATCAGGGCCACGAAGCCGGCCATCAGCATGCGTTCCTTGACCTTCAGGCTGAGGTCGCGCCGCACCAGGCCTTCAATCGCCATGATGAAGATGTGGCCCCCATCCAGGATCGGGATGGGCAGCAGGTTCAACAGCCCGAGGTTCAGGCTGAGCGACGCCATGAACGTGAACAGCGCCATCCAGCCGAGGGCGGCGTAGTCGCCCGACATCTGCGCGATCGCGACGGGCCCCATCAGCTGGCTCGGTGACGTCTCGCGCGTGAACAGGCCGCCCAGCGTCCGGGCGATCAGGCCGCCAAACTGGATGTTGCGGTCGACGCTCATCTTCAGCGCGCCGATCGCGCCCGGCTGCACCAGCTTGAACTCGTCCTGGATGCCGATGCCGATCACGCCGATCGTGCCCTGCTTGCGGGGCGTCACGGCGAGGTCCAACTCGGACGCCGCCCGCCTGACGCGCAGCGTGATCGTCACGCCCGGGAACTTCCGGATCGTGCCGGACAACTGGCTGGAGAAGACGATGGTCTCGCCGTTGATCGCGGTGACGACGTCGCCGGTCTTGACCCCCGCCTGGTCTGCCGGGCCGTTCTTCTCGACGGTGCTGATGGACGGGTGCACGTGCGGCAGCACGCCGATGTCGCCGATCTGCATCCTGGTCTGGCCAACCGGCGTGACGTTGAGCACCAGTTGATGGCCTTCGCGGAGCAGTTCAACCGGCACTTCGCGATTGGCCCGCGATCCGACCGCCAGGTAGAACTCTTCCCACGTGTCGACGGGCTGGCTCCCGATCTTGATGATGCGGTCGCCCGCCTTGAGGCCGCCCTTTTCCGCGGGCGAGTCCTTGGTGACCGCGCCGATATCCACCGGATCGTCCTGGAACGCGGGCACCTGCGCGCCCTGGGCCAGCACGACCCACATCAGGACCACCGCCAGGACGATGTTCATCACCGGCCCGGCCACGAGGATGCGGAATCGATCCCACTTGTTCCGCGAGAGGAACTCGTCCGGATCACCCGAGCGCGCCTCATCGGGATTCTCACCGGCCATCTTGACGTAGCCGCCGAGCGGGAATGCGCTGACGCAGTACTCAATCCCGTTGCGATTGATCCGGAACAGCTTCGGGCCGAAGCCGATCGAGAAGGTAATGACCCGGACCCCGAGCCACCGGGCCACGAGGAAATGCCCGAGTTCGTGCACGAACACCAGAACGCCGAGCACGAATACGAACGCCGCCAGCGAGAAAAGCGTGCTTGTCACTATCGAGGAACCTCAGTCTTGATTGTAACCCCGGACGAGTTCCTGGGCGAACTCGTGAGCCCACCGGTCGATGGCGCGGACGTCGGCCAGGGTCGACACGGCCGCGGCGGCATGCGCATCCATGGCGCGCTCAATGAGTTCCGCGATCGAGACGAAACTCAGGCGGCCGGCCAGGAAGGCCGCCACGGCCACCTCGTTGGCGGCGTTCAGCACCACGGCGAGGCTGCCCGGGCCCCGGAGCGCCCGGTACGCCAGGCCCAGGCACGGGAACCGTTTCATGTCGGGGGCCGAAAACTCGAGGGGTCCGGACTTGACCAGGTCGAGCGACGGGAGCGCCCCGCTCCAGCGATCCGGGTACGAGAAGGCGTACTGGATGGGCAACCGCATGTCGGTGACGCCGAGCTGCGCGATGATCGAGCCGTCGCACATCTCAACCATTGAATGGACCACGGATTGCGGGTGAATGACGACGTCGATCTGATCCGCCCCGACGCCAAACAGCCAGTGGGCCTCAATCACCTCGAGGCCCTTGTTCATCAGCGTGGCGGAGTCGATCGTGATCTTGCGGCCCATCCGCCACGTCGGGTGGCGCAGGGCATCTTCCGGGCCGACCTTCTTCAGCTCGGCCGCGGAGTGGCTCCGGAAGGGCCCGCCGGACGCCGTCAGGACCAGGCGCCTGACCTGGGCGGCTTCCCTGCCGTGCAGGCACTGGTGGATGGCGTTGTGCTCGCTGTCGACCGGCAGGATGGCCACGCCCTTCCGCGCGGCCGCGCCGGTCACGATGCCGCCGGCCATGACGAGCACTTCCTTGTTGGCCAGCGCGATGGTCTTGCCGCACTCGATGGCCGCCAGCACGGCTTCGAGTGCGGCCGTGCCTGACGACGCGCAGAGCACGACGTCGACGTCCGGATGCGTCGCCACGGCGAGCAGGCCCTCGGGACCGGCCAGGCAGTGCTCGGGCTTCGTCTGGAACCGCTGCAGCGCGGCGTCGAGGGCGTGCCCCGTGGCCATCGCCAGGACGCGCGGCCGGTAGTGATCCACCTGCGCTGCGAGCAGCGTGGAGTTGGCGCCGGCGGCCAGGCCAATCACCTGCAACCGGTCGGCGTGCGCATCGACCACGGCGAGCGCGCTGCGGCCGATCGATCCGGTCGATCCGAGGATGGCCACGCGAATGGGAGGCGTTCGGTGTGCCCGACTCGTCACGTGAGCAATCTCAGGAACAGGTAGAACCCGGGCGCGACGAACAGCAACGCGTCAATGCGGTCGAGGATGCCGCCGTGCCCGGGGATCAACCCGGAACTGTCCTTGACGTCGGCGCTTCGCTTGAGCAGCGATTCAAAGAGGTCGCCCGCGATGCCGAGCGCCACGAGTGCCGCGCCCATGGCCGCCAGCAGCCACGGTGACATCGCCGGCAGCCAGAACCCGCCGAAGCCCACCATCGCGGCGATACCGCCGACGAAGCCCCCGGCGGCGCCCTCGATCGTCTTCTTCGGGCTGATGGTGACGGCCAGCTTGTGCCTGCCGAACAACCGGCCCGAGTAGAACTGCGCCGTGTCCGAGATCCAGACGACCAGCAGCGCCAGCAGCAGGACCTCGCGGCCGTATACGCCACGCAGGGCCGCCAGGCAGCCGATCGGGACGCCCAGATAGAGCGCGGGGAACAGCGCGGCAGCAGCCGACGCCGGCACGTGCTTCGCCGGCTGGTACGCGCCGAGCACGGTGGCGGACACGCCGATCACGACGGCGATGATCGCCAACTCGAAGGGAATCAGTCCCGGCCACCCGAGGGCCGCGCAGACCACGGCGGCGGACGCCGCGGCCGGGATCCGCGGAATCGCGATCCCGCTCTTCTCGTAGAGGCCGGCGCACTCGTGGAAAGCCAGCAGCAGCACGGCCTCGACCAGCACCACGACGGCCCACTGGGGCGCGAACCAGATCGCGCAGATGACGACCGGCAACAGGACGAGGGCACTGAGGACGCGGGTCACCGGGCCACGCGCGCGGGAGCCGGCTGCTTGATGCCGCCGTAGCGCCGATCGCGCTTCTGGAAGTCGGCCACCGCCTCGAGCAGGTGCAGCCGGCGGAAATCAGGCCACAGCACGTCGGTCACGTAGATCTCCGCGTACGCGATCTGCCACAGCAGGAAGTTGCTGACCCGCATCTCCCCGCTCGTCCGGATCAGCAGGTCGGGATCCGGCTGGCCGGCGGTATACAGGAACGCTTCGAATCGGCTCTCGTCCAGTTCGTCAGGCGTGATCCCGGCCTGCACGATCCGGCGCGCGGCATCGACGATCTCGGCGCGTCCGCCGTAGTTGAGAGCGATGTTGAACATCATGCCGGTGTTGCCCGCCGTGGACTCCACCGCGCGGTCCAGTTCCTTCTGCACGTCGGGCGGCAGGCCCTCGGCGCGGCCGATCACGCGGAACCGGATGTTGTTCCCGACCAGGGTCTTCAGTTCAAGACGCAGGTAGCGTTTGAGCAACGCCATCAGCGTCGTCACTTCGAGTGGCGGCCGCTTCCAGTTCTCCACCGAGAACGCGTAGAGCGTGAGGACCTGGATGCCCAGGCGCGCGCAGGTTTCAACGGTGTCGCGCACCGAGTCCACGCCGGCGTGATGGCCGCGAACGCGCGGCAGGTGACGCTGCGCCGCCCAGCGCCCGTTTCCGTCCATGATGATGGCGATATGTGCGGGGAGTTTCGAGAAGTCGACCGATCGCGCCAGCGCCTCGTCCGGAGAGCCGGGGGCGACCCAATCCAAGAGTTCTTCGCGCGACATATTGACTATCGGGTTCCTCAACGACCCATCTTACAGGCTTCCAGAACCAGGCGCCACCGACGGCGCGTAGTGAACGCACACCAGCACGAGGCCGTGCGGCGGGGCCGTCGCGCCCGCGGAAGCGCGGTGGCCGGAGGCCAGCAGTTCCGCGATCGACGTCACCGGGCGTCGCCGCTCGCCAATCTCCACGAGCGTGCCGACCACGGCCCGAACCATGTGGCGGAGGAAGCCGTTGGCCTCCATGCGCACGACGATCGGAGACCCTCCGAAGACCGACGGATCGCTCAGGGTTAGAGCCCTGTGCCACGTACCACCTTCGCCCGTCCTACACGGGGCTGAAGCCCCGTGCCACGGGTCCGGATCGAGCGCGGCGGAATCGGCCAACACGCGCGACTGGGTCACGGTGCGCACGCTGGTCTTCACGCTGCTGCCGGCCGACTGGAACGCGGCGAAGTCGTGTTCGCCGACGAGCGCCCGTGCCGCCTCGTCCATCGCGGTCACATCGAGGGCGCGCGGAATGTGCCACGACGATGCCCGCAGAAACGGCGGGTGCACGTCGCCCTGCCAGATCCAGTAGTCGTATTGCTTGCCGGCGGCGCTGAATCGCGCGTGGAAGTCATCGGCGGCCTGCTGGACCCGGACCACGCGCACGTCCGGCGGCAGGATCGCATTCAGGGCGCGCCTGAGGGTCGCGGTGTCGTGAAGCGTGGTCACCGCGGCGCTGGCCACCTGCCCGAGCGCATGCACGCCGGCGTCCGTGCGGCCGGCGCCGGCCACGCTGACCGGCGCGCCGTCAATGCGCGACAGCGCGTCTTCGAGCAGGCCCTGGATCGAGATGCCGCTCGCCTGCCGCTGCCAGCCGACGTAGGCGGTGCCGTCGTACGCCAGGGTCAGCTTCAGGACACGTGACACTACCTGGGCGTCCTCGATCCCGGTTTGACGACGGGAATGCCCCGCGCACAGAGCGGGCAGGCTTCGGGCTGATACGTGGGCGGCGCAAACTCGGCGAGCGCCGCAAAGGGCACATCAACCGGCGACGCCTTGCCGCTGCGGTTGATGATGGAAACGGCGGCCACCACCGTGGCCCCCCGTTCGCGGACGACGTCCATCGTCTCGCGGGTCGAGAGCCCGGTGGTCAGGACGTCTTCGACCACCACGACCCGGTCTTCGGGCGTCAGGTCGAACCCGCGCCTCAGCGTGAGGGTGCCGTCCGCCCGTTCGGCGAAGATCGCGCGAACCCCGAACGCCCGGGCCACTTCGTGCCCGATGATGAGGCCCCCGAGGGCGGGCGAGAGGACGGCGGTGGGCGTGATGCCCGGGAGCCTGGCCGCCAGCGCCCGCCCGAGCGCCTCCGCATCCGAGGGCAGCTGGAGGACCAGTGCGCATTGCAGGTAGCTGGGGCTATGGAGGCCCGAAGACAGCTTGAAATGCCCTTCGAGCAGCGCGCCGCGGCTGCGGAAACGGTCCAGCACGTCGTCCTGTGTCATCGCATCGAACTCCTGCACACGGAAAACCAGTGCCGTCGGCGGCCCGGGCCTTCAGGCCTGCGTTCTGTCTCACGGACCTGAAGGTCCGTGGCTACGTACTGTCTCACGGTTAACCCCGGGGCTGCAGACCCGGGAGACGTCCGCCGGGGTCGAGGATCGACCCCCGGCAGCCCCGCGGAACGCGGTGCTAGTATACCCGGAGCGGATTTGCTGAACTGTCCTCCAACCTGATCCGTCTATATTCAAAGGACCGGGGTTTCGTGGGGGTGCGCCAGGGAGTATCCGTGGGCATCCAGATGACCTTGCCGGACATCACGTCATAGTTTTGGAGCCAATCGCCATGCGTTACTCGTCTTCCCGAATCGTCCGGTCGTGGCTGGCCGCGTTGTGCCTGGCCAGCGTAGCGGTGCCTGCGGCCGCGCAGGTGTCGGCGGGCCAGAAGCCGCCCGCCAGCCAGAAACCGCCCGCCGGCCAGCAGCCGCCGGCCATCTCGCAGGTCCCGGCGTCGACGGCGGTTCAGCCGTCGGGTCCGGCCACGCCGCTCTCGCTCGAAGCCGCGATCAAGATGGCGCTCGAGAACAACCTCAGCGTCCAGGTGGAGCGGATCAACCCGGAACTGCAGGACCAGTCGATTGAGCAGGCGAAGTCGGCGTGGACGCCGAACCTGACGGGCCAGTTCAGGGTCGGCCAGACGAACAACCCGATCACGAGTTTCTTCGCGGGAGCGTCCGACAAGCTGACGCGGGACTCGGTCTTCGGCAACGTCGGCATCAGCCAGTTGCTGAAGTTCGGCGCCAACTACACGGCCACGGTGGATTCGTCGCGCAACAAGTCGAACAGCGCCTACGACAGCCCGAACCCGTCACTCGCCTCGAACTTGAACTTCAACTTCACGCAGCCCTTGATACGGAACCGCGAGATCGACAGCTCGCGCCAGAACCTCGTGGTGACGAAGATGAACCGCGAGATCTCCGACGTGTCGCTGAGGCAGACGATCCTCGTCACGATCCGCAACGTGAAGTACGCCTACTGGAACCTCAAGGCCGCGGTGGCTGCCTACAAGGTGGCCCAGCAGTCGCTGGATCTCGCGAAGGAATCGCTGCGCAACAACAAGTCGCAGGTGGAGATCGGCACCAAGGCGCCCATCGACATCGTGGAAGCCGAGGCCGAGGTGGCGAGGCGCGATGAAGCCACCATCGTGGCGGAGTCGGCGGTGCGCCGGGCGGAAGACGCGCTGCGGACGCTGATCCTCGACGTGAAGTCGCCGGACTTCTGGACGACGCGCTTCGATCTCACCGAGCAACCCAAGTTCGAGGCGACCACGGTAGACGTGGAGGCCGCGGTGAAGACGGCGCTCGAAAAGCGGACCGACCTGCGCGCCGCCCGCAAGAACCTGGACGTGACCGAGTCCCAGATCAAGTATCAGAAGAACCAGATCATGCCGGACCTCAACGCCGTGGCGACCTACGGCCTCATCGGCTCGGGCGGCACGAAGCTGAACTACGGGACGGGCGGATTCCCGCCACCGGTCATCGGCCAGATCACCGACGGGTACGGCACGACCATCGGGCGGATGTTCAGCAACGACTTCAAGAGCTGGTCGATTGCGCTGAACTTCTCGTACCCGCTGGGCACGGCCCTGGCGGAAGCCACGCTGACGCGCACCAAGCTGCAGCAAGGGCAGCAGCGCCTCCAGTTGCAGAACCAGGAGCTCCAGGTGGCCACCTCGGTCCGCGACGTGGCCCGCCAGGTGGAAACGAACCAGAAGCGCGTGGCGTCCACACAGGCCACGCAGACGCTGATGGAGCGGCGGCTCGAGGCCGAACAGAAGAAATACGCGGCCGGCATGTCGACCAACTTCCTGATCTTCCAGGCGCAGCGCGACCTGGCCGATGCCCGGTACTCGGCGTTGTCCGCGCTGCTCGACTACAACAAGTCGCTCGTGGACCTCGAAACGGTGCAGGAAGCGCCGACGGCCGGCGGCTCGACGCTGTCGCTCGGTGCATCGGGCGG